>Ga0307376_10005038_pt1 | contig 11981 bp, 14 predicted proteins | sample TR2MG_FD_202536 | JGI IMG/M metagenome (GOLD analysis project Ga0307376, IMG submission 202536) | Soil microbial communities from Risofladan, Vaasa, Finland - TR-2 | ecosystem: Environmental > Terrestrial > Soil > Coastal area > Acid sulfate soil | place: Finland: Risofladan, Vaasa | collected... | reverse complement strand
TCCAGGCCTTCCTGCTCGACCCCAAGCACATCCATCGCCATGGAACATGGATAAATTCTGGCTTCACCGAGTTCAACCGCCTGTTCGAACAGCGTTTTGAATTCGGGCACTTTCTTGGATGCCATCAACTTGCCCATATCGCCTTCATGCGGCGCTATTGTGGAATTGCCTTTGACAAAATACGGCAATGCATTCATCGACAGGAAAACCACCACTTCCTGCCCGCTGACCGCGCCGACCGAAGCCACCATCGCGGCCATCTGCAGTCGTTCCAGCGAACCCGAAACAACCACAACACAAATCTTGCTGGCTGACATCTTGATACTCCAAAAAAAGAAATTAAATCATTTACGACAACAGAATCATGCTTTCAGCATGACAACTTTAAAGTCCACTGTTGCCATCGAAAAGATGGCCGAGAAGTGTTAGAGCTACAGTCCAAAATACTGGGTAAGTAGCTTAAATGGCCAAATCTTTTCCCACAAAAAGTGCTCTACTGGAAAGCCCATGGTTAACCCTATCCAAAAGCTAATAGACAGCAACACTGTTTTTGACTTGTGGTAGCACTTCACCATAAGACCATTTTCATCAGTGTGCGTATGAACCATCTTAATCTCCTTAGCGTACTGATCTTGATTTCGAAAGAGCAGTTAGCGACTCATAAATTGCGTTAATACTATGTACCAGCAAGCTGGATCACATCTTAAGCACTGGGATAAAATATAAACACCGCGTTACTAAGGTAGCCCACACAAACGCCCTTCAAAGTTTTCGCCAGACCCTGCCAGCCGTTACTCTCATTTATCCACATGCACGACTTTGAGTTTTGCCCGGTGGCGAAAACTGTTTGCATCCATGTTGTGTAAATTGATTTTTTGATGGATCGCCCTCGGCGTAAGCCCCAAAGACCGTGCTACTTCGCAGACATTGCCGTTGAAACGGGTAAGCGCTTCCTCGAGAATCAGCACTTCTACTTGTTCAACCGCATGCTGTTTTGCCTCCTTGAGTGACAAGCCAGTCGGTTGCCCAATGCTCGCCTGTGTACTGACACTGGTTTGTGGAAGCAGTAAATCGGACATGATCGGGGCGGCCGAAAACAGAAACGAGCGCTCCAGTACATTCTCCAGTTCGCGTACGTTACCCGGCCATTCGTACTGCATTACTTGCGCTATCGCAGTTTCACTTAAAGTTGTGATGACTTTGTTGTACTTCACAGAGAGTTGAGCAAGGATGTGATTCACTAAAGGTAAAAGGTCTTCACGTCGTTCGCGTAGAGGGGGGAGAAAGATCGGAACCACATTAATCCGATAGTAGAGATCCGACCGAAAAGTACCCTCGGCAATGAACTCGTCCAAACGCATACTGGCCGCGGCAATTACCCGAACATTTGTCGACATGCTTTGCTTTCCACCCACCCGCTTGAACTCTCCGCCCTGAAGCACGCGCAAAAGACGCGCTTGGGCGGCAAGAGGCAAAGAATCGATCTCGTCAAGAAAAAGACTGCCACCCTCTGCCTGCTCAAAAAGTCCGTGGTGAACTTCGTAGGCGCCGGTAAAAGCACCACGTTCATGTCCGAATAATGTCGTCTCGACCAAATTTTCGGGTATTGCGCCGCAGTTCACCGCGACAAAGCTTTTGTTCCTGCGTTCACTCATGGCGTGGATGCTACGGGCAATGATCTCCTTGCCAACGCCTGTCTCGCCGGTGATCAGCACGGTCGCAGTGGTTGGCGCAACAACCTTTACGATCTCCAGCGCATAGAGCATGGCCGCGGACTTCGCCACAATGGGCGGTTTGTCGGCCTCATCCAGTTCGCTAATACCGCACCACGCTTTCCCGTCGCGCAAATCTTTGCTGATGTGTGCTTTGACTGTAGTGGCTCGACCGTGGATTAAGTCCTGTTCCCGATGATATTCATCCCCCTCAAAGGCGGCAGCCATTTTTGGATCGGTATAAATTCGTGCCTCGCACACCCTATCTCCCATTGCGATGCGTTTGTCCAAGATAACTTTTGCGTAGCCGAAATTTCGTGCTGCAATGCCACCAAAGACGCTGGAGGTCATTTTGCACAGTCCAGGCGCCTGCATGACAGAATCCCCGAATGGACAGCGCGTGTTGACCACGCGCACCATGCCCGCCTCACTAGATTCACGGGAAAAATTACCGCCGATCTTGTTCTTGATCCCAACAATCATATCTGCGTACTTGCCAAGATCCAGTGGCCCATCATGCGCCAGCTCTTGGCGATACGCGGTTTCAAAGCAATCGCTCGCGGTGAGTCCAAGTTGCTCAATGTAATTTAGGCGATCATTACCTTTGACATCACTGATCTTTGAGTTGACCTCGACGCTCTGTGCAACAAAGGTTTGCAAAAACAGAATAGGATTAAGATGGGAAAATAGCTTATCGGCCATATTAATTCTCCTCAAACCTGACAACATTATCGTAAAGTCGCACACTGTTGCGTGCTGGGCTTAGTCATTCCAAGATACCGCGGCGTTGATCTATTTAGTTTACGTCAAAAAATTGATCGTTTTTAAGAATTATTGGTGGTGCCCGCATCCACACCCAGGTCCATGTGCGTGTTTTATTTGGTCTGATTTTGGCTGAATTGAGCGCATTGCCAGATCACGACCTTGCGCCATGTTCCCATGTATAGCGGGGGCCGAGAGCATTTTTTTGGTCGCGCCCCCACATGTCGGGCAATCCGGGTTGGACGCATTGATTGCATGACGTGCTTCGAATTGCAGTTTGCATTGTGTACACCGGTAATCGTAAGTTGGCATTTGGAGCCTCCATTCATTGAGTTAACACGTCTATCAGAAATACTATGACGTGGGCACCTGTTACGCTAGGCGCCCACGTTTTTGGATTTCTACTTCGAGCTTAACTCCAACGAGCCGGTTGCTTCCCTTTAACGCCGAAGTGAGCAGCGGTAAAGTCGGTTCTTGCACGTTTTTCATTATCCCTGGTCGGTGCCCTCAACCGACGCGTCTCAACCTCCCAGACCCAGCCACTGATGACTACATCCTTGGGAATAAGGGGATGATTTTTGAAAGCATCGATTGTCTTCATGCAGGTTTCGTCCACTTCATCCATCATTCCGATCCACTTGGCGAATGCGCCCTTCCCCAGCTTCAACTCTGGCAGCGTCGGATCCATCGGGATATTGTCTGTATCGATTCCCTTGTCGCGTAACATCTTTTCCAGATCAGCCGCATTTGCAGACAACATGCCGCATTGCGTATGTTGCACGATGACAATTTCCTTGGTGCCAAAGAAATTGCAAGTCAGCATCGCCGAGCGGATTGCATCGTCGGTGACAATTCCTCCGGCATTACGGAAGCAGTGTGCATCGCCACCTCCGGCCGGTGTATCTACGTGTATGCCGAGCGCTTCGTCTACCGGCAGGCGTTCGTCCATACAGGCAAGCACCCACAAGCTTCGATTGTTATGCCCATCCGGTCCATAGCGGCGACGTTGTGCCCAGAGGTCATAAGAAGTGACGTGTTTGTTCAGTTGGTCTTTGAGAGTAGTCATTATTTAAGTCTCCTCAATATTAAAGTCTATTTATTTATTACCTATTGAACAACCGTATCTTTTTCGGTATCAGCTCAAGAGGACTAGTTACGGGTATGTTATCCGCATTAGAAATATATGCATGTACCATGCCAGACAATGTATATATATAAAAACAAAGACTTAGATATATTCACATCGATCTCCATTTATTTAACTTCCCTATTAAAATAAATATTATTAACATAACTTACTGAATTATATAAGTAATGTTGAAATGAAGAAGAGCTTCGTAGTGGGAAATAATGTTGCTTAGGGAGAAATGACTAACTCAGCATTAAGTGAATTTGGTCAGTGGCAGCAGCAACCCACATATCTATACGGTAGGCCGGTACCGATAGCGCAATTTGAGTTGCTGAAGCAGTGCTGATTGCCATTGACCTTCCCCCGAAAAATCGTCTTCCAAGGGGGGAGCTGTACAATATTTCACATTGACCAATACCTATCCGTTTGATGAAATCCTAAATGGCTTCTTTAAAGTGGGCAGACATTGGCTTATTCAACGTTAATCGGACAGAGTGCGGCCAAGAACCGCCGTACTCAGGTGTCCTCCAATTTGAATTGCGATACGATATAAAAATATGAAATGCTTTTTCTACAGCTTCGTTAGGATGGTGGATTACACTGCTGAAACATACGTCCGTATGACAAACCATGCCACAACTGCGCAAGCGAGCTGAACCAGACCTCCAAGCAGCATGGCAAGCCTTAAGCCGGTTGCTGGGTCATGAGCAGCAGCGAACACTGCGCCCATTACGGCCACACCAATTACTGCGCCTGCCATCCGGGCTACATTAAAGAGGGAGGCAGCAGTTCCCGAGCGTACGGGAGAAACAGAACTGACAGCGAGGCCAGCGAGCGGCCCGGTAGCAAGCCCCATTCCCAGCCCGGTGAGAATCAAACCCATTTCATCTGCCATAAGCGATTCCCGGCCTGCGGCGGCGCTCAGAACAAGGAGTCCGAATCCAATCACGGCTACGCCACCGCTGGTTGCAGTGTGCACACCGAATTTGCGGCTGAACTCACCTGAGAAGGTCGAAACAAGGACAAAGAATAGCGCCATCGGCATGAGAGCAACGCCTGCTCCAGCAGGATTCAGCATGCCGGTGCTCTGCCATGTCAGCGGTAGCAGAAATAAAACGCCGTACATGCCGAACGTCATTCCTGTCGTTGTTATCATCGCCCCCTGAAAATTGCGTATGCGGAACATATCCAGCGGGACCAGCGCTGCAGCCCCTTTTTTTGCTTCGGCTATGATGAATCCCGCCAGAGCGAGCAAGGAAACCGTCAGAGCGAGGATCGCCACCCTTGACTCGATCACTGCCAAAGCTAAACCGCCGAGTGCAACTGCACCCAAAATTTGTCCGGATACATCGAAATGGCGCCCCTCTGGATCGGACGATTCTGTCATGGTACGGGCCGCCAACACGAAAGCAACAAGCCCCAAAGGAACGACGACCAGAAAGATACTTCGCCATCCGAATTGGCTGATCAACAAGCCGCCGAGAGTTGGACCGATCGCCAACGCAAGTCCATTACAGGCAGCCCATATGCCAAGTGCCCGGTTGCGTTCGGCATGAATGGGCCATACAACGCGGATGATGGATAATGACGCGGGCATCAACAATGCTGCGCCCAAACCGGCAAGCGCTCGTTCAGCAATCAGGAGCTGAATGGAAGGGGCGAATGCGCAGAACAGCGACGCTGATGTAAATATTCCAATACCCATCATGAAGATGTATTTCCTGCCTCGAATATCTGCCAGAAGCCCGCCAGTTAACAAAAGAACCGCATATACCAGGTTGTAACTGTCCACAACCCATTGCAGCTCTGCCAAACTGGCTGAGAAATAAATGGCGATGGGTCGAACCGCCAAATTGACGACCGAGGTGTCGATCTGGGCGATGAGTACGGCTATGCATAACGTGGCAAGCGTTAGCCAGCGGCGGTCAGTTCTGTCGGTAACAATTGTTGACTGAGATGTTCGGTCGTCTCGCATAAACTTCCTGTTTTTATCAAAGAGACAGTGTAGCTTGATCTGTTAGATTGACATTTCGATACGAGTCGAAGCATGCAGATTTTAATCAGATTACAATTATTGAATATGTTGAGAGATTGAAGATGAACACGCTGCCCAACCATGTTTCATCCACGGCATTCCTGATTGCCGATCCTGCAAGAGCGGCGATGCTGATCGCCCTGGCCGACGGTCGCGCCTTGCCGGCTGGCGAGCTTGCCTATGCGGCGGGTGTCACCGCGCAGACTGCGAGTTCTCACCTCGCCAAACTCCTTGTGGGCGGATTGCTGTCAGTCGAGACCGAGGGGCGGCATCGCTACTACCGTTTGGCCGGTGCTGAAGTTGCCCAAGCACTTGAACATCTTGCAATGCTCAGGCCGACGGAAACGGTCAGGCGCAAACCGCTAAGTCAAGAAGGGCTGAACTTGCGTTTTGCCCGTTGTTGCTACGACCACCTTGCCGGGCAGCTTGGTGTCGCAGTGACTCAAGCTCTGCAGGATCGGCAATATATTGCGCCGACAGCAGGAAAACAGTTTTTGTTAACCCCCTCTGGCCACGAGTGGTTTGGCCTTATGGGGATTGATGTGTCAGGGATAAAGCCGACCAGGTACGGGCTTGCCCGGCAGTGTCTTGATTGGACCGAACGCAAGCATCATCTGGCCGGACCGCTCGGTGTTCAATTCATGATCATGCTGTGCTCGAAAGGCTGGCTGCAGCGCTCGAAATCATCGCGAGTGATTCAGGTCACATCATTTGGGTGGTCTGGATTTAAGCAACATCTCGGCGTTGATCAAGAATCCGTGATTCTGAAATCTGGGGAAAGATGAAGATGTCGAATCCGTTTTTTGGGCTAATTGATATTGAAAGTTTCTAGGGGGTTCTGGTATCTGGGGAGCTGTGCTTATGCCGAAAATTGCTACGGTTGTAAAGGAAGCAGGCATCGGGGGAAATTGAATGACTATATTGGGTCGACACTTGCCAGCTGACGAAATAAAAAGCGAGTCGAATTTTGACAGATGAGAAAATGAAAATCGAATGGCTGCAGTGACTCTTTCCGGCAATCAATATGGAATCAGGCTCATTCCTATCTTTTAACTTAATAAGGCTTGTTCATGGCATTCTCCAGAACTTCGAAAATGCGTGGCGCTTGGCATTGCGCTACATTGAAGCGCAAAAATGGAGCAGCAGTCTGGCTCAGGCTGAACACATTACCGGGGGCCAGCACGACGCCTTCGTGCAATGCTTCTTGCGACACCTTGGCGGAGTCCAACCCGTGGGGCAGGCGCATCCAGAGGAACATGCCGCCCTGTGGTTTCATCCAGGGGGTGATACCAAGTTTTCCCAGCCGATGCATCGTGCGTCCCATGGCGTCGGCCAACTGGCTGCGCAGCGCATCAATGTGGTGACGATAGGCGCCTTGACGCAAAAGGGAATAAACCAGTTCAGCGCCAAGGCCGCTGCCGCTAAGCGTGGTGGCCAGTTTCAGGTCGACGATTTGTTCCGCCCATTCTTGGCGAACCGCGATGTAGCCGCAGCGCACCGATGCCGTCAGCACCTTGGAAAAACTGCTGACGTGGATGACACGATTCAGGCCGTCGAATGAGGCCAGTAGGGGCGAGGTATTCTGTGCGAATTCGGCATAGATATCGTCCTCGATGATCAACAGATCATGATCCTCAGCCAGTTTGAGCACGCGGTGCGCGACGATGGGCGATAGCACTGCGCCGGTCGGGTTGTGAAAAACAGAATTGGTAATGTACAAACGAGGTTTGTGACGTTCCAGCAGCTCGGCCATCGCCTGCACATCTGGCCCTTGCTCGGTATAAGGCACAGCAATCAACTGTACGCGATGTGCGCGCAGCAATGCCTGAAAGTTGAAGTAGCCCGGATCGTCAATCAACACCGTATCGCCCGGTTCCAGCAGAAAACGGCAAATCAGGTCGATAGCCTGAGTGCCGGAATCGGTCAGAATAATCTGGCGGGCAGAGACCGAGATGCCGCGCTCGCCAAGTCGACGGCCCAATTGTTCGCGCAAGGCGAAGTGCCCATACGGATGCCCATATTCCAATAGCCCGGTTTGCGGGTCCTTCGCCAATCGGCCAGGGCGCGGCGTATTTCCTCATCCGGTAACCAGGAGGGGGGAAGCCAACCGCAACCAGGCTTCAACATATCTCCTTCGGCTTCAAGTGACTGACGAATTATCCAGAGCGGATCAATGCTGCGATCCCGCGTCGCTCCCACATCGGCCAGCGATAGAGGAGGCAGATGCCCGGACACATAAAAGCCAGAGCCTCGTTTAGCTGTAATCACGCCGTCGGCTGATAGGCGGTCATAGGCCTCGACAATGGTGTTTTTCGCAACGCTCATGCGCTCGGACATCTGCCTGATGGAGGGCAGCCGCTCACCCGGCACCAGAACACGGGAGGCCAGTTGCTCGTATATGGTCTGCATCACGGTGTTCACGCGCGTGCCGTCTTTTTTGTCAGGTTTGTTTTGCATTATTTGTCCCCACAAGTTTTGTGGACAGTATCTTTGAATTGTACCCATCTGTCACTGTTGATCGCGGTGTTTTCATAGGATGATGACACTACCCCACTACATGAAGTGTTGTGCATGAGCATAGACAAGGAATCAAAAGGATGGGCCAGCGGACTCCTTGGCGTGCTGATATTTAGCGGTTCGCTTCCAGCCACGCGTGTGGCGGTAGCCACTTTCGATCCTGTCTTTCTTACCTTCGCACGGGCGGCGATAGCCGGTGTGCTTGCCGCAATGATTTTGCTGGTGCTGCGCCAGCCTCGGCCTGAGCGCAGCGATATGCGCGCATTGCTGGTGGTGGCGCTTGGCGTGGTGATAGGGTTCCCTCTGCTTACGGCTCTGGCATTACGGCACGTCAGTGCGGCACATGCCATCGTGTTCGTCGGGCTTTTACCGATGGCGACGGTGATATTTAGCGTGTTGCGTGGTGACAAAAATCCGAGTTGGTTATTTTGGCTATTCTCGTTGTCAGGGAGTCTGGTCGTCGCAGTTTTTGCGATGAGGGAAGGCATTCAGGTTTCGGCGACCGGTGATCTATTGATGCTGATCGCAGTTATCGTATGCGGATTGGGCTACGCAGAGGGCGCACGTCTGGCACGGCATTTGGGCGGATGGCAGGTTATCTGTTGGGCGTTGGTTTTGTCGTTGCCGTTGATGTTGCCGCTGAGCCTGTGGACACTGCCAGGCAATTTTCTACAAGCTGCCTGGCCTGCATTGCTGAGCCTCGGATACGTCTCACTTTTCAGTATGCTGCTCGGGTTTTTCTTCTGGTATCGCGGACTGGCGCTTGGCGGTATTGCGTCCATCAGCCAGTTGCAATTGCTGCAACCGTTTTTTGGGCTGGGCTTGGCAGCGGCACTGCTGGGGGAACACGTCAGCATGATAATGATCGCCTCTGCGCTGGCGGTTGCGCTGTGCGTGGTCGGCGCAAGACGGTTCGCTTTATAGCTTGTTATTTAATAACGATCTTGCAATGATGCACTGCCAGCCTTTAGTCCACGTTGACGCTGTAGAAAAACTTTTTTTCAGCGATTTTTCATCCAAGTTTTTCCACCCGAAACGCTCCAGTTCCAACTTCAAATTTCTGCTGTGATTTTTACTGCAGCGAGTGTGAACAAATTGTTCCGCTGGGGCCGTGAAGCGGCTGCCGTTTGCGGGTCATTATTCCCTTCTGCTACTGCGCATAGGCGGCAGCGCCCGTTACGTCGTTGTTGAATCGTGCATCGAAACCTGAGAGGTCAAGCTCGCGCTGTCGATCAGATGGTTCATCGCGTGCTCGAAGGTGCCCTGCAGGAGCTGCCTTTGCAGGTCAACGGCGAGGAAGCGGGGACTGGTGTCGATGTGTTTGTAGCGCACCATTTACCCCTCCAAAATATCAGTCACAACTTCGACCTTGATATTTGTTTTAGTTCACAGCACGATGCGTGTACGAATAGACTTTTTCTACAGCGTCGTTGGACCTGAAACAATTATTACCGGATAGGAAAATGATAAAAGACCTACACACTTTACCCGCTAATTTACCGGTTCCAGCAGATGACGGCGCATGCGACCATTTACGGGGAAGCATTTTACCTTCGGTCTCTCTGACTAGCACCACTGGGAAGGCCGTTGATCTCAGCACTTATACGGGCACATTGGTTATTTATTTCTACCCCATGCTGGGTCGTCCCGATAGCCCGCCCCTCGTCGGATGGAATGACATACCTGGTGCCAGGGGATGCACCCCACAAACATGTGCCTTCCGCGATTCTCACGCTGAGTTGAAGCAGCTTGGTGTCGAGGTGTTTGGTGTGAGCGCGCAACGTTTGGAAGACCAACAAGAAGCCCATGCAAGGCTACATCTCCCCTTTGCGTTACTCAATGACGGACAACTTGCTTTGGCCAAAGCGCTGAAACTGCCCACATTTGAGTATGCGGGCATGCGCCTGATAAAGCGGTTAACAATCATTGCAACGGGAGGCCTTATTCGGAAGGTTTTCTATCCGGTATTTCCGCCTAATAATAATGCGAGTGGGGTCATCGCATGGCTTATGACACTTCAGGTCTAGCCATACCAATTTCTTAAGGATAACGATATGACAGTAACGATTATTTGGGACACAACAGTGAAAGAAGAGTTTGCTGTTGAGGGATTGAAACTCAATAGAAAGATATGGAGCGATATGACCAAATTCGAAGGTTATATGGATCATCAACTTTTAATTGATGCCGATAACCCTGCTCATTTCGTCATTGTAAGTCACTGGATTAGTCGTGAAATTGCTGATCATGTTTTAGATATCTATAAGAATGAGGAACCGGTACGGTTGCTGGCACCGATGCTCGAAGGAGCAAGAAAGCGAAATGTTTTTTATGAAGATGACTAATTTACGGTCTCTGTTTCAGCCATTTATGAACGACTATTATTGGTGATAAGTAGTGATGGGTTTTGATTTATTTATAGGCAACAAAAATTATTCGTCGTGGTCATTGCGTGTTTGGCTTTTGCTCAAGCATCTGGATATTCCATTCACTGAGCACATGGTTTCGGTGGCAGGGCGCGACTACAATCCAGCCTTGCGGCCAATCTCCGGGAATGCAAAAGTGCCTTCCCTGCATGAAGATGGATTTCAGATATGGGAATCCATTGCGATCGCTGAATACTTGGCAGAACGACATCCAGATTTATGGCCGGCATATCCAAAAGCCCGGGCCAGGGCGCGCAGTATTTCGGCAGAAATGCACGCAGGCTTTGCAAACCTGCGAAAAGCGATGCCAATGAACCTGAAATTACGACTCAAGGGCAAACCGGTCGATGCAGTAGTTCAGCGGGACATCGATCGCATCATCGAGATATGGACAGAAGCACGCACCCAGTTCGCAACCAATGATGAACCTTATCTGTTCGGAGCTTTCTTGGTGGCCAATGCGATGTATGCGCCAATCGCATGGCGCTTCCATATCTACAATGTGCCACTGCCCAGTGTAGCAATGACGTATCAGGATAATATTTTGGCTCATCCGGCCATGCAAGAATGGTATAAGGATGCGCTTCAGGAAGCTGAATCAAATGCTCATTACGACAATCTGGCAAATGAATACGGAGGTTCTCGTTAATCAATAAAGTGGCAATGTCAGCTTTTGACCTTGTTGACCGTTTCTAATGGGTCGGGTGTTGACCGCACATGAATAAAAACGCAACGACTCTTAATGGTTTGCACAACAGCCATTGACGGTAGCATGCCTGATGGGTAATGACGTGCCATTTCGGGCAGTCGTGGATGTTTTTCCTATCGCACATTAGAAGCTGTTTTCCATTTGGAGAAATACTGTGAGTCGTATTGAACATATCCGCCTCATGGCGAAATACAACGCTTGGATGAATACCAAAATATACGAAGCAATCTTGCAGCTGCCTAAAGGTGAACTTGCGGCCAACAAAAAAGCTCCTTTTGGATCTATGCTCGGAATCAGTAGTGTCCGGTTAAAAGTCGAACAAATTTAGTTGGTTATAAAAGTCAGTCTGATTTTCGAATTCCCTACTGCCTGCGAAGGCCTGAGATAGCTGGGTTTTCTCAAAAACAGACACCGATAAAATCTGTAGCAAAGAGTATAGAGAGGCATCAAGTTGAAGCTCCTTTTTGACAATAGCGATCAGCACGTAAGTGGAGACAGCGCACCAGATTTGCGTCTTCACCGCGTTCTCGCTGTTGCCGATGAAACGCTTGATGCGCAGGTGCTGCTTGATCCATTTGAAGAACAGTTCCACCTGCCAGCGGCTCTTGTACAGCGCGGCAATGGTCAGTGCAGGCAATGCGGTGTTGTTGGTCAGGAACACCAGCGTCTTGCCGGATTCCGGGTCTTTGAA
>Ga0307376_10005035_pt1 | contig 11983 bp, 12 predicted proteins | sample TR2MG_FD_202536 | JGI IMG/M metagenome (GOLD analysis project Ga0307376, IMG submission 202536) | Soil microbial communities from Risofladan, Vaasa, Finland - TR-2 | ecosystem: Environmental > Terrestrial > Soil > Coastal area > Acid sulfate soil | place: Finland: Risofladan, Vaasa | collected... | reverse complement strand
CAGCCGATCTGGCCGATACGTATACCCTGTGGGAGGACGACAACGCGGCCTTCTCCAGCCCGACGACACGCTACACTGGCTCCGGTACGTCCTGGAACGCAAGCGGCAAGGCTATAGGGACGTACTACTACCAGGTGAGGGCGAACAACTCGTGGGGGAGTAGCGGCTGGAGCACCGTTCAGTCAGTCAGCGTCACATCACAGCCTTCAGGACCCAATCCTGGTTTCTGGAAGGGGCCCGGAATGGAGTTCGATGTGACTTCGAACAGAGCTTACGTGGATGACTTTGCTATCTACATCACCGTGTCCGGCTGTGGTTCCTACAAGATCGTACACACTCGACAGGAGTCGATTTCCAACGACCAGTTCTCCTTCACAGGCTCTTTCTACGCAAACGGGAGATTCAGCGACGCCACTCACAGCAGTGGCCAGTTTGGGCTCGACCACTTTTATATCTACGGTTGTGGTTACGTCACCGGTGGGCCATCCTCTTGGAGCGCCACCTGGCAGCATAGCTCTCAAGCTACATCGGGGCCATTCGAAGTCGTGGGGGCTGAAACCGTGGAGCCCACGGTGGTAACCGGTAGCGTGTATACGGCCACCCTCGTTGAGTAGTGGCGTTCCATCATACTACGATAAAGAGGCTCCCCCAATCGGGAGCCTCTTCTGTTAGTCATATAGCCGGTAATTCAAGAACTCTACTCCTTGAGTGTGTGTCTGCTTCACCATCATCCCGGTTCCCAAGTACACGAAATCCGGGTATACTGAGTGCGATTGACACCCTCCTGGTGTAGCAGTAAAATAGCGATGGCATGAGAACGTCGGACTTTGAACTGAGGACTGAACACCATGGACATACCCAACCTGCGCTGGTGGGGATGGGGCACGCTGGACCAGGATTATTCGCTGGCGGGCCGCACTGCCTTCTGGCCGACGCTCCAGGAGTGGCTCGAGCTGCCCGACCAGGCCATCGAGCACGAGACGCCCCCTGTCTCGCTTGAGGACATCGCACTGCGCCCGCCACGCCTGGACGACCCGATGCTCTCGTTCCTGCGCGGGCTGCTGGGCGATGAGGCGGTGCGCACCGACAAACGGGCCCGCGTCGAGCACGCCTACGGCAAGTCCTACTGTGACCTGATCCGCATCCGCGCTGGCTACATTCCCAATCCGCCGGATGCCGTCGTCTACCCTGCCGACCAGGGACAGGTCGTCTCCCTGCTGGCGTGGGCTGCCGACCGCGACGTCGCCGTCATCCCGTTCGGCGGTGGAAGCTCTGTGCTGGGTGGCGTCGAACCGTCGCCCGGCGACTGCCCCGTCGTCACGCTGGATCTGGCACGGCTGGACAGCGTGCTTTCGGTGGATCCGGTCTCGCGCACGGCCCGCATCCAGGCTGGCGCGACCGGCCCAGAGGTGGAGGCCCAACTCAACGCCCAGGGTTTCACACTCGGCCACTTTCCCCAGTCCTTCGAGTTCTCGGCCCTCGGCGGCTGGATCGCTACCCGCTCGGCTGGCCAGAACTCGATCGGCTATGGCAAAATCGAGACGATGACCCAGGCCGTGCGGGTCGTCACCCCGGTCGGCATCATCGAGACGAAGGACACGCCTGCTACCGCTGCCGGTCCCAGCCTCCTGGAATTGCTCATCGGTTCTGAGGGCACCTACGGCGTCATCACCGAGGCCACGATGCGCGTCCATCCCCTGCCGGCGGTACAGGATTATCGCGGCATCCTCTTCCACAACCTGGAGGACGGCGTCGCCGCTTTCCGCGATCTCATGCAGAGCGTGGATCTGCGTCCGGCCATCATCCGCCTGTCTGACGTGCCCGAGACCGCTGCCCAGGCTGTGATGAGCCACGAGCATCACGGCCTGCGCCGCCTGGCCGACCACCTGGTCGAGCGGTACCTGGACGCACAGGAGTATGACCTGACGAAGGGCAGTACGTTGGTGCTGCTGGGGTTTGACGGTGACGCCAGGTGGACGGCCAGGCAGTGGCGTCTGGCGCTGGCCATATGCGGCGACCACCGGGGCCTCTCGCTGGGTCGGGCGGTGGGACGGTCGTGGATGCGCGACCGGTACGCCCAGCCCTACCTGCGCGATACGCTTCTCGGCCACGGCGTCATGGTGGACACGCTGGAGACAGCCACCACCTGGTCGAACCTGATGCATCTGTACGAGCGCATGGTCGGCGCGATGAAGGGAGCGATTGGTGCCGCTGACGGGGGGCCGGGGTACGTGATGACCCACATCTCTCACGCCTACGAACACGGTGCGTCGCTCTATTCGACCTTCCTGGGCCGCCAGGTGCCCGATCCCGACCCGCTGGTGAGACAGGCCCAATGGCAGGCGGTCAAGCGGGCAACGACCGACGCCATCCTGGCTGCCGGAGGTACACTGACCCACCACCACGGCATAGGCCGCGACCACGCCCCCTGGCTCGAAGAAGAAGTCGGCCAGTTAGGTATGAAGGTGTTGCACGTGCTCAAGCCAGCTTTCGATCCCACGGGTATCCTGAATCCCGGCATCCTGCTACCTGTTGAGCGAGGAGACAAGCATGGCTGAAGCTTCTCTGCATCGTGCTTTCTCCGCCGCTACCCGCCAGCAGAACCTGGAGCATCTGGCCGACGAAGAGTTTGACCTGCTGGTCGTGGGCGGTGGTATCACCGGCGCGGCTGTGGCCCGTGATGCAAGCTCGCGTGGCTTTCGCACCGCCCTGGTCGAAAAGGGCGATTTCGGCAGCGGCACCAGCAGTCGCTCCACGCGGCTCATCCACGGGGGTATCCGCTACCTGGAATATGGCGAATTCAAGCTGGTGTTTGATGCCTCCAGCGAGCGGCGGCTGATGCGCAAGGTGGCTCCCCGGCTGGTGCGCCCGCTGGCTTTCCTTTACCCGCTGTATCGGGGACAGAAACCGGCTCCGTGGAAACTCCGGGTCGGGATGGTGCTGTACGACGCACTGAGTCTCTTTCGCAATGTCCAACGCCACCGCTGGCTGCGTCCAGCAGAGGTGCAGCGACGCGAGCCGCTGGTCGCCGGACGGGGCCTCTTGAGCGCGGCGCGCTACTATGACGCCCAGGTGGACGATGCCCGCCTCACGTTGTTGACTGCCAAAGCCGCCCATCTCCACGGCGCGGTGATGGTGAACCACGCCCGCGTGGTCGGACTGATGAAAGCGGGGGGACGTGTCGTCGGTGCCCAGGTCGTGGATGAGGTCAGCGGGCGAGAGGTCGAGGTGCGCGCCAAGACCGTCGTCAACGCCACCGGTGTCTGGGTAGATGGCGTACGCGAGATGGACGAGCAAGCCCGTCGCCCCATGATTCGTCCGACCAAGGGGATTCACCTGGTTGTTCCTCGTGCCAGGTTGTACAGCCAGCACGCTGTCATATTCAGCGTCCCTCGGGATGGTCGCCACATCTTTCTGATCCCTTGGGGTGATTTCACGCTCATTGGCACGACAGATACCGACTATGACGGCGACCGGGACCATCCCGCTGCAGATCTCGATGACGTCGAGTACCTGCTGGAGGCGGTGCGGCACACGTTCCCTGGCGCGCAGATTCAGCACGACGATGTCGTCAGCACCTGGGCGGGTTTGCGCCCGCTCGTCTCCGCCTCCGGCAGCCCGTCCGCACTCTCGCGCCAGCACGTGATCCTGGAGAGCCCATCCGGTCTGATCACCATCGCCGGTGGCAAATTGACCATCCAGCGGATGATGGCGGAGCAGGTAACTGATCTCGTCCAGAAGAATCTGGCGGCTGGGTGGGGTGTCCATGCTCGGTCCGAGTGTCGCACCCGGGAACCGTTGGAGGGTGCGCAGACCGAGTCTGTGCGAGTGAGCGGCGTGGACGGGGCAGTCAGCAGGCACCTGCTGGATGCCTACGGCGGCGACGTCACGTGGGTGCTGGCATACGCGGAAGAGAATCCCAGCCTGGGGGAGCGCATCGTGCCGGGACTGCATTACCTGATGGCGGAGGCCCTCTACGCCGTACAGCACGAGATGGCGCTGACGTTGTGCGACGTGCTCATTCGCCGCACTCACGTGATCTATGAGACGTGGGACGGGGGGGTGGCGCAGGCCCGTGCTGTGGCTGAAATGATCGCTCCACGCCTGGGCTGGGATGAGGTGGAGATCGAGCGCCAGGTGTCGGCTTATGCAGCGCAGGTGGCCCTCACCCGCGATTGGCGGAAGGAGTAGACTTGGCATCTGCGGGCAGTCTGGGTATAATTGCACTATCATTGCTATATGAGGCGCGTCCTGTATGGAAATTACCTGGTATGGGCAGACCTGCTTTCGGCTGAGCGAACGCGGTCTGGCGACTGTCGTGACCGATCCCTATCCACCTGACGTGGGTCTCACCTTTCCCCGTCCACGCGCCGATGTCGTCACCGTCAGCTACGATGATCCTCAGTGTCGGCACACATCTGGCGTCCGGGGGCCGTTCAAACTCTTCGACGGCCCCGGTGAGTACGAAGTTGGTGGCGTGTTCATCACCGGTATCGCCACCTTCGCCGATGGGAAGCACGGGGCATCGCGTGGCCTGAACACTGTGTTCACCTTTGACTTCGGCGGCTTGACCGTGTGCCACCTGGGGCGGCTGGGGCACGTGCCCACCCAATCCCAGGTAGAGAACCTGGGCACCGTGAACGTCCTGCTGGTGCCCGTGGGAAGCGGCGGAAGCCTCAGCCCTGCCCGTGCCTCCGAGGTCATCAGTCTCTTCGAGCCCAGCCTGGTCGTCCCCATGTACTACAAGGTCCGGGGACTGAAGATCAGTCTGGGCACGCTGGGCCGTTTTCTGAAGGAGATGGGTTTGGAGAAGGTGGATGGCCAGCAAGTGCTCAAGGTCAGCCGGACCAGCCTGTCGGAAGAAACTCGGGTCGTCGTGCTAGAGCCCAAGCAACGAAATGGAGGATAAGATGCGCAAGTCTCATTTGCTCGCCGGTGCGCTGGTTGTCGTTGTCTTACTGGCGCTGGGCCTGGTCGCCCGCCAGATTGCCACCCGCCGGATGGCCGCTCGTCAGAGCGAAACTACGGGCCTGCAGGAATCATTGGAGACGGGTGATGCTCACCTGGAGGCAGGCGAATACGCCGAGGCCATCGCCGATCTGGAGGCCGCGGTTGAGATGGACCCGGACAGCAGCGAGGCCCATTTTCTGTTGGCGCAGGCGTACAACCGGACCGGCGACCTGTTGAAGGCGGCGGACGAGTTTCGTGCGGTGCTGGAGCTCGACCCCGACAACGCCGCTGCACACCACAATCTGGGTGTGACCTACTTCCAACTACAGGACCCCAGCACGGCCCTCGCCGAGTTCGAGGCCGCGTTGGAGTTGGACCCTGATGACCCCGATACCCACTATCAACTCGGTGCCACGTACCTCATTCTGGCGCTCTCGGGGGCTGATTCTATGGCTGTAGCCGACCCGCAGCTTCTGGAACAGGCGGTCGCCGAGTTCGAGGCCGCGCTGGAGTCGAGGGAAGATATGCCTGAGGCCCTCATTGGCCTGGGGAACGTCTACATCCAACAGGCAGACTATGCGGCCGCCGTTGCAGTGCTGCAACGGGCGATTGAGCAGGCACCGGCTTCGCCAGAGGCGTACTATGCACTGGGAGAGGCCCACGCTCAGAGCGGTGAGCAGGCGGGTGCCTGCGAGGCGTACAGTCGTTTCCTGGAGTTGGACCCGCCGGCGACCTGGCGGACCCAGGGGGAGCAGGCGATGGCGGCTCTGGGCTGCCCATGAACGACCGACGTACTTGTGAGTACAGTAAGGATCAGGAATGTTTAAACTGCTGATGTCCTGGAATATCCGGCCGGGCCGCGAAGACGAGTATTTCGAGTTCGTTATACAGGAATTTGGGCCGGGGCTGATCAAGCTTGGGGTTCGACCCACCGATTCCTGGTATACCCAGTATGGTGACCGTCCGCAGATCCTCACGGGTGGCATTGTGGAGGACCTGGAGAGCCTCCAGCGCGCGCTCGCCTCAGATGAATGGCGCAAACTGAACAGAAAGCTGCTCACCTACGTGACCGATTATAGCCAAAAGATCGTCCGGGCCAGCGGGGGGTTTCAATTGTAGGGTGTATTGTGAGGATGGTGCCTTTCGACAAAAAAGCGGGCGTGACGACTGTAGCCACGCCCGCTGGTCTGTGCGCCAAGTTGGTTATTCTTCGCTCTTTGTACTGCTCTTGTCAGAGGAATTGGAGGACTTGCTCGCCTTGGGAGTCTCTGGCGTCTTCTTGGTGCTCCTCGGCGGTGCGGTGGATGACTTGGCCCGATTGTCGGTCACGTAGAAACCCGAGCCCTTGAAAATAATGCCCACAGGATGAATCAGGCGGTGCACCTTGCCCCCACACTCCGGGCAGACCTCTATGGCTTCGTCAGTGATATGCTGCCGACGTTCAAATCGCACACCACAGTCTTCGCACTGATATTCGTACAACGGCATACCTCAAACCTCCCAACACGTTACGCTGATGGTGCATTATACCGCAGACGGCATGCTTACGCAAGCGATTATGGGGGGTGTGGGCGCATTTTACTTTTGGGGCGAGCCACCTTTCCGCAAGCTCGCACGAGCGATCCAACAACCGTTTCGGCGCTTCTTGGCAGCACCTCCGGCATTGCCGATCTATGAGTGGGCTGTCGGGAAGGGTTACCTGACGTGAACACATACGACCGTGTGTACCTCTCGCCTCACCTGGACGATGCCGTCCTCTCGTGCGGAGGGGCTATCTGGCAGCAAGTGCAGGCCGGTGAGCGTGTCCTGGTGGTGACGGTCTTTGCTGGCGCTCCTGCCCCGGACACGCCGCTCTCCCCGTTCGCTGAGGAACTGCACGCGCGATGGGGGCGTGTGGCCGATGCAGCCGCCGTGCGGCAGGAGGAGGATGGGGCGGCGTTGGCCCTCCTCGGGGCGAAGGCCGCGCATTGGCCGTACCCTGACTGCATCTACCGACAGACCCCTGCTGGTCACTTTCCCTACGCCAGCGAGGAAGCGTTGTGGGGGGAGGTGCACCCCGCGGAGCATGGCCTGGTCGCGGAACTGGCAGCCCGGCTGGCGGCGTTACCGCAGCGTCGGGACGGCATGGTCTACGGGCCGCTAGGAGTTGGCCACCACGTGGATCATCGGATTGTGCGGCAGGCAGCGGAAGCGTCTGGGCACCCACTGACCTACTATGAGGACTTTCCCTACGCGCAAGACCAGCGGGCGGTGCAGTTGGCGTTGGCGCAGGTGCGCGCGCAGGCCAGGTTGGTGTTGCTCTGTGAGGAGGCGCTGGCGTCCAAGATCGCCGCCATTGCCTGCTATCGCTCGCAACTCGGCACATTCTGGCCAGGCGAGGCGGAGATGGCGACGTCAGTGCGCACGTTCGCAGAACGGACCGGCGGTGGGGTGCCAGCGGAGCGGTACTGGAAGTTCCATCCCTGATCTCTAATCTCCAATCTCTAGTCCTCACCCTCCAGTCTTCCCTTGGCCTGCGCCTTTGCGACGAAGCGCTCCTCGCCAACGACGAACCGTTCGTGGGTGGCCTCCCCGATCTGCTCGACCTCGTCCCACGCCTCGACGCAGAACACCAACCGGCGTCCTTCCACCTCCAGCAGCTTGGCGCGAGCACGGACGCGCATGCCAACCGGCGTGGGAGCCATGTGCCGGAGGTCAATCCGTCCACCCACGGAGGTCTGGCCCGGCGGGAGATGACCTGCCAGCGCCTGCACGGCGGCGCCCTCCATCAGCCCGACCAACGCGGGTGTTCCCAAGACGGGCACGAGCCCGCTGCCCCAGCGATCAGCCGTATCGGCCTCGGTCACGACCGTCTCTGTTTCACCGGTCAATCCGGGTGCAAGTTTGTCCATCGGTCACCTCGCTAGGAATGGAATGATGAACTTGAACAGGCAGTACACGTCTAGCGTTGCCAGCCCGGCGAAAAGGGCGACTGTCGCCCAGGCGCGTGTTCGCCGTGGCAGGACTTGCGAAAGCGCGCTCAGCCCCAGCGCGGCCGCCGTCCCGATGGGAATGAGGGCCGGGAACAGGTAGCGGCCCTGATGCTGGACAAAGGTCAGGTTGTACCCGAGGAACTCGAGCAATGTGAGCAAAGATGAGGTCAAGAGCAGGATCAGGCTGGTGCGTTGGGCGGGAGCCAACCGGAGATGTCGCCGCTCGAACAACCACCACAGGAACCCGGTGATGAGGAGACCCGAGAGCAGGGCCAGCGCCTGGTAGATGCGGGCCGGAAGTACCACGCCCATCCAGCCGAACTGTCCCCAGAAACTCTGGAAAGTCGTGCGTGCCATCTGGCTTAGCAGTCCCCACCAGCCGTGGAGTGCCAGATACTCGGACGAGCGTAGTTGTCCTTCGACGATTCCGTTGTGTCGTCCCAGCCCCAGGGGGTCATACCAACCGTACGTCAGGCCATTGCGGATAAACCAGGGCGCCGATGCCAGCAGCGCTGGGACGAGGACCCAGCCCAGTTGGCCCACCGCCCACTTCCACGGCTGGCGCTCCCGCTGCCAGCGGATCAGCACCGCGACCACGGCTACCCCCGCCACGACGTAGGCTGTCGTCTTTGTCAGCAGCGCCGCTGCCAGCAGCAACCCGACCGGCCAGGGCCGGTCGCTGCCTCCACCCACGTAGACCGCCAGCGCCCACAGCGTGCCCCCCACGACGAGTTCCGCCAGTGCGTCGTTGTTCACCCCGGCGGTCATGGCCACGTGTTGGGGGATGAACGCGATGAATGCCGCAGCCATCAGTGCCAGTCCTGGCCGCGCCGGGAAAATCGCGTTCACCGTCCTGAAAGCGACGACCAGCAACACAGCACCAACCAGCACCGACAGCAGCCGTAGCGGCAGCACCGCGCCGCCAAAGAGCCAGTAGGTCGGGGTCGCCAGCAGATAGTAGAGCGGCGGCTGGTGATCCTCGTACTCCAACGGCTCGACGGAGAGTTCCGGCGGGAAGCCCTGGTCCCTGAGTTGGTCGAGTAGATCCTGGTCATAGTCGCCTGCCTCCATGACCGGGAAGCCCTGGCCCTCCGCGAGCGCACGGACATAGTTGTAGTGGGCGGGTTCGTCAGGGACCTGCCAGGTGGGGGTGAGGGCCGCGTAGAGCACGCCAATCGTGACGTAAACGGCGACGATGACGGTCAGACGGACGCGGGTTAGAAGCCTCGGATTCACGGGGGCTATTGTACCCGCATGGGGTCCAATTGACAAGCACTCTTCTCAGAAGAGACCGTCGCAGTCTGTTCGTTGGTCACATCTACTCCGCATCCTGTTCCTCGTAGACCGGCGTCCCTGGTGCTACGCCCGTGATGCGCACCAATGTCCCGACCGGAGCCCAGTCATAGAGCGCCTCTGCGTCTCCGACGTTGAGGATGATGCAGCCGTAGGATGCTGGCCATCCGAGGACACCAGCCCACAGCCGCCGTCCACTGGCTGTGATCGGCAGTTCGTGCATGCCGTTGAAGAACTCGGGTCCTTCCTGGTAGACGGCCATAAAGTAGGGCATCTCCAGGTTCCAGCGGGAGGCATAGGCGCTCGGCTCCTTGAAGAGCACCTGGAACTGCCCGGCGATGGTGGGTGTGGTCGAGATCCCGCTGGAGCAGGCAAAGTCGTAGACCAACTGCCCATCCTCGTAGGCACGCAGCCGCTGCTCCGGCAGGCTGATCTCAATGTGCTTGCCGCTCACCAGCGGCTCGGGAAAGAGGACGTCCATGGAGGGGATGACCAACTCCATCCCGATGGCCAGAGCCTCTGGGTCCACGTCGGGATTGGCTTCCTCCAAGCGCCACTGGGGGAAGCCGTAGCGATAGGCGATGTCAAAAAAGGTGTCGCCGGGCTCGACCACGTGTGTACCCTGGGGATGACGTATGCGGCCTTCAGCCTGGTGTTCTCCGGCGGTCAGTGCGGCCATTGTGCGCGTCACCGTATGGGCGACGTCCAGCAGCCGCTCTGGTTCCAACTGCGGCGCTACCTCAAGCAGCCAGGCCCGCACCGCTGCTTCTTCTGCCTCCAGCACCATGCGGGCCCCCTGCGGTGCGTATTCCGGGACCGCCCGCAGCCAGGTCGCCACTCGCTCCGGTGAGGCCTGGAACTCGGCGTGATAACCGGTCAACGGGTCGTCGGTGACGAGCGAGAAGGGCCGGGCCAGGAGCGACCGGGCCAGCGTAAGGGCTGGCTCGGGTTCAGAGAGGCGAGGCGGAACGGCCGTCAGCACCAGCTCAACTTCCGGCGCGCTGTTCGCCAGGGCCCGAAGCACGCGTGTAGTGCTGGCCTCCACGTCAAGCGCCTCCCCGGGCTGACCAGGGGCGGGAGCTGCGCCCGCTGGGCCGATTCGCAGTTGGGCATCTGTCGGTGGTACAGAAATGAGTGTGGCTGCTCTTTCCAGCGCGGCCCTGACCCGCTCGGGATCCGCCGGAGTGATGAACGGCTCGACGGAATGTCCCTGCAGCCTGACGCGCCAGGCCGGCAGGATCTGCTCATACCACCGGTCTCCATGGGCGACCTGGTAGGCTGCGATCGCTGTGCCCGCGTAGTCGTACGCCCGCCCCGTGTCGGCCCAACTGAGACGCCAGAAGTGTTCTCCCGCGCGCAGTCCGATCCCTTGAAGGGGCGAGTCAGGCAGGCTCTCGATCAGCACGACCGTGGCCTCTTCCACCGTCAGCCGTCCCACGTCCACGTCGTGCACCGAGACGCCCGGATATACCCGATCGCTGTAGGCGATCGGGTAAACCATCGCTCCGGCCCCTACCACGAGGCACGCAGCGATCATGATTGCCAGGCCTACCATCGTGAGACGAAACCACCTCGGCACGTCTTTTTGCCCTCGGATGATGATGGCCCCAAGTATAATCTGGCAGTGCCAGTTGTGCAAGTCATGGCTGGCCCTTCCGCTCCAGTGTAGACGGACTGGCGTTTTGACAAACCTTATTAACAGTGCTATCATAGCGCAGCCTCATGCGATGGAGTTGTCGAATGCGTGACATGGTTGAGTGGCGTCCTATTCACTGGGTATTGGCCAGCATCATCCTCTTGACGCTGCCGTGCTATTGCATTGGCATCTCGATGTTGGTGCTGAAGCCGGAGGTCAGCGTACCGACGCCCACGCCCACGGGTACGGCCACTGAGTCACCGTCATCCACACCCGCTCTGGAGACGCTAGAGCCGACGGAGACGCTGCTCCCAACCCCTACCCAGTGGCTTCCGCCCACGTACACCCCTACGCTCAGCGCTACACCTACCGCCACAGCGACGCCCACGGCCACGCCAACTCCGACGGCCACGCCGACCCTGCCACCTACGGTGACCTCCACATTCACGCCTACGCCCACCGATACCGCCACCCCGACGGAGACACCTGTCCCGACGGCGACGTCGACCGAAACACCCGTACCGACTGCGACACCGACCGAGACACCCCCTCCGACGGTGGTGCCGACCGAGACACCCACCGTGACGTCAACGCCCACGCTGACGCCCACGGCGAGCATCACTGCGACGCTGGAGTCTTGAGCGGTAGTCCAAGCTACCCAAAGAGGAGCCACGCGTGGAAGTAATTCCCTTGTTGAAACAACTTTCGGAAGCCAATGGCATTGCTGGCTATGAGGAGCCAGTGCGCGAACTGTTGCGCCAGACCTGGCAGCCCTTCGTGGACGAGATGCGCGAGGGTAGACTGGGCAGCCTGATTGCCCTCAAGAAGGGCACAGGGGCTGACGGCTCGGCCGCGCGTCAAGTCCCACGCCCTAAATTGATGCTGGCGGCCCACATGGACGAAATCGGGCTGATGGTGACCGGCGTCGAGAAAGGCTTTCTGCGCGTCGCCCGGGTCGGGGGGACGGATCGGCGGGTGTTGCTGGGGCTCGAAGTGGTCGTCCACGGGCGACGCGACCTGCCTGGCATCGTCGCCACGCGCCCGCCGCACGTCCTGCCGGAGGAGGAGCGCAACGAGGTCGTGCCCTGGGATAAGCTCTTCGTGGACGTGGGGTTGCCCGCGGAGGAGGTCG
>Ga0307376_10005034_pt1 | contig 11984 bp, 27 predicted proteins | sample TR2MG_FD_202536 | JGI IMG/M metagenome (GOLD analysis project Ga0307376, IMG submission 202536) | Soil microbial communities from Risofladan, Vaasa, Finland - TR-2 | ecosystem: Environmental > Terrestrial > Soil > Coastal area > Acid sulfate soil | place: Finland: Risofladan, Vaasa | collected... | reverse complement strand
ATACCAGTTAAAAAGTTTAAATCAAGGGCCGGGAGGCCAGGGGCAGGGGTTTCCATCAGTTAAAGTATTTAGGTATTCTTCACCAAAGATATAGATTAATAGTATAACATTGCATTGATGCGCTTCGTGGACAGACAAACAGACAGGACCAGCGCCCGGATCATACAAAAATCATACATTAACGAATGAAAAATGTATATTTCGCTCCAGCTGAGTGAGTTAAGGGCCTTGTGATATGTCTCATAATTATTATTATGTATAGTAGGATCACAGGATCACTTTATCTAATACAGGACAGGGGGATCAGTTCCGGGACATCTGGAACCGGGACAGGGCGGAGGAATCCGGCAGGGGGGGCGGGTCTGCAAAAGTGGATTAGGGAGCGCGCGCACGAGCCAATATTTCTATACTGGATACTGTGGTGAATAGACAGAGGCAGGGTACATGTTATTAAACATTTTTACTTGGGTAAAGGAATTATATATAAAAGTGATTGGAGTGTGCATATTTACTGGGTAAAATTTGTATGGTATATTTCATTTACCTGAGTAAAGGGGACCCTATATGCGAAAAAAAATTTTGAATTGCGATTTTTTTTTCATTACTTGCGCGAAAACATACATTTTACGGGGGTAAAATTGATATAGAATTAGATGAAGCCAAGGGAAAAGAAGCCAGAAATAGTATTTCGTATCATAGATAATGATACTGGTGAGGCTGTGGGGAGTTATAGCAGGGCATGTTGTGACGAGTATGATTTTAGGAGTGTAGGGCAAGCCAGGAATGCGAATGCACATGGTATGTTTCGGGACAGGAGTAGGTACAGTGTTGCTAAGTACCGTGTTGTTTATATTTTGGTGGATGATAACTGTGATGATGAGTAGTTTTAAATAGGATATTATGGGAACTTACAGTCGGGTGAATGTTTACAGCAGTTTTATGTTTGCCTATTACAATGAGAAGACGGGATTTACTGCAGCGAGTAGTAACCTGACCAGGTTGAGTATGGTGGTAGAGATGGGGAATAAGAAGCCGGCGACAATAGGCCGGTTTCTTGGGAAGAAGTTCAGCGAGGGGATTATGAAGTACGAGTGGGATACCGGTGTTGTCTTAAAAATCGATATGGCTAACTGGATCTCCGGGAAGCCGAGAGGTGATAAAGGGAAATCATTTACCAGGGGGGAGCCATGACAGTTTTGCTGGATAATCAGTTTACATTCCGCAGAGGGCATTGCCCATATTGCGGTTGTCCCATCCCGGAGAAAAAGGGAGTGTTGCTTAAACACCTGGAAGTTTGTGAGATGAAACCAATTGTTTTTATAATATAATGCCTGAAAAGATTAAAATAGATATGGTAACAACAGTGAAAAGCTGTGATAATTGCCCGTTTATGTTCTTTGATGTGCAGACTGACTACAACTGTGGGTATGAAGATAAGGTGCTGGATAGTTTTCCCTTTCCATTATTGATGCCTGAATGGTGTCCCCTGCATACAGGGAAAATTATAATTCAGAAAGATGAGTGATAAAATAAAAGTCCCCAGGTATGTCTACCTGTTCCCGACTAAGATCTTTGTGGTATTCGATGAGACCGGCCAACAGATTAATGACCTGCAGGGAAAATACTCAAAAGAATTGCACCGGAAGATCCTGGACAGGTCAGATCAACTCACACATTGGAATATGAAAGATTTTTAAACTTAACCTATACTATTATGGATAAAAATAGATCAGAAATTAAACTTCCTACACTGGAAGATCTTCTAAAAATATCTGATGATCTTAGTGATTATTCAGAAATTTGTAAAAACCAATTATTCGATTCGCTATTGAGAATCGATAGTGACTTACCTAATCTGGAACCACCGGATGATCCGGAATTAAAGAAATGTTCTTTTAATAATATCAATAAAATTGCCTCAAATCTTTTTGATATTCGGAAAAATCTTACAGATATCGCGAATAAGATAAGTGATCTGAATCGATTTCTTGGATTTGACCCCCCCCAAAAAAGAAGCAGAGGAATGATTAACGAAGTTCTATATCATCAGAGCCGTAGATCAGGCAGGACAACCCGTAGTATCGATCAGTCTATACAGTTGCTTTTTACTAATGGCGTTGTGTGGTTCTGGGACCACCATGGCACAAGACAGGCCACTGAAGATGCCATGAGAAGGATGCTGAAAAGATTATACCTGGAACATGGACTGGAATGTAATCCGAAATGGCAACCAACTGTATATAAACCATGGGTTTTGAAAATTACGCCTGAAAAGAATACGTTTAAAATAGAGATAGTGAAAAATGACAGAACCCCCTGTATGTTCCTGGATGATGAACTATACCAGATTGCTAAAAAGTTGCCAGTAAATCACTGGTCAGCAAAAACCCAGTGTGCGAGAAACATGATGTATGCTGTTTATAAATACCTAAATAAGAATATTGATGCCCTGAGATTTGAAAAAAATAAGATTACCAAGCGTGGAGATTTTGTATGGAAAGATAATATCCGGGATACTGAAGTTTTGTTTGTTGAAAATCCAAGGGGAAGGTTTATTGTATCTCACCAGCTGAATATTGATGAGAACACTCCGGACCAGGAAGTTATCAAAACAGTGAAACGGGCATGTACCCATTGGTTTAATGCAGTTACCAGGCTACATAAAGAAGGTTATACTTTTATTGAACCGGAAGGATTAAAAAAATACTTCAGGGCAGAACCGGAAATGAAACCAATAATAGAACACCTGTATGGAACAGAGTAAAGGAAAAAATATCATAAATGAATCTCAACAACTGAGAGATAAATACCTGGAAATAGTTACCAATAGCCTCCTGGATGGGGATCCTATATTCTATATATCTGTGGCTCTAAATAATCCATTGAAGGTCGCCATGGGAGAAGATAGTTACATAGTTCAGGCTTTTATGAACGGGAATAGAAAGATGATCGGTGATTCTATGGTCTTTATAGCCAATACATCAAAAGATATTGCCGAACTGATAGCTTACGTGGCTGCCCTGCTGCTGTTAGATAATAAAGATTTCCTCACCCGGATAATCCAAATACAAAACGAAATCAAAAGACAATGATATGGAAAATCTACTTGAACTAATCCCTAATGAATTTATTAATGAATTTATGCTGTCAAGTAAAAAGCCAGCCGAATTGCAAATATTTAAAACTGATATCGGGATTTCAGGTGAAAAAATGGCTTTAGAAAGACATATAAATGAAATTATAAAAGCAATAGTATATTCCAAAGAATGTCGGGTAAGAAGTTCTAATGGTGAACTGTATTGCATGCAGGGATTTTTGGAAAGAACAGGCCGGTTGCCTACCAGGGAGGATAAGATCCATATAATAAAAGGCACATATTTTATGACACTTTTTGGGAGAAATACACAGAGGGAAATAGCAAATGTATCCGATCAGAGATATTTTATTTCAGAAGTAAACTTTTATGTTACAAGCAAATGATACCCATTGACCAATCTATATTACACGATCCCGATAATGGGAAAAACGGAGACTGTTGGAGAGCATGTCTGGCCTCTGTATTGGAATTACCAATTGAAAAAGTCCCACACTTCGGAGATATGAATGCCAGGGAAGGCCGAAAAGCAGAACTGACTTTTCTGGGAAATATGGGATTCACGATTTATACTATCTATGGTGAAGGAAGTATGACAAACCATCCTCAAATGGAAGAGGGGGACCATGAGTATTATTTTGCTATCGGCCCATCACCAAGGAATAAAAACATATCTCACCAGGTAGTATGCCATAACGGTGAAATTGTACATGATCCACATCCTGATAAAACAGGACTGGCCGGAATTAGTCACTTTGAAATACTTTTAAAAATATGATACTAAATTTTAAACCTCAATTCGTGGATCCCATTTTAAATGGATCTAAAATTCATACCATCCGGGAAGATAAAAACCGGAAATGGTTGTCCGGGAGAGAAATACAATTCTATACCGGACTCAGAACAAAAAAAGCTAAACAGTTCAAAGAGTTAGAATGTGTCTCTGTGCAACATATCAGAATGTTCCGTGGTATAGAAGATATTATGATCCTGGTCGATAACCGAAAGTTGTCAGATCAGGAAATACACCAGCTGGCCCTCAATGATGGTATTAAAAATAAAGAAGAACTGATTGAGTTCTTTATCCCGGGAAAACCAAACTATCACCATGACCTGAATGACTGGGAAGGTTGGATAATTCACTGGACCAATAAAAAATATTGATATAGAACGAACCCGTTTGCTGGCGGTGATTTCTCAGGAGTAGTTCAAAAAAGTGACAACGGGGCAAGGTTTTTATAACCGGGAAAAGTAAGATAAGAATCAGTCCGAACCGCACATTGACAGGACTGATTCGTTTAAACAAAATATTGATTTTGATTTAATCGAAAAAATATAAAAATGATAATCTGTTACCTGTCAATGATCGGATTTATTACCAGTGTTATACTGGTGGCACTCTTTAATAAACTGAGAACAGACCATGATGATATGAGTTTTGTCTTTGATGCTTTTGGGAAAGTAGTAGAATCAAAAAGATCAATTAGTAAATCAAAACAGTATAGATCACTGACTGTTCTATTCGTGATCCTGGCCTTAGCCTTTTTAATTATAATGATAATCCTTAAAATAACTAACAGATGCCCAAACTAATACTTGATGATAAAATTTTGGCTGAGATACAGAAAAAATCTGAAGATATTGCCAACCAGCTAAAAGCGGTACTGCAATTGAAAATGTTGTTGGAATTAAAGATTAAAGGTTACGAGGGGATGCATATTCCTGTTCCGAAAGAACTGATCGAACAATTAGAAGTACAGAAGAAATTAATACTTTATATTTTAGGATATAATGATTGAACTATTATTAAAAATAAAAAGTTGGGGTTCAGAATGGAAACTGGAAATCAAATGGACCGATAATGATTTGTTTGTTTTAAAACTGTTATACATGCACAGATTTAAGACTCTTTTTTTTGAAGAATCTTCATGGACCAGGGAGTTGTTGACAAAATCAACAGAGGATGAAAGACAGATGATGTTCATCCTGGATCAAATGCATGAGAAGTTGATGATTTATGTTAGTAAATGGCAAAAAGATAATGAGTAAGATTTTAAGAATATTCCCCAGGAAGACCAATGCTACACCAATGGATGAGATGGTGAGGATTGGTACTGGGCCCGAGTTATTTGATCTGGATGAGATCGATGAGATCCATATATCAGTGACATTCACCTGGGATGCACCGTTTGGGAATTATCTATTTCGGGAATGGAGTGGATTTTATCCTAAAAAAACTGTCCTTATCGGTGGACCAGCATATCCCGATCAGAAAGAGGGGGAATTTATTCCGGGAAGATATTTAAAACCGGGATATGTTATTACCAGCCGTGGTTGCCCCAATCGATGCTGGTTCTGTGATGTGTGGAAAAAACCTGGTGGAGATCATATTAGCGAACTGGAAGTAAAAGATGGTTATAATATTCTGGACAGTAATCTACTTGCATGTAGTGAGGTTCATATCAGGAGAGTATTTCATATGTTGCGTGAACAGAGACAACCAGCACAATTTACTGGTGGATTCGAAGCAGCCAGATTGGAGAGGTGGCATATTGGTGAATTACTTGATACGCGGTTTACCAATGTATTTTTTGCTTATGATACACCCAATGATTATGAACCGTTGAGGGATGCTGCCAGGGAACTATTTGAGGCTGAAATAATAGGTAAAGGTAAAAAGCATAAGATCAAATGCTATGTGCTGGTAGGCTATCCGAGAGATACATTTGAGAAAGCTGAAGCGAGATTAATATCAGTAATTAAATTAGGAATAATGCCCATGGCAATGCTCTACCGTGACCTTATGGGAAAAGTAACTGAAGATTGGAGAGGGTTCCAGCGCGAATGGGCCTCCCCTATTATTGTAGGATACAAAATGAAACGATATGCGGTTTAATTGTACAGGCTGTGGTGAATGTTGCCGAAAACTTGGTGCCATTAAAGAGTTTGTGAATAATGGCAATGAGAAAAATATTCCGGACTATATGGTTGTGGGAGTCAAGGAATTTCCATACGGCCATAACGAACAAGGAGTATGCGAAATGCTGGACGAGGATAATAAATGCCTTGTGTACCAGGACCGGCCCATGCTATGTAATCTGAAAAGGATATGGGAAGAGTGGATTACCGACCAGACAGAAGAAGAATGGTACAGTCACAATATGGAGATCTGTAACTTTCTGATGAGGATGGCCGGCACTGATGAAAGGTTTCACATTAAAAAAGCATACCTGCTATGAAACTGAAAGATAATGAATATGAATGCGCTCTCTGTAAAAATATATATAAAAAAAAAGTTACCGATGAGGAAGCAGAAAAAGAACTAAAGGAACAATTTGGTCCTAATGCAACCATTGAAGATTCTGAAATAGTTTGTGACGATTGCTACAATGCAATGTTTAATTAAGGAGTAATATTATGAGCATGATTGGAGATAGTAGATTGGATAGTCCTAAAAGACTGGCCAGAAGGGATGAAGGAATTCTTAAAAATAAGAATATTATTTCACCGGATACCGATCAGATGTTATCTTTGACCTACGGAAAGACAACTTATTATTTCAGGACTGAGGAAAAAAGGGATTTATTTATCAAAAAAAATAAACATTTAAAATTTACAGGTTTTAATTTTGAAGACAATGAAAACAAAATGGACGATGTTCCGGGCATGGTGGTTGAGGACATGGAATAAAAGGCACCTGGTAAAAATCCAGTTGGATCCCGAGCCTAAACTATTCTTCGTCTATATCAAGGTTGAGGGAAACTTTACCAGGCAGTACGTGTATGTAGGTAAAAGTTTCCTGTTGCCCACAGCTCGAGTATTAAAGTCAAAGCAATTCTTATTGATATCATTATAGTATGGAAGAGAAAAACTTTAATACAGAAGATTGGTGTTTCTATTTTCCATGTACACACATGGTTATCCTGAGTCAGTTTATGTTGGATAACGTGGAGAAAAGAGGGGCAGACTACAATAATCATATCTGGAACGATACTGATCCGGTAGAAATATATGCGGATCCTGAACAACAAATATAATGGATAAGGATCCCCAAACCGTTATGGATATTTTAATTGAAGTATTGGATAAGCAACAGAGGGCCTGGTTTGAGTTTCAGGCAGCATTGGACAGAAGGAATAAACCTCAGTTATGCTTACCACCATATATTAATTAAATACTTACTATTATTAACCAATTTAGATGGAGATTGAAATTAACAGGATGGGTTATTCTTAAAATCCTGATTATACTTTTGACATTAACAACATTCACATTCTGGTGGTGGCTATTTACAGGAGATTGGTTGATTGAAGTAGTAAATGATGAAATTGAATGGATCCAGGATTATAAAATAAAATAATGGATAGAAGAAAATTTATAAAGCAGTTTTTTGGTGCCGGGATCCTGATGATTCTAGGTACACTTTTTGGAGGAAAATTATTCATAGAATTATTCCGGAAAAATATTCCACAGCCGGAAGTCAAGTGTACTGGTGGCCTATTCCCATATATAACAGAGAATACCAACCACGTAGTTTATAAGGAATTTACAGAAGAATATTACCTGGATTTCTGCAGGGAATTATATAAACTATATGGGGATAGACCCATAAATGAAATATATACTATAATTAAACCTACTGTAAATGGAACGAAGAGAATTTTTTAAACTTGTAGCTGCCGGATCCATCGGATTAGCAGTTGCACCAAAATTGTTAGGTGCGGTACCGAGAGAAAGAGATATGATTCATCAGTATCCCTTAACTCCTGATGAATGTTATCACCCCATGCGTATTTGGGATACGGTAATTATTCCATGTAAACATACAAGCATGGAGGTCACATGGGAGGTATTTATTATTTCTACAATCAACCAGAACGGCAGTATTACTGTGATGCCAACTGATATGAATAATAAATACACACCTGCACCAGCAGATGTATTTATACATTGCCATTTCGCAATTGCACCAAAACAACCAGAACCAGTATATGCCCATGTAGAGGAAAAACTAACCCATGAACTATACGTGATCACATCGGATACTGAATCAAAGTTTGGAGAACACACTTTTAAATATTCACCTTTAACAAACGAACAGCATGAAATTTGACGACATTAACATTATCGAGGCCAGCATTGGTGGCAAGATAAAAAAAATCAAGTATGACCATATCCGGGAGAGTAGGCCATACACCATAGAGGAAGAGGAAACACCTCATCCCGATATGCTAAAAGCCTTTTATGCCTTTAAAAAGGATATGGCCGAAGCATACTACCATCTGTCAAATGAAACAATCGACAACTTCAGTATTGATGGATTCGCTATCAGTGAAGATTCTAAATCATTCTCTATTTGCCTGAAAGGTAAAATGATCACATCTCATAAGGATTCCGTAACTGTAAATTCCGGGAATATTCCAGTTGAGGGTGATGTGGTGGAGAAACTGGCCACGGTCCGGGAAGAGTTATTCAAATACCTGTTTGAAGGAAAATCTGCACAGGGCGAACTACCATTCCCGAAAAAAGATGGGGAGGAAGCAAAAGATGAGTAAAGTAATTTGTTTCTACCACAGCAGAGATCTTGACGGATGGACCAGTGCTGCCATTGTCAAGAAGAAATTTCCTGAAGCTAAATTAGTTGGATGGGATTACGGGGATCCGGAACCATTAATTTATGATGTTGAATACGAGGGAGAGGTTCTAAATCCATTACATCCTACAATAGATGTTCCTGTTGATCTTCGTATTCCTAATAATGCAAAGGTTATCATTGTGGATATATCCTTTAATCCAGTGACCATGATAAAGCTGAAGGGATATGTGAAAATGGATGTGATCTGGATCGATCATCACAAATCAGCTATAAAAGATGCTGTAGAATATGATTACGCCCTGCTTAACGGAAGGAGAAGATCAGACTTTGCTGCCTGTGAACTAACATGGCAATTTTTCTTTTCTGATTCAGAAATGCCCGAAGCTGTAAGGTTACTTGGAATGTATGATTCATTCAGGCATAAAGGATCAGGTGAGGAACATAAAGTAATGATATTTCAATATGGTGCCAGGGGTTTTGTAATAAATCCAAGTGAAGCAGAAATATTTTTTGATATGAATGAACAACAAATAAGAAATATTCTCTCTTCAGGTAAAGCTATTTTTGATTACCTGATAATTGAGGCAAAAGGAATTTATGCAAAGGCATTTCCGGTGGAGATTGAAGAGTATCCAGGATTGATGGTTAACCGGGAACGATTCAATCCCGTCAACTTTGGAATTGATTATCACAAAGATGGATATGATTTCTTTGGATGTTTCTGGTTCGATGGTGAGAATTATTCCTTTTCCCTATATAACGACAACGGTGAACTGGATGTCTCTTATCTGTGTAAAAAATTCGGAGGTGGAGGACATGCAGGTGCAGCAGGATTCACAACAAAAGACTTTGAATCGGTTTTAACAATACCGCCAGAATGATAACAATACTGAGAATAATTGAAATTGAACGCCAGGAATATCTCCTGACACCGTTCAAGGCATGGGCGGCCCGGAAATTAAAAATCCCGGTTGAGTCCAGGATCACGGTCAAGGCCAATATTATTATCTCCCCAGTAGGACTGTTGCAAGTAAATATGCTTATTAATGGCAGATCTGGAGAATCCTATATTGTCATTGGACTTGATCAAAACAAGGCAACCATAGCATCCCTGAAACCTCAAAATGAGATGTCTGTAAATATTGATATCATCCGGTCTGAGCGATTTCAGATATTGGCACATCTTTTTTCTGAAAAATAATTTTTATATTTACTTCACTTGAGTACATAACTTGCAATATTGCATTTAACTAAAAATGGAGGGAAAAATCGATGAAAAAAATCTTTTATCTGTTAATTTTTACATTTGCCTGTTTGGTCATTGAAACCAGCCAGGCAGATGCAGTACAACGTTATGATCCAGTAGAGGACCAGGTTGGTATTAAACTGGAAAGTGATGGCTGCTTTAACTATCAGGGTGTAATCGAGGTCAATATCGTTTATGACATATTGAATCTGGAAAGTGTCGAATTAATCTTTCCCAATTCCAGTGAACCTGCATGGAACGATATCTTTATGAATGCGAGTATCCCATCAGGCACATCAGATGTGAATTTAAATGATGATTATACCATCTATGAATTTTGGCAGGTGATAAATGATCAAAACCTGGATAAGATATTATATTCAGTAGATCAACAATGGATGCATCGCATGAGTGCAACAAAGAATTTACGCCTTTAAGCATTCAAATGGGGGCGTACACTGTATTCCCCCATTTTTATTTAATAAATTTGATTATATTTGCAGTACCTATCTTGACAATGGGTGAAAAGATTGACAGGTAATTGCGGAAAGGCCACTTCTAAACAAGGTGGCCTTTTTTTATTCCAGAAATTTTATATATTTGTCCTACGCAATTATTACAAATGTCAAATTTCAGTCAATACTTTCGATAGGTTTCCGGCTGGTTGCCGGATGGCGTAGCAACTTTAAAACCACGCTAACGTACCAGGAGACTTCCTGGTGTCTGATCAGGCAACTTTTTTTATAGACCTTCTTTTTCTGGTAGCTTTTTCTTTCTTCTTTCCTTTTTGGTCCCTTTTTCCTTTCTTCTTTCTTTTAACTGGTCAAGCATTGTAGTTGACAATTATTGTCAACGTCCTGAAAGGACAATGCGCTACTGATCTTGACAATAATAAAAAATCTTCATATCTTTGGTTCAAGTAGTAATTTTTTTTTCATAATTAAGGTTTAGTTAATAAGTAGTAACTAAGGGGGGATGTTTGGTCGGCATCCCCCTTTTTTTTATATTTGATTCCAATAATTTATTATCTATCAATTAAAAATCTAAACGTTATGTCTAAAACAGACGAATTAATCCAGACCAAATCACGGGAAGTCTACGAGGTTGTTAAAAAACAGGTAACTAACCGTGTACCACAGGCAACAGCCATCCCACAGATTGAAAATGTTCTTGGTGAAATGTTTATCGGTATGAAAAACGCTGCTGCTACAGCATCAAGAACAGAAACACAAAATCTCAAAGCAAAAATTAAAGATCTTGATGAAGTAATTGATGAACTCAAAGAATCACAGGATCCTGATAAAATTTCAAAACTCTTGGCTGAAGTTGAGACTTTGGAAACAGAGAATAAAGAACTGCAGGAGAAAACTGAAACCTTAACAAAGGAGAATGGAGAACTCCTGGCCAAAATTGAAGAACTGGAAACCCCGACTCCTGACAATGATGAACCACAGCAAGGTCCTCCATCAGATCATGGAGAACCAGCAGATTCACCGCCTTCTGGAAAAAAATAACGGATGTCCATCACCGTGAGGGTGTTTATTGCCCGATTGTGGAGGTGGTTGGTAGGTCTTTTCTGGGATAAACCTACTGGTCCACCTCCACCTTTAAAAGCTATCGAGGTAGCAAGCAACTATACTACGGTTGATTATAGTGGTACAAAAATATGCATGACAAAAAGTGAAGCTGAAATATTCAGCCGTCTTCCCAGGAAAGAAAAACGATTACAGGCCAGAAAATTTGCTGAACGCTTGAAAAGTGGAGAAATAATTTTCAAGCCTATAAATGGCCAACTAATAGCAGTTAAGAACAAAGACTATGCAGCTAACAAAAGACGAACTTAAATCTCTCCGTCCCAAGAACAATAACGTACTCATAAAAATTGACAGATCACAGGATGAAATAAATCTTAAAGGAGGTTGTAAACTTTACCTTGATACATCCTATGAAGTTGAAAAACACGCCCCGGTGACAGGAACAGTTGTCGCACTTCCGGATGAATTATTCTACAGCCGGAAATCTTCCAACTCAATGCAATGGAAAACAAC
>Ga0307376_10005033_pt1 | contig 11984 bp, 9 predicted proteins | sample TR2MG_FD_202536 | JGI IMG/M metagenome (GOLD analysis project Ga0307376, IMG submission 202536) | Soil microbial communities from Risofladan, Vaasa, Finland - TR-2 | ecosystem: Environmental > Terrestrial > Soil > Coastal area > Acid sulfate soil | place: Finland: Risofladan, Vaasa | collected... | reverse complement strand
TCTCGGGTGAGGTGTGTGTAGTTCATTTGTGTAATTTCGACTGGCTGGTCAAAGGACACCGATGCTACCGCATCCCGCCCACCTGACCTGCGTTAATCAAAATTGCACTTCATCCTAGAATCCGCCTGCGGTATCACGAATCCAATTGCAATAAATGTTTCGATGTAGTTTGGTTAACAAAAATTAGGTGGAACGATGTCAGGCGAAACTTTTCAAAATCAAATTGCTTTTATTGTTTCGAAAATTAATATTGAAATTCCAAAAAATGGTAAATCCTCTATAGGCACTGGATTTTTTTACATTGCACCATTGAATGATGGTACAGGTCGTACCATTACGTTGTTGATATCCAATAAACACGTATTTGTTGAACCAACAGGTAAATTAACAATTATCCTCAACCAAAAAGATGGCAATGGAAATCCTAAATATGGCGATTTAGTACCATATGAGATTGTAAATTTTGAAGGTGCATATTATGCACACCCAAATATTGATGTTGACTTAGCTTGTGTTAATGCATCAGAAATTTCACACACCAATTCTTTCTACATGAGTCTAGATAGTGAATTTCTTAAAGAAATAGATTACAGATTAATAGCTCCGGGTAGCCATGTAATTTTCGTTGGTTATCCTGAAAATCGATATGATATGGTTCACAATTTGCCTCTAATTCGAAAAGGGTCGATTGCTTCGGTTCCTGAGGTTGATTTTAATGGAAAAGGCCAGATTGTAATTGATGCCCAAGTTTTTCAAGGATCCAGCGGAAGCCCTGTATTCGTTGCTGTTGGGGGGCATTATAGATTGTTAGGAGTTGTTTCAGAAACCATGATTCGCCATGCACAACTACAGACTTTACCTGCAAACGCGGCTCAAGTTGGCGTCCAGCAAATACTTGGTCTCGGCATCATTATTAAACAAAAGCATGTCCTGGAATTAATCGATTACGCAGTTAGTGAATTCATTCGTAGAAATTCGAGCGCACCATCTAGTATCTCAAGCTAAAGGGGGCAGCTTCGCATTTCCTTTTGCAGTTAACCAAAGGTAGAGAAACCTGATTGATTTGGCGAGCTGCGCTCGCTTTGTTGTGGGAATAGGCCATCCTGGCCAGCTAATGCGCCTGCATGCGCATTGGCGTTCACGGGCTCGCAGCAGTGCTGCTCAAATTCCCCGTTCACCCCGCGCCCGTACCGGACGCGGATTCGATTCCCGTACAATCACAACCCAACAAATAAAAACGACACCGCGAAGGTGTCGTTGATGTGGGAATTGGCCTTGCAGGCCGCACATTCGCTTGCAAGCGAATGCCGTTCCGGGCTACAAACAGCACGCAGGTGCTGTTTGTTTAACGCCCTCCACCCCGCGTCCGTACCGGACGCCGATTCAGTTCCCGTGCAATCACAACCCAGCAAAACAAAAAGCCCACCGCAAGGGTGAGCTTTTTGTTTTGTTGGTGGAGACGGCGGGAATTGAACCCGCGTCCGCAAGTACTCTACAGATAGTTCTACATACTTAGCCATGTTATTTAATTTAATCCCGTACACGCCAACCGGCGGGCTGGTAAAGGACGAGTCACCTTGGTTTTAGCTCCGATCAAAGTAACCCTGACCGGCACGATTCTGTGTAGATTACCTCACTCATCTCAGCCTTGCGGCTTTGAGCCCCTCCACAGACAGCAGGGTGTGAGGTCTAGCAGACTAAGCTGCTAAAGCGTACTTTTCGTCGTTTGCGACTAGTTTTTTCCAGCTGATTTACGAGGTGGCGGGTCCTCGGTATGCCCTACGCTGCTTTGTAACCCACGTCGAAGCCAAGTCGTCCCCGGTTCGATATGCTGTGCAACTTAACTACGGTGCAGATTGTAGCAGGTTCAGAGTGGGATCAGGCCGAGAAGTTCCATCGGTTTGTTGATGCTGCCGTGCGCGTTCCAGTTTTCAACCGATGCATCGTGGCTGACGTAGCCGTAATTGGCGATGATGCCGTGCATACCGGCCGAGTTTGCGGCTTGCATGTCGCGCAGGTCATCCCCGACATAGAGGCACTCGGCAGCAGCCACACCGATGATCTGGCAGGCCTTGAGTAGCGGTTCCGGATGAGGCTTGGCATGGGCGTAGGTGTCGCCGCTGACCATGCAGGCGGCGCGCTCGGCATAGCCCAGCGCCTGCATCAGCGGCACGGTATAGCGGTGCGGTTTGTTGGTGACGATACCCCACTTGATGCCGCGCTGTTCCAGTGTATCGATCAGCTTTGACATATTGCCGAACAGTTTGCTATGCACGCAGATGTTGTTTGCGTAATAGTCGAGAAAAATGTCGCGCAGACTGTCGTAGTCTGGGTGATCCGGATCGATGCCGAAACCGGTCTTTATCAGGCCGCGCGAACCATGCGAGGCTTGCGGGCGCAATGCCGCCAAAGGCAGCGGTGCCAGGTCGTGCATTGCGCGTGTGTGATTGAGTGCGGTGGCGAGGTCGGGCGCAGTGTCGGCGAAGGTGCCGTCCAGGTCGAACAGGACTGCTTTGATCACCATCAGTCCTTGCGGCAGGCGATCATATAGTTTACGTCGGTATCCTTGCCCAGCGAATACACTTTGGTCAGCGGGTTGTAGCTCATGCCGATCAGGTCGACCAGGTTCAGCCCGGCATTGCGGCAGGACTGCGCCAGTTCGGATGGCTTGATGAACTTGGCGTAATCATGCGTGCCGCGCGGCAGCATATTCAATATGTATTCCGCGCCAATCACGGCAAGCAGATAGGACTTCGGGTTGCGATTCAGGGTGGAGAAGAATATCCAGCCACCCGGTTTCACCAGTTGGGCACAGGCCGTGATTACGCTGCCGGGATCGGGCACGTGCTCGAGCATTTCCAGGCAGGTAACCACGTCATATCGGGCGGGTTGTTCAGCCGCCAGCTCTTCCACGGCAATCTTGCGGTAGTCGACCTGCCTGCCGCTCTCCAGCAGATGCAGTTTGGCGACCTGCAGGGCCTTGTCGGACAGGTCTATGCCGGTGACCCCGGCATTCAGTCCGGCCATGCTCTCCGACAGAATCCCGCCGCCGCAGCCCACGTCCAGCACGGTTTTGCCGGTCAGGCCCGCGTGGCGGTCGATGTAGCCGAGGCGCAACGGGTTGATGTCATGCAGCGGCTTGAATTCGCTGTTCGGGTCCCACCATTTGTGGGCCAGTTGCGAGAATTTTTCCAGTTCGATTGGGTCGGCGTTGGCCATGGCCTTTAGATGTGTGATATTGATCGGTAAGGCTGTGACTCTAACAAAACTCATGGCATTAGCCAAATATAAGGTCATGTCGGTCGGATGGCTTAGAGTAGCACCTCTGTGCTAAAATGTTCGCTTTGATTATTGCGCCAGCAGCAAGCCGGTTCGATTGTTCTCGTAACATCATCTAGGTCAGTCATGGAACAACAATTCGCCAAAGAAACACACCCCGTCAGCCTTGAAGAGGAAATGCGCAGGTCCTATCTGGACTATGCGATGAGCGTCATTATCGGCCGCGCTTTGCCAGATGTGCGCGATGGTCTGAAACCGGTACACAGACGCGTGCTGTTCGCGATGCACGAGCTGTCCAACGACTGGAACAAGGCTTACAAGAAGTCGGCGCGTATCGTCGGCGATGTGATCGGTAAATACCATCCGCACGGTGACACGGCGGTGTACGACACCATCGTGCGCATGGCACAGGATTTTTCGCTGAGGTATCCGCTGGTCGACGGGCAGGGTAACTTCGGTTCAGTGGACGGCGACAACGCGGCGGCGATGCGTTACACCGAAATCCGCATGGCGAAGATTGCCCACGAGCTGCTGGCCGATCTGGACAAGGAAACGGTCAATTTCGGGCCGAACTACGACGGCTCCGAGCACGAACCGCTGGTGTTCCCGTCGCGCTTCCCCAACCTGCTGGTGAACGGTTCGTCCGGTATCGCGGTGGGTATGGCGACCAATATTCCGCCGCATAACATGGGCGAAGTGGTCGATGCCTGTCTTGCGCTGCTGAGCAATCCCGATCTGGATATCGAGCAACTGATCGAATACGTGCCCGCGCCGGACTTTCCGACCGGTGGTTTCATCTACGGCCTGTCCGGTGTGAAGGAAGGTTATCGCACCGGGCGCGGCCGGGTGATCATGCGCGGTCGCACCCATTTCGAGGATATCGATAAAGTGGGCGGGCGCCAGGCCATCATCATCGATGAGCTTCCCTACCAGGTTAACAAAGCCAATCTGCTGATCAAGGTCGGCGAACTGGTGCGCGAGAAGCGTCTGGAAGGCATTTCCGAAATACGCGACGAATCGGACAAATCCGGTATGCGCGCGGTGATCGAGTTGAAGCGCGGCGAGAACGCCGATGTGATACTCAACAAGCTGTACAAGGATACCCAGCTGCAGGACAGCTTCGGCATCAACATGGTTGCGATCATCGACGGCCAGCCCAAGTTGCTCAATCTCAAGCAGGTGATCGACGCCTTCCTGCGTCATCGCCGCGAAGTGGTCACGCGCCGCACCTTGTTTGAATTGCGCAAGGCGCGCGAGCGCGGCCATGTCCTCGAAGGTTTGGCGGTGGCGTTGTCCAACGTGGATGAGATCATCGCGTTGATCAAGGCCGCACCGACACCCGCAGATGCCAAGCGCGGTCTGATGGAGCGCAGCTGGCATTCATCGCTGGTGGAGGATATGTTGAGCCGCGTCAGTGACGCTTCGCGTCCGGACGGGCTGTTGCCGCAGTACGGCTTGGTTGGCCAGGGCAATGAACGCGCCTATTTCTTTTCCGACGTGCAGGCGCAAGCCATCCTGGAGCTGCGTCTGCAGCGCCTGACCGGGCTGGAGCAGGACAAGATCGTCGGCGAATATCGCGAAGTGATGGACAAGATCACCGACCTGCTCGACATCCTCGCCAAGCCGGAACGCGTGACGCAGATCATCCATGACGAGCTGGTGGCGGTGAAAGCCCAGTTCGGCGACAAGCGCCGCAGCGAGATCATCACGCACACCCAGGACATGAGCATGGAAGACCTGATCGCGCCGCAGGACGTGGTGGTCACCCTGTCGCATGGCGGCTATATGAAGTCGCAGCCCCTGGACGAATACAAGGCGCAGAAACGCGGCGGCCGCGGCAAGCAGGCGACTGCAACCAAGGAAGACGATTTCATCGACAGCCTGTTCATCGCCAACACCCACAACTACATCCTGTGCTTCTCCAATCGCGGTCGCGTGTATTGGCTCAAGGTCTATGAGGTGCCCCAGGGCAGCCGCATCTCGCGCGGCAAGCCGATCGTGAACCTGTTGCCGCTGGAAAACGGCGAGAAGATCAATGCGGTGCTGCCGGTCGGCGAATTCGTCGAGGACAAGTATGTGTTCTTCGCCACCACAAACGGCACGGTGAAGAAGACTTCCCTGACCGATTTCTCGCGCCCGATGAAGCGCGGCATCATCGCGATCAACCTGGACGAGGACGACCATCTGATCGGCGTTGCGCTCACCGACGGCAAGCATGACGTGATGCTGTTCTCGAACGCCGGCAAGGCGGTGCGATTCGATGAAAACGATGTGCGTCCGACCGGACGCGCGTCGCGCGGCGTGCGCGGCATGAAACTGGGGCCCAAGCAGCAGGTGATCTCGCTGCTGGTCGCCGAAAACGAGCAGCAAAGCGTGTTGACCGCGACCGAGAACGGTTATGGCAAGCGCAGCCCGATCACCGAATACACCCGCCACGGCCGTGGCACGCAGGGCATGATCGCGATCAAGACTTCCGAACGCAACGGCAGGGTGGTCGCCGCGACGCTGGTGGATGCCGACGACGAGATCATGCTGATCGGCACCAGCGGGGTGCTGATCCGCACCCGCGTCAAGGAAATACGCGAGATGGGCCGTACCGCCCAAGGCGTCACGCTGATGAATGTGGAGAAAGGCGAGAAGCTGGCCGGATTGAGCCGCATTGCGGAACCGGACGAGGAAGAGGAAAGCCCGGAATAAGTTACAAGGTTCAAGGTGCAAGATGCAAGAAAGAATCAGAGAAGTGGGCTTTACTTGCATCTTGTACCTTGTATCTTGAACCTGATTTTTAAAACTTTGGAGTAACACGACATGACGATATACAACTTCAGCGCGGGCCCGGCAGTGTTGCCGAAAGAAGTGTTGCAGCAGGCGCAGGCAGAATTGATCGACTGGCACGGCAGCGGCATGTCGGTGATGGAGATGTCGCATCGCGGCAAGGAATACATGGGCATACAGGCCCAAGCCGAAGCGGATCTGCGCGAATTGATGGGCATACCGGTGAATTACAAGGTGTTGTTCCTGCAGGGCGGCGCCAGCCTGCAGTTCTCGATGGTCCCGTTGAATCTGTTGCGCGGCAAGCTCTCCGCAGATTACGTGAACACCGGCGAGTGGTCGAAAAAGGCGATCAGCGAAGCGAAGAAATTCAGTTATGTGAACGCGGTGGCGAGCAGTGCCGACAAGAATTTCAGCTACGTGCCCGCGTTCGACAGCTGGAAACTGGACAAGGATGCCGCCTATGTCCATTACACGCCGAACGAAACCATCGGCGGCGTCGAGTTCAACTGGGTTCCCGATGTCGGCAACGTGCCGCTGGTGGCGGACATGTCTTCATGCATCCTGTCGCGTTCTGTCGATGTGTCCAAATTCGGACTGATCTATGCGGGCGCGCAAAAGAATATCGGCCCTGCGGGCCTGACCATCGTGATCGTGCGTGACGATCTGGTTGGATATGCACCAACCGGATTGCCGGCCTTGCTGGATTACAAGACCTATGCCGACAACGACTCGATGTACAACACACCGCCGACCTATGGCATCTATATTGCCGGTCTGGTATTCCAGATGCTGAAGCGCAGGGGCGGCATCGCCGCGATGGAAAAAGCCAATATCGCCAAGGCCAGATTGCTGTACGCCGCGATCGATGCCAGCAACGGCTTTTACCATTGCCCGGTGGCAACATCGGACCGTTCGCGCATGAATGTGCCGTTCACGCTGAAAGATGCAAACCTTGATGGCGATTTCGTCAGGCAGGCCGACGCGCGCGGTCTGCTGCAGCTCAAGGGACACCGTTCGGTGGGCGGGATGCGCGCCTCGATCTACAACGCGATGCCGCTGGAAGGTGTGCAGGCGCTGGTTACTTTCATGAACGAATTCGCAAATGGACATCGCTAAAAATCTACTGCGCGATTCAATTCACCCGCAAGGGGTAGGCCGGCGGGTTCCCGGCGGCAATGCCGCCACCCTTTCGCACGCCGCGTTGCACGGTACTCGCTTCCGCGCCTATCTAGCTGATATGTCTTGGTCGCTCCGTTCCGTGCGTCTTGCACTCGAACCGCTCGCTACGATTTTTCGGGGTGTCCTGCGTGCCTAAAACCTTTCAAATTTTGACGCTGAACAAGATATCGGCTGTCGGCTTGAGCCGTTTCCCCGCCGCACGTTATGTCATCGGCACCGAGATCGCTGAACCGGATGCGATTCTGGTGCGTTCGCACAACATGCATGAGATGCACATCCCGGGAACGGTGCTGGCCATTGCGCGCGCCGGGGCGGGAACCAACAACGTGCCGGTGAAAAAGATGAGCGAGCGCGGTGTGCCGGTGTTCAACGCGCCGGGCGCGAATGCCAATGCGGTCAAGGAACTGGTCATCACCGGCATGCTGCTGGCCTCGCGCAACATCGTCCCCGCGCTGCATTTCACCGCCAGTTTGCACGGCGATGATACTTCTTTGCACAAGCAGGTCGAGGAAGGCAAAAAACACTATGCGGGTACCGAGCTGCGCGGACGCACGCTGGGCATCGTCGGTCTGGGCGCGATCGGCCGCCTGGTGGCCGATGCTGCCATCGGCCTCGGCATGCACGTGATCGGCTTCGACCCCGAGATCACCGTGGATGCGGCATGGAGCCTGCCATCACAGGTGAAGAAGGCGAACAGCGTGGAAGATCTGCTCAAGCACAGTGATTTCGTTTCGCTGCATGTGCCGCTGCTGGACGCCACGCGCAACCTGATCAACGAGAAGCGTGTGGCGGCGATGAAGGCGGGCAGCGTGCTGCTGAATTTTTCGCGCGACGCGATCGTCAATGAAGAGGCGATATTGGCCGGACTGGCAAGCAAGCATGTGCGCTGCTACGTGTGCGATTTTCCGACCAGCAAGACACAAAACAACCCCGGCGTGATCGCGCTGCCGCATCTGGGCGCATCGACTCAGGAGGCGGAGGAAAATTGCGCGATGATGGTGGCGGACCAGCTGCGCGATTACCTGGAGCATGGCAATGTTGCCAACACGGTCAACTTCCCCAACGTCAACATGTCGCGCGAATCGGCTTTTCGCCTGGCGATCGCCAATGCCAATGTGCCGAACATGCTGGGGCAGATTTCCACCACGCTGGCCGCCGCAAACATCAATATCCACAACATGATGAACAAGTCGCGCGGCGAAATGGCTTATACGCTGGTAGATACAGACAGCGCGTTTCCCGCTAAACTGATTGCTCAGATTGCTGCCATACCGGGCGTGTTGATGGTGCGCGATCTGCCTTTGCTGAAAGAACTTTAAACGTGAACCCGAACACCAAGCAATCATGAGCGAGAAATTAAAACCCCGAGCGATATGAGCGAAAAATTAAAAAAATTGCGCGAACAGATCGACAAGCTGGACGACGAATTATTGATAATCGCCAACCGGCGTGCCGCGCTGGCGCAGCAGGTCGGCCATCTCAAAGAGGATGGCGTGGTGCTGCGTCCAGAGCGCGAGGCGCAGGTGCTGGCACGCATGATTTTGCAGAACCCCGGACCGCTGTCTCCTGAAGGTGTGAAGACATTGTTCACCGAAATCATATCGCAATGCCGCGCCTTGGAAGCGCCGCTGACGATCGCCTATCTCGGGCCTGAAGGCACCTTCACCGAGGCGGCGGCGCTGAAACGTTTTGGCAGCGCGATACAGGAACAGTCGTGCGCAACCATAGACGAGGTGTTCCGTGACGTGGTAAGCGGCACAGCCCATTACGGCGTGGTACCGGTGGAGAACTCTTCCGAAGGCGCGGTCGGACGCACGCTGGATCTGTTGATGCAAAGCACGCTGCAAATCTGCGGCGAAGTGAAATTGCCGATCCATCAATGTTTGCTCGGCCATTGCCTGCCCGGCCAGCACATTGAATTGAGCGCGATCAAATCGGTGTATTCGCATCCGCAATCCTTTGGCCAATGCCAGGGCTGGTTGAATACCCATCTCCCTCATGCGGCGCGTATCCCCGTCGCCAGCAATGCAGAAGCGGCGCGGCTCGCCGCAGAAAATCCGCACAGCGCGGCAATCGCCGGCAACCAGGCGGCGGCACTGTTCGGGCTGAAAGTTCTGGTTGAGAACATCGAGGACGATGCCAGCAACACCACACGCTTCCTGGTGTTGGGCAATCAGCAGGTTGCGCCCTCCGGCAACGACAAAACATCGCTGGTGATGTCTACCGCAAACCGTCCCGGCGCGGTGCATGATCTGCTCGTGCCGCTGGCCAAACACGGTGTCAGCATGACCAAACTTGAATCGCGTCCGGCGCGTTCGGGGCTTTGGGAATATGTGTTCTATATGGATATCGAAGGCCATCAGGCCGATGCCAAGGTTGCCGCTGCATTGGACGAACTCAGGAAAGTGGCATCTTTTGTCAAAGTACTGGGTTCATATCCGGTCGCGATTTAGTTGATCAATCCTGCGAGTAAGATATGAATTACAGTGAACTGGCTCCGGCCTACATCCGTGCCATCGCCCCTTATCAGCCCGGCAAGCCGATTGCCGAGCTGGAGCGCGAGCTTGGCATCACCGGCATCGTCAAACTGGCCTCGAACGAGAACCCGCTCGGGTGCAGTCCCCGTGCCGTTGCCGCGATGCACGAGGCGATCAAAACCATCGCGCTGTATCCGGACGGCAACGGTTTCGAGCTGAAGGATGCGTTATCCCGGCGCTACGGGGTCGAGCAGGCTGGCATCGTGCTGGGCAACGGATCCAACGACATGCTGGAACTGGCCGCGCGCGCGTTTTTGACGGTCGGCGACAAGGCGGTGTACTCGGCCCATGCCTTCGCGGTGTATCCGCTGGCGACCCAGGCGGTGGGCGGTGTCGGCGTCAGCGTGCCCGCGATCGATTTCGGTCATGACCTGAACGCGATGCTGAATGCTGCAATCGAACACCAGGCCAAGCTGGTGTTCATCGCCAACCCGAACAATCCGACCGGCACGTTTTTATCGGGTGACGCGTTGCTCGTGTTTTTGCGCGCATTGCCAGCCAATATCCTGGTGTTGCTGGATGAGGCGTACAACGAATATCTGCCGGTGGAATGCCGCTACGACAGCGTGAGCTGGCTGAAAGATTTTCCGAACCTGATCATCTCGCGCACCTTTTCCAAGGCTTACGGCCTCGCCGGTTTGCGCGTCGGTTATGCATTCGCCGATGTACAGGTGGCCGACATGATGAACCGGGTGCGCCAGCCGTTCAATGTCAACAGCCTGGCGCAGGCTGCGGCGGTGGCCGCAATCCACGATACCGAATTCGTCCGGCAAACTTTCGCGCTGAACCTGAACGGCATGAAACAGATCACCGACGGATTGACCAGGATGGGACTGGAATACATTCCGTCCTTCGGCAATTTTGTCAGCTTTAAAATAAGGGATGCGATGCACATTTATCGCCGCCTGCTGGAGTCGGGCGTGATCGTGCGCCCGATCGCCAATTACGCGATGCCGGATTATTTGCGCGTGAGCATCGGGCTTGAATCGGAAAATTTGAAATTTTTGTCTGCGTTAACGCAGATTCTTGGAGAGATGCAATGATTATCGTAATGGGAAGAGACGTCACCGATGAACAGATCGGTGCAGTGGTTAGAAGACTTGAAGCGGCAGGCTTGAAAGCCAACATATCGCGCGGCATCGAGCGCACCGTGATCGGGGCGATCGGGGATGAACGTCCGCTGACCGAGGAAATGTTCACGCCGCTGCCCGGCGTGGAGTCGGCGATGCACATCGCCAAGCAATACAAGATCGTGTCACGCGAATCACACAGGGAAAATACCGTCATCGATATCGGCGGGATCAAGTTGGGCGGCAACCAGATTCAGGTCATCGCGGGACCTTGTTCGGTGGAAACCCAGCAGCAGATGGATCTGTCCGCCAAATTCGTGCACGAGGCCGGCTGCCGTTTGATGCGCGGCGGCGCATTCAAGCCGCGTACCAGTCCCTACACGTTCCAGGGCAAGGGTGTGGAAGGACTGGAGATGTTCCGCAAGGCGGCCAGCCCCTACAAATTGCCAATCGTGACCGAACTGATGGACGTGCGCATGCTGGACACATTCATGGAACACGATGTGGACGTGATCCAGATTGGCACGCGCAACATGCAGAACTTCGACCTGCTCAAGGAAGTCGGGCATATCAACAAACCGGTGATCCTCAAGCGCGGCATGTCCGCCACCATCTCCGAGTGGCTGATGTCGGCGGAATACATTGCCGCCGGCGGCAACCACAACATCATCTTTTGCGAGCGCGGCATCCGCACCTTCGAAACCTACTACCGCAACGTGCTGGACGTGACCGCGATCCCGGTGCTGAAAAAAGAAACGCATCTGCCGGTGATCGTCGATCCCTCGCATGCCGGCGGCAAGGCATGGATGGTGGCATCCTTGTCCCAGGCAGCAATCGCGGCAGGCGCGGACGGCCTGCTGGTCGAGATGCATCCGAGCCCCTGCGACGCATGGTGCGATGCCGATCAGGCACTGACACCGCAGGAGTTGAAGGACTTGATGGCCACGCTGGGTAACATTGCCAAGGCGATCGGCCGTACGCTGTAGGGGATATCACCATGACTGACATGGAATTCACGCTGAAGCTGAGCCGGCAACAGGATTATCAGTTCAATGTGCAATTTGATCTTGCCGGCGTGCCTGATCTGCAACTGGATGAGCCGGCGCCATTGGGGAAGGGTTCCGGCCCGAATGCCTCCCGGCTT
>Ga0307376_10005028_pt1 | contig 11997 bp, 10 predicted proteins | sample TR2MG_FD_202536 | JGI IMG/M metagenome (GOLD analysis project Ga0307376, IMG submission 202536) | Soil microbial communities from Risofladan, Vaasa, Finland - TR-2 | ecosystem: Environmental > Terrestrial > Soil > Coastal area > Acid sulfate soil | place: Finland: Risofladan, Vaasa | collected... | reverse complement strand
ACCCCAGTCTACTCCTGCCGACAGCTGCATCCCCGCCAGCGCCGCTCTCTCTTCCCGGCAGCTAACCATGGATAGGTTAGGGTCGCAGGCGTCCATAAGCTGCTCGACCGTAATCGGGCACGTGGCATCGTCAAACGGCAGCGCCAAGACCTCGTTCCAAAACTTGGCCTTGGAGTACGTCGTGTACTTGTCCCAGATGCTGCCCTCGGCCCCGGACCATGGGATCCAGGGCACCATGATCTGGGGGATCCGGTAGCCCTCGATCGTAAGGTCCTCGAGACAGTTCGTCTGCACCCAGGTACCTCGAGTGCAGTCCAGGAAGGCGCTGCACCCCGCACAAGACAAGCCCTTGGGCTGAACGTTCTTCTCGTCCAGGATGTTCCACTTGTTGCAGGAGACACACTTGACGAGCCACTCGAACTGCTTCGACTTCTGCCAATAGAACTCGATGGCATGCTGGTTGGTCTTCGGGGTACCGGTCATCAGCATGTACTTGTAGTCCGACTTGGTCATGCACTCCCGAATGACCGGTATGTTCTCCGCCAGAATGTCCTGGATCTCGTCCAAGGCCACAAGATCAGCAGAGATACCCCGGATGGAGTCTGCGCTGAGGAAGCAAGATCTCAGAAGGATGTCAGACCCGTTCGACAACTTCTTGTGCATTGCTTGCTTGGTGGCATCCCGGGTGTACCACAGCTTCTTGAAGTCAGGAGAGTGCAGCAGCGTTGGGTCCAGCTTCTGCTTGCTGAAGGTCGAGACCTGGTTCTCCGTTGGAGCCACGTACAGGCTCACGAAGTGCGGGATAGCGGCCCCAAGCACGGACACGATGTTGCTTGTGAAGGTAGACTTGGCGACCTGCCGGGCACACTTCAAGCATTTGCTCTGCGCGTCAGAGTTATAGATCTGACGGAAGAACTCGTAGCCATCAAAGGAGAACGCCTTCCCCTTGATACAAAGGAGCGACTCCGTAAGCTGGGACAGGGTACCTGTCAGGTCGTAATCTGCCACGCTACTCCCCGACAGCTGCGAGCGGATACTCCGACAGACGGCGCATGTTGCTGTTGCTCTTGACAGAAACAAGCCGGGTCTTGATCGCGTCCAGCGCGCCTTCCTTGTCAACAGTCTCGAGTGTCTTCTGCACACGGTCGAACATGCTGCAGTAGACCGACGCCCACTCGAAGATCGCGGTGGACTTGGCAGGCACGCCGTCAGAGACCTTCCGCTCCTCCTTCTTCATCTGAACGAAGGCGGTCATCATCAGGTCCCTTACAGTGTCCTCCGAAGGCACGGTGATAGCGGCCCGGACGCTAAGGTCGTCCATCAAGACAACCAGGTCACCCTTAGTCTGCACGTCGTACGCTCGTCCCAAGAACCATTTCTGGTCAGGATCCTTGAACGCATCGATGTACTGGCGCCAGTTCGAGAAGTTAACCATCACTTCCAGGTTGCAGAAGTAGAAGGAGAACAACTTGGCAGCCATAGTCGTGAACCTGTACTTAGACCACCCTCGGAGTGCGTCAGCTATGGTCTCCGGGGGGCAGCACCCGGACAAAACCAGGGCGTCGGCCCGGACGCGCAACTCCGGGGAGGCGAAGTAATCGAGCGCGATCTGGAAGTCGTCCTGATGCGCCATGAACATGCCGAGCGTGCTCAGTTCAGGCCATTCTGCCTTATGCAGTGCCTCGTAATGCTCCGTCGCCAGCTTAGAAGACATCCCCTCAGCGAGCACCTTCTTCTGCAGCGCCGCGGGCAGGCTATCAATCAGCTCCGACTTAACCGCACCCAGCTGCCCGAGGGGTATCACCGGAACGCCGGCTGCCCGGGAGACCTCGGAGATATCTGCGAAGGACTCCCCTAAGAGCAGCTGCAGCCGCACGAACTTCGCGTACGGAACGGTGTGCACCAGAGGGTGCCTCCTACGTCAACGTGTTGTTCGCCTGCGTCGCCGCCCGCAAGTGCTCCAGGTTGGAGATCACACGCTCCAGATTGTCCATGGCCTTCTTGGCCGCCTCCTTGGGGATGGCTCCAAAGCCTAGCCGAGACGCAACCAGGAGCTGCGCGGTCTGCGAAGACGCCTCCTTGAGCTGCGGAAGGAACTCCATGAAGGTCTTCACGTTCTCGAGGTTCACGAAGTTGAGAGAAAGCACGCTGTCGACGGTGTTGGAGTCCTCGAAGAACGAGGCCTCCTTGATGAGGTCGGTTTTCAGGCTCGGAAGCGCCGCCAGAAGAGGTTCGATGACCTCGCGACGAACCGAGGACTCCTTCTCCCGCTCGGTCATGAGCGGCTGGAGATTGGTCACGGTCACCCGACCGTTGCACTTGGCCTTGTCCAAAGCGGACTCCGCGTTCGACGGGGTCATGCCCAGGGACATGAGGTGGAACTTAGCCCGAGTACGGGGCAGGTTGGACCCTCCCCCTTCAAGCGTGTCCTCGTACGTGCCGGCCAGGCTGTACGACTGCCCATCGTTCATCGAGCTGACCTGAATGACCCCGTGCTCCTTCAGGTTGGCCTGCGCAAACTTCACCACGGACTGCGGGTCGTCCTGTAGACGTTGAGGCTTCCCCTTGCCCAGGCAGCAGAACTTCATCCTGGCCGGAATGAACCGGACCAGGCGGTTCTTCCTAGAGGTGACGATGGAGTCGGTTCCACTCGTGATCTCGAAGATCAGCCCCTCGCCCAGGGCCGTACGGACCTCCATGCGGATCATGTCCCCAAGGTCGACGGGCGACGAGATGATGGTGAACGGAAGGGTGCAGAAGGCCTGACCCCGGTCATCATGATGGTAAAAGACCCCGGTTGCGCCCATGCAGATCGGGCTGCAGGGGGGCTCCTCCGGGAGCGTGTCCGACTCCTCGATCTCGCGCCCCGCGATGTCCTGCTGTAGGCCCCAGATGCTTTGCCCATCTGTGAAGAGCTTGTCTGGGCCCAGGACTTCCCCGTCGAACGACACTACGCGGGGGAACAGCCACCCGGCCGCGCAGTCATTCAGGCTGGTGCGTACCTCACACCGGCCGAAATTGGTCAGCTTCTTCAGCTCCGAGGTCAGCCCCTCGAGGATGATCGGAGTAACCGGCCTCTCTCCGCAGATGGTGCTGTACTCCCCGTTCTCGAGTACGTGAGTCAGGGTGTCCTGCCCGAACTTGGCCAAGACCTCGTCTCCGCCCATGCCCCGCTCCACCGGGCAGTAGAGACGATCCGACACGGAGCGCACGAGGAACTTGTCGTAGCCCACCTTCTCGATCTGCACGACCGAAGGCTTCAGCACTCGGTACACCGGCTTCGACCCGGGAACCCGGTCCGGAGATCTGAGTCCTCCGGCTCGCTTCACCATGTCGAGAAGGCCTTGAGCCTGGTAGTTCGCCAAGAGGCGCTCATCCCCAGCCAGCTTGTCGAGGAAGAACTGCCGATCCTCCGGCATGATGGTTCCGTCGATCGCAGCCAGGATCGACCCCTTGCGCTGCGCGCTGGCGTAGACGTACTTGCCGCTGTGCGGGGGGTAGTTCTGGGCGTACCCGCCGGAGCTCTCCTCTGCCGGCATCGATCCAGCGAACGTGCGGTTGTCGAAGAGGGCTTCCTGCAGCCTGTCCTCGTTCATGGGGAAGAACTCGTCATTCTGGATGAAGACGTCGATAGGGTGCAGCTCCCAGTCCTGAATGATCAGCGGGGCATGCACCTTGGTCTGCCCCTGATTGCCGATCGTCAAGTAGCCATACCCATACCCGGTCTTGTCGTCGATCTTCTCCAGGCGTACGGCCAGCTCGTGGCTGGCAATGTACGGGAGGGTTTCGTGAACGTGAACGACGATTTCTGTCTCCCACGAGGTTGAGTCAGGGGACAGCTCGAGGCCGGCGGCCTTCTCGAAGACGGGCGGCTCTAGGAACAACGACTCAGTTGTCATGACTGGGGAAGTCCCCTTTCTCGGACATAGGCAGACTTTAGCTTGTCCGCGACCTTGGAGACCAGTTTTCTAACGCTCTCCCTGGATAGCTTATACCTTTCGCCTACCTCGCCTAAGCTGGCCTCGCCAAAGACTCGGTAGCAGAATACTCGCAGATGCTTAACTGGAATTCCGGCGTAAGCTGAAGCCCTTAGCAAGCGGGCCTTGAGGAAATACTCGTCGGCAATGTCCTCTGCTCTTTCGAACCCATCATCCAGGTACTTGATGCCAAGACAGCCGAGCGCCTCCTCATCAAAGCGCCCCAGGGAGCAAGTCCCCAGGACCTGCCCAGCCAAGCTCCTGGCGTCCTGCTGCCACAGGCTCTCAAAGCCAACTTCGCGTAGATCATAGAGGTCCGGGACCTTTGCTGCAAAGTTGCCGTGGCGCCAGGCTCTATCGATGCGCTGGCGGATCCACCAGTTAGCGTAAGTGGAAAACCGGAACCCTCGGCTCGGGTCGAACATCTCCGCCGCGCGCATTAGCCCTATCATGCCCTCTTGAACGAGGTCCGCTCGCTCCATCCCACGCGTAGAGTATCTCCTGAGAAATTTGTCGACGAAAAAAGCAACCAGGTTTAGGTTCTTCTCGACAAGAGCATTGCGGGCCCGCAGCCCGCGAAGGGGGGCGGCCGGGGACTTCCCTTTCTTTGTGGGGGGCGTTTCCAGCTTGCCCGGGTCGCCCACGGGGGGGCGCCCGAGACCGAACTCCTCGACCAGGACGTCTTTGTAGGGCTTGCCCCACAGGTGCTGTGCCTGCACCACTATCCAGTTGAGCTCCGGAGACTTGGCCATGTCCCCGTACTTCACAGACTGTGCGTGCTCGATCCGATGAAGAATGATGAAAGTTGCCCTGCGGCGCCGGCACCCTGCGCAATCCCCTGTGCGCGAGTTCTTCCTGTGCGCCTGGATGAGCCCACCGCACTGGACGCACTGAACTATTTTGCTGTTGCCTGGCACCACGTCGCGAACGAAAGCCTTGAAGCTTCCGTGAGACTCCCCAATGAGTTGCGCGAGGGACTTCTTGGGCAGCCCAATGTCCCGGGCTATGTCGTCTTCGCGGTAGCGCTGACCGGCAAGGTAACGCCGCGCGATGCTTTCAGCCGCTTGTCTTACTGCTGCTTGCACTACGACAACCTCGGGAGGGAAGCCTTGCTAGCTTCTACTCTCGCTAGAGTGTCCTTTACAGGCGTCAGTGGTGTTGACACCTTGATGAACTGGGTCGGCTTCAACACCTTCTTGGGGTCTGGAATAGGGAGTGCGGTCGGCATCACCTTTGGCTTTGGAAACTTGAGGATGGAAGCGGGGGCCCCCGGCTGTACAGCCGCAGTCGGGACTTCGAAGAAGTTACTACGAAAGGAATTCCGGGGTTTGGCAGACCCAGAAGTGTTGAGGTAGATTTTCTTGCCTTGCTGCCTTAGCTTGCCTTTGGGAGCCATCATAGTGACGTCCTTGTCGGAGTCAACCCTGACGTTCCCGGCCCGCTCAATGGCGAAGCTCGAGTTCTTCCCGGAGCTAGTACCTATCTCCACCAGGTTCCCGGAGGGGTTGTCCCCCAGCGCCAGGTGCGCTGACGGAGCGCCCTCCTCTAAGCTCGAGCGACTGAGGATCCTTAGGGCCCCCTTACGGGTCTCATAGTCTAACAGCCACGTCAGGTCGCCGAGCCCCGTGCTCACCATGTAGTTCTGGCAGATCGTCCTCACGGAGTCGTCCCCAGGGTTGGCAACTACTTGGGCCAGGGCGCTCGCACCCATGCGGACCAGGGCGCTGGCCAGGACGTCCAGGAACCCCCCATTGCGACTGCGGATCGTCTGGTCTCCCTGACGGCGAGCCTCCCGTAGGCCCCGATACCCGCTCGAGGACCGCTTCTGTACGAAGCCCTTGATGTAACTTTCCCCGTACGAGGTGGTAACGACGATAGCGATTGAGCCCTCTTCCGGCGTGTAGGAATACCCGGCCCCCGCGAAGCTGTCGGTGTCCTTACCAAGAGCGGCGGCCGGGGATAAGTACTGCAGGTCCAGAGAGCGCCCATCCCGGGTGCGCACGGAGATGGTGTATCCATCGGGACTGACCCCTACTACGTCCGCCTCAACAACGGTGACACCTGTCTTCGGGGGGGAGGGGTCCAGGGTATACGCTGTACGTGACCTCGACATCACTCACAGCGTAACATTTCCTGGGCGAAAAAAGGGCCAACCCTGTGGTTGGCCCGAACTTCTCCGGGAGCTACGACGGCAAGCCGTACCTCTCCCGGAACTTGGACCTCACTATCCGAGCCACGTCAGCCACTTTAGGCAGGCTGCTCAGCGCATAGGCCAGCACGAGGGCATCGTCTGAGTACCCCAGTAAGGGGGTTGCGTCCGGGATCAGATCCCAGGGCATAATGAAGTAGAGAAGCGCCAAGGCCATGAGTACCTTGGTGTTAGGAGCAACGCCAGAGGATTGGAAGGTCTCCCACACTCTCAGGGCCAGGTTGATGACCTTGCCCCCATCACGTTGAGCTGCGGTCTCGAGAGCCCCGTCGAACTCTCGAAGAACCCGAGAAGTATCTTCTTCTGTCACTGGGCGGTTGAAGATCGCCCTAAAGTCGATTGCGGCCACGATCTCTCCTAAGCATCTGCTGTTACCACCAGGTGGTTCTTAGACAAAAAAGCTTAACCTAGCGCATGCAATCTCCCTTCGTTAGCGCACGTTGATTGCCCTTCTTATGCCAGATCCTAGTTGTGCCTTTCACCTTGTACGTGATACCTTCTATAATGACCCGAGCTAGTTGCAGAGGCCCTCTCGGGGGTGCTTCGAAAGGTCTCCCATGAACAAGTTTGCCAGCCGCGAGATCGACTTCCACGACAGCCACTCCCTACTCGTCAACATCGGGGAAGACCTGCCGGACTTCGTCAAGAAGGCTTCCCCAGACCAGTCGGCTGACATCCCGCTCGAGCGGTGGGCCGTCGTGTTGGTCACTCCAGAGAAGGCTTTCGCCAAGTTCGCTCTCCACAACCGTGCCTTCACCTGGATCGCGTCCAGACTGCTCCCCAAGACGGCCTCCCACCTGCCCTTGCGGGCGCAGCAGATCGCTGCCCACAACGTGCGCAACGCCTGCCGCGAGTACCGCATGGACTACCCCGCCGAGATCGACCGGCTCGCTGACTGCTCCGAGAAGGTGGCCGGGAACGTCCTGGACCTGATGGAGTACCAGGACGAGACTCAGCTCGACTACGACCAGTACAAGATCGGGTGGAGAGGCGAGATCCAGAAGGATCACTTGAAGGAGAAGCTCGAGGAGTTCGCCAACCGAGAAGAGGGCTCCATGGCCTCGTCTCAAGGCATGGGCGAGGAGCTAGCCTCCAGGATCTACTCCTATGCCATGGCCGAGGGCTTCTCCCTGCCTCCCGTGGAGTCTCTGGCCTCGATGGCTGCGAGCGCGCTCCCAGAGGGAGCGGAGAAGGGCGAGGTCAAGAAGTTCTTCATCGACCGTGTCAACCAGGTAGAGGCCGGCGAGAAGATCAAGCGCGCGTCTGTGACCGTGCAGCTGCACAACTACCAGGAAGAGACCTTCGGTATCCTCACCAAGACCGCTGAGGGCAAGACCCTCGGGCGCTTCCCGATGCACACTCCCGAGCTCGTGAAGCAGGCCCAAGAGTTCTTCCTGGACAACCTGACAACGATGAAGCCTTCAGCCCGTAAGGACCTCGCCAACGGCATCGTCAAGAACGCCTCGGCCCACGGGCTCTTCGTGGAGGACCCCAGGATCCGCAACTACGGCGGGAGCGACTTCTCTCCCAACGTCCACGCCAACGTGCTCGCCCGGCTGCCCTTCATCAAGGGCGCAGAGGAGGACGTCGAGAAGGCGCAGGACACCCTCAAGAACCTGCTGGCCCTCCAAGCTGGAGGAGGTATCCACGCCGAGAAGTTCGCCTCGACGCTCGAGGAGTTCGACAAGCGCTGCGGTCTCGACCAGGCCTGGGACTCCCACATCAAGGATCCCTACCTCTCCACCTTCGAGAGCACCAAGCAGGCTGGCTGGTCCTACCGCATGGGCGAGGACGTCATCACCGAGGACCAGCTGCGAACGTTCTTCAAGAAGCACGTTCGAGAGCTGGACGGCTACCTGCAACAGCATCTCATCTCCGAGATGCAGCGCGACCCCACCAACATCTTCGACTCCCTGCCTCGCCCAGAGAAGGAGATCATCATCTACAAGATGCAAGAAGTAGGGGTCGCAGGGTAGTGTCCCAGACCTCCATCCTAGCCACTCCCGGGGAGTTCACCAAACGGGCGAACCTTACAGCTCTGCTCGCGGCCCTGGGCGCCTCCCCCATCATAGGTGCCTCCAGCGGAACCTACGCGTTTGGGGGGTCCTCCCCGGTCGAGTCCGCAGTCGGGGGGGCTGCCGGAGGTGCCGCCGGGGGGCTCGCCGGGGCTGGTCTCGGAGCGGCCGCTGGGCTACTTCTGCAGCTCATCTCCAAAAGGCAGTTCAACCCCTCCATGCTCACCAGCGCGGCCACACTAGCTGGCCTCCTGGGAGCACTCAAAGGAGGGCAGCTAGGAGCCACGGCCAGCCGTCGGGTCACCGGGGTCTCCGAGGAGGCCCTGCTGTCTGCCATCCTGCAAGAGATACAGGGACAGAACCCCCGACGTGCCCCTGCCGGGCCCGACCTCCTACGGTAGGCCCATGGACAGAGCCACCTCCATCTTCTTAGAGGAGCTATCCAAGACGAGCGCCGACATCGGAGGGCGGAAGCGCGTCGTCGCCCCCGCTGGCGCTATCCAGCCCAAGCGGGACGAGGGCGAGATCCAGCAGGGCAAGGTCACCTTCCGGGAGAACCAAGGCACCTTCTCCTTCGACTCAGCTCCGGACGTCCAAGGCCTCAAGGACAAGCGCCGCAAGGAAGTCCGCCCCGGGCAGCCCGAGAGCCCGTGGCGCGCCACCAAGGTCGCTCAGGACCGTGCGTGCCTCCTGGACCCCGATAGCCCCACACTTCGCTGCGTCGCCTGCATGATGGAGGACTACGGCAAGGAGTGGCTCGAGTGGGAGCCCGAAACCCTGTGGGAGACCATCCGCAAGGACTACCAGACCTACCCCAACGAAGAGACGAAGAACAAGCTCATGGCGGTCAAGGCCGTCATGGCCAACGACTACTTCTGGCAGGAGTGGGACGTCTTCGAGAAGGTATGCTCAGCCTTCAACGGCAGGATCCCAAACTTCGGGAACATGGAGGACCTGTCCATTGCCGAGTTGGCCCTCGGGGTGCAGATCGTGTCCGAGCTAAAGAAGCGTTCCTTCAAGAACGAAGTTCAGGCGTACGTGGCCAGTCGTGCTCACGAAGAGGGCTATGTTATGCTGCCGGAGGTACTCAGCTTCGCCCAAGGCTACCTGGACGATCTGATGCAGGGAACAGAGGGGCCAGTCGTCAAGGAAAAACTCCTTGCTCTCGGCGATCCCCTCGAACTCAAAGTCACAGATGACACCGACCCAGTACACATTCAGGCCGGGTTACTACAGGCCGTGAGCGTATACTTGAAGTCGAATGACACACACGAGGTGCACCTATGAGGCTGCGCTCGGGAGACTTTGCCAAGCATGCCATACACCCAGGAACTATCTACAAAGGTAAACTGCTCCTGGAGAACTTCATGAAGGGCAAAGCTAAGTCCCTGACCGGCGGAGCCGTAGGTGGGGCCATAGGCGGAGCTATTGGGGGACCTCCAGGAGCAGCAGCTGGTGCCCTGGCTGGCGGGCTGGCCCCTAGGCTACTTGGCCTGCTCCGTCCTTCTGGTGCTACCCAGGTTTCAAAAGACCTTCTTGAGAAAGCTATAGTTAGGACCTAGTATGCCAGCAGCATTCTTCAATAGGTTCAACGACTTCCGGCGGAGAGGGCTCATCTACCCGAGCCCGTTCTTCGACATCGCGCAGACCTACATGCCGCCGACGGTCAAAGAGCTGTTCAAGTGGTGCAAGTACTACTTCTACACGCACCCGATCATCAATCCGGTTGTCTACAAGATGGCCGAGTACCCCATCACCGAGATCATCTACCAGGAGATCAAGAAGGAGGATGGGGAAGGCCAAGACGACGAACGTGACGAGCCGGACGAGATCACCCGAGATGCCTACAAGGAAATCCTCGAAGAGTTCCTCGACATCAAGACCTTCCTGATCAACTGCGGCCTCGACTACTTCACCTACGGCAACTGCTTCGTGAGCATCAGCTACCCGTTCCTGCGCATGCTGCACTGTGCCTCCTGCAGCAAGGAGACAGACATCAAGCAGCTGAAGGAAACGGACTGGAAGTACCAGAACGGCAAGTTCACCATGCAGTGCCCCCACTGCGGCACTCAGGGGCAGGCCATCGTCAAAGACAAGGCCATCAAGGACCGCTCCGAGCTCGCGCTGCTTCGGTGGGACCCTGAGAACATCACCGTCAAGTACAACCCCCACACTGGCCGGTCGAACTACTCGTACTCGATCCCAGAAGGCACCCGCAAGGCTGTCCGTACAGGCAAGCATGACGACATCATCGACACGCCGATGGAGTTCCTCGAGGCGATCGAGAAGAACCACGACCTCAAGCTCAACAAGAGCAACTTCTTCCACCTGAAGCGCTGCACGCTGGCCGAGCAAGACCAGGGGTGGGGCAAGCCGCTGATCCTCCCGGCGATGCGTGACGCCTTCTACCTGCAGATCCTGCGTAAGGCCAACGAGGCCATCTCCCTCCAGTACATCGTCCCGCTCACTGTCCTATTCCCTCAGCCGCACGGGAACCTGGACCCCTACAAGCACATGAACCTGGGACGTTGGCGGGAGCGCGTCGAGCAAGAGATCGCCGCGTGGAAGGACGACCCGAACTACATCCCCATCATGCCCGTCCCCATCGGCAACCAGCAGGTGTTCGGGAACGGCAAGGCCTTGATGGTGACCCCGGAGATCCGGGCCCTGTCCGAGCAGATGGTCACCGGCATGAGTGTCCCCACTGAGTTCATCTTCGGCGGGTTGAGCTACTCGGGCTCGAGCGTCTCTCTCCGTATCGTCGAGAACCATCTTCTCCGGTACCGGGAGAACATGCACCGGCTCCTTCGCTTCATCGTCGATCGCATCCAGAAGTACACCCGTCTGGACAAGGTCAACGTGAAGTTCCAAGAGTTCAAGATGGCGGATGACATCCAGCAGCAGCAGCTCATCGCCGGGTTCGTGCAGAACCGCCAGATCTCCCTCACCACCGGGCTGCAGCTCCTCGGCTACCAGTTCAAGAACGAGGAAGACAAGATCCGGAAGGAGAGCGAGTTCGTCAACGAGCTCTCCAAGGACCAGCTCATCGCCCAGGCGGAGGCCCAGGGCGAGGGCTCCGTGATCATGGCCAAGTTCCAGGCAGAAGCCGAGAAGGTCATGATGGAAGAGCAGATGGCGAACCAGAACGAGCTGCTCAAGAAGAACCCGGCAGCAGGGCAGTACCTGATGCAGGCCCAGATGCCCCAGGGAGGGGAGGCAGCAGCGGGTGGCGGTGGCGGAGTGCCCCCAGATGTCTATGGGCCGCCGCCTCCCACCGAAGCCCCCCAGCAGGCCCAATCCCTCGAGGGGCCCGAGACACCGACCCAGGAAGGGCCAGCCCAGCCCGGGTACGGGCACGGGGGAGAGATGGACGAACACGCCGTCGACCCCAGGCTTCTAGCGCTGCACATCGCCGCCCAGATCAACGCCTTGACTGACTCTGGAAAGCGGCAGAGCGTCATGAGCCAGATGTCCTCCTCCATGCCCAACCTCAACGGTCTCGTCATGGACGTGATGAAGCGACAGAAGGCGTACCAGACTGAGCCCAACATGCCGACGCTGCGCCCCCCGCGCCGCACAGGCGGGAGCCCGATGTGAGTCTCCATTCCTTGAACCCAGCCGCACGCAACGCCAAGATCTTCAACGCTCGAGTCTTCGACCTCAGCGAAGACGACGACCTGCAGATGTACAACGTCGTCATGCGCAGGTACGGTGACAGGCTCGTCAACAGCCCTCCGAACTTCTTCTTCAGCGCCAAGGAGGGCGCCGTCAAGGTCTACATCGACTGGATGAGCGA
>Ga0307376_10005027_pt1 | contig 11999 bp, 11 predicted proteins | sample TR2MG_FD_202536 | JGI IMG/M metagenome (GOLD analysis project Ga0307376, IMG submission 202536) | Soil microbial communities from Risofladan, Vaasa, Finland - TR-2 | ecosystem: Environmental > Terrestrial > Soil > Coastal area > Acid sulfate soil | place: Finland: Risofladan, Vaasa | collected... | reverse complement strand
ATTTTTACCAGTTGCGCTATCAATCCGGTGATGCTTTTTTATTCGGCCCCGAGAGCCGCGGCTTGCCCGCCGATGTGCTCGGTCAATTTGATGCCCGGCAGCGCGTGCGCTTGCCGATGCGGCCGGACAACCGCAGCCTGAATTTGTCCAATACGGTAGCAGTGGCGGTATTCGAGGCTTGGCGCCAGTGCGGGTTTGACGGCGCGCTGACCGGAACAGCGCAAGATTCTTAGTCGGCCGGTATATCCTCAACCAACATCAGACCATAGGAGGGCGCATCATGCTTTACCAGGGTAGTTGTCACTGTGGTCATATCGCATTTGAAGTGGAAGGCGACTTGTACGCCGTGAAACAATGCAATTGCTCCATCTGTAGCAGGCTGGGCGCTTTGCGCTGGTTCGTTCCGCGAACACAGGTACGTTTCATCACACCGGAAAGCAACATGTCCGACTACCAGTTCGGCAAGAAAACAATCCATCACCACTTCTGCGCGAAATGCGGTTGCGCACCGATGGGAACCGGTTCACACAACGGGGTGGAGATGTTCAGCATCAATGCGCGCTGCCTGGAAAATGTCGATTTGTCGGCGCTCAAGATCAAACAGGTGGACGGGCGCAGCTTTTAGGAACGCGGTGGCTGGTTGCCTAGCGCTTCAGGAATATTTCCAGCAGATCATTCAGGAAACGCTGTCCCATCAGAGTTGGCGCAATGCGCTGATGATCCCTGATCAATAGCGCACGCTTTTCCGCTTCTGCCAATTCGCGCTGAATGGCGAGCAGGGACAAACTGGTGCGCTCGCCGAACAGCGAGCTATCGAAGCCTTCGTTCAAGCGCAACGCATTCATCATGAATTCGAACCCCAGCTCTTCGCTGCCAACCTCGCTTTCAGTCTGTATCGGCGCGCCCTTACCGACTTGCTGCATATACGCCTGCGGCTGCTTGTAGCGCGCCTGGCGGATGATCCTGTCGGGAAAACTCAGTTTGCTGTGCGCACCCGCGCCGATGCCCAGGTAATCGCCGAACTTCCAGTAATTGAGATTGTGCCGGGCGCGGCGCTTCGGTTGTGCAAAGGCGGAAGTCTCGTAGTGCTGATAGCCCGCGGCGGCCAGCATTTCCTCGATGCGCTGCTGCATGTCGCTGCTCGCATCGTCGTCCGGCAATGACGGCGGGTTATGGTAGAACAGCGTATTCGGCTCCAGTGTCAGGTGATAGCAGGACAGATGTTGCGGCGCGAACGACAGCGCGGTTTTCACATCCTGCATTGCCTCATCCAGTGTTTGCCCGGGCAATGCATACATCAGGTCGAGATTGAGATTATCGAAGTGCTGCTGTGCGATCGCGATCGCGCGCTGCGCTTCAGCGGCGGAGTGGATGCGCCCCAGCGCTTGCAGATGCGTGTCGTTGAAACTCTGGATGCCCATCGACAGCCGGTTCACGCCCGCCTCGCGATACGCGGCAAAGCGTGCCGCCTCGACCGTGCCGGGATTGGCCTCCAGCGTGATCTCCGCACCCAGATCCAGCGGCAACAGCATGCGCACGTTGCGCAGAATCTCCGCGACGCTCTCTCCGCTCAGCAGGCTGGGTGTGCCGCCGCCGAAGAACACCGTATACACCTTGCGCCCCCAGACCAGCGGTAGCGACAACTCCAGATCGCGGATCAATGCGGCAACATATTCCCGTTCCGGCAGGGCACCGCGCGACTCATGAGAATTGAAATCGCAATACGGGCACTTGCGCACGCACCACGGGATGTGGATATACAGCGACAGCGGCGGCAATGCCTGAAAATTCACCGATTGCGATTTGAGGGCGACGGGTTGTAGCGGGTGTGTGGTCATGGATATGGGATTGGTTGAACGGATCAGCGCCACCCGTTCATGGCGTCAGGAACCGAGTTCAAACTTTCAGCTTCTCGAGCAATACCCGCATTGCCTTGCCGCGATGACTGATGGTGTGCTTTTCATCGCGCGACAATTCCGCGCTCATCTTGTTGAGTGACGGCAGCCAGAACAGCGGGTCATATCCGAAACCGCCGTCGCCGCGTTCCTCGTGCGCGATCTCGCCGTGCCATTCGCCTTCCGCGATCAGCGGTTGCGGGTCGTCGGCATGGCGCAGCAGTACCAGCACGCAATAGTAATGGGCGCGGCGGTCATCCACGCCCTGCATGTCGTGCAGCAGCTTTTTGTTGTTGCGTTGATCAGATTTGGGGTTCAATCCGGCATAGCGCGCGGAAAGCACCCCGGGCGCGCCGCCCAGCGCGGTGACGCAGATGCCGGAATCATCCGCCAACGCCGGCAGTCCGCTCAGGCGGCTGACATGGCGTGCTTTGGCGAGCGCGTTCTCGATGAAAGTCACGTGCGGTTCTTCCGCTTCCGCTATGCCGAGTTGCCCCTGGGTCAGCACCTCGATACCGAGCGGCTGCAACAGGAACTGGAATTCGCGCAACTTGCCCGGGTTGTTGGAAGCGATGACGAGTTTTTGCATACTACTCACGACGATCTGAGAACACACAGGGTTTTGAAAAACGTAGCGAGAGGCGATCAGGCAAGGCGGAAGTCGGCGAGAAAGCAGCCGCTTTGACACGGCGTGGTGAAACCCTCAGGTGCGGGAAGAGCGGCCTGCATCTGCTCCCGCAATCGGCTGGTTTCACCAGTAACGTGTCGCAGATGCGGTTTACACAAAGTTTATCGCTACGCAACCCCGCATTTTTCGTCGGCTTCCAACGCAGCATCATCGCCTCGCAGTAGTTTTGCGACACCCTGTCAATCCTTCTCCAGCACAGCCTTCTGTATCCCGATCAACTCGGCGATACCGGTTTTTGCCAATTCCAGCAGTTCATCCATCTCGGCACGGGTGAATGCGTGGCCTTCCGCGGTGCCCTGTACTTCAACGAAGTGGCCGTTACCCAGCATCACCACATTCATGTCGGTGTCGCATGCCGAGTCCTCGAGGTAATCCAGATCCAGCACCGGCTTGCCCTGGTAAATGCCTACGGAAATTGCGGCAATGAAGTCCTTGAGCGGGGATTCCTTGATCAGCCCTTTGCCGAGCAGAAGTCTCACCGCGTCATACAGCGCGACAAATGCGCCGGTGATGCTGGCGGTTCGGGTGCCGCCATCGGCCTGGATCACGTCGCAATCGATCTGAATGGTGCGCTCGCCGAGTTTTTGCAGATCCACCACCGCGCGCAGGCTGCGCCCGATCAGGCGCTGTATCTCCTGTGTACGCCCGGACTGTTTGCCTTTTGCCGCCTCACGGCCCATGCGTTCGCCCGTGGAGCGCGGCAACATGCCGTATTCCGCGGTGATCCAGCCCTCGCCACTGCCTCTTTTATGCGGCGGAACTTTTTCATCAATGCTGGCAGTGCAGATCACTTTGGTGTCGCCGCACTCGATCAGCACCGACCCTTCGGCATGCTTGGTGTAGTGGCGGGTGATACGTATTTGGCGCAATTCGCTGGGCAATCTCTGACTTGGGCGCATATATGGATTCTCGTTTGAAGGTAATGTGTGAAAGGTGCAACTGGTCCGGTTATGAAATCTCCAGGACATGACTGACCGGCACCGCCGAGTCGTGCCTGGTTTCGTGCTCACCCCAACGCACCACAAGGCCGGTGGCGTTATCGGAGTGTCCGCTTTCGCGCTGTACTGCGGTTTCGATCAGGACATCCAGCACAACTGCAACCGGCTCGTCGGCAAATGCATCGGCCAGTTCACTGTCCGTAAACGGCCCCCACAGGCCATCGCTGCCGAGCAGCAGTACATCACCGGATTGCAGCCCGAGGGGCTTGCCGTGTTCCATGTAGAACACGTCCTCGATCCCGCCGAGGCAGTGGGTGATGTGGTTGCGCTGCGGATGGACACGCGCCTCTTCGGCCGTGATCTGCCCGGTCTCGACCCAATGCTGCACGATAGAGTGATCGGTGGTCCTGGCCGCCACCTTGCCGTCGCGCAGCAGGTAAAGGCGCGAGTCCCCGGCATGCCCCCAATACATCTTGCCATCCTGTATCAGCGCCGCGACACAGGTTGTCCCGGGAAATCCGCCCATATCATTATCGTGCGGAAGACTCATGATGCGGTCGTGTGCCTGCTGCATGGCATCGAGGATGAATTTGTCGGGGTCGGCAATTTGCGGCTGGTTGACCTGGCCAAATGCTTCGACAAATGTATCGATGGTCATGCCGGCCGCCAACTCTCCGTGCAAATGCCCGCCCATCCCGTCCGCCAGCACCAGCAGCAAAATTTCGTTGCTGAAGACGTATGCGACGCGATCCTGGTTGAATCTGCGATTGCCGATATGGCTGGCTTGGTGTATCGAGAAGTTCATGGTCAAGGGGAAGATTTCACAGGACGTAATCGTAATATAATGTCCCGGTTCAGCCCAGCCTTTTATTCGAAAGTTTTCACCATGATACTCAGCATGACCGGCTACGCCACCGCCGGTGCGGAACTCGACAGCGGCTCGCTTACGCTCGAACTCCGCGCGGTCAACCATCGCTATCTGGATATCCAGCTGCGCATGCCGGACGAATTGCGCTGCTTTGAAGGAGAACTGCGTGTCGCGATCAGTGCGCAATTGCAGCGCGGCAAGGTCGAATGCCGCATTAATTACGCGGCACGATCCGCACAATGCGGCGCACAACTGAACAGCGCAATGCTCCGGCAGCTTGCCGCGTGGAACGACGAGGTGCGCAGCAAGCTACCCGATGCGCGCGGCCTGAGCGTGGCCGAGGTACTGCGCTGGAACGGCTTGCTTGAGACACCCACCGCTTCGGCAGACGAATTGCGAGCCGCATTGCTCGACCTGATGCAGACTGTGTTGCAGGAATTTTCCGCTTCGCGCGCCAGGGAAGGTGAAAAGCTCAAGGATTTTCTGCTGCAACGACTGGAAAAAATCGAGGTATTGCGCAACGGCGTAATGCCGCACGTGCCCGCCGCGATCGCTGCCTACGAACAGAAGCTCATCGCGCGCCTGCGGGATGCAATGCAGAATGCGCCGGAGGATATCCTGGACGAGCGGGTTCGCCAGGAAATCACGCTATTCGCCAGCAAAATTGATGTGGATGAAGAATTGTCGCGGCTTGCCAGCCACCTTGCCGAAATGCGCCGCATCCTCGATCACGGCGGCGCGGTGGGCAAGCGGCTGGACTTCCTGATGCAGGAACTGAACCGCGAAGCCAACACGCTGGGCTCGAAATCGGTCGATGCCGAAGTGTCGCGCTGCGCAATGGAGATGAAGATACTCATCGAACAGATGCGCGAGCAGATTCAAAACCTGGAATAAATTAATCGGAGTTATTAATGCCTGGAAACCTGTTCATCATCAGCGCGCCTTCGGGCGCCGGCAAGACCAGCCTGGTGCAGTCCCTGCTGAGCCACGACCCACACATCGACTTGTCGGTCTCCTACACCACGCGGGATCCGCGCAACGGGGAACAAAACGGCAAGGACTACCACTTTGTCAGCCGCGAGACCTTTCTCGCCATGGCCAAACGCGGCGAGTTCCTGGAAAGCGCCGAAGTTTATGGAAATCTGTACGGCACATCGCAAACCTGGATCAGCCAGGAAATTGCCAAAGGGCGGGATATATTGCTGGAAATCGACTGGCAGGGCGCAGCCCAGGTACGCCAGCTGTTTCCGGACTGCATCAGCATATTCATTCTGCCGCCATCCAAAGCAGCGCTGGAGCAGCGCCTGAAGGGGCGCGGCAAGGATAGCCATGAGGTGATCGCGAAACGCATGGCGGCGGTCCGCGAGGATGTCTCGCACGTTGCTGAATTCAATTATGTTATTATCAACAATAACCTGGATGACGCGTTGCGGGAATTCGCTGCAGTGGTGCTTTCCGCACGACTGCGTTGCAACAAGCAACTGTCACGACATCAGGACTTGATCAATCAGCTACAAAAACCGGAGTAAATCATGGCACGTATTACCGTCGAAGAATGTCTCAACCAAATCCCCAACCGCTTCGAATTGACGCTGGTCGCCGCCTATCGCGCCCGACAGTTATCAAATGGTGCCGCCCATCTGGTGGAAAACAGCAAGGACAAGCCCACCGTCATCGCGTTGCGTGAAATCAGCGAGGGCAAGGTCGGCAAGGAAATCCTGAATCGCGGGCAGGCCTGATCCTCGTTGGACACAATCAACCTGTTCCAGGATTAGCCGAAAAAATGCATGGCCGACTCAGACTTATTAATAGAGGAACTCTCCGCCTATCTTAAACCGCAGGATGTCGAACACGTCCGCGTAGCGATTGAATTCAGCCGTACGGCGCATCAGGGGCAGATGCGCCAGTCAGGCGATCCGTACGTCTCCCACCCGATTGCCGTCGCCCGCATCCTGACCCCGCTGCACATCGATGCCCAGGCGATTATCGCCGCGCTGTTGCACGACGTGGTCGAGGACACCGACGTCACCTCTGAAGATGTCGCCGAAAAATTCGGCAAACCGGTCGCGGAACTGGTCGAAGGACTGAGCAAACTGGACCGGATACGTTTCGAGACACGCGAGGATGCCCAGGCGGAAAACTTTCGCAAGATGCTGCTGGCGATGGCGCGCGATGTGCGAGTCATCCTCATCAAGCTGGCAGACCGGCTGCACAACATGCGCACGCTCGATTCCATGGCGATCGACAAACGCGAGCGCATCGCCCGCGAGACCATGGAAATCTATGCACCGATCGCCAATCGGCTCGGACTTAACGACCTCCACCACGAACTGCAGGACCTGAGCTTTAAATACCTGCACCCGAACCGCTATGCGGTACTCTCCAAGGCCCTTATGGTGGCGCGCGGCAACCGCCGCGAAGTGGTCGGAAAAATACTCGAGGCAATACGGCAGAAGCTGGCGGAGCATCATATCGAAGCGGATGTCACCGGCAGGGAAAAAGACATCTACAGCATCTACCGCAAGATGCAGAGCAAGTCGCTGGCTTTTGCCGAAGTGCTGGATATCTACGGCTTTCGTGTCTTGGTCAACGATTTTGCTTCCTGCTATGTGGCACTTGGCCTGTTGCACGGTTTGTACAAACCGATTCCCGGCAAGTTCAAGGACTACATCGCCATTCCCAAAGTGAACGGCTATCAATCGATACACACCACGCTGTTCGGCCCATTTGGCACGCCCATCGAGATCCAGATACGCACCCACGAGATGCACAAGATCGCCGAGGCCGGCGTCGCGTCGCATTGGCTGTACAAAAGCGGCCACGAATCGATCAACGACCTGCACAAGAAAACCCACCAGTGGTTGCAGGAACTGCTGGAAAGCCTGAGCCAGAGCAGCGACTCATCCGAATTCCTCGAGCACCTCAAGGTGGACCTGTTCCCCGACGAGGTATACGTGTTCACGCCCAAGGGAAAAATCCTATCTCTGCCGCGCGGCGCGACCGGGGTGGACTTTGCCTACAGCGTGCATACCGACATCGGAAATCGCTGCATCGCCGTCAAGGTGAACCATGAACTGGTTCCGTTGCGCACCGAGCTCAAGAATGGCGATCGCGTCGAAGTAATCACCGCCTCGCATGCCAAACCCAATCCTGCCTGGCTGGGTTATGTCGCCACCAGCAAGGCGCGCAGCCAGATCCGCCATTTCCTCAAGACCATGCAGTCGGGCGAATCGGCACTGCTCGGCGAGCGACTGCTCAACCAGGCTTTGCAGTCGCTTGGAGTCAAACCGCAAGACATGGACGAGGCACGCTGGAACAAGTTGCTGAAAGATACCGGGGTAAAAACACGCCAGGATATGCTTGCCGACATCGGTTTGGGTAGACGTCTCAACGTGGTTGTGGCAAGGCAACTGGCCAGCATCAGCGACACCACGGCCAATGAAATGACGCCCAACCCGGTTATCACCATACAGGGCACCGAGGGCATGGCGGTACAGTTCGCCCCCTGTTGCCGCCCGATTCCCGGCGACCCTATCATCGGCGTGATCAAGAGCGGGCAAGGCTTGCTGGTGCATACTCACGACTGCCCGACACTGCGCCGCGGACGCAGCAGCGGCGAGCAATGGCTGGATGTGGCATGGGACAAGGACATCAACCGCCCTTTCGATGTCAACATCAAACTGCTGGTCGCGGACCGGAGGGGGGTGCTCGCCAAGGTCTCCGCCTCGATCGCCGAAGCAGAGGCCAACATCGAGAACATCAGCTTTACCCACGAAGGCGAATACTCCGGACTGCATTTCACCCTGGAGGTCAACAACCGCCTGCATCTCGCCAACATCATGCGCGGCTTGCGCGGGATTCCGGAAGTGGTGAGGATCATACGTGTGAAGAACGCGACGTGATTTCTCAGGGCTGGGCTTCAGCTTATTTCGGCGCTAAAAATATTCTAAAACAAAACCTTCTTAACTGTTACATAAGAAAACCGATACCACCAGCGCAACCATACAAGCAACCTCTCGACTTGATTGTTTTCCGCGAACAGGAGCAAAGTGATATTTCCTAATTCACAAGGAGATCATCATGGAAACCAATTTTGCAGTTCGTCATCACGAACCCTGGAATAAGGGGAAGCTGACAGGCCAAAAGGCTCCCCCCTTAAGCAGAAGGATATATGGGCTATCCGAGTTCGATTGCAACTAACCAATCGTATTCGCGATCTTGCGCTGTTCAATCTTGCCATCGACAGCAAGCTTCGTGCATGCGATCTCCCCAAACTGAAAGTCCGGGACGTTATCCACGGGGATCGTGTTTCATCACGAACAAGCATCATGCAACAAAAAGCCCAACATTTAGTGCAATTCGAAATCACCGAGCAAACTCGTGACGCGGTCAGCAAGTGGATCCAAATGGCGGGGCTGATGCCAGAGGATTTTTTGTTTCACAGCCGGACAAGCAATTCGATCCATCTCTCTATACGCCAATATGCCCGCATTGTGCATGCCTGAGTCACTGAGATTGGGTTGAAAACCGCAAACTAAGGCACTCACACCATGCGAACAACCAAGGCATCCCTGATCTATCGGCGTACCAAGAAACTGCGGGCGTTTCAGTTGCTGCTTGGGCACACCAAGCTGGAAAGTACCGTGCGCTATCCTGGTATTGAGGTGGACAATGCCTTGGAGATGGCAGAGCAAACCGAGGTCTGAACCAGCAATAGGATAGCGACAAGATCAACCGTCATTATCCGACAAGGCTGATAGTGTACTACCCATGAATGCTCTTGGTATTGTGTACGTTATCGAGTACGGATAGTTGTGTTAACCATCCAAATGGACAGAATGCGCAAAGACCGACATCACCCTTACATTCGCACTTGACCAAACATCATTTCAGCTTGCCGCCCATATTCATCTTCTTTCCCTGTGAAAGGGAAGTGACATAGCTAACCAGTGAATTGAGTTCCTCACTGCCGTAGGCTGGCGGCTTGCCCTGAAGCCCACCGGCAACACAGGACATGATCTGGTCTGACAGGGTGATCACCCTGTTATCCTTGGCACGGTAACGCGGAAATATCGTTGCTGCATTGGTCAAACGGGGAACGGCCGCACCATTGGGCAGTTTGCCGGGTTTCATTCCCCCGTCAAGGTGGCAAGACTGACATACCTTGCCATTACCGCCGAAGGTTTCATGCGTAAAGATTTCCTTGCCCTGCTTAACGGCCTTTTCAATATGAGGTTCGAGCGCCGAAGCAGTGCCGGACAGCAACAAGGCGGATAGCCCCGCCACAAACACAGAACCCATTACAGAATTTTTCCTGAAACTTTTCATAGCACTCTCACATAAAAAATGGAAGCACCATCATACGCTGGCCTGCCAGCCATTGATAATCAGTTTTGTAAGGAAATCCTACATGCAGAATGATGGGATTCAGATGGCGACCTGCCTGTCTCTTCAGGGTCGAGGATTGCCGAACGGTAGGTTGAAGATCGAATGTCCGAAGTTGAACGAGGAGCCGATGTTTGTAGTTGCCAATACGAACTGGCAATATGCGGCCAACAACAGCGATTCGCGAGTGCCTGCTTTATGGATAGCAAATTGACCAAGTGAAGTTCGGCTGTGTGCATCAGCAGATACTGGAAAAATGCAGTAATGTACGGATACCGCGCAGAGTACTGTCGAATTAATTTATGCTGAATCCAAACGAGCTCCATGAAAAGTTATCACCACCATTAAGATTTTCATTGGCTGGCGCTGTATTTGTTCTCGCGTTCATACTGCGAATTTGGGGAATTCCGGTTGAGTCTGGATTAGCGTTTATGACGTTCTATCCCGCCATGATTATTTGTTTCTATCTATTTGGAATTGGCCCAGGCATATTTGTCGCGGTCCTTAGCGCGTCTGTTGGCCATTTTATTTTTATACCGCCTTATTGGACATTTTTTGCCATTTCGCCAGGCGACATTGCGGTTGTAGATTTCCTAATGTCTACCGCCCTGATAGGATTTGTCATCAATCAACTTCAAAGTTACTCAAGGCAAGCGCTTAACTCTTTGGTTGATCTGAACATTGCCGCCACTGCCTTCAAGTCAAATGAAGGCATGATAATCACCGATGACCAAGGCGTGATCCTGAGGGTCAACCAGGCGTTCACCGAGAGCACTGGCTATACCGCCTCAGAGGTTGTCGGCCAGAATCCGCGCATCTTCAAATCAGGGCGCCACGATGCGGCTTTCTACCGCGAGATGTGGGACGCGATAAAGACGACCGGAACCTGGCAGGGAGAAATCTGGGACAGGCGCAAGAATGGCGCGATCTATCCCAAATTGCTCACCATCACCGCCGTCAAGGGAGATGACGGAGTCGTCACCCATTATGTCGGCATCCACGTCGACATCACCGAACGAAAGCAATTGGAACAGGGTCTAAAGCTGGCTCAATTCTCCGTCGATCATGCACAGGATGCCATTTTCAGGCTAAATCCTAAAGCACAATTTCTCTATGTCAATGATGCCGCTTGCAAGCATCTTGAATATTCCAAGGATGAACTCCTCAAGATGTCGCTCTTTGATATCAACCCCGACTTTTCTCCGGAGTATTGGTCTGCCCATTGGGATAACGTGTCAAACAACGGCTCGAAACGATTCGAGACACGCCACAAAAGAAAAGATGACACGCTTGTGCCTGTGGAGGTTGTGGCCAATTGCATAGAACTTGAAGGTGAATTAATTTTCACCTCCATCGTCCGCAATATCGCCGAACGCAAACACGCCGAGATGACTTTGCTGCAGCACAAGGCTGCAATAGATACAACGCATGAAGGTTTCTGGATGACGGATGAACAGGGGGTTATCCTTGAATCAAACCAGGCCTATGCAGAGTTGAGCGGCTATAGCGTGGATGCGTTGCGGGGTATGCAGGTTTTGCAGTTTGAAGCTAAAGAGCAGTCCCTGGATGAGGTCAAGGCACACATCGAAAAAGTAATCTCACAAGGCTGGGATGTGTTCGAGACGCGTCACCGCCACAAAGACGGCCATGAAATTGAGCTTGAGGTTTCCATCTCGTATATACCGGATTCAAGGCAGTTCGTGGCATTCTTCCGCGACATCACCGAGCGCAAGCAAGCCGAAGCCGATCTGCGCATCGCCGCCACCACCTTCGAGTCCCAGGAAGGAACAATGATCACTAATGTCCAAGGCGTGATCCTGAGGGTCAACCAGGCATTTACTAAAGATACCGGCTATACGGCCGAAGAAGCCGTCGGTCAGACACCGCGCCTGCTCAAATCCGGTCGCCACAACGCAGCTTTCTACCAGGCAATGTGGCAGGCCCTCAACCAGACCGGAACCTGGCAGGGAGAAATCTGGGACAGGCGCAAGAATGGCGAGATCTATCCAAAATTGCTCACCATCACCGCCGTCAAGGGAGATGACGGAGTCGTCACCCATTATGTCGGCATCCACGTCGACATCACCGCGCAAAAGCGGCTTGAGAAGGAACGCGAACGGCTGCTCATTGAGGTGCGCGAATTGTCACGGCGTCTGATCCACATACAGGAACAGGAACGGCAGGCCATAGCCCTCACCCTGCATGACGATATCGGCCAGTCGCTG
>Ga0307376_10005026_pt1 | contig 12001 bp, 11 predicted proteins | sample TR2MG_FD_202536 | JGI IMG/M metagenome (GOLD analysis project Ga0307376, IMG submission 202536) | Soil microbial communities from Risofladan, Vaasa, Finland - TR-2 | ecosystem: Environmental > Terrestrial > Soil > Coastal area > Acid sulfate soil | place: Finland: Risofladan, Vaasa | collected... | reverse complement strand
AGATAAAACGAATTATGCCTATCGCGCCCATCGTGTCGCTTCAACCCATGTACTCCCTGCTGGACCGGGAACCGGAAATTGAAATCTTGCCGTTTTGCCAGCGGCAGCACATAGGGGTGATCGCTTTTTCGCCCATGGCAAATGGATTGCTTTCGGGCAAAGTAACCCGCGAGTACATGGCATCACTTCCCGCAAATAGTGCCTTACGCGGGGAAGATAATTACAGAGAGCCGCGCATCTCACACATCCTTGACCTCGTTGACACATTGCGCGAAATCGGGCTTGCTCACCGGCGCTCTATAGGCGAAGTGGCCACTGCATGGGTTTTACGCCATCCGGCGGTCACGGGAGCCATCGCCGGGTTGCGCCGCGCCGCGCATGTGGATGCCATTGCCGGCGCGGCGGAGCTGCGCCTGCTAGACGATGAGGTTGCGGCAATTGAGTCCGGGGCCAGTTGTGTGGTGTAAAGTGCTCGTCCGCTATTTCACACATGAACTTCAGATGATGAGAGGAGTATCCTGTGTCAAATTACGCTCACCCCGAAAGCCTGGTCAGCACGCAATGGGTCGCCGAACATCTCGATGACCCCAACATCAGGATCGTCGAAGTGGTCTGGGGTTTTGAGCCTCCTTCAGGTATGGCAGTATACGAAGCAGGCCATATTCCAGGTGCTGTGGTCTGGGATTACAAGAACGACTATTACCATCCCGAACATGGTGATGTTGCCGATAAGACCAGCTTCGAAAAGCAGCTTTCTCATTCCGGCATCCGACCGGGGACGACGATTGTTCTCTACGGAGGCGTCAACAACATGAACGCCACCTTTGAATTCTGGTTGCTAAAGGTCTACGGTCACCGGGATGTCTGTTTGCTGGATGGAGGCCGGCGGAAGTGGTTGGAGGAGAACCGGTCCGTAACATGCAGCATGCCGGAATTCACGCCAACGACATACCAGGCTCAGGAGCCTGATTGGAGCCTGCGTGCTTCTCGCGAGGATGTCCTCCGGGTGATCGGGAAAGCGGATATCCTTCTCGTTGACCCGCGAACGGCAGAAATGTATCACGGCATTGAGAAGCCGGGCACGGAACGGGGCGGGCATATTCCGGGAGCGATCAACCTGGCATCAGGGTGGGAAACAAATCCCGATGGCGCCAGAATCGGAATTCGCTTCCCGACCATCCGGCCGGATGGGACTTTCAAGACGGCAGATGAATTGCGGGCTTTATTCGATAGTATGGGGATAACCCCAGACAAGGAAGTAATCACCTACTGTTTGCGTGGTGGCGCATCCTCTCACGCCTGGTTTGTCCTGACCCAGTTACTTGGGTTTCCCAAGGTGCGCGAATACGATCGCTCCTGGGCGGAGTGGGGCAACCTGGAAGGGGTTCCCGTTGAATCATAGTTGCCTTGGCGGACCGCCCAATGTGGCAGTTCCAAGAACATTTTTCAGATGATGAAAGGAGAATCCTATGTCAAATTACGCTCACCCCGAAAGCCTGGTCAGCAGTCAATGGCTTGTGGATCATCTCGATGATCCTCAAATAAGGCTGGTTGAAGTCGTCTTGGGCGCATCGCCCAGCTTTGGGATGCCTGCCTACGAGAGGGAGCACATTCCCGGTGCGGTGGCCTGGGATTATGAAAAAGAGCTTCAGGACCCTGTCCGCCACGATATTCTTGACAAAGCGGGTATTGAGGTCCTGCTCTCACGGTCAGGCATTACACCGGAAACAACAATCATCGTCTACAGCGGATTGAGCAATTTGCTGGCGACCTACGCCTTCTGGCAGTTGAAGATAAATGGACACAAGCCTGTCCGGCTGTTGGATGGTGCCCGGCAAAAGTGGCTGGATGAGAACCGTCCAACGACAGACGAAATTCCGCAAATCACACCGGCGTTGTACCATGCCCCGGAGCCTGATTGGAGCCTTCGCGCCAATCGAGATGACGTGCTCCAATCAATTGGTAAAGCAGGTCAGCTTCTCGTTGATGCCCGAACTGTAGAGATGTACAACGGTATTGACAAGGCAGGAACTGCACACGGTGGTCATGTCCCAGGTGCGGTCAACCTGGCAGCTTACCCGGAAACCAACTCGGACGGAGCGTTCAAAACGTGGCGTGTTCCCACGGTTCGGCCAGATGGCACTTTTAAGTCTGCTGGAGAGTTGGGAGCTATGTTTGACACGCTGGGCATCCTGTCCGACAAGGAAATCACCACCTATTGCGTTCGTGGCGGTCTGTCGACACACGCCTGGTTTGTCCTAACTCAGCTTTTGGGATTTCCCAGGGTCCGCGAATATGATCGCTCGTGGGCGGAGTGGGGCAACCTGGAGGGCGTTCCGATAGAAACATAGTGCACCGGAGTTCAATAGCCTGCAGCCTCGGCCAAGAACGCGCCTTCCTTCAGCAAATCACTCGACCCGCCTGATTCCCGCGGTTTTGTATGCCACACGTCCCCTTAGCGGACATTTGCGGACGTTTCTGGGAGATACCCTTGATGGAGGATTTCATCCAAGTATTTAAGAGGTGGCTGTCACCTTGGAGCGATAAAATAATTTCCTGTTTATCCCATTGTGGGGATGACGCCGAGCTGCTGCATCATGGACAGTTGGTCGACCACGCCCCAGTGTTCGTGGGCCAGCCCGTCATCGCCAAAGCGAGTGATGTCAATGAGGTTTACGGAAACTGGATTACCCGTCGCCGGAATGCCAGCGAAATCACCCATATGGGTCCCGCTTACCCGCAAACGGGCAACAGCCTTGTCGCCGCTCGCAAACGAGTCTTGAATGTCCATTCGCAGATCTGGAAACGCGTCCAGCATAATCCGGAAATACTGGATGACGCCGTCTTTCGTTGGTGGGATGCCAGGTACCTCTTCGTGTTCGACGAAGTCATCAGCAACCTGCTGGCCGAAACCATCAATGTCACCGGCGTTGATAAGGTTGTAGAGGCGTTGAATTGAATTGTTGTGATCCATGAATATGTTCTCCTGTTTGTGTGTTATATTGAACGGTTATAGGTTTTTAGAACAAATATTGTTTTTTGTTCCTTGTGATATATTTTCCACTTTAGCGAAGCCCCATTAATTCATCATTATTTAGAACGATATTGGCTGAGTTAATTTTCTCTTTACTGGGTCGATTGCAGATCGAGCAGCGCCGGTTGGGAACGATCACCCTCACCGTATACTCTCATCATGACTGTTGAACTCGATCAAGTTCCCTTCGGGATCGAAAAAGTAAAACATCCGACAGTGCAGCCAACTCGATGTATTTGAATGTACGATCTCAATGCCGAGCTGCTCTATCCGTTTCTTTTCTGACTCAAAATCATCGAGCGCAATCCTAATGGCAAAATGAGAAAGGGTAGTCAGCTTCGGGTCAATTTGAGGAGATTTATCTCGCGTGAACCAATCTATCCATTTCTCTTCGAAAAGCGCCAGGTGGTCATTCCCTGCCCCGACGACATAAAATACAATTGTGCCATTGCTATTTTTGATTTCTCGTAGAACTTCAAGACCTATCACTTGTTCGTAAAACCTTCTCATCAGATCAAGGTCGTGGACACGCAGCGCTATTTCAGCAATGCCTGTAATTGATTGGTTTGGCTTGTTCATGGCTTCTCCTTTGAGGGCGTTTGGCTTCCATAGCATTCTTCCCAAAAAAGAAGAATGCTATGGATAAGCATTTGCTCCTTTTCGTTCACGGCCTAGCAGGTTGATGAGCGCATATAACCGCTATGCAGCAAACAACAAGTATCCGGCAACCAGAATAATGACGATATTAAGTGGCCAGATCACCATCTCTAGCCTTTTGTCGCGGGCTATTTTGTTGAACGTGACGGTCAAGCCGATAGTACCGATGATCGTCAAGAACAGCACGGCCCACAGCACATTTTGCACGGAGAGATAGACCGCGATGGCCAGAGCGGCATACACCAACATGAACACGAAGACTGGCTAGGCCGTGGGGGCGCTGGCGGCCGTAGAGGTGATCACAATAAGGAGGAGGATCACGGCTCCAACGATAAATAACCTGTTTCTAGAACCTAAATCGATCATGGAATGTTTTCTCCGTACCAGGGAACTGTTCTGTGTTTTATTCTGTGCTGTGCTGCGCTGCTGCACAAAAGACACCGGCAACAGACAGTTCCTGATCCTGCCCGTAAATGCCGCTGTGTTAGCCTATCTAAATATCATTCTATGACTGCCCCGGCAAATCACCAAGAGATAAGGCATTTTCTGCGGGACCTTCTTTCGCCCGTTTAATGATCGGAGCTGATTCTAGCCAATTATGTCCCCGGCTCCGATTCGTTCGGGTCCTGGGTATAATCGGTGATAAGGTTTTCGCCCCGGCCGGATTTAACGAGCGCCAACGCTATGATTGATGCGGGCAAAAAATAGCAAGCGGACGAAGATTGCCGTTTTCCGGATAATTGGACGAATTGATTTATAATCAATCACTATAGTCCTGATCGGGTTAATCAATGGTTGAGCGGCTTCTATCAATAACAATATCAAACAAATAAGGGGAGCTTCTATGAATGAATCTTTACCCACTTCGGCCAGTTCCAGTAATCTGGCTATCGTCCGAGTGGCGGCCGGCGAAGACCGGTATGGCGAACACCGGGGGCTGGGCGTCAGCGCGATAACTTTTAAGGTGTGTCCGCAGGATAGCAACGGTCTGCTCATCATCGAGAATACCTTTCACCAGAGGGGTGGCCCGGCGCGCCACCTGCATTACGACCAGGACGAATGGTTCTATGCGGTTGAAGGCGAGTTCATCATTGAAGTGGGGAAAGAAAGGTTGTCTATGACGCCGGGCGATTCGTTGCTGGCTCCGCGCCAGCTGCCTCACGTTTGGGCCTTCGTTGGGGATACAGTCGGCCGAATGCTGATTACCTTCATGCCGGCCGGAAAAATGGAGGCGTTCTTTCGGGAAGTAACCAAGGCCGACGCCATGCCGCCGCAGGATCCGGAACTGTGGCGTACCCACGGCATGGAGTTGGTGGGACCGCCTTTGCCGGTGGCGTAAAGGGGCGACCTGCGGTTCATGGCGAACCAGGGGAACAGTGCAGTGGCTAAACCGGCTACACTTCGAAGCGCTCCGTTTGTAGCGGATTGGTCTGCCCGGCAGGCATAATCTCTTCGCCGACCTCGATGATGGCATCGGCGGGTATGCCGGCCCGGCGGGCTGCTTCGCGAATGGCCTCAGGGCTGGCGGCCTCATAAAGACAGAAGGTCTTTTTCTTATCGACGCTAAGAAAGGATATCAACCAGCGAATACTTTCTTCATCATTGATCTCGTTGATGGCGGCGGCCTCTTCCGGCGTTACTGCCAGTTTCTCCGCGAAATTACGCTCAATCATATATACCGGCATACTATTCCTCCTTGATAAATAGCTCAGCAAGATGGCCAGAGATCGCTTCAGACGATTTCATGGCGCACCTGTAGGGACGAAATTTTTCGAAGCAGATAAGCCATGCCCAGTTCGTGGGCAACGGCCAAAGTTTCTTTAAGCAAGGTCAACGCATGTTGGCGATCGCCGGCCTGACCCCGGGCGAGCATCATGGCCGCGTATTCATATTGGCTGTGGGCCAACCACGGCCGGGCTCCCAGGTGGGCATCCATTTCCAGGGCTCCTTGGAAATGCCGTTCGGCCGCCGGCCAATCTGACATCGTGGTGGCCAGCATACCTAAATAGCGAGCGGCCGCGCCATAACAGGCGGTGGCGCCGCCGACGACCACGGTCCGGCCGTCAAATGGCAGCAGATAGTTGTAGAGGATCTCTGCGCGCAGGCCATCTTCTAAAAAGGCGCAAACCTCGCTCAGGTAAGCCAGTGAGGCAACCCTAAGAGAATCTTGTGGCAAAAAGGTCAGCTTATCGGAGACAAGTTCTTCAAAGATGGCCTGGCACTCATCTTTCAGGCCGAGAGTGCGGTAAATCAAGGCCAGGCCAGGATGCCAGGCAGCCGAGGCCGGGTTAGCGGCCACATAAAGCTTCACAATAGGGGCAACTTCCCTTAAACGTCCCTGTTCGGCTCGAATGGTGAACATATGGATGCCAAAAATGCCGTCGAGTTCAGCGATACCGAGCTGCCGGCTGATGTTGGCGGCTTCATTGGCCAGGCGTTCGGCCTTCTCAAATTCCCCACGCATAATGGCCCGCATGGTTCGGAAAACCGTGGCGATATGTAGCTGAAAGGGTTGCTTAATCCCTTCGGCCACTTGTTTTTGGGCGGCAATTGTTTTATCCACCACATCGATTCGACCCAATTCCAGCTGGTCGTAAATATATAGATCCAAGGCATCGGCCAGCATTTCCTTGTTAGCGATGGATTCAGCGATTTCAATCATTTCCTCGACAGCCTCGATACGAGCAGAGGTGGTCTCCGGTGTGCGGTCGATCTGAGCGCTTATGCGCAAGGCGTCGGCAAGGGCGACTGGATCGTCGATCTGGCGAGCGATCTGTAACGTCTGGTCAATGGTGACGCGCAGTTCCTCCTGTTCGCCAGATGCCAGGAGCTCACGGGATAGATTGACCAGTAGCCGTAGCTTAAGGCCACTCTCCTCGTCCCCGAGGGTCTCTAGCGCCTCGCGTAAATAATGTTGCGAGGGCTCCCCGGTCAGATTCAACCGCCAGCGCGGTTCTTCATAAGCCAGTACCGCACGAGCCAGGGCTTCGGGTTCGTGCAGCGTGCGAGCAATATGGATCAACTTCTCATAAGTAGACATCGCTTCTGCCACACGTCCACCATGCCAATAGGCGCGAGCCAGGCCGAGGGATAATTCATAGTCCAGCCGGGTGATCTCAGGAGTTCGAGCCAGGTGGGCCAACAAATCCAGACCAAGTTCAAAATAGGCTACTGCTTCATCAAAGGCGATCACCCGGGCTGCATTTTGACCGGCCAGAAGCAGATATTGACCTGCTTTGGCATCGAGGCGGGCTTCCTGAAAGTGGCGAGCTAACTGGGCAGCCGGAATATCATCCTTTTTGGCGTCTTCCGCGAAAAGGGCTTCCAAGGCATAACCAACATCTTCGTGCAAGTACATCCGCTCGGCCGGCGCCAGACGTCCATAGAGATATTTCTGGATTAAATGATGCCGGAAGCGGTATTGAGAAAGCCGCCCGGTACCGGCGTGCACAATACCTTCCTCGTGGATCAGGTGATGTTGCCGGTCCAAATCGATGCTTAAGCGGCGAGTTACATTACGAGCGTTGATCTGTCTGGCCCGGGCAATGACCTCGGCGAAGAAGGTTTCTCCTTGTACGCTGGCGATAGTTAAAAAGTCGCGAAGATCGGGCGGTAAGCGGCCGATGCGTTTTTCGATGACGCCTTCGACCCGGGCCGGTAAATGTTCCCAGATCATTATTTCGCTTTCTATCCAACGCCCGTCGTTGCCCTGGATGATGTCTCCCCGATCCTTCATATCCCGTAGTAACTCGACGACAAACAAGGGGTGTCCTTCGGTCAGGCGGGCAAGTCGCTGGCTGGAGTCATCACTCATATCGATGCCGTCGGCGGCCAACAAAGCATTGACAAAATCAAGTTGTTCACCGGGATCGTGGTGGTGGAGATCGATGCGGTTCTGGCCAAATTGGCGCTGGCTTTCACTAAGAATCTCCTGGAGTGGGTGTGGGATTGGTCCTCCTTGATCGTCCAGTCTCCTGCCCTGGACCAGGTCTTCGGGCCTGAAGCTGCCGATAACCAGGATCGGGCTATGTTGCAGGCGCATGGCCAGGTGGTCCAACAGGCCGGCCGATGATGAGTCGACCCAATGTAAATCATCTAATAAGAGTAACAGTGGTTGCTGCCGGGCCAGGGCATTCAGTGTGGCGGAAATCTCTTCAAAGAGGCGTTCTTGCTGTAGTTCGGTCGTCGATGAGGATGAGCGCCGGTCCTGTAAGCGGCCGAGCCGTTCAGGGTTAATATGGCGTTGGGGGGCGATATAAGCCAGGCGGGCTTCAAGCGCCGGGCCGGGAACGAGCGTATTCATGAGATGCGGTCCGTAATCCAGTAAGAGCTCAATGGTAAGCGGTAGGGCGCGGGTGAGGCGAGCAGCAAGGTCGACGTTGATGATGCCGCTCATACCGGCATTTTCCATATCACCGGTCAACAAACGAAAGATATCGCGGAAGGGTAGGAGCGGGTTGCCAAGGCCGGTGTAGACGTCGCTGCCGCCGCCGGCGACGAGCAGAGCAGAGTGAACGGCCATGGCCTGGCGGGCGAACTCATAGAGCAGGCTGGATTTGCCCCGGCCGGCTTCCCCGGAGATAAAAAGTAGCCGTCCTTGACCAGCCAGGGCCAGGTCCAAATGTTTATGAAGCTGGTCAAGTTCGCGCTCTCGAGCCACAAAGGGGGCCTGATCTTCCGACTGTTGGCCGATCTTTGCCCGGGCTTTGATCAGAGTGACGGAAGCGTGGGCTGGATCGGAAATACCCGGCTTATAGTGACCGCGGGCCAGTCGCAGAAAATCGTGTCGTTGGGAGCTATCAATGGCCAGGTGGCCGGCCAGCAGTTCGGCCAGTTATTTAGACGGCCGCCTTTCATCCCGCTCGATCTTACGTAGCATGCTGAGCGAACAACTAACTTTGCCCGCAAGATCCTTCTGGGTCATATACAAATGCTTGCGCCGGCGTTGTACCCATTCGCCGAACGATACGAATCGTTCCAAACTGTTCGTTCCCCCGTGGACAAGGAATTTGCTCAAGGACTGTGCCAAAGGTTTTTGTCCAAAACGCGTGCCTAAGATTTGGACACATGTTTTGGACCATTAGTATAACACACATTGTGTCACCTATTGTGTCGCCAACTGACACCTATAAGACGTGGGGATCTGGTTAAATAGTCAAACCTACTTATGGACCGGGAATCAGTGGCGATCAAAAGCCTTCGGCATTCCCAATAAGCGTGAAGGAGAGCGTTTATGCCAGTATTCATGAGAGAGCGCAATTTCGCGGAGAGGCTGGAGGTCACGCCAGAGGGGGCGGCGGTGATCAACGAGATCAATGATGAAAAGAGTGTGCGCTGGTTGATCTCTTTCCTCAGCGTCGACAAGAAAAAAACGTTCTGCCTGTACGAAGCGACCAGCGCCGAAGCGATTCGCGAGGCAGCGCGACAGGCCGGCATCCCGGCCGATGTGATCGTCGAGATCGGTGAAGAGATTGGGTCAAGTGGGATTATGAACCCGTTACAAGTTGATCGTTACGAGGAACACAGTCTGAATTAGTTGTATGTTAAGTGAGGTTTCAACGTGGTGGAAAAGCGCGAAAGGTCTTGAGCGCATTAATTTAATATTGGGTAGAGAGCCCAAAAACCCGGCACCCTATTCAAAAAGGAGAATGAAAGTGAACAGGAGATTGTTAGCGATAAGTTTCATTTTAAGTAGTTTGATCATCCTTGTCAGCAGCATGGGAGTCGCGGCAGCAAAACCGCACCAGGATCCCACCGTTAGCGTGTTGGCCTCGGGCCTGGGGTCCACCTCTGGTAGCACTGTTGGCCCGGATGGCGCGTTGTACGTTGCTGAACGCGCCGCAAGCGGCAGGATTTTGCGCGTCGATCCTCATACCGGGGATGTCACGGAATTCGCCAGCGGTTTGCCGCAGGCGCAAATATTCCTCGGTGGTGTGGTCGACGTCGCCTTCATCGACAATACCGCGTACGCACTGGTAACCGTTGTCGACGACCCGGTCTTGGGCGGGGGAAGCGACGTTGCCGGCATTTACCGGGTGGACGGCCCGAACAGTTTCACCCTGATTGGCGACATTAGCACGTTTTCCATGAACAATGTGCCGACCAACACGGATATCGCCCTCGTAACCGGCGTCCAGTACGCGATGGAAACGTTCAAGGGTGCGTTCCTGGTCACCGATGGGCACCACAACCGCGTACTGCGGGTCACCCTCGACGGTGAGGTCAGCGAAATGATCGCCTTCGATAATAAAGTCCCGACAGGGCTGGAGGTGCGCGGCAGCCTGGTGTACATGGCCCAGGCCGGCCCCACTCCTCACCATCCCGAGGATGGCAAGGTTGTGAAGTTTGGACGTTATTCGTCCACGGCCACCGAGGTAGCCGCTGGCGCTCGCTTGATTGTCGACGTGGAATATGGCCGCGGCCGCACGCTCTATGGACTCTCACAGGGGGAATGGAACGGCGGCGGCGCGGGTGCTCCAGCGTTCGAGGACACCGGGGCGCTCTTTGAGGCTAACCGGGATGGCACCTTCACCGAAATCGTGAGCGGCCTGGACCGTCCGACTTCGTTAGAGTTTATCGGGAAGACCGCCTATGTGGTCACCATGGACGGGGAGATCTTGCAGATCGATGGAGTTGGAAACCCACCCTACGGCAGGTCGAGATGAGTGTCCTGAGTAGCTGACCTCTGGCGCTTCATTCCACGTCCAGCGCTGCACCAAGACAGCAAGAGATGGCGAGCTGCGATCTGCGGCTCGCCATCTTGTGTTTCCAAACCAGGCAAAGTTACCAAGTTGTATTGAAATTGAAGTTGAGTCCAATTTCTCGACCCTGCCCCTGCCTCCATTAGCCATACCAGCCAGATGCTGGGGGATGATTATCTCATCTGGCAGGTCAGCGAAAGGCGCAACCAGTTTAACTCGGCGATGATCGCCTGGAAAGAGGGCTTTAAAGGCAAACCTGCATGGGGATGTCATCAATTATGTGCAGGCACGGTAGCGGGGCGGTGATGCGCGGTCCGATCCTCAGGATGGGCTTGGAAATAGATTTTGACCTCGTTGCCCAGGGCCAGGTAAGTCCAGCCGGTATCGACAAGGATGAGTGAGGGCCATCGGCAGTCCCGGATCTACCAAACCCATGTCAAAGCTGCCGTCACCGGCAGTGGCCGAACGCCCAGTCCCGGTTGATGAACCGAAACTGGGTGTCGACCGGGATGGTCAGTGTCTTCTATATTAAAAACGGCCAACCCAATATTTACAGCCTACCCAGGATGGATATTCTGGTTCACATGGAAGAAGTTTTCCGGATCATACTTGGTCTTAATCTGTGCCAGTCGGGGGTAGTTGTCACGATAAGCGGTCTGGACTCGCTCCTGTCCCTCTTCCATCATCATGTTGAGATAAGCTCCGCCTGAAGAATGAGGATGCAGGTCATTCCAATAGTCGTTCGACCATTTGATCGTGCGCTCGTTGTCGGCCGGGTCAGGGCTAACGCCAACGATCACTTGCGAGAAATTGGCCTCGCGATAGCTCCAGGGGGTGTCATTCTGACCTACCCGGTGGGCCTTGCCATTGATGGGGAAGATATGAGTGGCGGAATGGACCGTAGGCAACTGAGAACCATGCTGGATGTTGAGGGCCATGGCCTCTTGATTTAGCTCATTGAAGAAGTCGGCCTTCCAATACCACTGCAATCCTGGTGTGTAGACGGGGTCAAACATCGAGTTCAAAGCCGGCAGTGGAATTGGCCCGCAGAAGTCGATGGCCGCCGGAGCCACGGCGCGGATGGGCTCAAAAACCTTGTCAGCATTAGCCAGGTCACCGGTGTAGCACCAGACAACGGCGCACATATTCTTTAGATGGTGTTCTTCCGGAAAAGGCGCTCCGGGCGGCACGATGTGAAAGGCAAAAAAACCACTCAGATCCTGCTGGTCGGAGAGGATAATCTCCTTCCACATGCTCATTACTTTGCCGGCATATTCCAGGGGCCAGAATATCGGACCTCCGTAAACTGTGCTTACAGGCTGGCATTGGTAGAGGAACGAGGTAACCACGCCAAAATTTCCGCCGCCGCCACGCAAAGCCCAGAACAGGTCGGCGTTCTCTTCTGCGCTGGCGGTGACCAGGCGACCGTCAGCCAGGACCACATCGGCTCCCAGCAAATTGTCGATGGTCAAACCATGCCCCCGGGTCAGGTAACCCATACCGCCGCCCAGGGTCAATCCGCCGACGCCGGTGGTGGAAATGATGCCCGTAGGTACGGCCAGACCGAAGGCGTGGGTGGCATGGTCCACGTCACCCCAGGTACAACCAC
>Ga0307376_10005025_pt1 | contig 12004 bp, 8 predicted proteins | sample TR2MG_FD_202536 | JGI IMG/M metagenome (GOLD analysis project Ga0307376, IMG submission 202536) | Soil microbial communities from Risofladan, Vaasa, Finland - TR-2 | ecosystem: Environmental > Terrestrial > Soil > Coastal area > Acid sulfate soil | place: Finland: Risofladan, Vaasa | collected... | reverse complement strand
CAACCGCCGCCCGTATTCTTGTGGTTGCCACGATAGTCCCACCGATGATCGAACTTTTCATGATCCACAACATGCTGGTAATCATTGTACCCATCACTGGTGTCGTGATATCAAGTGCCTTGCTTGTGCCCGTGGACACTATCGTGTGCTATGCAGTCACAATCATAGGGTATCTGCTCGTACCGCAACTGCTACCTGGCGTCGGATACTCAAATGTGGCAAACGTGATCATGGTTACTACCATGATCGGCAGCGTGAGCCTAGCACAATCGATCCTTCGCAATCGCGATCTTGCGCAGATCGAACAACAGTCGGTGGAACTCCTGAAGAATCAGGATCGTCTTCTTGAAGCGAAAAAGATGGAGGCTGTTGCAAGACTATCTTCGGGAGTCGCCCATGAGTTCAACAATATTCTCATGGCAATCAGCGGCAACGCCGAGATCATCGAAATGACAGCGGATGGGGCGACTGGCGAATACACAAAACGTATTCGGAAGTCAGTAGAACGTGCCAGCCGGCTCACCGAGAACTTGCTGTCGTTCAGTCAGCAACAGCTGCTTCGGCCTGTCACCGTGGATCTGGATCAGGTACTGAAAGCGCATCAACTCAAGCTCAAAGAGTCTCTTGGATCTGGAATGATGATTGAAATTAGTACGTCGAACGACACGAAGAACGTTCACATCGATGTTGAACTGTTTTGCACCGCGATTCAAACGATGGTGAAGCAGTCTGCAACCAATGTCAACGAACAGGGAACAATAAAGATCCAGACCAGAGTGTGCGATCTTTCAAATGATAATGATCTGTACTTATCAGCCGGTACATATTGCGCAATCGATATCAGTGGTGGCAGCTCCGTGGAAATCCCAGCGAGTGGCAACCGTCAGTTCGAGCCATTTTTTACAACCGGTGAGTTTGGCAGCGGCGATGTTGATCTTACCGCCGCCTACGGGATAGTCCGGCAAAGTGGAGGCTACGTGGAAGCGGAAACAAATATGCTGTTAGGCGTCACTTTCGTCGTGATGGTTCCGCGCTGCGCTCCTCCGAACGCAGAATAGATCTTTCCGTTAGCGGGTGGGACCTCTCCTATTGAGAGCCCCGCCGCAGTGTGTATCGAAGGCACCATCAGGTGTTCGGCACCTCCGATGGGGCGTAACCTGAACTCCCGCGATATTCCCGACGACAGGAACAGTTAGTTCCCAAGAATCTCGACTTCAACGACTTGAACAAGGCGTGTCTCGCCCTCATGCGGTAGATTTGACGCTTACCCCCCTTTCCAGCTCAGCTTCGAAGGGGGGCGAATTTGATGCTTACTACAGCGCATGAAAAAGTCGGGCGATGGCTGCATCCTGCGCGTTGGCAATTCGTCTTCAAAAAGGTGGCAGCTTTCGGGGGCTCACCTCAGTTCATCAAAAAGCCGGGTTCCGATCGGTGGTCACTACTTTCGAAAAGTGGACTCTCATAGTGATCTTTCCGCTCGTGCCTACGGAAATCTTAACGAGCTCGCCTTCAACCTGCGGCGACACGTCGTCACGGTCCAGAACGTCAACCTTCTCCGGCAGGGTGTAGTCCGGGCAGCGAAGCCGCACGCGAACATCGGCACCGGCTTTCGGCGGAAGTGTTACTTCGACATCGACATACCCTTGGCCCAAATTCGAGCGTATCGAATAGGAGACGCCGCCCCAGCGCGTTGGAGCATTCCGTATGCCGAAGGACCTGCCACCGTCGAACCAGGCGCGCGGTACGCCCTGCCCTAGGGTGAGGGTTCTATCGACTGGGTCCTCGAAAACCAGAAGCCACTTGGCGATGGTCGGTACAGTCATCTGTGCAGGATTGCAATACGGTGTGCTGTAACCGGCTCCTCGGTTCAGGTCGACGCACTCGCGGACTGTCCACGTTCCCCTAGTGTGCGCGTGGAACGCGTGAGCATACAGCACGAGCAGCGCTTCGGGCACCATGTTGTGCTGAAGCAGTCCGTGCACCGCTTCGCTTACGAGAAATGCGACGATATGATAGCGATTCGTGAAAATCCCAAGCGTCGTTCCGCCGCGCTCCTCGGCGATCTGATAAATCCGCTCGACCGTTTGCTTTGGAAGGATTCCGGACCATAGCAGCTCCGACCAGACGCGGTTTTCATCGTACGACTCGGGACAAGTGCGATATGGCGCTTCCCAGTAGAATGTATTGGATCCAGCGATGATGGGCAGTCCCGTTACTCCGCCTTTCGTTATCCACGAGCGTTCGACGCCATGTTGCGCGTCGGCAAACAGTCCGTGTGCCACGCTCTCGATCCTTGTACCCCGTTCTCTCATCTCGCTATCGTTTCGCATTGCGCCGATTCGTTTCCATGTAAGGGAAATGTCGCGCAGTCCGCGCCACGCTTGAGCGCTGTTGGCGAGGTAGGGTTGTTCGTAGTTCAGGGTGGTGAGCGTCGGAGTTAGGAAGTTGATGTCGGCTTCATGATACCCGGCAATCATACCGTAGGTCGGGTTTCCCGTTTCGACCGTGCGGGCAGCTTCCCATCGGGCTTCCAGCAGGCTGACTATCGATTTGATCTTGCAATCGTGTTCCAGAATCAAGGAGTAGTCGTCGGAATAGTCAGCATACTGGGCGAGACAGCTCAACATCACGCCGTACTTGCCGATCTGCGGCCCGCGGTAATTGATGGAACCGTTCTGCCGCACAAAGTGGCGAAAGTAATAGTCGAGGTAGTTCCGTGCGGTAGAGAAGAGTCCCCACTCCAAGTTGGCAGTAACCGTGCTGACCAGAAGATCCTGGAATCCGTCGTGCTCCTCCCCAGCGTACGCCCGGTCGCTAACTCCGTACTTCGGATGGTTTCCGCTACGAGTAATTCTCTCAAGGGCCAGCGCGTGGCGAGAAAAATCTTCGATCCAGTTCTCCGGAACGTCGAACCTCATGGAACCTTCGAGCTCATGCTCCCAATAGTGATGGAGGAGGAAGAGCGAGCGATAGAAGTCGCCGGGTTTCGTGTCCGACGCGTTCGGATAAGGAAGAAACGAGTCGATGTACTTAGCCTCGGTAACCTGGCCATTACGTATCCGAAGATACCGGTACCACACCGGTTGCTGGAACAACGATGCACCCTCGGCCGGTGCGAAGGTAACTACTTCCCAGCATTCTTCGCGGCCGACGGGATATACGGTACGCACCACTGGAAGCCATCCTCCGACAATTCCCTCCCAAAGACTTTCCGAACGAATGGCGGTTTCGATCTCGGGCGCCACGACTGTTCCCGGCACTCTCCAGACCATCGAGTGATCGGTGTAGTAGAGTGGCAGTACGTCTGCGGAAATTGACGTTCCGACAAACGTCTGCGGTCGTTCGTGGCCTTCCCAGAAATTCTTTCGAATCGGCGGAAAGCAGGCGCGGACCGCCGCAGGGTCGGGATCTCGTCCCCCCTGCAGTATCTCACTTCGAAGAATATCGGGTTGTCCCTCAGAATACGTGTCGTCGTCCCGCATCTCGAACGTACGTGCCCCGGCGGGAAGCACCTCTTCCTTCCTGTGCCCGAGGTACCACCTTGCCTGGTCGCCTTCCTCAGTCGGCTCGAGCGACTTTGGCAGAATGAGCGTCACACCGTCATCATTCACAAATGCGATCCTGCCGTCGATGAAGCTCACCTCCTCCAACACGGCCAGCGCCTGACCGTCAAGCTCGAATGTCGCCATGAGAGTCCAGTTTCCAACGCGTTCGAGCTCGGCCAGTTCCCGCTCTGTTCTTCTTCGGGCGTCCTCCACGACTACATGTTCCGCCCGAATCCGAACGAGTGGAACACCACCCGAATCGTGCGGGCCCAATATTGAAGCATTCTCTGGTCGATGAACGTACCCGGGACACATTGTGTTTTCGGCGGCCCGATGTTGATCTGCGTTTGCCAACTTATCCCTCCTCAGGTCTTTCAATGGTGTAGAAGTTTTCCGGATCAGTGAGAAGCCAGCCGGACTAATTCGTTTTGCGACTGCGGTAGCATCTCGGCGATCCCAGAGGTCAAGCCAAAGTTGCCGTCTATGTGGAACGGCGCGGGCGCGTCGAACAGATTGGCGCAGACGCCACTTCTTTCGTAGACCGCCTCGACGCGGACAGGTGGGAGTTGCTGCAGGCGATTGAAACGTCTGCGGGCGCGGTCTCCGCTCTGAAAGCGCGCCCAAAGACGGCTTTTCCACAGGATACTCCATCCGGTGCTGCCGTCGCCACGCAGGTTGAGCGCTTTTCGTGCAGCTTCCCAAGTCCGTTTGTCCTGTTCCGGTCCAATTGTAGCACCCGGGAACACGCCACCCGTCCCGATTTGGCGCGGATGCAGTCTGCGTAGCACGACTTTCATTCGAACCCGCAGATGTTCGTCTGTGGCGAGCGCCTCACCGGTGTATTCGCCCACACCATCCACAAATATCGTTCCGGCCATTGCACGGGCGATATCGAGATACCGGTCATACCGCAGACATAAATCGCCAGTTTTCATGCACATCCTCGGGGCTTCGTTTATTGTTTTACCGCCCCGGACGTCAATCCCGAGACGAAGTACTTCTGGGCGGCGAGGTACAGTACCACAACCGGAATAGCAGTGAGCGTAAGGTCGGCGAAAACGAGATTCCAATCACTGCTGTACCTTCCGAAGAACCCGTACACCGAAAGCGGCATGGTCCATTTCGCAGGGGTCGGAAGGAAATAGATCGGGATATTGATATCGTTCCAAGTGCTGAGAAAGATGAGAATGGATACCGTCACATTGACCGGTGTCAATAACGGAAACAGAATCCTGAAGAAAATACGAAATAGCGATGCACCCTCTATCATCGCCGCCTCGTCCAGTGCGCGAGGAACGCCTTTGATGTAACCGGTATACAAAAAGCAACCAAAGGAGAGATTAAGCGCGGCATAGACGAGAATTGCGCTTGCGTAAGTGCCATACAGATTTACTACCTTCAGTATTTGTATCGTAGGTATGACCTGCATTGGAGCAAGCGAACCCAAGAAGAAGAAATAATACAGCAGCTCGGCTGAACGGCTCCCCTTGCGCGCCAGAATGAATGAAGCTATTGAGCAAAGAAATACTGTCAGACCACATGATAATGCCGTTATGAGACAGCTGTTGATAAACGCACGCCCAAGGCTGCCTTCACGTATCACCGCAGAATAGTTGGCCGCATGCCACTGCTTTGGAAGAGCCATATTGAACGCGCTTGCCTCGAGTGGATTCTTGAAAGAACCAAGGACCATATAGAACAATGGGATTATGAACACGGTAGCGACAAGCAGCAGCACAAGTATTGTGACGCTCCGAACAGCAAAGCGGCGAGCGAGGACCGGACTCATTCTTCTATTTCCTGCTTTCGTAGCTGTCGCAGAAGCGGTATGCAAATCAGTGCGACGAGGACCAGCAAGACCGTGTTGAGCGCTGTTCCAAGTCCCCATCTCCCCTGAGCGAATTTTGATAGCACTTCAGTCGTAAGGACCTGCGATGCCGTGCCAGGCCCACCGTTGGTAAGAACGTACACCTCGCTGAAACCTCGGAGTCCGCCAATAAGCGCGAGAATCAAATTGATGTTTATGCTTGCAGCGAGGAGCGGAATAGTGACCTTCCGCAAGCGTTGAAAAACCCCTGCGCCATCTATCACTGCCGCTTCGAAATAGTCTTGCGGGATGCTTTGTATTCCAGCCAGATAGATAGTCATGTGGTACCCAGTCCATTGCCAGACACTGACTCCTGCGATACTGAGCATGACAATTCGGGGGTTGACCAGCCAGTTCTGCGCCATAAATCCGAGGCCAATCGACTTCAGGAACTCATTCAACAGTCCGAGGGGATGAAGGATTCTGGTAAATACCACACCCAGCACGACGGTAGAGATTACCGCAGGCACGAAAAAAATGGTGCGAAAAACGTTGTTCACCCGCATTTGTCCGCTGAGTCTCGTGCTGAGTATCAAAGCGAGGATCAGGCCGAAGAGGTTTTTGAAGATCACCACCACGATGGTGTAGACAAACGTGTCACCAATCGCGTGCAGCAGCTCCGAATCTGAAAATATGAACTCGAAATTGCCAAGTCCGATGAAGCGGGTCGGCATACGGCTGCCCATCGTCCAGTTGGTAAGCGACGAATAGAGTCCAATGACAAGCGGCGCCACAAAAAGAACCGCGTAGAGTACGAATGCGGGAAGTATCCAGTAATAGGTATATTGCCTGTCAGTCGCTCTCATTCTGAATTACCCCTGTCGGCAAACATCGAGCGGGGTCGCGTGCGCCCCGCTCATAAAAGAGTTGTTCTGACACGAGATGCTGAAACCGCACAGCCTAGAATCCGGGAAAGCCTTTTGCCTTCATAAGCTCGTCGAACTTCCCATTCCATGCCTGCATGACCTGCGTGGGAGTCATCGTCCCGCCAATCATGTCCTGATAGTATTTCCACAGGTCGTTCAGATCAACCTTCATGTACGCGTTTGCTTCGGTGGCTACTTTTCCGCTTTTGACGTAGTTGTCATACACTTGCTGGTTAATCGGCTGCAGTGTGGGTGCCGGTACATCCTTCAGATTTGGAAGGAACGATTGCTCTGGGACGCTCGTCACAGTTTGAATCTGCGATTGTTGAGAGATGAAATTGATGAATTTTTCCGCTACCGAAACATGTTTACCCTGCTTCGGGACGAAGAGTAGCGGGCCAAGCTGACTCTGCGCGATGATGTTCATCGAAGGATCATCGAACGCCGGCATCGGGAAAAAACCGAGGTGCAAACTCGGATCTTTCTTCGCCATGTCGGAAATGAACACCACGCCCCCGATTATTATCATGCCATACTTCCCCGAACTCATAGCTGCCGGCGCCCCATTATAGTCATCCGAAAGCGCCGACGGCTGGAAATAGCCTTTCTGCACCAGATTTTCTCCCCGCGACAGCAGGTCGGTAAGTTCGGGCACGTCGGTCCATTTCACCTGATTCTTGTTGATCTTGTCCCAAAGTCCGGGGTTTTGTTTTGCAGCATAGACGCCCCAAACGTCAGTTGGCCAGATCTGAAACGTCCAGACATCTTTGAACGGTCCATAGAAGGGCGTATAGCCGTTCGCTTTGAGCGTGTCGCAAACCGACAGAAGCTGCTGATAGGTGGTGGGGGGGGACAAGTTCAGCTTCTTGAAAATGTCGACGTTGTAGGCAATCCCTTGTCCGTCGGTCGGAACAACGGGGTTGAAACCGTATATTTTGCCGTTCGGAGAAGTTAGCAAACTCGGCTGCTTCAGTCGCCCAACCCACGGTTGGGTACTGAGGTCCGTCATGTTTGTTTCGGCGTCCAGCTCGTTTTCCGCTGAGACCTTGTTGTAGAACATGATATCCGACGGCTCGCCGGTGGCAAGCTGTGTCTGAAGCGTTTGCGTGGTCTGCGGGTCCGGAAGCAACAGCAGTTGGACAGTAACGCCGGGATTTTGCGCCTCGAACGCATTGATCGTGGGCTGGTAGTAATACCAGGAGTTCGTGGAGACGTGAAACTCCTGGCTGCCCGCAACTGTTATGGTAACTGGCGCCGACGTGCTCTTGGCGGAACTCTCGCTGCTTCCGGATGCAAACACTGCCCCGTCCGCAGCCAAAAGAATGATCGCAGTCAAGAACACTATGGGCCACTGCAGGCCCACGGAATACTTTGCTCGCATAGGCTCTCCTTTGTCTTCGGTTCAAATGAACCGCGACGCCCGAATTCTAGCACGGGTCATTTCAGCCGTAAATGGATCTTTATGGACTGACGAGGTGTAAGTTTCTCCACCGCCGCGGGTATCGATTTACTCGCTGCCTGCCCATGGTATAATAGCAATCGGGTTAGCATTGTGCGCTTTCGGCTTCAAACGAGGATAGTCGCCTACTTCACAGTTCTGCTCCTTCTCGTGATAGGCAGCTTTGCCGTGTTCTTCAATATTGTCGTCAGCATAAGGTTCGAGGCAATGACCAACCAGAATACAGTGCAGCTCGCGATCAAGGTTTCGCAGCACGTCGATTCCTACCTTCAACAGATAGACCAGGTTTCGAAGTACTTCGCTACAAATCAGGCCGTCCTCAAAATACTTTCGCTAATTGCACAGAACGGAGTGCCGAAAACCAGCTACAGGCAGCTGATTTACTCACGGACACTCGACGACACTTTTGCGAATGCACTTACCGTAACTTCCACACCCACGTGTTCGGTCTACCTTTACAATGACAGTGGCACGTACTCGGATGTGTTTAATGATCGCAAGAGCAGCTTTCGGACCGTAATGCGCGACGCGGCGAGTCGAACAGCAATTGAAAACAGGCAGCGAGTACTATATGCCGCAAAAAACGAGAATTCCAATGCTGGTAACAAACGACTGATCTCCCTCGTACGAGGCGTGTTCGGTCTCAACGGAACCCAGTTCGGGTATATAGAGGTTCAGGACGACTACACGGAACTCACGAAGATCTGCGATATCGGACCCACAGGTCAGGTCATCATTCTCGATTCGCTGGGGAAGGAAGTGTATCCTCTATCCGGTCGAACCGAACCGAATCAGGCGGATTTGAAGCTCGGAAATGCACAGAATCCGGCAGGCTCCCTTACATTCACCGGAGGTGATCTTTACGCCTACGCCTGGTCGGACTTCACCGGGTACACAGTATTCGTAAAGGAACATGCCGATGCGGTACTGGCGCCGCTCATCTACCTTCGTGGCGCGACCTATGGAACGATTCTTGTGATTACGCTATTTGCCCTCGCAATGGTCTACGTGATATCCACGATTTTGATGGTACCGATTCGCAAGCTGCGAGACAGCGTAGTTCAGGTGAACCTAGAAAACATGAAGCTGAACGTCGACGAGCATTCATACAGCGACGAGATACAGCTTCTCAACTCGGCATTCCAGGACATGCTTCATCGTCTCAAGCGCTCGATCGAGAAGACAACGATTTTGAATCGAGAGGAAATGAACGCTCGGTTTGCCGCGCTTCAGGCACGCATTGCTCCTCACTTCATTCATAACGTGCTATACGTCATAAGCATTCTCGCTCGTGAAAAGAGAACCGACGACGTGGAGGCCACATGCAAGAGGTTGTCCGATATGTTGCGATACGTCGTGCACTCGCCGGAAGAAACGGTGACGGTAGGCGACGAGGTTGCATATGCGCTTGACTACCTCTCGCTGCAGAAACAGATCTACGACGACGCATTGAACTACAACATGTACGTCGACGCCGAATCACGTCGCGTGCTATTGCCGCGACTTGTCATCCAACCTTTCGTGGAAAACTCGATCCACAACGGGTTCAAGAACAAATTACCCCCATGGAACATAGAGGTTCGGTGCGAAGTGGAAGCAGGGAGATGGAATCTTTCAATTACCGACAACGGCTGCGGAGTCGACGAAGAAACTGTCCGAAGGCTACTGGAAAAAGCAGCCTCCGAACAGAGGGAGTTCAGTTCCGTGGCTGCATCAGGAGAAACTGAAATAACCGGAATGGCAATCTTGAACACATGTAGCCGATTGCGACTGCTCTACGGCGCCCTTCTCGGCTTCGAAATATCCACGAACGCCGTTGGAGGAACGACCGTGCTTATATCCGGGCCTGTCCAGCCCGAACGATTGTAGGAGGTAGTCGACATGTATGCGGCAATGGTCGTAGAGGACAGCAAGCCCATTCTGCGGAACCTTGTATCCCAGATCGAAGCGGTCTGCGACCGGATTGAGGTTGTAGCAACGGCATTGAACGGCTCGGATGCCTTGAATAAGCTATCCCGCACGAAGCTTGATATCATATTCTCGGACATTAAAATGCCAATGATGGATGGTCTCGAATTCTTGGCGAAGGCGAAACAGCAAGACCCCAACTTGAAATGCATAATAGTCAGCGGGTACGACGATTTTGAGTTCGCCCGTCAGGCCATTCAACTCCGAGTTGACGAATACATTCTCAAGCCTGTTGTAGACACTGAACTCGGGCCGCTGTTGTCCCGAATAGTCGGGTCACTCGATGTGGAAAAGCAGAAGCAGTTCGAACGTGACCTTTCGTCGGCCCTGAGGCGAGGAGATAGAAAATTCCGGCCGACCAGCGACTTCCTGGACGGGCCATTTGGAGTCTGTCTCATTCGGTCCGGGCATCTTCGCAACGGTGTGTTCGCTCCGAACCCGGCCTATTCTGCCGCGCAATTTTGGAAGTCATGTGCCGCCGAATCCGGCCTTGCCTTCGTGGAAACAAGACACTGCAGCGAACTGGCCGTGATCGCAAACCACAAATACATATCAGAAAAGGGTTGGCGCGACGCGTGCGTATCCGTCTACCGCTCGATGTCGCGGCACCACAATATCGACGGAATAGCCTATTCAAGCGGTCAGGTTGACCCGGCGGAGCTTCCAGCCCACGTCTGCGATCTTTCCGATCGCCTCGACGAACAGGTGCTCCTCGAAGAACCCGTATTACTGTCGGCGGGCGAGACGCCGCTCGCACCGGGCAGTCGTTTATCGCATGATGATATAGTGCGATTCCGAGAAGAGGCCCGCTTCATATCTGGCTCGGCGTCCTTGGAGGAATTCAAACGGCACACCGAACGCGCCGTCCATTCGTGGCGAGATCGGCGTGTGCCGCTTATTGCCGTTCATGAGTTTGTCGACTCGATTCTCGATGCCTTATTTGAGATAGCCAATGCAACGACCCGCGACGATGGCAAGTTGCCCAACTCGAACGATCTTCTGGAGCGAAGCAACACCTATGACGACCTGACCGTCCAACTCTCGCAAGTGTACGGAGATGTTATGGAAAGGAAAAAGAATGGCTGCATGACTCCAAGGCAAATCGCGAACTCCGCCATAGCTTTCTTCCGCGCGAATGTGCACAGGAACATTTCGATGACCGATGTAGCGACAAAGCTTGGGGTCTCTCCGTCCTATGTTCACCGAATTCTTCGAGCCGCGTTGGGGAGTCCTCCAATGGAATACTATACGAATCTGAAAATCGAAGAAGCGAAACACCTGATCGAACTGTACCCCGACCGAATGCTAAAGGACATTGCGAAATCCCTGGGATTCCAGGATCAGCACTACTTCAGCAGAGTTTTCAAATCTCACGTATCACTGAGTCCGGTCGAATATCGGAAAATGTGCTCCAGGAGTAAAATGGTATAGAGGGGATCGGATAGTCCACGAAGAGCAGCTCCAAACACAGGGAAACCAGCAATCGCGGTTCGTTATTACGAACCGCATCTCCCCTCACATCACCGCCGGGCAAAAGGCGAAAATCCGACGATGAGAATAACCATCACATATGGCGTTGAGAAACGATTCGCCACTCTCAATCCAGACGGTCATTACTCTTCCACCTGTTACCGGCGGGTGTAAATTGCACAAAACGGGGTGCGGATATTTTCTTGGACCGCTTCATGCCGCCAACCCTAAGGTTGCACGATACTCAATCGGACTCTTTCCACCAAGGGAAAACTTTGTGCGCTTTTCGTTGCAGCAGTAGAAGTACTCGTCTTGACGTTCGATGAGCTCATCGACATTGACGTCCCTCCAAATCGGATTGTAGTACATCTCATTCTTCAGGCGGTCAAAGAACCTTTAGGCCTTCCCCGATTGGGTGGACACTGAGTTAAGCAACTTGGTATGACATGAGGGAAGGATAAGAGATGGCGGACACAAGGAAGAAGTACAGCAGGGAGTTCAAGATTCAGGCGGTTCGGTTGCTCGAAGACGGAGAGAAAAGCGGGCAGCAGATAGAAAAAGAATTAGCAGGCTGCTGACAAACCCGCGATCCTGTACGAGCCAATAGAATATCTGGTAGAATTCCTTTGTCAGGGGAGGAACACAGCCGTGATTGGAAGTGCGGGACACGATGATCTGTTTATGTATAACGTGACAGCCGAGGACTTCGTTCCCGAGGATCACCCGCTGCGGCGGTTTCGACCATTTGTTGATGCAAAGGCGATACGGAAGTTGGCGCGACCGCTGTACTCGAGAACGGGTCGACCTTCGATCCCTCCGGAGCAGCTGT
>Ga0307376_10005024_pt1 | contig 12005 bp, 9 predicted proteins | sample TR2MG_FD_202536 | JGI IMG/M metagenome (GOLD analysis project Ga0307376, IMG submission 202536) | Soil microbial communities from Risofladan, Vaasa, Finland - TR-2 | ecosystem: Environmental > Terrestrial > Soil > Coastal area > Acid sulfate soil | place: Finland: Risofladan, Vaasa | collected... | reverse complement strand
AGCTGTTTCTCGGCGGAATTGGTCCCGGCATCATCATGATCATCGCGATGTCGGCCATCGGAGTCGTTATTTCGATACGGCGGAAGATCAAGCCGGTGCCATTCGAGGTGAAGGCGGCACTGCGCGCTGTTGGCGAATCGTTCTGGGAACTGCTGCTGCCGGTCATCATCATTCTCAGTTATTTCACCGGCGTAACTACGCTTGTTGAGACTGCAGCGCTCGCGGTGGTCTACGCATTCATCGTCGAAGTTATCATCCATCGGGAGATAACGTTGCGAACGATCGGACCGGTAATCCTGAAAAGCGTACCGATCATCGGCGGTGTGCTCATCATTCTCGCGGTTGCCCGTGCCCTGTCCTACTACTTCATCGATGCGCAGATTCCGCAATCCTTGAGTGTCTGGGTGGCGCATCATGTATCGTCGAAGTTTGTTTTTCTTCTTGTTCTGAACCTCGCACTGCTTGTTGCGGGCATGTTCATGGATATTTTTTCGGCAATTCTTGTCGTTGCACCGCTGGTTATTCCTCTTGGCCAGATATTTCACATCGATCCGGTGCATCTGGGGATCATTTTCATCGCCAACATGGAGCTTGGATTCATAACTCCGCCGGTTGGTCTGAACCTGTTCCTTGCATCCTACCGTTTCGAGCTTCCCATGTTGAAGCTCTATAGAAACGTCTTTCCATTTTTCCTCGTTCAGCTCGCAATTGTTCTCATCATCACCTATGTGCCGGATCTGACGACCTGGCTGACGCATGTAATCCACCTTTCAATAAAGTAACCCGCCGCAGCACCTCAAAATTAAGTCCTTCGAGTAGCTTCCAACCCGATGCCGGTATTATATTCTAACAGAATCAACGGTATAGCGAGGTATGGTGTGAATTATCGACGACTTGGACGTTCTGGCCTCAAGGTCAGCGAGCTCTCATTCGGCTCCTGGGTTACGTTTGGAACTCAGCTCGATGTCGACGGCGCAAAGGCGACAATTCGAAGGGCATACGAACTCGGCGTGAACTTCTTTGACAATGCGGAAGCATACGCAAACGGCGTTTCGGAATCAATCATGGGCGAGGCACTCAAACAGTACCGACGCGAAGATCTCGTGGTTTCCACGAAGCTTTTCTGGGGTGGTTCCGCGCCGAATCAGACCGGGCTTACCCGCAAGCACCTCATGGAAGGTATTCGCAACTCTCTGAAACGAATGCAGATGGAATACGTCGATCTGCTGTTCTGTCACCGACCCGACCCTGACACGCCAATTGAAGAGACCGTGCTCGCTATGAACGACATCGTGCGTAGCGGACTCGCGTTTTACTGGGGCACCAGCGAATGGAGCGCAGAGCAGCTGAACGAGGCGTACCGGATTGCAAAAGAGTACCGCGTGATTGGCCCGACCATGGAGCAGCCGCAGTACAACATGCTGGTACGGGGACGGTTCGAAAAAGAATATGCGACGCTGTACAAGGAGCATGGACTGGGAACCACGATCTGGAGTCCGCTCGCCTCAGGCCTGCTGACCGGAAAGTACAGCAAGGGAATTCCAGAAGGTTCGCGTCTTGCAAACATGGCATGGCTGCGCGAGGCTTTTGAAAAGGAAAACATGCTCGGTACCGAGACCCTCTCCAAAATAGACAAACTTCAGACAGTTGCCGGTGAGGTGGGATGCACGCTTTCCCAGCTTGCGATTGCATGGTGTCTGAAGAACCCGAATGTCAGCACCGTAATTACCGGTGCGAGCAGAATAGAGCAGGTAGATGAGAACCTCAAGTCCGACCAGTTCGTCGACCGGATGGACGATGGGGTTATGAAGCGGATTGAATCCATTCTTGGCAACAAGCCTTCATAGGAAAGAAGATGGTAGAGTCTCCAACAAAGCGCATACAACCTCAGGGTAGCAATTCTGGAGCGTCCGGAGCGAAGAGCCTGACGCTGTACAATTCGATGACGCGCTCCAAGGAGGAGTTCGCGCCACGCGAAAAGGGTGTGGTAAAGATTTTTACGTGCGGACCGTCGATCTATCGACGGCCGCACATTGGTAACTACCGGACCTTCATGTATGAAGACGTACTGGTGAAGTACTTCGAGTACCTCGGGTACACGGTGAAACGGACCATCAATTTCACCGACGTCGAGGACAAGACGATCAGCGAAGCGCTCGATCATCACACGACAATTCAGAAGATCACTCAGGAAGTCGAACGGCACTTCTTTCGCGAAGCCGCCCTGCTGCAACTGAAGCTGCCGTACGACATACCGCGTGCAAGCACGAGCGTAGAGACTGCAGCGCACATCATCAGGACTCTCATCGACAAGGGCTTTGCCTACTGGCATGAAGGGCAGGTCTTCTTTCAGCCGCTGAAGAAGAAGGACTTCGGGAAACTGTTCCGGCTCGACATGTCGCGCTGGCCGAAGAAGACTGTCCGGTTCAAGCATGATACGTACAACGGCAATCGCTGGAATCTGGGTGATTTCGTGCTCTGGCACAGCGAGCCAAATTCGGTTGGAGCAAGCTGGGACACAGAAATCGGCAAGGGTCGTCCATCCTGGAACATAGAAGATCCTGCAATGATCGTAAAGACGCTCGGTGAACAGGTGGATCTGAATTGCGGCGGAATTGACAATATTTACCGTCACCACGACTACAATATCGCCATTATGGAGTCCTACTCCGGCAAGCCGTACGCAAACTTCTACCTGCACGGAGAGCATCTCATCGTTAACAGCCGCAAGATGTCAAAGAGTCTCGGCAACATTCTCTATCCGGACGATGTGTTGAAGGAGGGTTTCAAACCCTATCACCTCCGTTTCTTCCTCTACTACACGCACTTCAAGAAGAAGCTCAACTACACCGTTGACCGTTTCCGCAAACAGGCCGACTACGTCGATCATCTGCGCGCCCTGGCAAAATCACTTCTCAAATCCGGGAAGGCGGATCAGGTGGCTGAGCCAAAAGTTCTCGAAATCGTTGCCGGAATCGAGGCTGAGTTCCGCCTTCGCGTGAACGACAATCTTTCGATTGGCGCCGGCGTAGACTCGGTCGTGAGTGCACTCGAATCGATCGAGACGCTCCGGAACGGGAAGCCGCTCTCAGCCGCCGCTGCCGATGCACTCGGGGTCGCATTGCGCAGGATCGACACAGTGCTCGGCATCATTTTTGCGTGAGCAGCCGGGATGCTGTCCGCATTGACACTCGAAACGATGTCGAATAGCATCAGGGGGAGAACAATTCCCAGGAGCATAGAATGATTCACTACAAGGACCTCGGGCTGTCCAATACCCGCGAAATGTTCAAGAAGGCCATGCAGGGCGGGTACGCCGTTCCGGCATATAACTTCAACAATCTGGAACAACTTCAGTCAATTATCAACGGCTGTGTGGAGAGCCGATCACCGGTAATCCTTCAGGTATCGAAGGGTGCCCGTTCCTACGCAAACCAGACGCTGCTTCGCTACATGGCACAGGGTGCAATGGAAATCGTAAAAGAGGCGGGGTCGAAGATTCCAGTCGCTCTCCACCTCGATCACGGTGATTCCTATGAGCTGTGTGTGAATTGCATCGAAACAGGCTTCTCCTCAGTCATGATCGACGGCTCGGCGCTTCCTTACGACGAGAACGTCGCATTGACCCGCAAGGTAGTCGAATACGCGCACAAGCACGATGTGACTGTCGAGGGTGAGCTTGGAGTGCTGGCAGGTATTGAGGACGAAGTCTCGCACGCAATGAGCCACTATACCGATCCTGCAGTTGTGGAAGACTTCGTGAAAAAGACCGGAGTCGACAGTCTCGCAATCTCCATTGGAACCTCCCACGGTGCGTTCAAGTTCAAAGTGAAGCCGGGCGAGTCGGTTCCGCCGCTTCGCTTCGACATACTCGAAGAGGTCGAGCGGAAGATCCCTGGCTTCCCAATCGTGCTCCATGGAGCATCTTCGGTGCTTCAGGAATACGTAACCATCATCAATGCAAACGGTGGAAAGCTGGACGGAACCGCAGGTGTGCCTGCCGAGCAGTTGCGCAAGGCGGCGAAGTCGGCGGTCTGCAAGATCAACATCGATTCCGACGGCCGGCTCGTCATGACTGCGATGATCCGCAAAATACTGAAAGAGAATCCGGGCGAGTTCGACCCGCGCAAGTATCTTGGTCCCGCCCGTGAAGAACTGAAGAAGATGATTATTGCGAAGAACCGCGAGGTTCTCGGGAGCGCCGACCGCTACTGATCCTTTTGCACAGCGATTTCGCATACGCAAATTCTGGCCCGACGGACTGGTTCTGTTGGGCCAATTGCTTTTTTCGTTCCTCAGCCGGCAACATGTCTCTCATTTTGTAATTGACACCTCTCAACGGCGGTACTATATTGGAAGTCAGGCGAGATATTTGGGCTTGTATGTCCGCAAATGTCCGCTTTGATACCAGGAGTCGGTACAATCGGCCTATGGCCTGTATTGCCGGCGACCAATTCAGGGAAACAGCGGGTATTAGTTCATGAACCTGAAAATACGAGATGTGGCTGAGATGCTTCATGTATCCGAGAAGACCATTTACCGATGGATCAAAGAAAAGCGTATACCCGTGTATCAGATCAACCATCAGTACCGATTCAACACCGACGAAATCAAGGACTGGATGAACCGGAATCGCGTTGACGCGGTGAGCGATCGCTCGGTGCTCGCGGAAGCCGACGAGCACATCGGCCTGTCAGAACTGCTGCAACGCGGCGGCATCTTCTATAAGGTCGAAGGTGATTCAGTTCGAGATCTGATCTGGAACTCAGTTTCCATTATACCCACGCCTCAGGAGCTCGCGAAGGAGACGATTGCTGAGGCAATCTACACCCGCGAGCGCATGATGAACACGGCGATGGGAAACGGTGTTGCTGTCCCTCACACGAGGACTCCACTCATTCGCAGCTCGCGGGACGAAAACCTCTCCATTTGCTTTCTGAACCAGCCGGTGGATTTTGGCTCGCTCGATGGCGATCCGGTGCATACGGTGTTCTTTCCGCTCACCGCTTCAGTGCAACAGCATCTGGAAGTACTCTCGAAGATTACATTCCTCTGTCGACAGGACGAGTTCATGTCGCTTCTGCGCGGTCAGGCCGCGCGCGGCGAAATCATGGCGTACATACAGGAACGGGAATCCTCCTGGGAGATCGGTTAGCAGGAATCATCCGCGAGGGCGCCTACTCGTTCGGCACCCGCGCAGCAAGCTCTTCGAGCCAGACACGCGCCTCGGAATCACTCGGTGCCCGCCAGTCACCGCGCGGCGAGAGAGAGCCGCCGGAACCCACCTTCGGTGCATTTGGAATACAGCTTCGCTTGAACTGACTGATCTGGAAAAATCTGAACAGGAATACTTCGAGCCAGTGCCGGATATCCGCCACCGCATACGCGTGACGCCGTTCGATCGGCAGATCTGCGGGCCACAATCCACTATTTCGGTCCTTCCATGCAGAGTAGGCGAGAAACGCAATCTTGCTCGGCCGGAAACCGTACCGTGTTGTATAGTACAGGTGAAAATCCTGCAGTTCGTACGGTCCGATGTGATCTTCGGTTCGCTGTGCCGGTTCGCTTCCGGTTGTGCCTCCCGGCACCAGTTCCGGCGATATCTCCGTTTCAACGATGGCCTGAAGGATCTTTCCCGTCTGTTCGCTGAACTGCCGGCTTTCGATAGTCCAGCGGATGAGGTACTGGATGAGCGTCTTCGGCACCGATGCGTTCACGTTGTAGTGCGACATGTGATCGCCTACACCGTAGGTCGCCCAGCCGAGCGCGAGTTCGCTCAGGTCGCCGGTACCGACTACGAGTCCGTTGTGAGCGTTCGCGAGCCTGAAAAGATGGCTGGTCCGTTCACCCGCCTGCACGTTTTCGAAGGTCACATCGTACTGCGGAGTACCCGAAGCAAACGGATGGCCGATGTCGCGGAACATCTGCATGCATGAAGGGCGAATGTCGATTTCAGTTCCGGTTACGCCGAGTGCGCTCATCAGCGCAAGGGCGTTCGCGCGCGTACCGCTGCTTGTTGCAAAACCCGGCATTGTGTAGGCGAGCACGTTCGTACGGGGCAGCTTCAGCAGATCCATCGCGCGGGCGCATACAATGAGCGCATGTGTCGAATCCAGTCCCCCGGAGACGCCGATGACGAGCTTCTGAATGCCGGTGTGTCTGAGCCGCTTCGCGAGGGCATGAACCTGAATGTTGTATGCCTCGTAGCAGCGTTCATCACGTTCGGCACTATTTGAAGGAACGTACGGAAAGCGTGGAATTGACCGACGCAGGGCACGCGCTGTGTCATTGAGTTTCGGACTGTCGAAGCTGAACTCGACAGTACGGATTCCGCGCAGCACGTCGCGGTGGGTTGAGGCTGCATCATTGAAGCTGGTAAGGCGCATCCTGTCCTGAACCAGCGCCGCGAGATCCAGATCCGCGGTTACGATCTGCTCCTCACTCGAGAAGCGTTCGCCCTCGGCGATCAGTCGGGCATTCTCGAAGATGAGCCCTTCACCGTCCCACGCAAGGTCGGTTGAGGATTCTCCCTGACCCGCGGCCGCGTAGAGGTACGCGGCAACGCATCGACCCGACTGCCCCGCGGCAAGCTCGCGGCGGTATGCTGCTTTTCCGATGGTGATATTGCTTGCCGAAAGATTGACAAGGAGCGTGGCTCCGGCGAGGGCTGCGTAGGTGCTCGGCGGGATGGGCGTCCACAGATCCTCGCATATCTCCATGTGAAAGGCGAAGTGTCTGACACCGGATGCGCTGAAGATCACATCGTTGCCGAATGGAACAGTCTGGTCAAAGAGCTTCACTTCATTCACACGCGACTGAAGCGCGGAGGTGAACTGCCGCTTCTCGTAGAACTCCCGGTAGTTCGGCAGGTATGTTTTCGGGGTCACCCCGAGGATCGAACCGCGCGACACGGCCACTCCGCAGTTGTACAGCTTCTGTTCGATCAACAGCGGAACGCCGACGACAAGCACGCATCCGATCGTGCTGCTTGCCTCGACTACCCGGCGCAGCGCCTCGAGGCTCGCCTCGAGCAGTGCATCCTGGTGAAAGAGGTCCTCGTTGCTGTAGGCCGAAAGTCCGAGCTCGGGAAAGAGCACCAGTGCAGCCCCTTCGTCTGAACAGCGTCTGGCGAGCGCTATTGTGCGCTCCGCGTTGAAGATGGTGTCCGCTACGCGGACTTCGGGCACACAGACCGAAACGCGAACGAATCCGTGCGAATAGGGGGAGTAGAAATCAAATCCCTGCTCGGTCTCATGTTCCATAGTGGTGGCTCCTGTCGCTTACCACGCGTACGCTTCCGGAGCCTGGTTTCCGGGACCGGGGAATATCGCGTCAAGTTCGGCAAGTGTCTGCGGATCGAGGGTGATGTCAACTGCACGAATCGCCGCCTCTAGTTGCTCGACTGTCCGCGGTCCGATGACCGGCGCGGTGACAACCGGGTTGCTGAGAAGCCACGCAATGCCGACGTTGGCCGGCTCTTCGCCGAGCCTGCGGCACAGAGCCTCGTAACGCTCGATCCGCTGCGCTGTCGCCGGGTCGACGCTGACTTCGCTCCGGCGCCCTGATTCCGCTTTTCCCCCATGAAGTGTCCCGGCAAGCGCCCCGCCCATGAGCGGACTCCATGGAAGGAGGCCGACGCCGTATTCACGGCAGGCGGGTATCACTTCGAGCTCCACAGTGCGCTCGAGCAGATTGTACTTGCTCTGTTCGGAGACGAGCCCGAGGAAGTTCCTGCCGCGCGCCCGCTCATTCGCCTGCGCGATGTTCCAGGCGGCAAAGTTGCTCGAACCGACATAGATGGTTTTACCTTCGCGAACAAGCTGCTCCATCGCCTGCCAGATCTCTTCCCAGGTTGTGCCGGGTTTCAGATGCTGCGGGAAGGTGAGATTTCCTATGTCTCCGTTCAGAAACTCGAGTCTGCTCTTCGGATGCGGCGTTCCGCGATCGATATGATGCATCTGGTAGAGGTCGACGTGATCAGTTGCGAGTCGCTCGAGACTCGCGTTGCATCCGTTCCTCAGGTGATAGGCTGATAGGCCGCCATCGTTCGCGCCGGGGCCCATTGGGCCGAACACCTTTGTCGCAAGGACAATCGAATCCCGTCTGCCACCGCCTTGTGACAGCCATCTGCCGATGAGGCGTTCGGTGCCGCCTTCTCCCTGCACTGCTCCGTAACGGTCGGCGGTGTCAAAAAAGTTGATGCCGAGCTCTATCGCCCGGTCCATGATGGCGAAGCTCTGCTTTTCATCCGACCGTGCGTCGAAGTTCATCGTTCCCAGGCAGAGCCGGCTTACCTTCAGTCCGGTTCGGCCGAGGTGAGTGTATTTCATGTCCGCTCCTCGTGCCATCATAATACGTAGCGCAATGTGGAGCAACGCGATCTCCGCACCCGGCTATCCTCCGGCACGCTCGCGATACTCAGTCGGGGTAAGTCCGGTATGCAGTTTGAATCTCCGCGCAAAGCTGAAGTAGCTGGTGTAGCCGACCGACGCTGCTATCTCGTCCACGGCATAACCGGAGCCGCGCAGATACTCCTGCGCTTTTCGCATGCGGTAACCGATCAGGTACTGCTGCACGCTCTGGCCGGTCTTGCGGTGGAAGAGCGCTGAAAAATAGCTTCGTTCGAGTCCCACGTACTCCACGATCGAACCTACGTCGATTTCCCGTTGAAAGTTCGCGTGAATGAAATTAAACGCTTCATTCACATACGAGTCGGTCGTTTCCCGCGATCGGCGCGTGTCGCGATCAGGGACATTCACGAACTCGTGCACGAACGACAGGATAAGTAGCAGGTAGCCGTCGCTGCGGAGAGTAAAACCTGCCGAACGAGTCTTGAGATTGCCGATCAGATCGGTAAAGTGATCCCGCAGTTCGACGGAGACACCGGGGCCTCGGATGATCGCGACCTGTCCGACATTGGCTTCTCGCAGTATGGTATCAGCGATCATACCGGTAAAGCCGACCCAGACGTAGTGCCAGGGGCGCTCGGTGGATGCCTGATACAGGTGATGCCTTCCGGGGCCGAAGATAAAACCGTCGCCGGGTCCGAGTTCTTCAATACGTCCATTTGCATGAACGAAGCCGGTTCCGTCGAGCACATAGTGAAACAGATAGTGCGTGCGTGCGCCTTCGGACCGGTGTCCCGGCTCGCACTTTTCGCTTCCCGCATATAGCACATTGATTGGATGATTCGGTCGAACTCTGTTGTAGTACTCGCGTTTTGGTTTCAGCACGCCTACTAACGTACAACGATCTGCAATACAAGACAACATTCTGCTATATATCGGATAACGTCGCTTTAGTATACTCTACCCGCACAATACGGGAGGCAGGATGCCAAAGTTAACCTTCATGGGTGCCGGCAGCACAGTATTCGCAAAGAACATTCTTGGTGATTCGATGCTCGCCGAGCCGCTGCAGAATTTTGAAATTGCGCTCTATGACATAAACAAGGAACGTCTTGAAGAATCTCAGATGATGGTGAAGAATCTGAATGCTTCAATCAATGCCGGGCGATGTCGGGTCTCAGCCTACCTGGGAATTGCGAACCGGAAGGATGCGCTGCGTGGCGCTGACTTTGTGGTGAATGCCATTCAGGTTGGAGGTTACGAACCTTCCACGGTCATTGACTTCGAGATTCCGAAGAAGTACGGAATCAAGCAGACCATAGCCGATACGCTCGGAATAGGCGGCATCATGCGCGGGTTACGCACCGCTCCGATCATGATCGATTTCGCCCGTGAAATGGAAGAGGTGTGCCCGGACGCGCTTTTTCTCAACTATACAAATCCAATGGCGATTGTCACCGGAGCGGTCCTGCGCGCAACCTCCATTCGCACCGTCGGACTCTGTCACTCGGTGCAGGTGTGCGTCCCCCATCTGCTCGAAGAACTCGGAATGAACGTAAATCCGGACGAGACCCGCTGGAGCATCGCCGGTATCAATCACATGGCGTGGCTCCTGTCCATCAACCATGGTGGAATCGACCTGTACCCTGAAATCAAGAAACGGGCCGCCGAGAAGAATGCCGCGGCGCGGAAGAAGGGCGCAGAGAAACACGATGACATGGTTCGTCTCGAGCTCATGCGACACTTCGGCCACTACGTCACGGAATCCTCGGAGCATAACTCAGAATACACTCCCTACTGGATCAAATCGGCTGAACCTGAATTGATCGAGGAGTTCAATATCCCGCTCGACGAGTATCCCCGCAGATGCGTCAACCAGATCGAGCGATGGGCCAAGCAGCGTGACGAGATCGTCAACGACAAGAACCTTTCTCACACGCGCAGCCACGAATACGGTTCCTACATCATGGAGGCGGTTGTCACCGGGAACCCGATCCGGATTCACGGCAACATCCTGAATCGCGGGCTGATTTCGAACCTACCCGATGATACCTGCGTGGAAGTTCCCTGTCTGGTCGATCGGAACGGTGTGCAGGGCGTTTCAGTTGGCGCGTTACCGCCGCAGTGCGCGGCGCTCAACATGACGAACATCAATGTGCAGGAACTCACGATTCAGGCGGTGCTCACCGGAGAAAGGGAATACGCGTATCAGGCGGCGTATCTTGATCCGCACACCGCAGGAGAGCTCTCTCTGGACAGAATCCGGGCGCTTGTGGATGATCTGCTCGCCGCGCACGGAGACATGGTGAAGCTGAAGTAGGAGATTCACTACCGGGTCGCAGGTACTGCGACCCAGGTATCGTGCCACTGGCTCTGGCCGTCGTAGCGCCACGATCCCATGATCTGGGAGCCGCCGGATTCCGGTTTGAAGATGATCTGACCCGATGTGCGGTAGTGGGTTGATGTCTCGGGAATGACCCACGACGCGCGCAGCTCACCCGAGCTCTTATCGATCTTGCCGACCAGCCAGCCTGCATTTCCGCTCGATGTGAAGGTGCCTTGAACGTCGCCGCTTCCATCGTTTACGCGAAGTGACATGGTTCCAAAGCTCATCAGGAAGTTGCCGTTGAACAGCGCGTCAAGTGATTTTGCGGATTCCGCGTTCGTAGCTGTGGCGCTTGAGACCGTAACTGCCGTTGCTCCGGTACCGTCCGGTTCCTGCGAGAGGAATCGTCGCGCGCCGACGAATCGCTCCCGGTAGTACGCTTCCGCGAATGAGGAAACGATAACTCCGGTGTCCGGCCCGGCCGAGGCTGCATGGATGAATCGGCCGTGACCTATATATATTCCGACATGCGAAACGTAGCCTTCAGTATTAAAGAAGACAAGGTCACCGGGCCGGATCGAGGATGAATCAACCGGAGTCCCGGCGGTAAACTCGACATCAGTTGTGCGGGGCAGCTCTTTGCCGGCCACCTCGCGATAGACGCGGCACACAAGACCTGAGCAATCGAGTCCGTTCGGACCGTTTCCGCCCCACACGTAGGGAACGCCGAGATAGTGTTCCGCATCCTGAACGATGTTCGCTCGCACCATTGCAACTGTCTGGGCTGTTGTATTCACCGCAAACAGGCTCATCGTGCCTGCAAAGAGGAAGAACAAAGCACCCAGCAGGACAATTATTGATCGACGACTCACCTTTCAGTACCTCTCCTCACACATTATATCGGCCGACTGCCCCGATTTCAGTACGGTCGATTCGATTTTGTCGTTGTGCTTGCGACCTTCTCAGTTCGCCTGCTATAATCTGTGGATTACGTCAATCCGAATGGAGGATCCTAATGAAGATAAATCAGGTCGCCGCCCAGTTGTATTCAGTTCGGGATTACCTGAAAACACCCGCGGATATCAAGAAGTCATTGCGACGCGTGCGCAAGATTGGATACGAATCGGTTCAGCTTTCCGGTCTTGGACCAATCGAAGATGCGGAGCTTGTGAAGATTCTGAACGGTGAGGGACTTAATGCGTGTTCGAGCCACGAACCAAGCGCCGAAATCCTGAACGAACCGCAGCGTGTTGTCGAAAAGCTCAAAGCACTCGGAGTACCGAGCGTCGCATATCCCTTTCCCGCCGGAGTTGAGATGGGCACCCTTGCGC
>Ga0307376_10005023_pt1 | contig 12005 bp, 12 predicted proteins | sample TR2MG_FD_202536 | JGI IMG/M metagenome (GOLD analysis project Ga0307376, IMG submission 202536) | Soil microbial communities from Risofladan, Vaasa, Finland - TR-2 | ecosystem: Environmental > Terrestrial > Soil > Coastal area > Acid sulfate soil | place: Finland: Risofladan, Vaasa | collected... | reverse complement strand
TTACCGTGGGAATGAGCGAGGCGCGGAATCTATCATGGTTCTGACGATGAAAATCGGATTGGCGAGGGGATGTGGGAGCGAAGTTTAATTTGACTTGTGGAGCCTGTCAGAATTTTTGTGTGAAGGAAGTCATACGACGATAATGAGTTTCAATAGAAAGGACTCGTATGACAACGATAGACAATGCCACCCTGGACAAACTGCTTGAAGGGGTGAATCCATCTGATCCGCAATCCATGTTCAGCGATGCAGGATTGTTCGGGCAACTCAAGAAGGCACTGGCAGAACGTATGCTGCAAGCCGAACTGAACCACCATCTTGAACAACAGCGCGGCGCGGCAACGCCCTCGCGAAATCACAAGAATGGCAGCAGCAAGAAGACCGTGCTGACAACGGAAGCCCGGTTGGCGCTGGACATTCCGCGCGACCGTGACGGAAGCTTCGAGCCGCAACTGATCGCCAAACACCAGCGCCGCCTGCCGGGATTCGACGACAAGGTGATCTCGCTCTATGCCAGAGGATTGCCGGTCAGGGAAATCCAGGGGCACCTGACCGAACTCTATGGATTGGAAGTCTCGCCCGACCTGATTTCCACCATCACCGGCGAGGTCATGGACGAGGTGCTGGAGTGGCAGAACAGGCCACTGGAGCCGATGTACCCGCTGGTATTCTTCGATGCCCTGCGGGTCAAGATGCGTGATGAAGGAACGGTCAAGAACAAGGCGGTCTACCTGGCGTTGGGCGTTCAGCCGGACGGCACGAAGGATGTCCTCGGCATCTGGATCGAACAAACCGAGGGTGCCAAGTTCTGGTTGCGCGTCATGACCGAGCTGAAGAATCGCGGCGTTAGCGATATTCTCATTGCCGTGGTGGATGGGCTGAAGGGATTCCCCGAGGCAATTTCCGCGGTCTTTCCGCAAACACAAATCCAGACTTGCATCGTGCACATGATCCGCAACAGCTTGGATTACGTGGGCTGGAAGGATCGCAAGGCGGTCGCGGCGGAACTCAAGACGATCTACCGCGCCACGACCGAAACCGAAGCGGCTGCTGCGCTGGAAGCCTTTGCCGTCGGCCCGTGGAGTCTGAAATATCCGCCCATTGCGCCGATCTGGCGGCGGCATTGGCAGGAAGTCATTCCATTCTTTGCCTACCCGCTGGAGGTACGCAAGATCATCTACACCACCAACGCCATCGAGAGCCTGAACATGCAGGTGCGCAAGGTGATCAAGAACCGTGGCCACTTCCCCAATGACGAAGCGGCACTCAAGTTGATCTACCTGGCCTTGCGCAATATTACGAAAAAATGGAAGATGCCGCCTATCACTTGGCGTGCTGCCAAAACCCAATTCGCCATTCTGTTCGGCGAACGCTTCACGGATTCAGTTTGAAGATGCCGTGAAATTTAACCGTGACTTCGGACACACAAAATTCCTGACACTGCCCAGCACTCCGCGATTTCCGCAATTCTTCTTCTGCCTTCCGCATCTTCTCGCGCGCCTGAGCATCTTTCACCAACTGCTTTGCACGTTGAGCATTGTTCTTCAGCAATTCGATTCGGCGCTTTTCCAAGTCATTGGCAATTTCTGATAGTTTCATTTTGTCGACTCCTGTTGGATGTACAGGTATTTATGCTGTCGGCTGTGTTGGCCGTCCTGATAAATACCTCCACGATCACGGAGGTCACTATCATGTGGAACAAAATATTGGCAATGCTGGATATACAGCTGGGATTCCAATCCAACAAGGCTTCATCAACAGTGAAAAAACTGTGGCAAGGTTACGACAATCAAACCAACGAGAATGTAATTTGGCTGGAATACCGCGTCAGGGTTCGGAACAATCAACCATCGCAATCTGGTACTCGAACCGACCCCACGGTATTGAGGCAAGCAGCTATCGCAAAGGAACGGTCAGTAATGAATGATCTCATTGCGCGCTCTAACAGGTTAAAGCGCCGGTGATCGTGGTTGTGGATATCGCCCAAGGCTGTCGTGAGCAACAGATTTTCCATTGTGATCACGATCCTACGAATTCCACAACAAGACAACAGTGAAATGTCGTTGTCCTGTGTACAGTTTTGCTGGATGGTGCCGATAGTGGAGAAGAGTTTGTTATGGTGCCAGCAGATTTATGTATGTGACATGGAACTATAAATACGAAGCAGTCCGTGATTCTTTTTGAAATTCGGCATACGTCAGTTTCATCGTGGGGTTCGTTTCGTAGAGGTGGAATTTTGCCTAGCTTGCAACGTTCCTAATGCACCCATATGTCCTTGCGCAGCGGCTTTGCGAAACCAAATTTCAGCCTGAAACTCATCTTGGGTAACGCCCGACCCTGTGGAGTACATCAAGCCAAGACTAAAATTCGCGTCTGCATTTCCTTGTGCAGATGCCTTGCGATACCATGCCATAGCCAGCGCATAATCCCTTGCAACTCCTAGACCTTTGAAATACATAAGACCCACTCTGTATTGCGCTTGTGCATTTCCTTGCTCTGCTAACGGTAACCATATCCCCAAAGCCTTGGTGTAGTCTTGGTGATCATAAGCTTCTACACCATCATCAAACGTCATCTCTGAATTATCCTGATCTGCTGGGGTATTAGATTGATAAACAGTGTGTTGATCTATCCATACTTGGGCTTCAGTATGTCCCAGTTCTGCGGCCTGACGCATATGTGAAGCTGCCTGCTGAATATCTTGAGTGGCTCCCTCACCACCTTCATGCATTATTCCTAGAAGGTAATGGGCATCAGCATTACCTTGTGCTGCGGCTTTGCGCAACCAAGTTGCCGCCCTGTCAAAATCCCTCTGAACAACTTCCCCATCTATGTAATGGACTGCAAGCATATATTGCGCGAACATGTCACCTTGCTCGGCAGCGGATTTACATTTTTCAACAACCATACTATCCATCCTAGAAGTTGGAGAAATATTTGGAGGAAAATTAAACCATTCAAAAGCCTCAAAGGGTTCATCTTTGATGGCTACAGTTATCCCGTATTTTCTAAGGAAATGTGCGGCGTTAGTTCGGATATCAACACCATCAACCATCGTGGCGAATGGGTTTTTAACCAGTTGCCACTGCTCTCCAGTAACAGTAGGTGGAATGCCACAATGCAGCATGGTAAACGCCAGAAAGTTTAGTTGAACAATGCGAGGTGCATCACGAAACATACGATTGAAGTCGTCATAAGAGAGGTGTGGAGCACCAATGTGCATAACCACTAGCAAATTCTCCATTACCAGTTGCTTCTGTGCGGTACTAAGTTTGGACAACGTTAGTTCAGCCAGATGAGCGTTGTTTGCAGCGGAAATTCCAGCACCACCATGTAACATATTTCTTAAGAACGACATCAAGTTCTCCCTTTCGGGGTGTTTTGAATACCTCTATTGAAGTCAACAATTACTTCGTCAACCCCCTCTTTACGAACGGAAACGCAATCCCAATTCTTCGATTGTGACTCCGCGAACGTTTTTGCTTCATGTTCACTGTCAAAGCACTCAATTTTCACCGAACGGGGAAACTGGTTCTTTTTCAGAGGCACGATAGCCAAGTCGTACATAGTAACTTTGTATGGTTTCGTCATCACATTTCTTCCCACACTTATGTTCATGAGCATCAAGGGGTAAATAATATCGAATGCCTAGCGATCATGCTGAACCACATTGAAAGAAATCATTTTTCCTCGAAATCGCAAACAAATGTCACGGACTGCATTTGCACTGACAGGAAGTCTACTCCTCAACATTCACCGCCCTAAAGCAGACGCTCACAGCACTGTCGCTAACAATTCTACGACAGACAGTGACCAACTGGGGCTGTTTCTCTTCAGGGTGATAATTGTTGCCAACACAACTTGGCCTGAATGACAGTCATGAAACAATTTTAAGACTGTTTGCCAACATTGTGCGGGTCAATAAACTGACAAAGTTGGAATCAATTCGAGGACGCCATTAAGCGTCCTCTTCTTTTTCCAAGCTGGAATACCTGGGGCTGAAGCTGTATGGGTTTATAGCCTACCTAAGGTAGTGCACTGTAACCAGACTGTTAGTCAGACTGTTTCAAAACTGGGACAGTTTCAGGGACAGTTCGTCAGTTTTTCAACGAAGAGGTTGAATAGATTTTCCATCCCATTCGACAAGTTTGAACTCAACACCCTTAGTAGCTTCCATGAACACGGATTCAGACTCATCAAAAGAAGCAGCCACGATACTTTGCAATCCAATTTCTGATCCAAGTTGTTGAAGAAAAGCGTGTTGGCTTGTATCGGCCATTGAATGTTGTCCAGGCTCATCAAACAGCAACAACGCTGGATGATTGCCTTTGCATGATGGATTAGCAGAGGTTTGATAAAGGCCTAACAAGTAACTCCAGATAAGCCGAACAAAATCACTAGCGCTTGAATCCGTTCTTATGTCTGTACCAGCTCTATTGTTGTATTGTCGCAATTCAATATCAGACAAATATGGCGTGAGGGCATCTCGATTAATTTTGATTTCATTAATTTCAGCACTCTCGTAACCAAACGATGCCGCGTTAGCCCTAAAATACTTTTCAAACAGAGCTATCTTGAACTCGTCTTTGTCCGAATAGTTTGAACGAGGAAGCTGTTTGCGTAACGTCTGATTATTAGAGAGTTTCTGAGCAAAGACTACTAAGACTTTTACCAACTTGGTCAAGTCTCCTTCAACTCTCTCGAGCTTGTTAACTTCATCATCTATTTGCATCTGGCGTTTCACATTAGCTCGCGATTGAGTTGCACCAGTAGAAACATCAGATCTAATAGCATTTAACTGTTCTCGTTTTGTAGCCATCCGAGCAGCCAAATCGTTCAATGTGGCTTGTCCCTGAGAAATTTCGTGGTCTATTCCAGCAATCTGGCTATCCAACATACCGCATTGACGCTCTAAATAATTGATGTTCGTCGCCAAGTCCATTTGAGGTCCTGTAGCGATTCCTTCAAGAAGTGAATCTTCAATCGGTTGATGACAAGTAGGACACCGATCTGTAGCTGTTTCAATCGAATGAGTAGCACCCAAATCTCTTAATTTGGCAGCAGCCTTGTTTCGTGCCAAATCTTCCTGTGCTTCAGATAGTAGTTGCTGATAATCATGAAGGGATGCCTTATGAAGTGTTTGCATATTAGAAACGGATTCATACAAAAGTGTAAATCTCTGTAGATCATCCATTGTTTTATCAAGCTCAGCACGCACTTCATCGCTAGTGGCATTTTGATAATGCACAGCACTTTCTTCTAATTCAGCATATTCACTGCGGAGCTTCTGCATATACTTTGAGAATTCCACTTCTTCTGATCCATCTCGTTTTAGAAGCTGTACCAAAGACGGATCGAAAATTGCTGAGACTTTTGTCGGAATACCGTAAACAATAGCACCGGCCTCACTGACCACTCGCTGAAGCTCACGTAATGTAGCATTCCAACCATTAGCAATCTCAATGGATTCTGCGTCCAGTCGGTTTTTAAGAGCATTTGACTCGAATACACTCAAATCAAGAAGATACTCAACCACGCGTGTTCGAGCATCACGAATGCCATAAAAGGGGATGTTAGCAATATAGTCAGACCAGCCACGCTTCTGCTCAACCGCTAATGCAGCAAAAACCGTCTGGAGATATAGCTTTGTCTCACCGCCAGACGTCGTTGGAACGGGAGGAAGGGACAGCCCCATAAAGTCTTCTAAAAACCGGTGAAAACCCTCATCCTGTTGTGCAGCTCCAGGGTCGTGCAAGTAAGTTGACTTGATTACGACTGGTGAAGCATTTCCAGTCAGGTAGGCTCCATCAACAATCTCTACGAGCTTGTTGCTACGATCTTTGTCACTTATAGCCCTTCTAAAAGTCACAACTTTCGAATGCTTATTCTCAATCTCCAGATAAACTTCAGATGCAACCACAGGGATTTTATCACCTTGATAATCAAACCAATCTTTCAAAGCGTACGGCAGCACCTTTTCCCCTCGCCCACCAATCAATTCCTCCATACCTAGCCCATATAGCAACGAATTGAAAAGTGTGCTTTTCCCGGATGAATTTTTTCCTTTAATGATGGTAAGATTACGTGAAAATGTGACAAGAAATCCAAACTCGCCCTGTGCAGTTACGATTCTTAGTTTAACTGCCTTGATAATCATTGAGTCCTCCAACTTTTGGCAACAGCGTCAACCATTGATTCTGTTACGCCTTTTCCAATAAGCATTAAAACCTCCTTCTCATGCAACAAGAGATCGGTGTCCTTCACAATCTCCTCGACAAATAGTCTACCTTGATCGGAAATTTGATACCCAGTTGACACGCTATTAACTAGGGACTCTGCAACAGCAAACCGAAGTGCGATTGAAAGGGCTGGATCAAATCCCCAAGCGGGGACATTTAGATTCCTTTCTTTGGCAGCTTTTGCTAAGCGCTCTTGTCTAACACGCGATTTCAAGGCCCAATTAAAAAGCTGGAGCCTTGGCAATGTTGATTTACCTCCCCATGAAGAGAGTGCGAGAATAAGTAGAATTTGAGAAATCTTATACATCCGCCTGTGTTCCGGAAGTACTGGCGCGGGGCGAATATTGAAATCGAGTTTACTCACGACACTGTCATACATCAAAGTTAAGCTCACAAACAGCAAGCCATCTAGCCACAATATGCCTAGCAATCTGGTCAGCGGTTGTAGCATCAATCGCTGGAGCCAACTCACTATGGATTCGCTCTGACAATCCATCACGAACATGGTTTGTCAACGCCTCAGCTGTGTCAACCCATGTGGCTGATTTCTCATAAACCTGATTCTCATACTCGTTTACCAACTTTACAAGTCGAAAGTAAACCGTTGGAGCATCCTGCTCAATACGACGAAGTAATCCATCACCCTCAAGAAAACTTTTTAATGTTTGAGCATAAAGTCCACTGACTAATTTCGTTATGTTAGATGAAGATGCTTTGGGAGCGAGACGCAATTCTGACTTCCTTCGTAAATTCCCCTCATATTCATGTTGAGGGCCATTGAGAGCGGACAAAGCTGGTGGACTCGAATCAAAATTTAAGGCAACACCGTTGAGTGAGCGTACTTCGTTTATCTCTTTCAAATAGAAATCTGCGTCACGAAGGTGAATAACAAAATCATCCCTCAAAATCGAAAGATTCCATGCTCTAACCTCGGCTTCCTTCATTCTTACATGAGCTAATAGAGCATTCCTATCTACCACTGGAGTAACAAAAAACCATTCACCAATCTTGGTCGTACCAATACGTTTTGCAATTTCTGCCTGATTAGTTTTGAGTTTGTTGATGTCTCTAGTAATTTTGTCCCGTTGAACCTCATACAGCTCCTTGGTACCATAAGGCTTCTCTGGGCAATAACACTGAAAACCAATTCCGGTATGAATGGTATAACCCTCTAAACCAAAGTCTCCAGGGTCGGCTTGGATATGTTGATAGCCCTCAGATCCATGTTTTAACTTAAACACGAGCTGACACAGATCTTCCCAAGTTTTTCCATTGAAAGGTCCGAATTTAGTTACAAACATATTTCATCCCTATCACTTTCCCTTTCAAGGATTCACAGCCGTTTTCAAGCAAACATCTGAGACTGTACATGTTTCAATGACTCAATTTTCTCAAACAATCGAATTTTTTCATTGGCTTTGAGCTTAGCGTGTTCGGACATGCAATCAACCAACTCTTCAAGTTGCACCACTGTGCCAACCGTCTTAAATGACTTTTCTTTGTTCACGAATATGACAGTCTTCTTTTTTCGCGTCAGCAGTTCAATGACATTACTGAGAGTCCCTGTGCTCTTTGCATCCCAGATCATCAACCCAAAGTCAGCAACCTCAGCCATGACCAAATCCTTTGCGGTGTAGAAGGCACGCGATCCCTCGGAATGTTTTGTCTTGACGACAGAAACAGCCCATTCACCCACGTTGTTCCGGGGACTCGAACCGCTGCAATAGACAGTTATTTTAGAGCTACCAAGACCCAACAGGTATTGCTGAATCGAAGTGTCAACACCGTCCGCATCACCAACTACCACATCAAATTCCGACGCCACAATGTTGTCAAGGCGCTCCTTCACCTTGGGGTCAAGGCGCTTTATATTCATCGAACCAGCGATGAAAACCGTTGTCATCTAACTATCTCCAAGTGAGTGCTGCCACGTAGATTTTTCTGACCTTCGGATAAGCACGCAATACTTTACAGGCCGATTCCATCGACGCACCAGTGTGGAAGAGATCGTCGACAATCAAAACATTCCAAGGTCCTTCTCCCTCAAGTTCATCGTTGACACTAAAACTGTCTCCAAGGGCCTCCATCTTCTCATCTTTTGTATGTAAATTCTTGAGGGCTTGGCCAATAAAAGCCTTGCGAAGGAGATCTGTGAAAACTGGTTTTTCGACAATCTTTCCCAATGCCTCCACAATTTCGACGACTGGCTGACGATTACGTGCGGTCGATGCTGGCATCGGCACGATGAAACCAACATTATTAAGTTTCGGGAATATATTATCCGCTAGAGACCGCGCCAATGGTTCTATCTGATTCCAATCCTGCCGATATTTTAGCTGGTAAGTAGATTCACCAACTTCGGTGCGCACAGTTTCGAAGCGTGCATGACCGTATTCATCCTCACCCAAATAGGTGCTGCTCAGAGTGTGTTTGTCCAACACCCAACCTTGATCCCACACGCCATGAATCTCTTTAATCGAAACTTTCAAAGCAAGCACCTCCTGGGCACCAACGACTGGCTTTGCTTGAGTATTCCAGACAGTCTAACTTATAGCAGTTACACCAAAACTTAAACGTTGGTGTAACAGTGCCGTATATATACCCCTTCTGGCGACCTACACCAAGGCCGGCAACGCTAATAAATTCTCCAGTATGACCACAATCCAACAATTCCGAGAACAGGTCAACAGCGATATGGCTTGAATTTCGTCCTATAGGCACCCGTAAAGGTCAACAAGTTTTGGTACCCATACCTGTTGTCCAGGACTCTATTTGGAAGGATAGTACCAATAATGGAGAAGGTTTAGCTGTCGAAAAACTCGGACGTTGAACAGAACAATCCCGATCAAAGTCTTTCCGCATATCATCTCACACTACCCACACTGACACGATGCAAGCCATATTCTACAAGGCTTTCAGGCGATTTTTACGGCATAAAGCACGCACACCAGTATCACGCACTTCCACCTATCAATGACCTGGCAGGAACTCGATTCCGGTGCGGCGAACCAATTCTTCATAGCTGATGGGCTTCCCTACCCTTGCATCATCGGTATTGTCCAGCCAGTGTGCCCATATCTTATTCGTTGATGGGTCAAAGACCAGTTTGAACAAATGCTGTGGAACCCAAACCTTGTCCGGACCAATCGTCGGAGGCGTACCGTCAAACACGGGCCCCGTAATTACGTACACATCACCCGCCGCCCGCAAGACATACTTGCGTGTGGCCTTCTCAATGCTTGCCCAAGCCTTGCGGTTATTGATTGGATACTGCGGCACCATGTTTGCCAGCGAGAAGCTTTGTGCCATCGATTCAGGCGTTGCCATATCACCCGCCGGAGCCATGTGGCCTCGGTCAAATCCAGAGCCACGATAATCCTCCAACTCGGCACGTTCAGCGCGAGGCAATCGGGCGTCAGCATAGAATTTATTACTACGTTGGTTATGGCGTGCTTCCAACAACACTTCTCTATTAAGCCGCTCTGCGGAATAAATTGCCGTGTGGCTTTTGCCCGAGTGCAAAACAGCGAAGGCACTGAAGCATAACGATCTCGGCTGCATGCCAGCCGAAGCTGACACCACAGGCGGCTTGCCGTTTGCAAATACATTGCGGCATTCAGCAAAGTCGGTATTTGCAGCAAAAGCCGTACCGAATACGGCTGAAACCGTGATGGCGAGTAGAAGTCGTTTAAGCATCTAAGCGCTTGAACACTTTCAGCTCCAGAATATCGAACAAAGTACCGATACTCCAATCAGCTGGCGGTGGAGTTTTCTGATCGAGAATCCTTCCTGACGACAACACGGTGCGGTGCTCACCATTTTTGAATTCCAGCATAAGCAGCCTGTTCTTCTTGTTGGGCTTGCTATCAAGCTTCGAGCACATCTCATTGATCGTATTCTCGTCGAATTCGTCGGAGGCGATCAGGTCGCGCCGATAGCTTTGAATTTCATCCTCGGTGTACCACCTACCACCCGGAAATGTAGTGATCTTGGTGACGACCCGCTTAACCGCTTCGGAAAGACGTATGCGCAATAGATGCAGCTCCGTGCCTTCTAAGCTATCCAGTTTTTGCAGCAGTTCAACGATCAAGTTCTGCTGGACTGAGGCATCAACACGCAAATTGGTTAGTCGCATGATCTCATCCTCGGCCTGGCGCATTTCGTCGCGCAGTTCACCTAATTTGGATTCATTGGCTTTCATGCGGTCAAGGATCAATTGTGGCGTGCCACCCTGCCCTACCTTTTCCAAGGCATCGAGCAGTGATTCATTCGCAGCAGTCACATTCAAGATTTCCAGCCTGATTCCTTCGCGCCTGAGCATCGCACTGTTGATCTCAGCCTCAGCATTCCTATTCACACCCAGCACCTGGGCCAGGTCGATAGCTTTGCAGAATTGCAAAACCAGTCGTTCAAGGTCTCCGTATTCCCACTGGATGAATTTACAGCCCACACCGCGACGTGCACTGCTACAAGCAACGTATCGTCCCTCTGTCTTCAGGCCATTTGCACGCACGTGTGAATATCCGCCCATGTTCATGGCACCACCGCAGTACCCACAGCGCAGTAGACCTGAAAAAAGGTTACTGAGATGCTTGCCCTTACTTACGCCACCACGTGTTCGCCTTGAAGCGCGGGCAGACGCAACGATCATCCACTCTTCCTTTGACATGATTGGTGGGTAGTAATCAGGAACGACCTCAAGCGGTGTCAGCTCTCCATCCCGTTGCAATGACAGCTGCAACTCACCATAGATGGCACGATTGGAAAGGATTTTCTGGATATAGGAATTTTGCCAACCGTTCGTTTTCTCGGAAAACCGTGGGACATTTTCAGCGTTCAGCGTCTTAACAATGGTAGCTGTTCCAACGCCTTCGCGGGACATCTGGAATATGCGCTTCACCACCTCTACCCGCTCAGGTATGAGCTCGAAGCCTTGATCGCCCTCGGCAGGCTTGAGCCAATATGGACAGCGTGCAGTCAGTCGCTTATTGGCGATGTTTTTGCGTTTGGCATCCCAAGAAGATCGAATCCGCTTACTCTTCATCGCAGATTCCTCATTGGCACGGCTCATAATGGCTATCGACACAATCAGGCTTGCCCAATTGTCGTTCGATCGTTCGTAGCTATACACCTGCTCATCGGAGAGTGTCACGATGATAATTCCAGCACGGAGGATGTCGGTAAATACAGACAGGGCATCCATGACCTTATCGCGAGACAGTCGATCCAGACTCTCGACAAGCAGATAAGAGCCTTTCTCTATGCGACCATCTTCAACAAGTCGCAAGAACTGACCTAACGCGCCCTTCTTCAGATTGGAACGGTCGTAAGCTGATATACCCAGGTCGCGCATATTCAGCTTGGTATCTAGCTGCAAGCCGTTCCTTGAGGCATACTCCACCGACAGGCGGGTTTGGCGTTCGACGGAATCGCCTTTTTGCTGTTTGACGCTTGAAAACCGGATGTAGGAATATGCGGTTGGCATGTGGCTACTGTTAGCAGAGAGAAAACGTATCAGCATTATAAATGCAGTTACGTTTTAATAGCTAATAAAGCTCAATATAATATCTATTTAAACGTTATTCCATGATAGGCCAATAAACACCAAGAACAGTTTACGTTTTTATAGATATCTTATCAGTATTTCCGGCCTGCATATCACCATGCTCGCCGGTCTGGGTTTTGCGCTCGCCTACTGGCTGTGGCGGCGCAGCGTGTGGCTTACCCTGCGCTTGCCTGCGCGCAAGGCCGCCGCCCTGGTGGGCT
>Ga0307376_10005020_pt1 | contig 12007 bp, 30 predicted proteins | sample TR2MG_FD_202536 | JGI IMG/M metagenome (GOLD analysis project Ga0307376, IMG submission 202536) | Soil microbial communities from Risofladan, Vaasa, Finland - TR-2 | ecosystem: Environmental > Terrestrial > Soil > Coastal area > Acid sulfate soil | place: Finland: Risofladan, Vaasa | collected... | reverse complement strand
TGTGAATCAATTCGCTTGAGTAAGTTTCTATTAGACCATTGTATTCTAATAAGGTAAGAGCATTGCGATTGTTATTGATATTAGTATCAACATGAAAGAGAGGAGTGTGATAAACTTGCATTAGAATCGATACTTCAATTGGACTTATTTTCATGTCCGTTTTAATTTTCGTGGTGTCCCAAGTCATTCTATACTCCATGATGCCTATAATCGACTTGAAAAAGATAATCTTTTTCGATGTCAATTTCATTGTTAGTTTTTTTAAAGAAAACAACCCCCCAAGAGGATTCTTTAAATTGTCTTCTTAAATTCACCGCAGAAAAACTGCGTTTCACATCCCCTATAAAAAGTGGCGTATTAGGGTCTTCCAGCGATTCAGATCTAACTCTTCTGCTCACCATTAAAACTTCAGATATGTCTATGATATCTTTTAAAACAATACATATTTCATCATACAAAGGATGCTTGCGTTCATCCCAATGAATACTGCAAAGAAGTCTCTTACGTTTTTTAGTTTTTACGTATCTCCTATCAAAAAATATAGAATACTCTCCACTTTTCAATGGTGTTAATTCCAATTCGAGATTGTCTTTTTCTTCTTTCAACTGGTCGTATTTTAAGCGTTGAAAATCGTAATCATTTTCTGCGTTGCATAATCTAGAATACATGTCTTCGAAGAAATCTTTACGCTTCTTTGATTTAATCTTATCTATGTTTTTACGGACTTCTCTTCCGTATTTACATACTTTGCAGTTACACATTTTGTATTCCTTTTAAAGTGGTAGGCCATGAGGGACTTGAACCCCCGACCATCAAATTATGAGTTTGCCGCTCTAACCAACTGAGCTAATAGCCTATATATTTAATCTATAACTAAAATGGTAAAAAATCAATCTTCTTCTAATTTTGTATGGCCATAACTAAAGTAAACTCCAATTACAAAACCAACTGCCGCAGCGACGCTTAAGCTTTCCCTAGTCGCATAAAATACAGAAGTTATATAAGTCAATGACGAGCTAAAAACTAATCCCATAACTATCAACCATGAAATATATCTTATCTTACTCATATTGCATTCCTAATAGCTAAAAATCCCAATGGGAGAAATATTGCGCCCATAATAAATCCCATTAATCCAAAAAAGGAACTATGTGAAGGAAGAAATAAAATCCCCAACACAAAAGCTACTGCACTGAACAAAATGCCACCACCAAGAATCAACAATAACATAAATATTGTTTTGTGAATGGCTTTATTTTCTTTTTCATCCATAATATTACATTCCAAAATTTAAAAATTTATCTTCTTTGAATTTTCTTTTTTCCACTGCTTCTTTATAGTCATCAAACCATACATCACTATGCCTTAACAAATCTTTTTCAAACAGCAGAAATAAACCTCTGTTCCAATCGAATTTATCAGGATCCCACCAAATAGCTATATCATTTTGATTATAATCTAAAAGATACATTATATCTTTTTTCCAATTTACTTTGTTTTTATCATACCAAACTTTGAAATTATCTTTACATTGCTCATACAGACTCATATCTACCCCATCAAAAACAAAAGTTGGGAATGCAGTAGGTTGCCACCAAGTAGCGACTTCATCACTAAACATTTCTAAAAGATATAACTTCCATTCAGCATCATAGCCAGCGGCGTTTGAATCCCATGGGAATTTACTTTTATCAAAAAGGTCATTCTTAAAAATAAACTTAAACCTCTTCTGAAAATAAATTTCTTCAGCCAAATCAACGCCCCATCCTCTGGCTACTGATTCTTGTTCTGCCAAAACCCATTCTTTCTGACCGTCCCAACTGGACTCTATAATCGTTTTCTGTAAATTACTTTTCCAGCTCATTTCTCAATCTCTCCTAACCACATGTCCGCTATTTTCTGCAACCGTGGCTTAGCTATTTTATTTATATATTCTTCACTGATGTCTATCCCAATGAATTTCCTCTCTGACAAATAAGCCATTTTTGCCGTCGTGCCAGAACCGACAAATGGGTCTAATACTATATCTTCTTTATTACTCCATGTCAAGATATGGTCTCTAGCTAACTCTTCAGGGAAGGTAGCCGGATGTTTGTAGGCTTTCTTATCTTTAGTGCCATAATTAGCACCTACTACATAACGCCATATATTATTTCTAGGACTTTTATCTGGGACAGGTTTAATGTCTTTAGTCTCTACTAATTTTCCATTCTTATCACGATGAGTATTCTTTCCCCAATTCGTCCACCCCTTCCATTTGTTATCTTTATCACATATAAGATTGCCTGTCTTAGGTTTGCCCTTAGAGAAGACAAACATGTATTCGAAAATTTGTGTATATCTAAATCCCTCTCTTTGCGCCGGAAATGAACTAGTATTCTTCTCGTAAATCATAGTATCGTGAAGAGAAAAACCAGCATCTAAAAATTGCAAGGCCTGTCTAAAACTAGTTCCAGTCTCGCTTCCGTCAACCGTCGCATCGCCAACTACCCAAACAACTACTCCACCAGGTTTCAATACTTTATATAATGATTCAATTACAGCCTTAGAATCAAAAGAGAATCCTTCGTAATTTCTTAAATCATCATATGGCGGAGAAGTAACAACCATGTCTATACAGTCGTCGTCCATGGCTCCCATTATGTCTACGCAATTACCTATATGGAATATATTTGTTTTCATTAGCTTCCTATATTTTTCTAATATTATACTATCAAATCTAAGTATTCTATTATTTTATTTTTACAACGTTTTTGCTTCGCTGAATTAAAATCGTTAGGCCAGTGATACTTAAATCCACAATTATTATTAAACTCTTCTATGTTCTCTACTATTCCTAAAGAACAATAATACCCATTACTTCCTATGTTAGGTACTATCTTAACAATGTCTGCTACTTCTTCCCCGTAGGTGTCGCTAATTAATTTACTGGCTCGTATTTTCTTAAACGCACATTCTCCTAGCAGCCTATTTATATCTTCATTATTATCTTTAACCCATGATTTAAGATACAGTACTTTCTCATGGTTTTTCAAGTATTCTTTCATTTTGTCTGTTTCTCTAACCCAAATATTAGATATATTTGAATGGAAAAAATAATCAGCTTTCGTATGCATGAAGCAACCAGGATATATCCCTCTAGATTCGTCGTACATAAAAACTTCAACGAAAAAATTACCGTATTTCCTCGATGCCATGTCAAATTTATACTCGATAGTTCTTTCAAAATCTTTGGTTTTTATTGTAACGTCATAATTTTTCATCTCATCAGGATTTGAATTCATTATTATTTCACATTTTGGAAAAGCTATTTTTAAAATTTCATTATTGAATTTTTCATTTAAATCGCCAACATCCAATGAAGTTTTAAAATCAAACATTATTAATTCTCATTTTAAATTACATTATACATTATTTAAAAGGATATTTAAATTAATAAATTCAATTAAGTAATAATGAAAGGAGAAATATAATGTCAGAGCAAGGAAAATCACAGTGTTACATCATCTCTACTGAACAATTGAATGTAATATTGTCAATGGTGACTGAAATGAAATTAAAAGATGGGATAGGTTCTTATCAGGTGATTCAGCAAGTATTAAGAAGGCCATATATACAGCCTCTAGAAGTAGTTCCGACACCGGAACATTTGGTGAATAAAGTTGAAGAGGCAGAAATAGTAGAAGAGACAGTCGTTAAAAAGAAAACAACTGATAAGAAAAAGAAAACTACTAAATAGTATTACTTACGTTCTATCATTCTACTAGTTTTCCAACTTACTAAAACACCTATAGTAAACAATACAATAGAAGTAATTGGAAAACTAAACAACGCAAACGCAATGGCCAACATCATTAACCTAACAGATAATACATGGCCTTTTCTTGTTACTATTCTCATAATTCCTTTAAAGCACTTTTAAGTTTTTTTATTTCGTCGTAGTTACTTCTTATCTCACTAGTAAGCTTAGTTAATAGGAAATAATTCAAATCGCTTTTAATAGTTGGTTTTTCACTATACATAGACGCTTGGATGTAATGAGCCGCTATATTGCAGCTAGGAACGTCTAAATCACTTGTTCGTATAGAACCTCTTGCATTTTGGTCTTTATACTCGTAAGAAATAACACTCTCGGCAGAATTAGTGATTCTCAACTCTTGATAAGCTTCTTCAATTTTGTCCTTGTCACGATGGAAGAAAATTCCCTTCCTATAATAATATAATGTTTTCATTATCAATCCTCGGTTTTAAGTTCCATCATGTATCTCCTTCATGGCAAAAATAACCTATCAAACAACATCCTAAAAAGAATACGACGCCAGAAGTCCAATATCCGCCACCTAATATCAGTCCTGCGTAGATGCAGACTTTAACAAATATATAAAAACCAATTAGAGCTACAATCAATCCGACTATATAGGCCAACATTATTTTTAAATTTTCAATCATGGTTTACTCTCACAAAATTCAATCGCCTCATCCAAAGATTTAACAATTTTGTATTCTCCAAATCTAAAATGATAAGGAGTACAGGATGATACATCATTCTTTTTAAAAAATGGAATGATAATTTTTTTTCCATAGTTGTATTCTATTCTACCAATAGAAGAACTTGGAATAATAACCTTGTTTGATTTTTTATTAATATCCACATCAAATTGACTATCACCGACTAAATAATATTCTTCCATATCTAACAAACCTCATCCTTAAGATACTTTTCGTAAAAAATACTGAAGCGCCAATGCTCTCTAGGTATTTCTCTTTTATAAGTTTCAAGTATCCATCTTTCTTTTTCTTGTTCTTCTTTTAATACACTTCTGCCTAAATCAATTAATACATTATCAGTAACTCTAATATGTCTCTTCCACGTTGTTGAAACATAACCAAAAGGTCTTAGGTTAACTTGCAGCTTACCGCATTTACAGCAATTGCGCAATCTGTCATACTTCGATTCCCAAATGTGCTTGCAAAAAATACGCTTTACAAAAGAAAACATTTTTAATTCCTATTGGTTATATGATTTTTTACTTGTTACGCTTAAGAGCACGTAATGCTCTAGTTATAGATTCCTCATCCGGTTTGAAAAGACTAAAACCAAAGATTCTTAACAAATGACTATCAACGGCATCTCTTGAAAATCCAAGTTTATTCATTTCTTGATAAGTCACTTCAGATACAATTAACTTTTCCATAATCAATCCTACGTTTAATTACTTTTAATATACTTCTTTCTGTTTTCTTTTTCAATTTTTTCTTGAAGTTTATCTCTCTTGAACTCCCAGAACAAAATTGCTCTTTTTACCTTTAATAATTCTTCATATAAGTCGTTATTCATTTTTGCTTCCTTTTTTTGCTTCCTTTGTCCTGTCTAAATGAGAACTTATCGAATCCTTTAGACTGAGCTACTACTACATCTGAACCAACAGGCATGTCTGGGTCTTCAGTGTTTAATAAAAAATTACCAATATACATATCTATTTCTTGATAAGCCGTATGTGGGTCTATACAACGGAAAAATTCATAATCTTTCAAACATGGATTGAGTACTAAGTCCCTTTCGCCATTTTTAGTATAAGTCGCAAAGCAGGGAACGTTGTGTTCTTTAAATATGCTTAAAAAATCTTCGCTCTTAGCATATGATTCGTATATTTTTTTTAATGACTTAGGTTTCCCCCAGTAACGATTCCATCTTTGAGATTTTCCTAGTTGAAGAATTTTATCTAACTCTTCATAATCATAAAAAACTTTATCCATATAAATATCATCTGCCGTGACGATTGTGTATAAATATATTTTTCCGCAAAAACCAATCACTTCGCAACGGTAAGAATAATCTTGTTTGTCTACTCTCACACTATTGTAATGCTTAGTGATGCCTTTCTTTTTTACTTCTCTAGTGTGTCGCAGATAAAGTGGTGTCTTATCTTGATATAAAGAGCCTACACCATCGTAGTAGTCTTTAAATTTAGATATGATTTTCACAATTAGTCTTCCTTAATTTCTAACAACTCGTAAACGCTACCACTTCGAGTAGTGAACTTGTTACCATCAATACTTTCAAGGTCACTCGTGTAAATCTGCCTTGAACCAAACATAAGTCCATCACCATAAAACTTAAATCCGTCACCGATTTTAGGGGCGTCATAATAAAAGCCTTCAATAACTTCTTCACCTGTTCTTATAGGGCCAGATTTTTCACTCTTGGAAACCCTCTGCAATGTATGTGTGTATCTATTCATTTTATTTCTCCAATATTTAAAATAAGCGATGGAAGCTCGAAACCATCAAGTGTTGTTTCGCTACGCTGGAAGTTCTTCACTCCCTTGATAGGCTTTTTTTATTCCTTATACATCAAACAAAAATACCACTCGTCAAGTCTGGCGTCAATGTCTAAAAGCTTCTGTCCTATTGCTTCTTTTTCATCGCTTTCGAAAGAGCACCACGACCACCCTTCTTCTTTATTTAGCCAGTCAGTGCAACCTACAACTCCTATATTTACACCAAACTTTTTCTGTACTACAGAACTAGCCTTGCCAGGTAAGTCTGGGGCCTTTGTTAAACATACTGCAAATTCATCATCTTGTCTAATATGACTCAGTTCAATCCTGATTCCCATAGTATTTTTCCTTTTGTTCTTCAAATGATTCTGATAGGGGTCGAACCTATAACATCGGACTGTTCGGAAATATTAATATATTAGCTAATTCAAATATTTCCTACTGAGTCCCGCTTTGCCAAATTTGCGTACAGAATCTAAATTTTTATAAAACAACCGCAAGTATAAATAACGCTACAGCTACTATAAGTAAAACAGCTACTATAAGTAAAACCGTTCCTAAAAATAAAACCATATCTAATTTCATTGTCTTTCTCCAATTTTAACTTAATATAGCACAGCTTTTGCTATCTGTCAAACTACTTTCAACGTAGGTTTAATAAAACCTGTACTAATATTAGAATAATGAATCAATCCTTCCATCGGGACAACTAGATTATTCATCCATTTTATTTTTTGTTCAGCAGTTAAATCTTGATGAATGCGACCATTGATTTCTTCCTCTACGTTTTCAACAACTGATCTGATTAAACCAAAAGATTTCTCTCCCCATAATCCTAAAGCTTTTTTGTTGATATCTTCCCATGAAAGAAAACCATAATCAATAACGCCTGATTTGCTTAAAGAAACATATCCAACATTAATAAACTCACGCTTAATAGAACAATGTTCATACCTTATTAAACTGTAACTGTAAATTTCTCTTTCCATTATAAGAACATCCAGTAATTAAGTAATAGAGAGCCAGAAATACCGCTGCATAAGCAATAATAAAAAGGAGCTCCACACTTGGCTATTACTTTACACGCTAAATCAATCCCTATCCAACCTGCTACAAATCCTATGAAATACCACATTCTTTTATTTCCTCATATCTGATTTTTTCTTTCTTCCGAGAATATTACAATCATCACATATCCAAACATGGCCAAGATATCCTCGCCAAGTCTTGCGCCACCCTTCTGGCGACTTGTTAAAATCTTCTTCAATATGAGACTTGTCACAAACGTAACATTCAAATTTCAACCTAATAAACTCACCCTCGTAAGGGTTTTTTCGAAAGCTCATCTCTGATAAATTGTACTCTTCTCTCATTTTGTAGTTATGTCCTTAACACTACTTTTCAAGTTCTCTATAAGAGTGTCTACGTTAGAATGTAATAAATCAGCCCTCTCATCACGAAAAGATAGACCACATCTTAATGTGTATGTTACAGAATATTGTCCAAATGTCCAGTGGCAATTATCGTCGTATTTAATATTAACTTCTACAACTACGTCTTTAACTATCTGATGTTCTTCTAAAAAGTAGACAGTGTCTTCAACTTCAAATCTTGGGGTTTTCTTCGTCATATATAATCCACGTTGTTTTTTCTACTTGTTCATCTATATAAGCTTTATCCAACTCTTCTCCTTGCTGACGAGAATAAGAGTCCTTATCTTCAAAAACATGGAAATGCTTAGCTGTCGTTCCTGAATCATTATAAGAAGTATAGTTTATATCGTTTGTTTTTATTGTTATGAATCTATCACCAAGTTCTTTCCCAGCATAAATTTCCTGAAATGTTATTTCTGTCTCATATTCCACGGCTGTACAAGTGATTAATTCAATTCCATCTTTCTTATAAATAACTAATTTAACTACTTGGTTTGGCCTTATAGAAAACTCTCCATCGCCGTCAAACATTAAATCAACTTGTCTTTTGCTTTTCATTTTAACTCTTTAATTATTTTTTTAATATTTTTAATCTTCTTTTTCCATCTCTTAACCGACCTCAAATCAGATGCTATCTCTTCTTTAAATTCTCCTATGAGAGCTTGACATGCTTCTTTCTTACTGTCGTAAAATTCTCCTTTCTTGTAAATATCATACCCATGAACACCTTGATTCGGTAGCCATTGTGTGACTTTATTGCAATAGGCGTAATAGCTTTCTTCGCCAGCATCATGCCTCTTCTGAAGACGGTCTCTACAAATACTTGCTGCTTCTCTTTCTTCTTCTTCTCTTTCTCTTGAATCGTCATAATGTCCCATGATTTTCTCCTAAAAATATTTATCTTGTAAAAATTTCACTAAACAAGCCAGCGTAAACACAGGCAAAAATATCCACCAAAGAAACGACGCTACCATTCCCATTAAAATCCAGACCATGCTTTCAGCAATATCAGAATGTTCAAAAGTAATAACCATATGTACTAAAAAACATACGAAACAAATACCGGCCATTATTAAATACAACAACATTACTCTTCTCCTATTAAATGTTCTTGAGGGGAGTCGAACCCCCACATAGACGCAGTCTCAGTACGACACCTCTGCCAATTGGGTTACAAGAACTTATTAAAATTTACACCACCCATACTCATCTTCTCAACTAACTTATGTCCTTGCCTCTTAGTTATCTTACGACAATGAGAGAACTCCTTGCTGGACAAATGTTCAGGGATATTATCACCCTCTACAGTATAATATATCTTTTTGTTCTTATAAATTGTTATCTTACTAAGAAATCCAATTGCCCAACCATCAGCAGGATCCTCATCTGAATACTTAGAGATTAAAACATAATCACCTATCTCAAAATCAATTTCCATCTTCGACTACCTCATTGTAAAATAAATCTTTATTGTGTAACGTCCTAGCCGAAATTACATCACATGCATGACAAAATCCGGCTAACTCATTCATGATTCTCGTTTCCTTATTATACACTTAATTCATCCCCCACCTAAAGGAAGGGGTATTCTAATTTGGATAAAATATTCTTGAATGTAATCCGTCATCAAACCCAGCCTTTTAAAGTTTTTAAAAATTTCTTAACTGGATTTTTAGAACGTGTTAAGTTTTTACTCAAATAAATTTCCATGCCTTGTTTGTCAAAATCATGATAATCTAAAAATACTTCTCCCTCCATAGATTCTCTTAATGTCCACGCCCAACGATCATAACCTTTACTATGAATACATTCCATTTGTACTATTGTTTCACTGACTCCAGCAGTATATGTTCTCGCAATGTACTCCAGTAAAAAATCTTCGTTAATAACTTTACTACACCACTTTTTGCAGCACTTGTAAATGATAGGATTGATTAAGCTAGAATCTTTCTTTTTCTTCAAGTCTTTCATGTTGTATTCATTCATAAAATTGCCACCTGTATTCTTTCTTACAATCATAATTGACAACTATTTTACCAGTTTCAATCTCTTCGAACATCAATACTCCATCGCCTTCCCAATACCACCCCATATTAACTTTTCCATCTGTGTAAAAATGGCATCGGTCGATGTCTTCTTGTTCTATAATTTCATACGGAGATAGGTCATAAATTAAATACACCAATCTCATTACAGCGGATTCTTCCTCTATCTTTGTGAAGGTTTCCTCAACATCGAAACAGGAATAACAACCTCTCTCTTCTTTAAATGATTTCTCTCTTAAATATTCACCGATATCATTAGGACTTACATGTCCAAAAATACTTGTGTCTATTTTACTAGTTTGTTTCTTTATTTCTCTAGCAGTATCATAGAAATCTTTTCTTTGCTTCTTTGTCGGAAAAGAAAATATCTGTAAGGTTAAAGTATTTCTTAAAGTATTTTCATTTTCAAAATCAATCTCTTCTTTTAAAGTTTGATTAAGATATACTTTATCTCGCTTTTTAAGAGCTTTCTTAATTAGCTTGAAAAGCTTTTTATTCTTTATTTTTTTCATATTTCATTCTCCTTAAAAAGTAGCCCTACTCGGACTCGAACCGAGAAATTTCTGACATCTAAAATCAGCGCTTTGCCATTTTGCTATAGGGCCTTAAATTATTATACACTAAAATAGTCAGTGGGAGACTCGAACTCAACCAACTTCTGCATGTCAAACAGAGATTATACCTTTTCACTAACTGACCCTAAAAGGTAGCCCATCCCGGAATTGAACCGGGGCCTCCTGACACCAAGCCAGGCGAGTTATAGATGAAGGTAACTTTGAGACTGATCAGGTCTGTAATCATAGTTATCATCTAGGTGACTTACGGCGTATACTCCGACGGTCAACCACCATTTCCCTAATGGACTATAAAATAGTCGTAGGAGGACTTGAACCTCCAACCAACTGCATGTAAAACAGTCACTCTGCCTTTGAGTTATACGACCTTAAATTATTTATAAACTGGTATCCATAAAGAAAAACCTTCAGCGTTGGTTACCCATGCTTCGCCATCTGTCTTTAATTCCATTTCAACTCTATCTCCATTGTTCTTAAAACAATGCATTGAAACTATTATACCATCTTTTTCTACTATTTCCAAGTTATACTTCTTTTTAAAGTATTCCATTGAATTTGTCATTTTATTCCTTTTTGTTTTTATTATACACGAAAAAATCGGAGTGAGAGGGCTCGAACCTCCATGATGCCATCGTCCCAAACGATGTGGCTTGCCAATTAGCCCACACTCCGTAAATACTAAAAAATCCGTCAGACAGGAGTCGAACCTGCACTATTCGAGGTTTAAGCTCGAAGCCTCTGCCATTGGGCTACTGACGGTTAAAAAGTACACCAGACAGGAGTCGAACCTGCAACAATTCCCTTCGTAGGGGAGCGCTCATCCAGTTGAGCTTCTGGTGCTTAAAAAGTAAGTTGTTGATGCTCTCCCAGTACGTAGACAGCATCTTGTCCGTAGACCAGCGCTCTGGGTTTTCGACTTTCGTCACAACTTACAAATACAGATGGTAGGATTCGAACCTACATGATGAACTCCTTAGAAGGGAGTTGGCTTATCCAGTTAGCCCACATCTGCATAAAATAAGGGTGACAGGAATCGAACCTGCATCAAAACTTTTTAGGAAAAAGTCGCCAATCCATTTGACTACACCCTCACAGTGTATTTATTATATAACCATTATCTAAGAACGTTAAGAAGAAAAACCCTACTGTCTTTCTAATTTTTAGTACTAGGGGAGAGGCTTGAACTCTCACATCACTCTTTTATAAGAAGAGCCGCTTTACCAATTTACGTACCCTAGCAATTTTAAGCAATAAAAAAGCCCCCAATGTGTTTTAAGCATTGAGGGCTAAATTTATTTATAAATTATGGAATTAACTAAATCATATAAACATTATCACACTTAACCCTCAGTGCAGGCGGCACAGGTCGTCTCAGTAAAGAGACAAGCGGTAAGCTAAGTATGTTTTGTATATTGTTCATTATTTTATAATTCCTTAATTGTAAACTCTATTCTTATTATACTATTAAAAATCCTTCTTGTCAAACAAAAAAAGTTAAAATTTTGTTTTTTATGAAAATATTTGTCCGCCACCTGTGGTCTGTTCATTGCCAGTAGAACCTGTTGGCTGCGTTCCACTTTTATATATGATTCCAGATGAAGCTCTCAAACCATATTGTGGCTGAGTGCCGGTATCATCTGTGATATTTGAATAAACAGTTGTGTTCTGTCCTA
>Ga0307376_10005019_pt1 | contig 12009 bp, 9 predicted proteins | sample TR2MG_FD_202536 | JGI IMG/M metagenome (GOLD analysis project Ga0307376, IMG submission 202536) | Soil microbial communities from Risofladan, Vaasa, Finland - TR-2 | ecosystem: Environmental > Terrestrial > Soil > Coastal area > Acid sulfate soil | place: Finland: Risofladan, Vaasa | collected... | reverse complement strand
TCGTTGCCAAGGGCGCTGGGATCGACGCGTTTGTCGGCTAGCAACAAACTCACGACCTCGACGTGGCCATTTCGTGATGCCAGTTGGATGGCGTGGTTGTCAAGGGCGCTGGGGTCGACTCGTTTGTCAGCTAGCAGCAGTCGAACGACCTCGACGTGACCAGTTTCTGATGCGAAGCGGATGAGCCAATTGTTGTTGAACGAGGGGTCGAGAAGACCTTCAAGGGTTTTTAGCAGCTTCAAGAATTGTTCCTTGGTCCTGAATGACCGGACTTTTGCTTCAAACTTGGTATAGTCCATGGTGGTAATTGGTATGTTTAGAGTATATAGTGGTGGGTTTGCTCACTGGTATGTATAATAATGGGCCTGTTCAATTTTGCTTACGGGTATGTAGAGTAATGGGTCTGTTCAGTTTTGATCACTTACATGTGTGGTAAAAAAGTGTGGCGTTGTACTCTACTCGAAGTTGAGAATTACTTGTTTGACGCCTTTGGGGATTACTACTACGTGGGGGGCTTCGGGCTTGGCCGGGGGCTTCCACGCGTCCAATATGGCTACGATTTTGACGTGGTTGTTTTTTACGGCAGCCTTGACCTCGTCCTTGGCCTCGTCCTCGTCCTTGACCGGGGGTTCCCGCGCACCTAACATATTCATGACCTTTGTATGGTTATAACCTCTTGCCAAACGGACGGCAGCCTTGACCTCGTCCTCGTGGACTTTTCACAGATGTTTCGTCAAATTTTTTTTCTGCTTAGAAGTGAAAGTGCAGTTTTCCTGGGGACACGGGTGTGGCTTGACCGGGGGTTCCCACGCACCTAACATATTCATGACCTCGGTATGGTTATAACCTCTTGCCAAACAGACGACTGAGTTATGTCCGGTTCTGGGGTCGACGCGTTTGTCCTTCAGTAACAAACGAACGACCTCGACATGGCCTTTTTTTGATGCCAGTTGGATGGCCCAGTTGTCATAGGCGCTGGGGTCGACTCGTTTGTCTTTCAGCAACAACTTCACGACCTTGACGTGGCCATTTTCTGATGCGCAGCGGATGACCCAGTTGTCAATGGCGCTGGGGTCGACGCGTTTGTCGGCTAGCAACGCGCGAACGACCTCGACGTGGCCATTTTCTGATGCACAGAAGATGGCGAAGTTGTTTTCGTCGCTGGGGTCGACTCGTTTGTCGGTCAGCAACAATCGTACGACTTCTGTGTGGCCATTATGTGATGCGTAGCGGATGGCATAGTTATCATTGGCGCTGGGGTCGACGCCATTAGCCTTGGCTAATTGCAGCAACAACATTACGGCCTTGGTATAGCCATTTTGTGATGCCCACTTGATGAGCCAATTGCTGTTGAATGAGAGATCGAGGAGGCCTTCGAGGGTTGTTAACAGCTCTAAGATTTGTCCCTCTGTCTTTAATGACCGGACTTTTGCTTCAAACTTAATGTAATCCATGTTGCTCACGGGTATATATGGTGGTGGGCCTGTTCAATTCTGCTCACGGGTGTGTATGGTAAAAAATGTGACGTGTTGTACTCTACTCGAAGTTGAGGATTACTTGTTTGGTGTTTTTGGGGATTACTACTATGTGGGGGGCTTCGGGCTTGGCCGAGGGCTTCCACTCGTCTAGCATGGCTACGATTTTGTCGTGGTCGCGTTTGGCGGCATTCTTGCGTGCTTTCCCGTCTTTGGCTCTTGGGTCGACGCGGTCGTCTTTCAGCAATAAACGCACGACCTCGACGTGGCCATTTTTTGATGCTACGCGGACGGCCCAGTTGTCTTCGGCGCTGGGGTCGACGCGTTTGTCTTTTAGCAACAACTTCACGACCTCGACGTGTCCTTTTTCTGATGCGCAGCGAATGGTGGAGTTGTCAAAGTCGCTGGGGTCTACGCGAGTGTCTTTCAGCAACGCGCGGACGACCTCGACGTGACCACTTTCGGCGGCCCGGCGGATGACGTAGTTTTTATCGGCGCTGGGGTCGACGCGTTTGTCCTTCAGCAACACCCGAACGACTTCGACGTGCCCATTTTGGGCAGCTTCGCGGATAGCCTGATTGTTTAGAGCGCTTGCGTCGACTCGTTTGTCCTTTAGTAACATCTCCACAACTTCGACGTGATTATTTTCGGCAGCCCAGCGGATGGCGTAATTGGCTTGGGCGTTGGGGTTGACGAGTTTGTCCTTCAGCAACACCCGCACGACTTCGATGTGACCATTTTCGGCGGCGTATCGGATGGCGTAGTTGCCATCGGCGCTAGGGTCATTACGTTTGTCTTTTAGTAACATCTCCACTACTTTGACGTGGCCATAATAGGCGGCACGACGAATAAGCCAATTGTTGTCGAATGGTTCTAACGAGTCTCCGAGGGTGGTTATCAAAGTTAAGAGCTGATCTTCTGTTTCGAAAGACTCGATTTTTGCTTTGAGGGTGGCGGTGTTCATGATTGTTGTGTTGCTATACCCGAGTGTATATTATTAGGATACGATCTTCAATTTTAAAAAAGAAAAGTGAGACTTTACTCGAAGTTGGGTATGATCTGCGTTACTCCTTTGAGATTGTCACTATGTGCGGTTGCTCCGGCTTTACGGACGGCTTCCACTCCGTGAGGAGTTTGACTACTTTAGAGTGGTCATTTGCTATCGCGTCCTCAAGAGCTTCTCCGTCGTTGACTTGGGGGTCGACTCTGAGATCTTGAAGTAAATCTCGTACGACTTTGACGTGACCATTTTTGGCGGCCCAGCGGACGGCGGCGTTGTTAGCGGCGCTGGGGTCGACGCGTTTGTCCGCTAGTAATAAACGCACGACCTCGACGTGGCCATTTTCTGATGCAAGACGGATAGCGTAGTTACTTCTGGCGCTGGGGTCGACACGTTTGTCAGCTAGCAACAGTCGAACGATCTCGACGTGGCCATTTGCTGATGCAAGACGGATAGCGTAGTTACTTCCGGCGCCGGGGTCGACACGTTTGTCCACCAGTAGCACCCGCACGACTTCGACACAGTTTTTATATGAAGCCCAACAAATTGCGAAATTGTTATCGGCTGTAGGGTCAACATGTTTATTTTTTAATAATATTTCAACAACTTCGTTGTGGCCATTTTGTGATGCGAATCGTATGGCCTGGTCGTTTTGGGCGCCGGGGTCTACGCGTGTATCTGTTAGTAATAGTTTTACGATTTCAACATGACCATGGTATGCCGCAGAACGGATGGCGTCATTTTTTTTTACACTAGGGTCAACGAGATCATGCTTCAACAGCATTCGCACGATTTCAGTGTGGCCGTTGGATGATGCGCTGCGGATCGCACGATTGTCTTCGGCGCTGGGGTCGACGCCGTTGGACGATGCGCTGCGAATCGCATAATTGTCTTTGGCGCTGGGGTCGACGCCGTTAGCCTCGGCTAATGCCAGCAACTTCCAGACGACTTCGGCGTGTCCATTTTCTGATGCCCAGATGATTAACCAATTGCCTTTGGAATCGAGGTCATACCAGCATTTCAGGATCTCGAGGTATTCTTTAGGGTGATTCTTATTGGCTAGTGCGGCTTTAATCGTCTTTCTGACACTCATGTTATTTGGATCCACGGATTATGTACTGACGTGCGCGGATATATGGGGGTATACTATTAGAGTAGTATATAGCTTTCAAATTTAGTATAATATAATATATCGGTATTATGGTGGTGTAATTGACTTGTCTTGATAACATGACATTGTGGTGTTCGTAGTTAATCAGACTGTTTACACTATTTTTACCAATCGAGCAGTGGCGGCTGTGTGGCGTGTTAGCAGGCCGGTTGGCGAGCTTGTGATCTTCCTTGGAATCTATAGTCGCAGGTTTCGTGCTCGCTTCTCAACTTAGTTTGTGGCACGTTGTTTGATTATTATATGTGTTGATCAATTACCGACGAAAATGCAGCGATATAAAGGGGTTTTTCATCGGGGATAACTATAATTGCGTCTAGATTATTATTATTAACTGCATCAATTTCAATTGATTTTGTGGGATTTTGTTTATCTACATAAAAACCACCAGTACTAATATTGAATGTTTTTGATGCCAGAATCGTGAATCCGAATGGTATATTTATTTTTTTGATTTGAGGGGCGGACATTATTTCATATTTCTTAATTGATGGGTTAAATCCCATGGTGTGTCCAGTGTTGAAAGAATTACCGACAACGATATAGTCATATACTTTGCGGATCCTGCAACCCATAGACGGTTTATTCCATATTATAAAACAACCCACGTGTCCCACGTGGGCATAAATGAAGTATTTATGGTGTGGTCGGTATATACATTCAAACATTTTGAACATGTAATAATCTCGCATTTTTTTATTTTTGTAAAACCTCGACTGATATGTATTGGCAAGTACATCTGTCTTTGATCGAATTATATAACCAGGTGTATTAAATTGAATATCAACGCCATATACACTTAAACTATTATTATGAGATTTATTATACTCTTTCATCCAAATAAATAAATTATATAGTTCTTTTGTTTGCCACGGCGGCATTAGTCTTTTCATTAGTTCTGTAAGAGTATATTTACCCTTATGTTTTATAAAGGAATTGAAGAGTTTACATGTTGAATATTGATCTTCTAATATAAACGTATCGAACTTATATTTGGTACACAATATTTTAAATATTTTGATCCTTAATATGGTTATCTTCAATTGACCGTGTGTAGCCTCTCCGAATGCCACAACGTTGTGGTTTTTAACCAAAGATATAATATCATTAATGTTCATATTAATTAGTTAGTCGTCACGACTACTATAATATATAATATATAATATATAATACAAAAATAGAGAATTTATCAAATTTATTAACATCGATTTACGGTATATATATAGTTATGGACCTATTTAATGATACGCAAAGTCGTATGTAATAAAAAATAGTGTCTTCCTATTTAATAGTAGCGTCGTAAAATCAAGGGTGTTTGACATCGATAAAACTGTTTTCAGTGGTAGTATCGTAAGAATGGTATCATATAAGTCGCATGTATATCCAACAATTACAAGTATTTTCTTTCACCACATCTGAGCATCGTGGAGCATTTCCCAAATGTCGCCATAGAAGAGATGCTTCAATGACCACTTGTAAAACTTTGCATCGTCAATCCGCTCAGACGACACTCTTGGATCATCTAATAATATCTTCACTGTGCTAGCTTGCAGTGCCTTACATGCCCAGACGAGAATTTCTAACCCGTTCGCCGTGGGGTCAACTCGGATGTCCTTCAATAGTACGGCTAATACTTCATCGCAGCCGTTTTCAACTGCAATCTGCACAGCAGGACACCAACTATCACAGGGGTTAACTCTAGGATCCGTCAATAATGCCTTTACAAGTGGTACATTGTTAGCTTCAGCCGCACAGTAAATGGCCATGTTGTGTTCGGCGCTGGGATCAACATGAGTATCCCCCATCAACAGGCTCACGACCTTGACGTGGCCATTTTCAGCAGCAATTTGGATGGACCAGTTGTTGGGTACACTAGGATCGACAGCTGGAGCGTTCAGTAGAAATTCTACGACTGTCGTATATCCCTTCTCGGCCGCGGTGCATAGAAGCCAGTTCTTGTCAAATGACAAATCAATAGAGCCCCCTAACAGCTTCAACAGGGCCAATAGCGCTTCTTCGGTAAGAGAGTCCATTTGTGTCTCCAACTTGCGGGGATCTATACAAGGAGTCTTGGGCGGTGGTGTAGTAGTCATCGTGTTCGCTTATATCTTCACAGGGGGTGCGTGTCTTGGGTGTTGTAGTAGTCGAGTTCGCTTGAATTAATACTATTATACCGTAGATACAATATACTAATAGAATATGATCTTCAATTTTATCATAAAATATGTTTCGATTATAGCTATAATATGCCAATATATTATACCATAAAAAATCCATTCGTTTAAAGTAATCTATATTCTTTAAATTTATATGTAGTTAGACTGAACAAGATTCGCAGTTTTTATCGTCCAAGCTACACACCTTCTTTTCTGGGGAGGTGTTGGAGAGCTTCTCGACGTCCTTTGGTACCGGCATAGCCGTGGTGGTTTTCTGCGCGCCCTGGGCGGCCTGGGTGTGGATGTAGTAGGAGCCCGTGGTGAGGCCCAGCTTCCACCCCATGACGATGACGCTGAGGACCTTCTTCAGGTTCGGCTCGCCGAAGAAGTAGTTCAGGCTCTGCGTTTGCGAGAGGAAGGGGTTGCGCGCCGCCGCGTGGGCCGTGATGAGGCGCTGGTCGAGCTCGCGGGCGGTGCGGTACAGCCGGCGGACCTCGGCGGGGACGCGCTCGATCCCCTGGACGCTGCCGTCCGCGGCGAGGAGGGCGAGGCGCATCGGCTCGTCCCACAGCCCCCGCGACTCGAGCTCCCGCACGAGGTGGGGGTTGAGCATGACGAAGTCGCCGGCGAGGGTGCGGCGCGTGTAGAGGTTCGACGTGAAGGGCTCGGTGCTTTCGTTCTGGCGGACGACCTGCGACGAGGTCGCCGTGGGCATGTTCGACGTCACGTAGGCGTTGCGGAGGTGCTTCCGGCACCGCGCCCGCAGGTCGTCCCACATCTCCTTCGTGAGGGCGCCCCCCGTCGTCTTCGCGACGCCCGCGGCCCAGTCGCCGGCGAGGTGGCCGCGGGCCGCCCACATGTCGGGCTGGAGGAGGCCGCGCTGGGCCGCCGAGCCCGCGAACGTGGCGAAGTTGCCCCGCTCCGCCCCCAGCCGCGACGACTCGCGCATCGCGGCGAAGTAGATCGCGGCGTGGAGGGCGCGGTCGAGGGCGCGGGCCGCGCGCCCCCCGTAGGGGAGGCGGAGGCGCGCGAGCACGTCGGCCAGGCCGATCGCCCCGATGCCGAGGGGGCGGTGGCGCTCGCTGCTGCGGCGGCAGGCGGCGACGGGGTAGACGTTCACGTCGACGAAGTTGTCGAGGTTGCGCACCGCCGCCGCCGCGGCGCCCATGAGCGCGGCCCAGTCGACGCGCGGAGAGCTGGTGTCTTGGCCAATTTCGCCCCAAACGATGAAGCTGGCGAGGGGCAGCGCCGCCAGGAAGCACACGCCGTACTCGGACTTCTCGGGCGCCTCCTCGTCGTACCAGGAGGGGATCGTGATTTCGCCGCAGAGGTTCGAGCCGGCGATCGTGCGGACGTGGGACAGGTTGCTCGTGAGGTTTATGTTGTCTTTGAACAGAATGTACGGGTTGCCGGCCTGGGCGACCGTGATGAACCACTCGCGCATGACGTCGCTCGCCTTCACCGCCCGCGCGAAGCGCTTCTCGCGCACGTACTTGGCGTGCAGGGCGCGGAACTCCTCGCCGTGGCAGAGGTGGAGGCCGGGGGCGTCGCTGGGGTTGAACAGGTGCCAGGTCCCGTCGCCGCCGGCGAGCTCCGCGACGAGCGCCTCCATGAACATGTCGGGGACCCACAGGGCGTACTTCATGCGGCGGGCGTTCCCCTTCACCCCCTGCGCGCGGCCCATCTCGAGGAAGGTGAAGACGTCGGCGTGCCAGGGCTCGAGGTAGAGGGCGTCGGCGCCGGGGCGCTTCCCCTGGCTGACGTAGTCCTTGCGCTTTTGCAGGAGGCGGATGTAGGGGCGGAGCCCCCCGCTTGTCCCGCCGGTGCCGCGGATGAGGGAGCCCTGCGCGCGCATCGGGGTGAGCGTCGTGCCGATCCCGCCCGAGCCCTTCGACATCATCCCCGTGTCCTTCACGACGCTGAGGAGGGAGTCGAGGCTGTCGGCGACGGTGACGAGGAAGCACGACGCCAGCTGCTGGCTGCGGCAGCCCGCGCTGATCATCGTTGCCGACGCGTGGGTGAGGCGGTGCGTCGAGAGCAGGTCGTACACGCGGAAGGCGCGCGCCAGGCCCGCGCGGAACTCCTCCGCGGGGAGCTCGTGGCCCTTCCCCCCGGGCCGCGCGAGCGCGGCGGTGAGGGCGACGCGCATGTAGAAGTGCTGGGGGCGCTCGACGATCGCCCCCCCGTCGCCGCCGGCGCGGAGGAGGTACCCCCCCCGCACCATCGTCTGGAAGCCGAAGCAGTCGAAGAGGAAGTCGCGGGCGAAGTCGAGCCGCGCGTCGATCTCGCGCGCCGCCCGCGCGACGGTGCCGAGGTACTCGGCCGAGACCCGCGAGCGGCCCCCGAGGCAGGCGGCGACGGCCCCGATCCCCGCGCGCGTCGTCTTCTGCAGGTCGCTCACGAGGATGCGCGCGGCGAGCGCGGCGTAGTCGCCGTGGTGCGACGAGAAGTCCGCGCACACCGCGGCCGTGAGCATGTCCAGGTCGTGGGTGGTCATCTTGTTCTTGAACCGGCGCGTCACCTCCTGGGTGACCGCGGCGAGGCGCTTCGCGACGTACCGGAGGGCGGGGCAGCCCGCCACGACGCACAGGGCCGCGTTGCGGTCGGTTATCTTGTCGAACCGCACGGGGGCGAGGTGCTCGTCGCGCTTCATAACATATAGGACTTCCATTTTGGCGGTTGTATTGGCGCGAGCGTGGAGTGCGGGCGCTGTGTATTATACGACCGCGAATTCAAATTGCGCAAAATTGAACGGCGGGAACGCCTGTATATTACGCCAGCCATGGCGAAAAAAACGCTGAAGTCTTGGGCGGCGATCGACGCCGGCTTCGCCTCGGGGTCGGTCGGCGAGCCGCTGACCGTCGACGAGCCGGGGCGCCACTCCCTCTTCCCGCTGCGCGACCCCGAGATGTGGGCCTTCCGCAAGAAGATCGAGAAGCTGCACTGGGTCACCGGCGAGGTGGACCTGAGCCACGACCGCGGCGACCTGGCGAAGGTGACCCCCGGCGAGGTGCGCCTCCTCGAGTACGTGCTCGCGTTCTTCAGCCTCGCCGACGAGCTCGTCCTCGCCGGGCTCGACGAGCGGGCCGCCACGTACGTCCGGGTGAAGGAGGGCCAGCACTACCTGCGGGCGCAGGGCGACCAGGAGAGCGTCCACAGCGAGGCCTACTCGCTCCAGATCCAGGAGATTATCCCCGACCCCAAGCGCCGCGCGCAGGTGTTCGACGCCGTGAAGAACTTCCCCGCCGTCGCGCGGATGGCCGCCTGGGTCCGCTTCTGGACCCACGGGTCGGCGGTCGTCGTGGACGGCGAGTTCTCGCTCGCCGAGGCCGGCGACATCAGCGCGCTGGTCGACCAGGGGAAGGAGTGCGTCTTCGTCACGAACAAGAGCCTGGGCGGCGGCACCAGCCGGGGCCTCGCCGGCTTCGTCGCGGCGATGGCCCTCATCGAGGGGGCGATGTTCCAGAGCTTCTTCGCGGCGCTCCAGTTCTTCAAGGTCCGCGGGCTCTTCCCGGGGGTCGTGACCCTCAACGAGCTGATTTCGCGCGACGAGTCGGTCCACGCGTCCTTCTGGGCCTTCCTGGCGCGCGAGCGCCTGCGCTCGCGCCCCCCCTTCGAGGCGGTGCGGGGCCTCGCCGCGGAGACGGCGCGGCTGGGGCGGCTGTTCTTCGCGGAGGCGCTCCCGTCGCCGGTCGTGGGGCTCAACGCCCAGCTCCTGGGCGAGTACGCCGAGCACGCGGTTGACCACATCGTAACGCTTATGGGGTATCCGCCCGTGTTTAAGACCGCGAACCCGCTGAAGTTTATGGAGGCCCATTCCCTGAACCGCGTGGCGAAGACGAATTTCTTCGAGCACGACACGACGCAGTACCAGGGGCTCGGGCACGACTCCCTGGAGTTCGGCCTCGACGAGTCGCCGCTCGAGAATTCTCTGTCCGACGAAGAGTCGCCGCTCGAGAATTCTCTGTCCGACGAAGAGTCGCCGCTCGAGAATTCTCTGTTCGACGGAGAGTCGCCGCTCGAGAATTCTCTGTCCGACAAAGAGGAGTGAGTGCGCGCCGCTTGTTTTTTTACAAAAAATACCACGCGTGGCGCTATGCGCGGCAGTCCGGGCAATAGCGCTTGTGCCGGGAATACCCTATGTGGGTTTCGGCGAGGCAGACCTGGGACCCCCTGCACGAGAAGCACGTGTACTTCGTCTTTCCGTGGGGGCAGATGGCGCGCCCCTTGCACTGCATGCAGATTTGCTTTTGGACTAAATGCTCGCACAGCCCCTTGCCCTTGCAATCGACACAGAATCGCCTTTGGACTAAGTGATCGCATATCCCCTTCCCTTTGCACGGGACACAATAATATTTCTCTGTGTTGTGCGCGCACAGCTCAGAACCGTCGCATTTTACACACCTGGATTTTCGTTTGCCGTGTACACAGAATCTCTTGTTGTTACAGAGTTTACAATTATATTTTATTTTATCGTGCACGCAGTTCTTTTTCTTATAATTCTTACCAGCAGAACACACTGGACATTGCTTTAGTCGCCTGTCGTGTTTACATATGTGCTTCCCGCCGCAACTAGCGCACGTGTACTTCTGGCGCCCGTGTTCGCATATCCCCGGGCCGCCGCACTTGATACAGAGGGACTTGTGCTTGTGGTGTACGCACAGGAGTTCGACGCCGCTCCATATCCTAATTTCGCCGCGGTACAGGTATCGGCGATTTTCGACCCGCGCGGCGGGCGCCACGATTCGGTGAACCGTGTGGGGGACTCGGGTCCTGGCCCGGGCCCGCTGTTTTTTCTTGTACGTCGTTCTTATCGTCGTCATGTCGATGGCCGCTAAATACGGTTGACGACGTCAAGCCTGGATATATATAATACTACGGAGTTCAAATATTCTCATATAAAAAATAGCGAGTTGGTACTGTATCGCGCGCTATCGTCTGACGCGCTAATGAGCGGGCTTCCACGCGTCGAGCATGGCGACTATTTCGGCGTGGCCATTTTCGGCGGCACGCCTCCGCGCTTCTCCGTTATTAGCCCTTGGGTCGACTCGTTTATCTTCGGTGGACGCCCCTAACAATAGCCTCACAACCTCGACGTGGCCATTTTGTGATGCCATACGAATGGCCTGGTTGTCAGCGGCGCCGGGGTCGACTCTTTTGTCGGCTAGCAGTATTTTCACGACGTCGATGTGGCCATTTTGTGATGCCCAGCAGATAATTTCGTTGTTGTCGGCGCTGGGATCGACGCCATTAGCCTTGGCTAATAATCGCACGACCTCGACGTGGCCATTTTCTGCTGCTACGAGGATTGCGTAGTTGTCGTCGGCGCTAGGGTCAACGCGGTTGTCGGCTAACAGTATTTTCACGACCCCGTCGTGGCCATATTCTGATGCGAAGCGGATGGCCCAGTTGTCAAGGGCGCTGGGGTCGACCCTTTTATCGGCGATAAGTAACGCCACGATCTCGTCGTGGCCATTTTCTGCTGCCATGAGGATGGCGTAGTTGTCTTTGGCGCTGGGATCGACGCGTTTATCTGATAGCAGTATTTTCACGACCTCGACGTGGCCATTTGCTGATGCGAGTCGGATGGCATCGTTGTCACCGTCGCTGGGGTCGACGCAATTAGCCGAGGCTAATAGTAACAATCTAACGACCTCTGCGTGGCCATTTGCTGCGGCCCGGCGAATGGCTTGGTTGGCATCGGCGCTGGGGTCGACGCGCGTATCTTTGATGAGCGCCTCCACGACCTCGACGTGGCCATTTTCTGATGCCGATTTGATGGCGAAGTTGTCATCGGCGCTGGGGTCGACGCCATTAGCCTCGGCTAATGATAACAACAACCGCACAACCTCAACGTGGCCATTTGCTGATGCTAGTTGGATGGCGAAGTTGTCATCGGTGCTGGGATCGACGCGGTTGTCTTTGATGAGCAACTTCACGACCTCGACATGGCCATTTTCTGATGCTAGTTGGATAGCATCGTTATTAAAGGCGCTGGGGTCGACGCGTCTATCTTTGATGGACGCTTTCAGCAACAAACGCACGACTTCGACGTGGCCATTTTCTGATGCGAAGCCGATAGCCCAGTTGTCATATGCACCGGGGTTAACTCGTTTGTCTTTTAACAAAACCTTCACGACCTTGACGTGGCCGCTTGCTGACGCCCACCGGATAGCCTCGTTGCCATTGGCGCTGGGGTCGACGCGGTTG
>Ga0307376_10005018_pt1 | contig 12009 bp, 13 predicted proteins | sample TR2MG_FD_202536 | JGI IMG/M metagenome (GOLD analysis project Ga0307376, IMG submission 202536) | Soil microbial communities from Risofladan, Vaasa, Finland - TR-2 | ecosystem: Environmental > Terrestrial > Soil > Coastal area > Acid sulfate soil | place: Finland: Risofladan, Vaasa | collected... | reverse complement strand
AGAAACCTGGTTTTAGACACGATCATCACCCCTAATACAACCGGGTCGGGAAACCGGGCTTGGCTACTTCTCTATTTATCCCGGTTTCCCCATCTTATTCCCGCTCCGCTCAAACGTCATACCATTTCCGCCATTCACGAGCGGGCAGTCCGCCTGGGCAAGGAAAGACTCCGGGCTGTTATACTATTCTCTCTCTGTCAACGTTTCCCTGCCAACAGTTGGTATCAACCCCCGCACCACCGCCAGTACTTTTTGCACTACCTCTTCCGCCGCCCCCCGGGCATCCACCACCGCCCAGCCGCCTTCGGCGGACAGGTGCCGGTAAGCCGCGGACACCCTACCCTGAAAGGCGGAATCCCGTTCCAACACATCCTTCCCTGCCGCCCTCTGGCGAGCCGTGGCCACTTCCATAGGCAGGTCCAGTAAGATGGTCAGGCCGGCTTTGGGCAGGCCCGCATCTAAGTTCTGCAGCCACTGTTGCTCCAGCCCCAGGGCCATCCCATAGGCCCAGCCAGAAGGGCAGTAGCGGTCCAGAATCAGGACGTCCATATCTTGTCCCAGGGAAAGGACCTTTTCCCTCATCTCGTAGCGGTTAGCCGAATACAGCATCTGGACTGCCGCGGGCGAAAGCAGTGCCCGGCCAGCCAGAAAGTCTTCGATTATTCTCCCCACAGGCGTCTCCAGGACGGGAAAGTGCAGAGTAGCCACCTTGAGTCCGGTCAGGTTCTTTTCCAGGAGGGCCACCTGGGTACCTTTACCCGCCAGATCGATTCCTTCGAAGTTGATCAGATAACCCAAGAAACAGCCTCCTCAGGATTTCTCTATTTTCTTGAAGCCCTCGCCCAGCACCTCGTGCACGTCGGCCAGGATAACGAAGCTGGACGGGTCCTGGTTGTAGACGATATCCTTCAGGCGGGTGACTTCGGCCCGGTTGACCACCACCAGGAGCATCTCCCGCAGTTGGCCCGTGTACATGCCGGTGACGTTCCAGGCGGTGGCACCCCGCCCCAGGCCCTCCATCACTTCACCGGCTATTTCCGGCACCCGGGGCGATATGATGAAAAAGGCCTTGGCGTAGGAGAGGCCCTCCTGGACCTGGTCCACCACCCAGGAGGTTATGAATATCGTGATCAGGGCGTACATGGTGAGATCGGTCGAGGCGAACACCACGCCGGCCAGCAGGGCGATGACCGCATCCACCAGAAAGAGCAGTTGCCCCACATTTACCCCGGTATAGGAGCGGATTACGGCCGCCGCCAGGTCGGTGCCGCCGGTGGTACCGCGGTAACGGAAAACCAGGCCCAGGCCGAGTCCTTCCACCACCCCGCCGAAGACGGCGGCTAGGAGAAGGTTGTGGGTAGGCGGGGAGACATAGGGAGCCAGGAGGTCGATGGCCAGCGAGAGGGCCACCGTCCCGTAGAGGGACCTTATGATCGGTTTGGTCCCCAGGCGGTACAGGCCCAGGATAAAGAGCGGGATGTTGAGAACCAGCATGGTGGTCCCAACCGGTAGCCTGAGCACGTAGTACAGGATGGTGGCCACGCCGGAAAGGCCACCGGCGGCGATCTTGAATGGTACCAGAAAGAGGTCCAGGCCCAGGGCGGCCAGGACCGCGCCTACGGTCACCCCCAGGAAGTCAAAAAAGATGCGCCTGGACTCCAACACGTTCACCCCCGAAATTGGGAACGGCCACCCCTCCATATTCTCTCCGGCTGTGGGGGGGTCCTTCCTGAAAGCCCGGCTGGACTTCAACCTACGCTTCCGGTTCCGAGGCAGTCGGTATGTCTCGATTCGTAACACGCCTCGCCCTGACGGACTTGAAATCACCGTCCGGGGCCTGCCGCAGAAACTTGTGCGGTAAGAGGAGCAGGTTAAGTCGGCCGCACAAATACGGGCCCTGGCTAGCCGGGCAGGCTGAAGGACAGTTGCAAACCACGACTAAGCCGGGCGCGAATATCTCTGAAATCATTTTCAAGGATGATTGGCTAAAAAGCCGCACGCATGGTAAACCTTATTCTTGTTGTTGGTTAAATGGATTCCAAATGCGCAAACCATGGTTAAGCAGATGGTAAAAGTCTTCGATATTGCGTGTAACTAAAACCGCTGAGCACAAAATAGCTGTAGCAGCAACAATGGCATCCGGCAATTTTAGCTTACGTTGATAAGTCTTTCTGCTTAAGGATCGTAAATCCGCCGCCTTTAGCGCTACTTCAGAATCTACGTCGACTATTTCGCCAAGATTTAAAATATCCCTAATCTTGATTCTTTCTTCTTGTGTGAGTTCATGGAAAGAAAATAGCTCCGCTTCAACTATGGTTGAAAAATAAACTTCAATATTATCATCCTCAAATTTCTCTGCTAGACCAACTACCTCTTCAACGCCATTGAGAATGTAAATGACTATATTAGTATCAACCAGGTATTTATTGAATACTGGCTCCTGACCGGTCATCTTCATCCTCCCTAATTCGTAACATCTCCTCCACCAAGTTACTACGATTTTTTAACATGCCGGCAGCGGCCCTTATGGCCCCTTTGGGTTTAATACGTTTAGTTGTTTTTATGGTTACCTTTTTGTGGGCAGGAGTGATGTCCACCCAATCACCGGGTTCAATTTTAGCCATCTTCAACACTTCCCCAATTGCAATCCTGCCATCTGGTTCTACTCTCTTTTTGACTGGCAACATAATTATCCCTCCAGATGCAATGTTGTTACCTTCCTGTTACACCATTTTGAGTTGACTGATCCTTTGCCCGTCCGTTTCGGCAACCGGAACCTTATTGTTACAGCTGATTCGAAAGGGGGTCGGCGCCTGTGTCCGTCCATCCTCCCGAAGGACAAAAATTCCCGGTGATGAGGAAGTCTTTCCCAGGGCGAAGCCCAAGGTAGCGCCTTTCAAGGACACCGGTCAGCTCTTACTAATCTTACAGGATAACTTTCTTGCCAGCAAGGCCGCTTTCGGCGGCTAAAGCAGGTGCTGCACCATCTGTATCAGCGGCGAAACACGCCCAGGCAAGCGACGAACTGTACGCCATTGCGAATCTGTTGACTTGCCACGAGTGGGACGTGGTCGGGAACCCGGACAAATTGGGCATGGTCTCGGATGACACGGAGAAGGGCCACGGGAATCGGTCAGCACTCAGGAATACAATCACTGCGGGCACCGAATGAAACTAGACCCTCTACCGGTGCCCGCAGCGCGGTATTGAGGGGAGAAGGTCACGCATCCCACCAGCGCTTCTTTCCCTTCTTCCGATCCGAAGGTCCTCTTGAACGAATAATCGTTGGCCCGGTTGTCCTCCCCGGTCTCCCCCCAAACCACCACCCCCATCCCGCTTCTTCTTGTCAACCTTATTATACCAGATGCCGTTGGCGGACCCAAGCCCCTTTTTTCCATCACGCTCAAAAGGGATCAGCCCGGCCCTTCCGGGTTGTCCCTGACTGGCCGCCTGACCTGACTCCGGCAGGCGTAATGTTTGGATTCATTTCCACACCTCTCCAGCGGTGGCTTGAAGCCGCCGTCCCAAGCCCCACCGTAAGCGGAATATTGCCCCAGCCGGACACTCCAACCAGTCCGCCGGGGACTTCCCCCTAAGCCGCCTTCCTGCTCTGGATCAGGGCCCAAACCGCCAGAAGCAAAGGTATCGCAAACTCGAATGTCCCGCCGCTGTAAAAAGGAACGACCGTGGCAACAAAATGGGCCATGGTGGCTATGTTGGGCCAATTATAGCCGGCCACGGCCAGCATGAGGAGACCGGCGGGCAACACCATGGGCCGGTAGCTCTTCAGGTTGAGCCACTGACCCAGGCCCAGCACGGTTACGTAATACCAGACCGCCGCCTTGACGAAGACTGATGCCACCCAGGAGATCAGCACCAGGCTCTCCAGGTGCTGAAAGAAACTCAGCAGGTTGATCTCGCGAGCCAGACTGTAAAGCGGCTGGGAGAGGCGGGCCGTCTCGTCGCCGAAGGCCATGGTCAGAGCCAGGGCATCCACAAGCATCAGCAACCCTATCCACAGAATTGACCGCGTCAGCAGCCGTCCGCCCCGTTCCGGGCGGGCCAGAAGGGGAAAAAACATCGCTCCGAGAAGGACTTCCCCCCGCCAGGCGCCGGGGGTCAGTGATCCCACCACTACAGGCGTCAGCCCTTTCTCCAGAAAGGGCCTGAGATTGGAAAAGTCATAGAGGCCGCCCGCCAGGGCGAACATGCCAAGAAAGATTACCAGGCTTACGGGCAAAAAGACGATCGCCAGACGGCCGATCATCTCCGCACCGCCGTATACCGCCACCCCGGCCAGGAAAAGGAGCAGGGCCGTGAGCATGAGGGACGGGGTCCGGGGCAGAAAGGCGATGTTCATGAAGTAGGCGAACTCGGCGGCGATCGTCTCGGTTACGTCGATAAACCACAGGATGTATAAGAACTGCAGGATCTTGCCACCGGCCGTGCCCAGAAGGATTTCCATCCAGTTAAAAAAATTGAAGCCGGGAAACCGGGTGGTAAGACAGCCGCAGGCCCAGGCCACCGCCAGCGCGGCGAGCGTCGCCGGTATAACGGTCAGCCAGGCGTCCCTGCCGGCGAAGCCGGCCGCTACGGAGGGCAGGAAGAAAAAGGCCGTGCCCAAGACAGTGAACATGAGCATGGTGACCAGCTCCGCCTCGGATATACGTCCGCCTTCCAACAACCCTTTCACCCCCTCCGGTCATGCGGGTTGGCCGGGGCCAACCACCGCCTGCACCGTTTCTTCCGATTCCCGCCATACGGCCGGCAGAAAGGCGGGCATGCCGCCCGGACAGGCTGCCGGTGCCGTTAGGGAGATCCTTGCACTAAATCGGGTTTTAGCTTCCTCTTCCGGACCAGGCTCAGCGCCGCCAGGAGAAGATCGGCAGGCAAAACCCGGTAACTGCGCAGGTTGAGCCACTGGGCCATGCCCAGCACGATTACGTAATACCAGACCGCCAGTTTGCAAAAGGCACCGGCCACCCAGGCAGCCAGCACGAAAACCTCCAGGTGCTGAAAAAAATGCAGCAGGTTGATCTCCCGGGCCAGGCTGTACACCGGCAGGGACAGCCTGGCCGTCTCGGAGGCCAGGTCGACAGCCAGCGCATCCAGAACCAGCAGGACCGTTATGTATAGGACCGCCCGGCATAGAACCCAGCCGCCGATCGAAGGGCGGGCCAGAAAGGGGAACAACATCGCCCCCAGAAACACTTCGTCGTGCCAGGTCCCGGGGGGCACTGCTCCTGCCACCACCGGCGCCATGCCTCTCTCCAGAAAGGGCAGGAGGTTGCTGAAATCATAAAGGCCGGCGGCCATGATCGTCAGGCCGAGGATGATAGCCAAGGTGACCGGCAATACCATAATAGAGAGGCGGCCGATCGTTTCCACGCCGCCGTAGACCGCCACACCGGTCAGAACAAGCAGCAGGGCGGTAAAGACCAGCGCCACAGGCAGGAAGGCGATGTTCATAAAATAGCCGAACTCGTTGATGATGACCGTGGTTATGTGGATGAACCAAAGCATGTAGAAAAACTGCAGGAGCCGGCCGCCCACCCTGCCCAGAAGGATCTCCGTCCAATCGAAAAAAACCAGTTCCGCCTCTGAAAGGCGACCGCCTTCGAGCAAACTTCCCACCTCCTGTCAGTAAGCAAGTTTAAGAGGGACTTGGCAGGTGTTCCTTCGGGGAGCGTCCAAGGAAGTGGATTCCCTGGCCGGGACCTCACAGGTCAGCCCGGATCTGCCACCACGTTCTTGCCGGGGAAACCTTTTCTCTTAACCCGACGGGGATTCAAGCTCTTACGGACCAGACTCAGGACCACCAGGATACCCGGTAATACGATGGTAAAAAGCATGAGGTCGAAAGGGGTGACCGAAGCGAGGAAATGGGTGAGTATGGCCACATTGGGCATATCATAGTTGGTCACGGCGGCCAGGAGAAGGCTGCCCGGCAGCACCAGCGGCCGGTAGCTCTTCAGGTTCAGCCACTGGGCCATACCGAGCATGGTCGCGTACTCCCAGGCCGCTACCTTGACGAAAATGCCCGCAAACCACATGATCAGCACCAGGGCCTCCATGTGCTGGAAAAAATGCATCAGGTTGATCTCCCGGGCCAGGCTGTAGACCGGCAGGGTCAGCCTGGCCGCCTCGTCTCCGAAAGCCAGGGTGACGGAGAGCGCATCCACAAGCAGCAAAAAGCCGATCCATAAATCGGCCCGGAAGAGCACCCAGCCTGCCTTTTCCGGGCGCTTCAGGAAGGGGAAAAACATCGCTCCCAGAAAGATTTCACTCCGCCAGCCCGCCGGAGGAAAGGTTCCGGCCAGCACCGGCGCGATACCCCTCTCCAAAATGGGCGTGAGGTTGGCAAAATCGTATAGACCGGCGGCCATTAGAGTAATTCCCATTGAGATAACGATGCTGACCGGCAAATAAACGATGGCCAACCGGCCGATCATTTCCACCCCGCCGTAAACCGCCACCCCGGTCAGGATCAGAAGTAGGATCGAAAAGACCAGGGGTGGCGTCACCGGCATGAAGGCGATGCGCACGAAGTAGACAAACTCGTTCACGATGATGCTGGTTACGTGGAGAAACCACAGCACGTAGAAGAACTGCAGGATCTTGCCGCCCGTTTTGCCCAGGATGATTTCCGTCCAGTTGAAGAAATTGAAGCCGGAAAACCGGCTGGAGAGATAGCCGGTAAACAGGGCTACCAGAAATCCGGCCACCACCGCCAATATCGGGGTCAGCCAGACATCCCTCCCGGCAAAGGCGGCCGCGACGGCCGGCAGGAAAAAGAAGGCCGTTCCCATCACGGTATACATCATCATGGCGATTAGTTCCGCCTCGGATATGCGGCCCCCTTCCAGCAACGACCCCACCTCCTTCTCAGTGCAAGTCCAGGAGCGGCTTGGATGTCAGTCCGCTGGTGGTCACCTTCACATGCGCCTCTACCGATACAGGCAACTGCGGTAACTGGTCGGACCAGGTATCCTTGATGGTTTTCCACAGTTTGGGGTCGGACCGGTGCACCACCTGGGAAAAGCCGAAGATGTCGGACCGGTAGCCGGCAAGGGCTTTACTCAGAGCGGCCCCAACCTCCTTTTGCACGATCCGCCCCGCTCCCTGCTCCAGTTCCGTATAATCGGTGTCCTTGGTCAGGGTGATGGTGGAATCCGTCTCACCAACCACGGTCTCCGCGTCAATCCGCACGAAGATGGACGGTTGCCCTCCCGTTTTCCCCATCTTGACCGCGGCCCGGCTATGCAGGAGGTTTAGCGAAGTCATGCTGTTTCCGGTCGGCACCTCGATGGCGCCGCCCCGCTTGCCCTGCACCCACAGGAGGCCGTTGCTCTCTTCCTCGTTGAGCCAGCCCGCCAGGTGGCCTTCGCGGAACACGGCCGCGCCGGACAGGACAATCGACTGAAAGGGTTCGGGCAGCATCACGTGCCGCGCCTCCATGTCCGGCGGCGCCTGAAAGGCACTGCGGATCACCACCAGGCCGGCGGCCACCGGGCTCGACCCTTGAGCCGCCACCCCTTTGATGACGTCGGAAAGTGGAGTCACGGCATAGAAGCCGGAGAGTTCGCTCTTGTGCATGATGGCTTCCACCTGGGAACTGGGGGTCATCGAAAGCGGCGTGTTTTCATCAAAGAGACGGCTGATCGGGCTACGCGATACCACAAACCAGGCGTTGCGCCGCACCTCCCGGCTGCGGGTCAGAAAATCCAGGAGTTCCCGCAGGTCCCGCTCCCGGGCCAGGTCCTCGGACACGACAACCAGACGCAGACTGGAATAGAAAGGGCGACGGGGAATGATGCGGTTGAGCATGGTCAGGGCATGATCGACAGTCTGGCCCTGGGCACTGAAATTCTGGTAGGCCTTGATACCCTGAACCGGCCCCGCTCCGGCAGAGTGGGATATGGCCCGCGAATTCAGTATCTGCAGCGTCACCTTGATCTGACCGTGGGCACCCCGTTCCAGAGCCATACCGTCCACCAGGCCCAGCGTCTCCACTTCCCGCTGGTCCCAGCAGCCACCGGTGAATAGCATTAAGACCAGGGCCAGAGACAAAGCCAGTAGACGAAAAAGCACTAGTTATCCCTTCCCGGCCGGGCCAGCCAGTCCGGTTGCTGACGGCGGACGTTTTCCTTGGCGATCTGGCGGGGCCTAAGGGTCATGGCCCACCAGGGGGCCCTAACGAAGGTATCCTTCATCCCAGACGGTTCGAAGGGGGCGAAGGGTCCGTAATAGGCGGCGCCGAAGGAGCGCAGACTGAGCATGTGCATCAGGATGAGGAACAAACCGCCCATCAGGCCGAAAAGGCCCCAGAGGGCGGCCATGATCATCAGGGGGAAGCGCAGCAGGCGCAGGGTCAAACCCGTATTATAGGTGGGCAGCATGAAGGAAGCCATCAGGGCCAGGGCCACCACGATCACCATCTGGGGCGAAACGAGGCTGGCCGTTACCGCCACCTGCCCCAAAATGAGGGCGCCTACTATACTCACGGCCTGGCCCACCAGCACCGGTAGGCGGATGCCGGCCTCCCGCAGCATTTCCGTCGCCGCCTCCAGAAGCAGCGCCTCCACCACGGTGGGAAAGGGTATGCCCTCCCGGGAGGCGGCAATGCTCTCAAAGATCCGGGTGGGGATCATTTCCTGGTGATAGGTGATCACCGCGATGTAAAAGGAAGGCAGGGCGATGGCCATCCAAAAGGCGAAGAAGCGCAATATCCTGATGGCGCTGGCGAAGTAGTAGTTCTGATAGTAATCCTCCGGAACCTGGATCAGGTCGGTAAAGCGCACCGGCAGCCACAAGACTGTCGGGGTGCCGTCGGTAAAAAGGGCCACCCTGCCTTCCAAAAGGGCTGCGGCAATCCGGTCCGGCCGTTCGGTATTGCCCAGCTGGGGAAAGGGAGAATAGGGATTGTCCTGAATGAGCTCCTCCAGGTAGCCGCTCTCCAGTATCGCGTCGATCTTGATGCGCGTCAGCCTTTTTTTCACCTCGGCCACCAACTTGGGATCGACCAGACCCCGGACATACATGACCACAACAGTAGTTCTGCTGACCGTACCCAGGGTGAGGCTTTCCGCCGTCAGGTTGGGCGTTTTGAGCCGCTTGCGCACCAGGGACGTGTTGACCGCGATATTCTCGGTAAAGGCTTCCCGGGGGCCCCGCACCGCCGGTTCTATCTCGGACGTACCAACCGGGCGCTGCGGGTAGGCCTTCAGGCTCAGGGCAAGGGCCATCTCTTCGCCCTGTATCATGAGGATCACACAACCGGACATCAGGTAGGTGAACAACTCGGCCAGGTTTCTTATCGCCATGGTCTCCGGCACGCCCAGGAGATAGTCCCTGATCACTTGCAGGGGATCCCGGCCGCCGGGGTGGCCGGCCAGGGTGGATTCGAACATGAGTGGCCTGAGCACGGTGTCCTGGACATCCGCGGTATTGACCATGTTGTCCAGAAAGATAATGGCGCAGGGCAGTCCGTCCAGCAGCGCCACGCGGAAGCGCCGGAAAACGGCATCGTAACTGGCGCCGATAATCTCCCGCAGGCGGGCCAGGTTCTGATCCAGATCCCGGACTACCGGCACCCGGGCCAGTTCATCTTCCCGAAAATCAGGCCGCTCCTCCGGAGGGGATCCGGAAACCGGACCTTCCTTGTCACGGGTTTTCCCGAACCGGAAAAAGCCGGACATTCTCTCACCCCGCTTCTTTACCTATTCTCCTTTGCGGGCTGTCTTTTATGCCCGGAGGGGGTGAGGGAAAATATGGGGGAGGTCCGGAGCTCCTCAGCCGGAAAAAGGGAAGCCGCCAACAGCTTCACCACAGACCCAGTTGCGGCCCCGGCTTTAATACGGCACCGGAACGGGTAACAACATGAGCATCCGGGTAAAATAAAGGCTGGCAATGAAGCTATCACCCTGCGGGCAGGAGGGAGATGTTGCAGCCCTGCAAAGCACTCCGGGCAACCGGGTCATCCGCCACCCCAAGGCCTACGTGTCTACAATTGCAACCAGTGTCATTCACGCGCGAAATCCCTGGACAACAGTGGTTTAATCTCTTATATTCCCAGGCTTTGGACAGATATTTTTGGATAGCTACGTTAAGGAATTTCTATTTATCATCTGGGAAATCATCGTAAACATTAAGTCCAACCTAAATGATTCCATCTTATATTCATTCACAGGACGATTCGAAATGGCCACCAAGGTACTTGATAACAGATGGCTGCTTCTATATGTGGCGGTATTTATTTATGTCGTCTGGGACAGTTACCGTTCAACGGTAGACCTGAACAAGCTGAGTGTGTTAGCCGAATATAGCAAATCCCAGATCATACCGGTAAGTTTGGATTCTTTTGAGGTCCTGCTCGGCTCCTTTGCGGCTCTAGCCGCAATAACCCTCGACACCGCCGGCACCGAATTAGTCTTGTGGTCCTACCCGCACAGAATACTATTTATGGCCGTTTTTGCCTTCATCGCCGAGCCGTTGCTGACATACATGGACCTATACCGGCTGTATTCCTGGCGGTATTTCTACTCCTTCCCAATCTATATAACCCTTGGAATTATTCTGAAATTGCTGAGCGACTGGCTTTGGCAAAACAAGAACCGCGTCCTGCGGCGGAGTTGACCCGTCCGGTGCATACAGCCCCCGCTTCCCGCCCTTGGGCGAAGCCTGAAAAAACCAAAAGCCGGGCCCTCTGCCCGGCAAACGTACCTCCTGGTTGCTGGCCCCTCACCTCATGGTGACGATGATAGTGCCCGCCGTCAATATTACCGCCACTATGGTACCTATGGCCCAGTAGCGCAAAGTATCGATCTTCCCGTCCAAAATATCGAACTTCCCGTCTATCTTGCTATCCAGACGGCCGATCTCCTGGCTCAGGGTGCCAATCTCTCCATGCATCTCCTGGCGCAGGGTGCCAATCTCTCCATGCATCTCCTGGCGCAGAGAACCAATCTCCTGGCGCACAGTACCAATCTCCTGGTGGAATTCACCGGCCTGCCGGTCCATTTTGGCCTCCAGTTCCACCCTGAGATTGTTAATGGCCGTTAGAATATGAAAGCCCCAAGATTCGGGCACCTGGGGAGGATTTCCAAACCCGTTTTCAGCTTCCTGCGCCACTGCGCCCGCCTCCTTCGTGAGTCCCGCGTGGCCGAATATTTTTGTCTCCGACCGAAGCCACCGGTCGCCTCCGGTGCGGGGACAAGGCCCCCTTCGCTAGTGGAGCCGGCGAACACCAGTTCCTCACCTAGCCAATTAGGTAAATAATTACCTTAACAATAGTATATCATTATCTTGCCAGCCTAACAAGCGCTCTTTTTTCCGCTCCCTACCGGCTCTCCCGCAGTGCCTTTTCCCGCAGGAAAGCGGCGAGAAGGCATCTATCTCCCCGTCCATCACCGCGGCCACGTTGCCCACCTCCACGCCGGTGGTCCTTGACCAGAGAATAGGGGTGAAAGACGTAGGGCTACCTGGTGATTGACATGCAGACGTAATCATTATCTAGAATACCCTATGTATATCTGCTTAACTGATTCCCTACAAGCCAACTTAATCTCACTAAACACCATTGATCTGCCCAAAAGGCCAAATTTCAAACTATACTTCTCTACAAATCTCACTGGGCAAGAAAATTCCTTCCCGCCTACAGTGATCCTCATATCTTCCAGCTCCCATGCACTGCTCGCTCCACCCACGCCAGTTGAACTGACGGCGTGAAGTTGCTCTTTCCTTATGTTTAAGATCGTTATAACGTCTTTTGGCAATACAGTTACATCTGCACCAGAATCAACCAGCATTAAATAGGGCAATGAGATATTATTATATTGGAGTATGGCCTGAACTACAGGCCTGTAATCTCCGTGGAGATATCTATGTGGAAATACTTCGTCAAAATACATCTCAGTCATAACTATGCCTACTCCATCCCTGTCTTCCAACGGAAACAAGAAGAGGCGATCCAAAACCATGATCCTTGGCCTTTTCCCAAACATCGATCAT
>Ga0307376_10005017_pt1 | contig 12009 bp, 10 predicted proteins | sample TR2MG_FD_202536 | JGI IMG/M metagenome (GOLD analysis project Ga0307376, IMG submission 202536) | Soil microbial communities from Risofladan, Vaasa, Finland - TR-2 | ecosystem: Environmental > Terrestrial > Soil > Coastal area > Acid sulfate soil | place: Finland: Risofladan, Vaasa | collected... | reverse complement strand
AACGGCGGAATCAGCACAGGCATTCTCCATAACGAAGGGATACCTGGTACTACCGCTGTTTTGCACCGTTACTTCATTGCGCCCCCAAGGTTTGTGACACTACTCAAAGTTTGCCCACGCTTCGAACGGCGCCTGGTGCATTCACCGCAGGTGCCGTAGACAGTGAGCTCGTGACTTTTCACGACAAAATCGTACTGCAGCCCGATTCGCTCAAGTGTGGATTCAGGCAGGCACTCTTTGAAGTCGACGATACGATCGCAGCTCGTGCAAACGAGGTGATGATGATGGGAACCTCCGCACACGCGGTACTTACGCGTACCGTCGGAGAGCTCGACCCGGTCGAGTACTCCTTTTTCAACGAGTTGTTCAACTGACCGGAACACAGTTGCACGTCCGATTCGCCCGTGGTCCGCACGAAGTTCCTGCCAGAGGTCTTCGGTGGAAAATGCCCGCCCGCTGCGCGCAAGCTCCCCGAGCTTCTCGGCGACTATACGGCGCGGCTCGGTGTTCGGGCGCGTCAGTTCGCCGAATGCATCCTCGATTCTTTGTTCCAGGTCCTCAGCTGGTTCTTGATTCATCACTCACCTCGTCCTGTCTCGCGATCCAGATGGTGTGGCTCTTCGATCCGTGCAGTGTGCCGCTTCCGTCGCACGGCAAGTGACAAAGCGTACACCAGGGCTGCAAGCGAAGATATGAAGAATCCGACGGGAAGGTGATGTCCGGTTCCTGCTACGGCAAGCACGAGCCCCAGCCAGGTTATGCCGACGGCAATTCCCACCGAGAGTGCAATCGAGCGAGTCGGGCGTCTGGTGAAATTGACGGCCGCGGCAGCTGGAGCAATCAGCAGCGAAGCGGTGAGAAGTACTCCTACCGCAAGCACGCAGGCTGCAGTCATGAGCGCGAGGATAACCAGAAACACGACCGACAGCGTTCGGGTGTTCAGCCCGCGCGCTTCGGCTCCTGCGGGATCGATTGACGCGAACAGGAGCGGCCGGTAGACGACCATGAGTACGGTTACTGCGGCCAGGCTGCTTGCGAGCGCAAGCACGATGTCGACTACATCGATATTGAGGAGTGATCCGAACAGAATGTTCACTCCGCCAAGTGCGTGAGTTGCATTCGTGTGAGAGTAGATGCTGAGGAAGAGCACGCCTGTGCCGAGCGCGAAGGAGAGCACCATGCCGACCTCAACATCGCGCCCCTTTACCCGTGTTCCGAGAAAGCCCAAACCGACGGCGGCAAGCAGCGAAAAGACGATCATTCCCGACAGCGTTGGCGCTCCCACGAGCGCGGCTCCGGTGGCTCCGGCAAATCCTATGTCGGTGAACGCTTCACCAGCGAACGCGTGGGCCCTGAGGACCAGGAAGTATCCGACAATCCCGGCGGCAACGGCGACGATGGTTCCTCCGAGCAGCGCACGAAGTACGAGTTCCGATGTGAAAATGGCGCTCATGATTCGTGAACCTTCGCGTACCTGATTGACGCGTGCGGCCTTCCGGTCACTATCCGAACGGGAAGGTAGACGAGAAATGAGATCGCGGCGATGAAGAAGCTCACCGGCCAGTTCCCGCTCAGTCCTGCAAGCGTGATGCCGATGAATACGTAGCTGACGCCGAGAAAGCTCGAGAGGAGGATTGCGTGCACCGGTCTTCCGGTAATGCGGGTAGCCGTTGCGCTCGGGCCGACAAGCAGCGTGAAAACGAGCATTGCTCCAACCACCTGCACCGCCAGCGAGACGGTGACCGCGACCGTCACCAGGAAGATCACCGACAGAAATAGTAACGGTACTCCGCGCGCAGCCGCAGTCACCGGGTCGACGGTGCTGAACAGGAGCGGCCGGAACAGGAAGAGGAGTACACCCACAACTCCCATGCTTGATAGCGCGGTCAGAAGGGTGTCCTGTCGCGTAATGCCGAGGATAGTTCCGAACAGGATGCTGTAGACCTGCTGCGCGTATCCGGAGTAGAGAGACAGAAACATCAAACCGAGGCCGAGTCCGAATGTCATGATAACGCCGATTGAGACATCCCGTTCCCGGACGTCCCGTCCTGCGAATGCCATGGTAACTGCGGCGAGGATAGTCAGTGCGAACAGACCGTATACCGGTCGGACTCCGAACAGCACCGCACCGGCTGCACCGGCGAATCCGATGTTTGGCAGCGCATGGCCTGCGAACGTGAAGCCTCTTCCGACTAGAAAGTAACCTGAGACGGCTGAAGCAACCGCCACGCACACGCCGCTGATAAGGGCGTTCTGGATGAACGGGTATCGATACAGATCGACTATGGAGGCGAACATCAGATTTCCACCCCGAGTACGAAGACTCTGCCCATCGCTTCGACCACGTCGACCGGGCTTCCGTAGAGCTTGCTGAGCGTTGCGCGGGTGATGACCTCCTTCGACGTTCCGATAGCGGACCGGCCTCCCGCCATGTAGAGCACGCGGTCAACGAAGGGCAGGAGCGGATTCACGTCATGGGTCACCAGAAGCACAGCGATGTTCCGTTCCCGCCGCAGCCTGTCGACGAGCGTAATAATCTCCTGCGCCCGGGCGATGTCCAGATTCGACAGCGGCTCATCGAGAAGGAGCAGGCGCGGACCGGTGAGCAGAGCCTGGGCGATAAGAAGCCGCTGCCGCTCACCGCCGGAGAGTTCGCCGATCGGTGCATCCGCATACGCTTCTGCATGCACTTCGGCAATCGCCTTATCGATCAGCGCCGTTCGCTTGCGACTCGGCCAGCCGGGACCAAAACGATGACCGTCGAGTCCGAATCCGACGATGTCACGCCCCCGCACGGCAAAGTCGGTCTCAAGCGTGCGAAACTGCGGCGTGTATCCAATGAGCGCGCTTCCCCTGCGCGGCTCGCGGCCGAGCACGCTCACATTCCCCGCCTGTTGACGGATCAATCCAAGGAGCAGTTTCAGCAGCGTACTCTTTCCCGCGCCGTTTGGACCGAGTACCGCGACGAACTCGCCCGGTTCAATCGAAAAGCTCATACTCTCCTGGATTACCCGCTCTCCGTAGGTGATCCTGACGCCGTCGAGTTCAACGACAGCGGCGAGGGTCTCTGCGGTCGCTGTGATCATTGTGCTGTGGTCCCCGTTCCCGTTGTTCGACCGGAGAGCGCTGCTTCAACGGCGGCAAGCTGAGACATCATCCACGACTGGTAGTGTCTGTTCCGCGGCATCGTTTCAGTGACCGGGACCACCGGAATTCCCGCAGCTTTCGCGTCCTGCTGCATGCTGGTCGTGATCTTGTCGACTGTCTGTTCATTGTAGATGAGGAGTTTGACCTCCCGATTACGGATCTGGTTTTCGGCGGCGAGTATTGAGCTTGCGGGAGGATCGTTTCCCTCGGCAATTGCCTTCTGAAAGCTGAACGGCGTGATCACTTTCAACGCCATCGGCACCGACTGATACTGAAAGATTGTCTCGGTGAGCGCAATCGGCGTGCCAGCATACTGTGCCGAGATCTCGTTCATCTTCGCGGTGATGGGCGCAAGGCTCTCGCTGAACAGGGTAAGGTTGTGATCAAACTGCTGCGCATGGGCTGGATCGATCGACGCGAGGTCCGCTGCTATTTTTGCCGCTATCGCCTCGGCATTCTTCGGACTGTACCAGACATGAACATTGTCCGGCAATTTCAGCGGCGCGACCTCATAGCCCTTTATGACGAGTCGTTTCGGCTGGGGGGAGGCGGCGAGAAGTCTGTCCATCCAGGAGTCGTATCCGCCTCCGTTTTCGATTACCAGGCTTGCGACCGCGATGCTTTTCGCATCATTCACGTCGCTTTCGTATTGGTGCGGGTCGATGTTCGGATCGGCGAGTATGCTCCGCACTGTCGCGTAAGGGCCCGCAATCTGCGACGCGATGTCACCGTAGAAGTTCTCGGCAGCGACGATTCCGACACGGCCCGATCCGCCGGAGAAGAGGGAGTTCTCGACCGTGCCGCCGGCAAATGCCTGTGCCACGGATATGACAAGCCCGATGGCAAGAGCCGTTGTCAGTGAAGTTGCGCGCATGCAGAGTCTCCTTTAACGATACGGAGTATCATTTATACTGCGTAAGATAATCACTTCATGATGCGATGGTCAATGAGATCAGGTATCAACAATGCGATCACGGATAGACGTAGACAAAATCTGCGGAAGGAAGCTGCTGCACCGAGATCACGTTGACCAGAGGCACAGTCGCTCTTACTCCGCTGTAGGGGTCGGCCCACTTAGTAGTGGATAGCGTGCCGCGTATCCGAACCCAACCGTCCAGCTGCGCCCCGGCCATCAGTGGTCCGGCACAGAGGAATCCGAGCGGAACAGCATCCGCTGCGCAGCACCACATGAGCAGGTGCGCAGCAAGAAACTGGTTGCCGGTCGAGGTTCCGTCCCGGATGATCCGGCCCGTGATCTCGATCGTGTCGCCGCGAAATGCAGCGGGCCGGGCGTATAGCTTCGTGTAGAGTGCGAAGTAACTTTTTTCGGTCAGAGTCAGCGATGAACCGGAGAAATCCGGGGTCGATGCGTTCGCCGCCGCCGTTCTCGCTGGCGCTGATGCCGGAGCGGAAAGTGCTACATCCGCCGCCAGCGTCGGAAGATTCTGCGGCGCGGACGATGAGAGCAGGAATCCGCCGTTGCCCCCGGCAAGCGGAACGAGGAGGAGCGGCAGGACGACGAGCGCAACCCCGGACGGCAGCGTTCGCGACCGCCGTGACGGCATAAGAAAAAGCTCGGCTCCCGCAAAGAGCGCCAGGACGACCGCCGCGAAGATGACAAATGGTTGCATCCGCGGATTCACGAGATCAGTCAATCTGCCGGACAGGACGAGGTAACCAAAGTACGCGGAGTACAGTGTGATTGCTCCAATATAGATTCCGCGTCTCATGGAACCCCCGTGAGTGCAAATACCGACGGTAGCAGATTGACCCCGATGCCGATGATTGCACTTACCAGCGCGACGGCCCCGATCAGCAGGAGGATGAAGCGGCCGCGAAAGGCGGTGGACAGCATGAGAGTATTCTTCAGATCCATCATCGGACCAAAGATCAGGAACGCCACGAGTGCTCCCGTGGAGAACTGGCTCATGAATGCGCGCGCGATGAAGGCATCGGCCTCAGAGCAGACCGAAAGCACGTAGGCTGCCCCGATCATCACCACGACCGAGAGCAGCACCGAATGGCCGATGCTCCGCAGGCTCTCATCCGGCAGCAATACCTGAATCATCGACGAAAGTATCACGCCGAGGAAGAAATAGCGTCCGACTTCGAAGAAATCCTCGGCGGCGTGGGGCAGAATTGCCTTAAGTTGCGCGATCGGGCCACCGTCCGCCGGTCCATCGTGGTGATGTCCGCCCGAAGCAGGGAGAACGCGTGATGCCATTGCCGAGAGCAGCACGTCAGGATCCAGGAGGCGCCGATCTGCCAGAAAGGAGAGCACCAGGCCGATTGTCACTGCGGCGGCAAGGCCCAGGATGCCACGGAAGAGTACCATTTGCGGAAACTGAATAAATGCAAGCCAGGTTGAAGCGAGAACCAGCGGATTGACCATGGGTACTGCAAGCATGAAGGTTATTCCGACGTGGAGCGGCGCACCCTTCTTCATCAATCCGCGAACAACCGGGACGATGCCACATTCGCAGAGTGGAAAGACAAAACCCATGAGCGACGCGGCGAGTGCACCTATCACGCGGCTCTTCGGGATCAGCCGGGCAATGAGCTCTTCGGAAACGTAGAGGTGAATAACGGCCGAAACAAGCGAGCCGAGCAGAAGGAATGGAAGCGCTTCGACCAGTATGCTCAGCGTCGTGACTGCGAACCGCTCAAGTATGATCGGATCGAATCCGCTGCCGAGCGACTTCACTGCCAGAATGCACAAGCCCGCAAAGACGAGCGGATAGAGCGCCAGGATGCGCGCATCGGCTTTGAACTGCGACCCTCGCACTGCCTGATCCACTTTGACGACCTCCGGAAATCACGGAAATCGTACGGTCCGAGTCGACTATTGTCAACATAACCCGACGCGCGCACCTGTTCCACGATACGCCTCTATCCGCGGTCTATCACCAGGCTTCGTGACAGGGCGAAAAAAGAGGACCGGCTTGCGGCCGGTCCTCTTTCGCTACTCAATGAAGCAGCTAGAAACGGAAGAGCATGTCCTCGTAGGTCGGGAACGGATAGAAGTCGGCGGGAAGCAGTGCCTCGAGGGCATCGACTTCGACACGCAGAGCTGCCATTGCTCCAAAGACCTTCTCACGGAAGAGTTTTGCCTTCTTGAAGGTTTCTCCTTCGGCCCGGGCCGCGGCCAGATCCTTCTCGAGCAGAGTGAGTCTCGTAAACGCTCGCGCCAGGATATCCCCGCCTGCCTCAAGCTGCATCTCGATGCCGGATGCATCGACTTTCACCGATTTCAGCGCTTCGACGCTTCCGACAAGTCCGGTGAGCCACTCGGTCGCAGAGGGGAGAATGCTCTTCTTCACCATCTCGATCATGATGCTCGCTTCGATATTGATAGTCTTCGCGTACTTCTCGAGGTAGATCTCGGTACGGCTGTGAAGCTCCTGTGAGCTGAACACTCCGTGCTTCTTGAACAGGGTGATACTGTAGTCCTTCGAGTACTCAGGCAGACAGTCTACCCACGCCTTCACGTTCGGCAGGCCGCGCTTTGTCGCTTCGGCTTCCCACTCCGGGCTGTAACCGTTTCCGTTGAACACGACTCTCTTATGGGCCTTGTACTGCTCGGTTACGATCTTCTTGATCTCGGCAATCTTGTCGGATGCTTTCTCGAGACGATCCGCATACTGAGAGAGAATCTCTGCGACCGCGGTGTTCAGCACGACGTTCGGGCCTGCGATCGAGTCGCCGGAGGGCACCATGCGGAACTCGAACTTGTTACCGGTGAATGCAAACGGACTTGTTCTGTTGCGGTCGGTAAGATCCTTCGGCAGATCGGGAAGCGTTGTTGCACCAAGCTCGAGTTTCACGCCTTCCTTCGCGGTGACCGGCTTTCCTTCACTGATTGCTTCCATGATTTCCTGCAGCTGACCAAGGAAGATGGAAATGATTGCCGGAGGAGCTTCGTTTGCACCGAGTCGGTGATCGTTTCCGGGGTTTCCGGCCGCTGTGCGGAGCAGGAGTGCGTAGGTGTCAACCGCTTCGACTACAGCGGTACAGAACAGCAGGAACTGGCTGTTTTCGTGCGGTGTGTTTCCCGGGTCGAGCAGATTCTGACCATCGTCGGTACCCATCGACCAGTTGTTGTGTTTACCCGATCCGTTAACGCCGGCAAACGGCTTTTCATGCAGGAGCGCCATCAATCCATGTCTGCTCGCGACGCGGCGCATGGTATCCATGACAAGCTGATTCCAGTCGGTCGCGACGTTTGATGCAGAGAAGATCACCGCAAGCTCATACTGATGCGGCGCAACTTCATTATGCTGCGTCTTCGCGGTAATTCCGAGCTTCCACAGCTCTGCATTGAACTCCCGCATGAACGATTGGACATTGTCGGGAATGGAACCGAAGTAGTGGTCCTCCAGCTCCTGTCCCTTGGCAGGAAGTGCTCCAACGACCGTGCGTCCGGTGAGCAGGAGGTCAGGGCGCAGGTTGTAGTACTCTTCGTCGATCAGGAAGTACTCCTGTTCGGGGCCGACCGTCGTCACGACGCGGGTTGCCGTCGTGTTTCCGAGAGTCTTCAGCACGCGAAGTGCCTGCTTGTTGAGGGCGTCCATCGAGCGGAGCAACGGGGTCTTCTTGTCCAGTGCCTCACCGTTGTAGCCAACGAAAGCGGTCGGAATACAGAGTGTCACACCCGAGGGATCCGACTTCAGAAACGCAGGGCTTGCGGTATCCCATGCGGTATATCCACGTGCTTCAAAGGTTGCCCGCAATCCGCCTGACGGAAATGACGATGCATCCGGCTCGCCCTGAATCAGCTCCTTGCCTGAAAACTCCATGAGTACTCGGCCGTCGGCGGTCGGGCTGATGAATGAATCGTGCTTTTCAGCAGTAATTCCGGTCAGCGGCTGGAACCAGTGCGTATAGTGCGTGGCACCCTTCTCTATCGCCCAGTCTTTCATGGCGTTCGCCACAACTTCAGCAACCGCGATGGTAAGCTTGTGCTTTCCAGCCTGTACCTGCTTGAGTTCCTTGTAGATGGACTTGGGTAGGCGTTCACGCTGCATTGCGTCGTTGAAACTGTTGGAACCGAAGATTGCAGGAATCCCGGTCACGGTGTCGACGATGTCGGACATATAGTCTCTCCTTGTTATGTATGGGTCCGGTGGAACCCCGGAACAGGATTCGGCGTCAGAAACACCGCCGGACCAACATATGTAAGCAATATCCATGCCAATCCCTGGTGACAGGACGAGCCACGCAATTATAGCATGACTCGTACGGAAAGAAAGGGCTGCAGGCCACTTTCACCGTCATTTCCGTACCGTATGCATCCGGATTATTCGTGTGACAGGCGGCAGAATCCTACAACTCCGTTCCGCCAAGCTACATTTTTGTGGCATGTTTTCCCCTATCGTACGCATCCGGCGTGCGGCGTGACTGATTGTTCAAGATGCATGGATATACAGTGTAAATGCATCTTTTTACAATTGGCAATTGCTGATACACTGCGTCGTAATCAAATATTGCCAGTTGGCGCGGTGCAGGAACAACGATACAAGTGAGGTCGCAATGAGCATTATTCTCAAGTCACTTCCGAAGAACCAGAAGGTAGGTATTGCCTTTTCCGGAGGTCTTGACACATCGGTTGCGGTGACATGGATGAAGGAGAACGGCGCATTCCCATACGCATATACTGCGGATCTGGGACAGCCGGATGAAACAGATCTCGACAGCGTGCCTGACAAGGCGATGAAGCACGGAGCAATCCTTGCCCGGTTGATCGATTGCAGGAAGGAGCTGGTAAACGAAGGTTTCAGTGCTCTCATGTGCGGCGCGTTCCACATCTCCTCAGGCGGCAAGAAGTACTTCAATTCGACGCCGCTCGGCCGCGCGGTTACCGGTACACTTCTGGTGCGGGCAATGGCGGATGATGGGGTCGAGATCTGGGGCGATGGATCCACCTACAAAGGTAACGACATTGAACGTTTCTATCGATACGGACTTCTGGCGAATCCACGGCTGCGCATCTACAAACCGTGGCTGGATCCGGACTTCGTCAGGGAGCTGGGAGGCCGCAGCGAAATAAGCGCATGGCTGAAGGTGCACGGTTACGAATACAAAATGCAGTCGGAGCACGCCTATTCGACCGACACGAACATCTGGGGTGCAACCCACGAGGCGAAGCACCTCGAGTACCTGAACAACAGCGCCCACATAGTCTCTCCCATCATGGGGGTCAAATTCTGGGATGATTCAGTCGCTATTCAACGGGAGACGGTGTCAATTACCTTCGCCGAGGGAGTACCCGTCGCGCTGAACGGTGTCGAATATGAGCCGGTGGAACTGGTCCTCAAAGCGAATGAAATCGGCGGACGCCACGGCATCGGTATGTCCGATCAGATCGAAAACCGCATAATCGAAGCGAAAAGCCGCGGAATCTATGAAGCGCCCGCAATGGCGCTGTTACACATAGCGTATGAACGGCTCGCGTGCGGCATCCACAACGAGAACACGCTCGACAACTACTACACCATGGGCAGGCGTCTGGGCCGATTCCTCTATGAAGGCAGATGGTTCGATCCGCAGGCGCTCATGATCCGCGAGAGCCTCCAGAAGTGGGTCGCGCGCGTTGTATCCGGGACAGTCACGCTCGAGCTGAGGCGGGGAGATGACTACACGATCCTCGACACCTCGAGCCCGAATCTCACCTACAAGCCGGAGCGACTGACAATGGAGCGGTCTCTTGCCGAGTTCGGTCCGGAAGAGGCTGGTGAGGCGCCGTTCGAACCGGAAGATCGCATCGGTCAGCTGCACATGAGAAACCTGGACATAGTCGACACGCACGAGAAACTGGTGCTCTACGCCCGGTCGGGACTGCTGAACCTCGGTGCCGAGACTCCGAGCTTCTTCCTGCCGTCCGATTCGGGCACAAAAAAGCTGCCGGGCAAGGAGTAGACCGGTTCAACCGCGCATCGCGACCCTGCATCATGAATGTGCCGGTAGCCCGGCGCCGCAGAGCGCCGAGCTCTCCGGCTACCAGTCGATCGGTTTCCCGTCGCGAAAGAAGCCACCTGACACGGTTCCCGAGAGCAGGGCCGCCCACAGCACCGAAGCGGCACCCTGAGCAACTGTGCGGGGAGCGCCTGCGCCGCCCATGTCAGTCTTCACCCAGCCGGGGCAGACTGCGTTCAGTCTGATTCTCCGGCGGAAAAGCTGCGGTGCGGTTACACGGACGAGCGCATTCAGCGCGGCCTTCGAGACCCCGTACGCAGAGGTCGGCCATCCATCCTCGGTATGGCGACCGTTTCGCACCGATTCAACGAACTGTTCGACAAGGGCGATGAGCGAGTCCTTCGTCAGGTCGGTATCGAGGAAGCTTCGCCTGAGCTGGGGTGAAAGGATTGACACTTCCCCCGCACTGCTGGAGACCATCACGATTGTTCCGCCATCCGGGATACTGCCCGATAGTGCGTCGGTCAGTCTCATCGGACCGTAGAAGTTCGTGTCCATGGTGCGGCGCGCAACCTGGTGATCGAAGCCGTCGAGCGCCACCGCCGCATTGTTCACCAGCAGGTCGATCGCGATTCCCTCCGACCGTATCGCATCGGCAAACGCGCGGATACCCGATTCGTCGGCGACATCCAGCCTGCGAAACTCAACGCGGCCGGCGGTCTCTTCGGCAACCGCCCTTGCTGCCGAGCTACCCTTTGCCTGGTCACGTGAGGTAAGTATTACGCGAAAGCCCCTGCGGGCGAGTTCTCGCGCCGTTTCGAGTCCTATACCGCGATTTGCGCCTGTTACGAGCGCAATTCCTAACTCTTTCATTGAACCAATCATACACCGTCATCCAATCGCATTGCACCCCCGAACGATATCAGCTATACTGCCGACACGACCGGCGTCACCAAGATGGAGTACCATCGGGGAGTAAGAAACTTCTGTCGCGCGCCTGGGCAGAAGGAACTTGATGAGAGGAGACTCCTATGCCGTCGAACCCGCTTTCCGAATACCTGTCCGGTAGAAACCCTGAATCCATTTCGCCCGAATTTATCGCCTACCTGGCAGCTCTTTCCACAGTGGCCCGTGTCGCACCTGAAGTCGCCTCGTCGATAGTTCAGGAGTTCAGGGATCAGCGTGCGAACCTCAAGCTCATCGCCAGCGAAAACTACTCGTCCCTCGCAACCCAGCTTGCGATGGGGAACCTCCTGACCGACAAGTACGCCGAAGGTTATCCGGGGCATCGCTTCTATGCCGGATGCGACAACGTCGATGAGGTCGAGCAGCTGGCGATCAACGAAGCGAAGGCGCTCTTCGGAGCCGAGCACGCCTACGTGCAGCCGCACAGCGGCGCTGACGCGAATCTCATCGCCTTCTGGTCGATTCTGAAGACGCGCGTCGAAACACCGTTCCTGGCGACAAAAGAGGATCCGAATCCGGTGCATCTCTCCCGCGACGAGTGGGACGAGCTGCGCAGACTCTCCGGGAATCAACGGCTGCTCAGTCTCGACTACTACTCAGGCGGTCACCTCACTCATGGCTACCGGCATAACACATCGGCCCGGATGTTCGACGCGCACACCTACACGGTTGACCGGTCGACCGGCCTGCTCGACTACGATCAGATTGCGGCTCAGGCTCGCGAGGTAAAGCCACTCATCCTGCTTGCAGGCTACAGTGCCTATCCCCGGCTCATCGATTTTCGCCGCATGCGGCAGATCGCCGACTCAGTAGGTGCGGTGCTCATGGTCGATATGGCGCACTTCGCCGGCCTGGTCGCAGGACGGGTCATGGAGGGTGACTACAGCCCCTTCCCGCATGCACACGTCGTAACGACGACAACGCACAAAACGCTGCGCGGTCCGCGCGGCGGTATCGTGTTCTGCACCGAGGAGTTCCGCGAAG
>Ga0307376_10005013_pt1 | contig 12013 bp, 13 predicted proteins | sample TR2MG_FD_202536 | JGI IMG/M metagenome (GOLD analysis project Ga0307376, IMG submission 202536) | Soil microbial communities from Risofladan, Vaasa, Finland - TR-2 | ecosystem: Environmental > Terrestrial > Soil > Coastal area > Acid sulfate soil | place: Finland: Risofladan, Vaasa | collected... | reverse complement strand
ACCTGCGGGGCAGGCAGGATTTATTGTATTTATTCCTGGAATTTTTCCCTGTTGCTATTGGGCTGCGTTTGAGGACAGTTGATTTCTTCGCAGAGGAAAAAAAAATGTTTTTTTTCAGGAAAGGAAAAATATTTTCACTCAATAACGTCCTGGCCAATGGCGCGATAGAGCGTTGCCTTGGAAATTTTAAATGCGTACAACGAATTGTAATAATTCGTCATCGTTCTTGTGAGAAGCGTCTGTGCAATAAGAACATCGTTTTGCGTGGACACTTGTTCTTTATATTGTTCCTGGTTGATCCTGAGGTTTTCTTTGGCCTGTTCAACGGCTTTTTCAACCGCCAGGATCGCCCTTTCCGCTTCTTGAGTTCTCAGATAGGAATTTTTTACCTCCAATTGGATATCATCGACAATTTGTTTTTTTCGAAGCTCTGCCTGGGCCAATCGCGAGCGCTTCTCTTTTACGCCATAGGATGTTCGACCCCATTCCCAGAAATTCCACCTTGCCACAGCGGCGATATTCCATCCACTTGGATCATAGATCCCTTCGCCGCCGTCTGCATCCCATTCCGTTCCTCGTTCGAAATAACTCCCGGTCAGATCAATGGACGGGTAATAGTCTTTTTTTGCCAGCTGCAATTCCTTGCCCGCAATTTCAATTTCCAGATCGACAATCTTTTTTTCCAGCCGATTCTTATCCGCTTCGGAAAAACAATATTCAAGAGTTTCTTCAAAAGGAACGTAATCCAGAATGTCTTCTATAAATACTGGGATATCAATCGGTCTGCGAAGCAGCGTATTAAAATTCGATTCGGCATTGTTCATGTTATTTCTGGCTACGATGAGATCCTGCTTGGCATTGGCAAGTTCAACCTGTGCCTGCAGCAGATCGTTTAACGGGGTCATACCGACCTGGTAAAAGTTGTCGGCCACTTCTTTTTGGGACGTGATCTGCACAACGTTCTCTTGAGCGACCTTATACAGTTTTTGGGTCTGTAACAGCTGAAAGTATGCGTTCTTTGCGTCTAAAATAATATCTTGACGGACCAGTCGTTCATTAGTTTCTGCCCGACTCAGGCCGAGCCCGGCGATATCGTACTGTCTTAGCAGTGCAAAACCGGTAAATATCGGTTGGCTGAATGAAGTAACAAATTCGTATTTTTCTTTTGGAACCGGTATAAAGCCACTCGTTTCTGTGACAGCGTCAATCCTATCGTATCCGTAGGATGCGCTGAGTGTGGGGAAAAAGTTGGTCTGCCGGGCTTTTTTCACGGCCACGGCCGCCGCTGTTTCTTCTTTGGATGATTTCAGGTCGAGATTGGCTTTGATTGCACTTTCGATGGTTTGTTTGAGGGTAAGAATCTCAATAGGTTCCAGGGCATAGGAAAAAGCCGGAAAAATCAACCCAAGAAATAGGGTCAAGCAAACGAGTCGTGTAAAAAAACATTTTCTTTTCATGTCCATTCCCCTCCGAAAGATTCAATATCAAATATGCCGCCTTCCAATTCGTTAACCCTTATTTATCTAATCAGAACCTTAAAATCAACCCTAAGGTTTCAAAAGCCGAGGATGCCCCAGGTCCGAGACGTTAAGGGTAAAGCCGTAGTGAATTACTGCGAACCCTTAGCAGCAAAAGAGATGGGAGAGTACCTTGGAACTCGCGCCATTGAATGTTGAGGTCATTTTGCCTGTGGACATGTTTGGCTCCATAAAAATAGGCATGCAGGCTGAAGTGAAGCTATAGGCACCGTTGAATGACAGTTATCGTGCTAAGGTGACAATTGTAGACAGGGTAATTGACGCAGCAAGTGAGGAAAAATTCCAGACAAATAACCTGTATCCCAATTGTGCCAAAGCACAATCAGGGAGGGCTCAGGGTTCAGAATAACCGCTAAGCACGGCAACCATTTCTCACACACTTTTAACCTTTTTCCTGTATCGCCTCGTCAGTGGGCGCTGGCGAAGCAGAACATAGGTTGCACCCGCACCGCCGTCAAAGGATCTTGCGCTGGAAAAGGCGATGACCCATTTGCGCAACGGACCGCGGGTGAGCCATTCCACAACTTTTGTTTTTAAGACCGGCCTGTCAGGTGATGAGAGGCCACGGCCGTGGACAATCAGAACGGCCCTTTTACCGGTTGCTATGGAATCTTTAATAAAATTTTCAAATGCATTTCGGGCATCTTCCACACCAAACCCGTGAAGATCGACATGGGCCTGTATGGAAAAGTCTCCACGGTGGAGTCGGGTGGAAATTTTGGGATGAACATTATGTCCGGTGCCCTCGATATATTCCGGTGTATCCTGGACGACAAAACCCTCTCCGGTTTTTACAAGCGTGTTTAACTGGTGTATGGTTTCATTTTCGGAATCGACATCAGCATTAATCCTCGGCGTGGACACGAAAAGATGCGCCACCCGGTTTTCTCGACGCATCGGCTTAACGTCGGCCATGGCATCTAAAAAAAGCGTTATTTCATTTTCATGATCAGGGCGATGGTCGATTTTACAATTAGATTTGAAACCGTTATGCTGTTTGACGTCGGGGTTCGAATCGATTTCAGCGCTCCCGGCAGCGGAGAAAGGTCCGGACGGTAATGAATTTTTCTCAAGCAGTTCTTTCAATCTCTCGAACGGGCTGAAGGCTCCTGAAGACTTGGAAGTTTTCATATGGTTCCTCCAAAATCTATGAACGAACGAACATGTCTTTTACGAGATGTACAAACTTCAGATTAAAGCAAAAAAATATTGGTTTTAGGTTCTCCTTCTTTATATCGAAAATAATCATGGATTATTTTTTTATGATCGAAAACCATGGGCTCGGGAAGGTTGCTTTTTGTAAAAACCCCCACTTTCTTTGCGTCATCGGCCGGCTTTGGGATGCCGATTCCCTTTGCTATGAAAACCGTGGTTACAGTGTGATGCCGGGGATCACGGTCTGGGTCTGAATAGGTGTGGAACTGTTCTTTAAGTTTAATGTCCAGTGATGTTTCTTCTTTTGCCTCCCTGACAGCGGATGATTCAAGGGATTCGCCGTAGTCGACAAACCCGCCGGGAAGTGCCCATCCATAAGGGGGGTTTGCTCTTTTGATCAGTACGATTCCTTCATCGATCTCTATGACAGTGTCTACCGTAACGAGCGGATTCCTGTATTTCTGTTTCATTTAATGTTGACAGATTTGTAAAAAGTTAAGGTTCTTCTCCAATTTAGTTGGAGAAGAGGGTTCGAGGATTCAAGGGGTCGAGGGTTCAAGCTTTTGTTCTCCAAAGATTTTATCAGCGCTTTGAGCATCCTTTCAAAATCATCAACTTTTTTTGAAATAATTCAAAGTTAAATCTGACCTTAAGTTATACCTTTAAGTAAAGATTTTAAGTGACCGATAATAAATTAAAAACAACTATAAAAAAAGAAAGCAAGCCTTAAGCCATTGATGAATTCGACTGTTTACGAATTCACAGATGGTGTTGGAAACTTTACAACTCCGGCGCTTCCGAAGGAATCAGACAGGCGAAAACCAGGGGATCTTCACCGGCGTTTCTCAACTGATGCGCCTCATTGCCGGGAATAAAAATAACATGGCCTTTGGCTACGGGCTTCCATTCTCCTTCACATAATACTTCACCTTTGCCCGAATGAATGACGATTTCGTGCTCCCATTCATGGGAATGTTTTGGAGAATAACCGCCTTCAGACAGTTCAAAAAATCGCATACAAAAATTATTCGCACCATCAGCTTTGCCGATGACTACGCGTCCAGTAACGCCTTTCACACCGTCTGTGTCGAAATGCTTGGGTTCTGCATCAGAATAGTGTATGATTTTCATGCGCATCTCCTTATGGGTAAATAAGGGATTCATCGGGCGAGAATGCTCGATTTAATATTGTCAGGCGTCGTATCATTCCCGACGAAACTTACATTGGGACTTAATATACGGCTCTGACGCCACCACCTTCATTGTGCTTTGCACAAACAGGGTCACTGTATCAATCTGCCCTGTTCAGGTCAATAAAAATGGATAACGGTGCGGTGGGGTTATGCAAATCGGATCGATCAAATGGAAGAAACTGCTTTATGACGGCGCACAGGATCTTAACATCCACGTCGATTCGGATGCGGTTGAAAAATTTACTATCCATGCCTCGGAACTTGCGAAATGGAATCGAAAGATGAATCTGACTGCAATTACCGACCCCGTGGAGGTTGCAGTAAAACACTTTCTGGATTCCATGGTTCCGGATTCAATGATTCCCCCGAATGCATCGCTTCTCGATATAGGCTCCGGCGGCGGTTTTCCTGGAATTCCATTGAAGATATTGAAGCCGTCTTTATCTGTTACGCTGATCGATGCTTCCCGTAAAAAGGTCAGTTTTTTAAAACATATCATCAGGATTCTGGGACTTGAAAATATTGAAGCTTTTCATATCCGATCAGAGGAATTCTCCAAACAGGCCGTCTTTGCAGGCGCTTTTAATGCCATTATCAGCCGTGCGCTGTCTTCTACGCCGGATTTTGTTCTGATGGCACTGCCTTTGCTGGACAAAGACGGAATAATCATCGCCATGAAAGGAAAACGTTCTAAAGCGGAGATTGAATCCATGCGTTCGTTGATCCATAAAAAAACAGGCATGGGGGATGAGAACCAGACAAAATTTGAGTTGCGCCTGGATACGTATACGCTTCCGTATTTGAAATTAGAAAGATCCATCGTGGGTTTAAAACGTGTCCGCCACCCTTAAGCCTCTGCGGCGGCGCAGATCGATATACGCCCGGTATTGAGGGCCTACGCTGGTTTTGTATGGGATAAATATGGACAAATTCTGTTCCATCTGATATCGAAAATGCGTGTTGCCCCTGTCGCTTCATAACGCTAACATGTCACCATTTGCCCAAAGCGCATCTGGCCACCGAAACCAGCACCTTAAAAAGGAGATAACGTATGGCGAGTAATAACCAGAAGACCCAGATTAATTTAACCGTCGATCGGAACAACCTATACCGTGAGGAATCTTTCACCGATATTAAAGTCGCGGCAATCCGACAACTCACGCCTGTAAAACCTGACACGTCACCGGATGACAGCCGGCATCCCCTTTATATGGGGCAAACGCAGTTGATGACACCCTCGGGGCCTTTAATGCTTCAGTCTTTACTCGAAGCGACAACTTTAGATGAAGCCATCGAAAAATTTCCTGCTGCAATGCAAAAGGAAGTGGACAAGGTAATGGCACAGGTCCATAAAAACTCGAAAGAGAAGGTGGAATGAAAATATTAATCTCCGGTAAGGGGGGCAGTGGAAAGAGCACCCTGTCTGCGCTGGTGGCAAAAGCCCTGAAAGACGGTGGCTTCAGCGTCCTACGCGTCGATGCAGATGAATCGAATTAAGGAATACGCGATCAAATGACCCATGATAGATCTAAACGAGATATTAACGGCGCCTATCCCAGCGCCCCGCGGGTAGCGGTGGGCGCTGTTATTTTTAAGGACAGTAACGTCTTGCTGGTGTTACGGAGCAAACCGCCTGCTGAAAACCAGTGGTCGATCCCCGGGGGATGCGTTGAGTTGGGCGAGACCCTTCAGGAAGCTGCGGAGCGAGAGATTCTGGAAGAGACCGGGATTTCCATTCGGGCCGGGGAACCTGTTTATACTTTTGATGTGATTGAAAGAGACGACAGGGGCCGAATCCGGTTCCATTATGTGATTTTAGATCTGGCAGCCGATTATATCCGTGGGGAAGTCAAACCCGGAGATGATGCTGTGGATGCGAGCTGGGTTTCATCCAAAGATATCAATACCCGCAACGTAAGTGCTGCCACACGAAAACTGCTCAAGGAATGTTACGGATTCGGCGCATGATCTGGATTCCTCATAATTTTTGATAAAACAGCGTTTGTTTTTTAAAGCTCAAGCCCGAGCAATTCATGTTTTTTAAATCAGATCGCCACCTTTGCCTCGATTGGTATATTGACATCACATACCGTTTATTGTAGGTATGAAAAAATATTAATCCATGGCGTCTAAAGGAGTTAACGTATGGGGACAAAGACTTTCACCGATTATTACGAAAATCTTCAGATAAGCCCGAATGCGGATACGGAGATGATCGAAAGAGTTTTCAGGTTGCTGGCGAAGCGGTACCATCCCGATAATACACAAACCGGAAATGCAGAAAAATTCAACACGCTTAATGATGCCTACCGTGTGCTGTCTGATCCTGAGAAACGGGCGGCCTATGACGTAAAATATGACCAGCAACGCGCGGCCAGCTGGAAGATTTTCGAAGAGGCGTCACACTCGGACGGTTTCGATGACGACAATCGGATTCGGCAGGGGGTCCTTTCCCTGCTTTATACGGCACGCAGGCGGGATGCGTCAAATCCTGGGATGGGAATCTTTGAACTGGAAAAGTATCTAAGCTGTCCCCAGGAGCACATGGAGTTTCATGTCTGGTATCTTAAAGAAAAAGACTGGATTCGGCGTACGGAGTCCGGAGCATGGGCCATCACGGCGGATGGTGTAGACAAGGCTGTAGAGAGCGATCGGTTTTTGAGGAAAGATCGTATGTTGCCGGAACCCGAGGGATTTTCAACAGAGAGCCAGAGTCCCAAGGATTCCAATCCCGACAGCAACACGCTTTTAAATGACGATAGCGGACAACAATCCGTCTGACAACAGGTCAAAATAGACGGCCGTTTAATTTCACCGCACCACACCTGTTTTTTTAAATGGAATCGCAAAGCGATGGTATCACGCCAACGGTTATTTTCTGGTAAATTCTTTTTTAATAAATTCGTTAAAGGCCCTACACAAAGGAGAGGCGCTGCGATGTTTGTGTCTTATAAGATAGAAACTTCGCTTCAGCTTCAGGTCTTTAATTGCCAGAGCTTTTAAAGTCTCCGCTTTCAGTTCTTCTGCCACCGCGATGGTCGAGAGGATCGAAATTCCGACCTTGCTTTTTATACCCTGAATAATCGCCGCCGTACTTCCCATTTCTGAAATAATGTTAAGATCCTCAAAGATATGGCCTTTCTCTGTTAAACTCATTTTGATCGATTTTAACGTCCCGGAACCGGGTTCACGAACAATAAAAGGTTCTTTGAACAATAATTCCGAGGAGATATGTTTTTTCCCGGCCCACTTATGATCTGCGGTAACAATCAGCCGCATTTCGTCTTCGATCAGTTTCTCCTGGGCAATGTTTTTATCGGATGGTTTGGCGCCCACAATACCGAGTTCCAGTAAACCGGATAGGGTGTCCTGTATTATTTGATCGGTGTCACCGATAATCAGTGAAATCTTAACCTCAGGATAATCCGTTGTAAACGCACCGATGAGTTGTGGCAGAATATATCCTCCGGGGATTGTACTGCCACCGATGACCAGGCGCCCCTTGATTTTTCCCTGAAATTCGTCCATAGCGGTTTCAGCCTCATCTCGCAAAGCAATCAGCTTGCGGGCATAGGTATATAATAGTTCGCCGGCTTTGCTCGGGACCGCTTTTTTGCCGAGACGATCGATAAGTTGACATCCAAAGTGATTTTCTAGATCTTTGATGTGGCTGCTGATGGTGGGCTGAGATAGATGAACGGCTTTTCCGGCTTTTGAAAAACCTTTAAGCTCAATAACCTTGCAGAAGATATTTAATTGCCATAAATCCATTTTTGCGCCTTTCTTTCAGTACGTATTTACCTAATTTCATAACAGGCCTATAATTTGCCAAAACCCGCAACTTAGATTGAACGGTTCAGTGGCTGTCTTTTCAATACACAAAAAGATATCATTAAATCAATATAAGAATGATTCATTGAAGATTCGATGGTTTTTGAGGTATATTCAGATCAAAATTTAATCCGAGGGTGTGGATGAATGGGGTGCGCGCCGATAAAGGGAATTTGCTCAATGTCGGATAATTAATGAACTCCTTGGTAACTCATAATCCATGGGGATGGATGTATGAATGAGGATAAGAAGGCTGTTTGGGGCTGGCTCATGTATGACTGGGCAAATTCTGCGTTTGCCACGACCGTGATGGCGGGATTTTTCCCGGTTTTCTTTAAACAATATTGGAGCTATGGTGGTAATGTCAATATAAGTACTGCACAGCTTGGATTCGGGAATTCCATTGCAAGCGTATTGGTGGCCCTTATGGCTCCTGTCCTGGGTGCAATTGCCGACAGAGGTTCGGTGAAAAAAAGGTTCCTAATCTTTTTTGCATACTTAGGGGTACTGATGACCGCCGGTTTGTTTATGGTTCAAAAAGGTGATTGGGTATGGGCTGTTTTTTTATATGTCATGGGGATTATCGGATTCTCCGGTGCCAATATATTTTACGATTCACTTCTACCGAGTATCTCGGATAAAGAGAATATAGATTATATATCCGGCTTGGGGTATTCTATGGGATACCTTGGCGGCGGACTACTTTTTCTTTTAAACGTTCTAATGGCATTGATGCCGGAAAAATTTGGTTTTTCAGATGCGGAGACAGCGGTCAGGTATGCCTTTCTTTCAGTGGCGTTATGGTGGGGCCTGTTTACAATTTTTACCATTTTCTGGATCCCTGAAGAACGTAGATCCGCGACTCCGTTAAAAGGGGTGGAATTGATCGTCGATGGTTTTCGACAATTGGTCGGTACATTTAAAGAGATTCGCCATATGAAGACGGTGGTTCTTTTTTTAACTGCTTACTGGTTTTACATTGACGGCGTGGATACCATTATTCGGATGGCAGTCGATTATGGGATGTCCATTGGATTCAATTCAAATGATTTAATTTTTGCGCTTTTAATCACGCAGTTTGTTGGGTTCCCTTCTGCAATTGTTTTCGGAAAGTTAGGACAACGATGGAGCGTACGTAAATCCATTTACATGGCCATCGGTATATACCTATTCGTTACACTGTGGGGAGCAATGATGACCAACAAACAGGAATTTTACATTCTGGCCGTCATCATCGGTTTGGTTCAGGGCGGCATTCAGGCCCTGAGTCGGTCTTACTATTCAAGACTGATTCCTAAAAACAGGGCTGCTGAGTTCTATGGGTTTTACAATATGCTGGGGAAATTTGCGGCGATTATGGGGCCCGTTCTGATGGGTTCTGTTGGACTGATGGTACGTTGGGTTTTGATGCCGACGTCGCCCACTCCTGAGCAGGTGATACATGTCGGACAGCTGGCTTCTCGCTGTGGGATTGCTTCCATCGCGCTTCTTTTTATCGTCGGCGCGATCCTTTTTTCTTTGGTCGATGAGGAAAAAGGAAAGGCAGAAGCGGTCCGTTTGTCAGAAGTCTAATATTGATGAACTCGTAAAAAGTCTGATTTTGCTCGCTCCGCAAGCAATTTTGGGATTCATGACTCGTCTGGCTAAATTGCAAGAACTCGGGTTAACGCCCTCAAACAGCTTGCAATTTTTAACGCCAGACGCATCATGAATCTTTCTCCAAAATTGCTCGATGTCGCTCACAAAAGACTTTTTACAAAGCCGTCAATATTGGAGAAGTGAATTTAAGATGCCCTGAAGTTCCACCGCATTGTTCGAAAAAATCCATTTAACGCCTCTGTTGAGTTCACGGATTAAACAGTTTTTAGAACAAATATATCCGGTGCCGATATGTTGTCCGTTTATATGATGTTTTCTTAAGATTCGATTTGTTAGAATAAAATAGTGGCCGGCAATTCCACCATAGTCTTTATTTAGCGCCAGTTTACTTAAGGCTTTTATATTAAAACGAGCACTTGGAAGGAATGCTGATGTGGGTACAAAGTCGATTATTTGGAACATTTCAGGATTCAGAGAAATGAAGTGAAAATCTTTTTGAGGGGATAGTCCATGAAAAAGATCTTTTAAAACCATGATCTGATAGGATGGATCAGGATATACTTCTTTTTTGATTTCGACCATCAAATGCAAATTTTTCCCGTACTTTTGAATCACTTCTTCAAGAGAAGGGATCAATCTACAGTGGGTTTTTAACTCATCCAGGGTTGCTTGGTTGAGTTCTACCTCGGACCCAAAAACCCTTTGAAGATGGGTGTCGTGGAAGACAACAGGATGTAAATCTTTGGTCCAGCGTATATCAAATTCTATTCCCCCGACACCAGCGTTTCTCGCCCGGTCAAAGGCGGACAATGTATTTTCAAAAATATCTTTATTGTCATGCTCTCCCCGATGTGAAATGATTGTGCAATGTTTCAGCCTGTCTTTATGGGGTGGCGGCTGCGGCCACTTTGCATAAAAAAGATCGATACTCTGAAGCAAACGTTTTTCAAACCAGATTGGGATATCCATTGGTTGCGTCCAATCACCCATGTTTCGCACCCTTAAAAAACATTGTCTGGATGCGACAATTTCTTTTAACGCGCTAAATTAATTCAAATATATTTATTGAATACATCCAACTAAATAGAATAAACTTAAAATTTCATCAAATACTTAATCGCTCAATTATGCAAGGAAATACATAGATTAAAGAAAGGATCGAAAATTGATTTCCATCGAAGATGTTCAAGAAGCCGCTAAATCGATAAAAGGGAAGGTCATCAGAACGCCGCTGGTCTCTTCACCCTCTTTAAGTAAAATGTTCGGTGGAGAAATTTATTTAAAATTGGAAAACCTCCAAAAAACAGGCTCGTTCAAAATCAGGGGTGCAACCCACAGTATATTAAGAAACCATGATAAAATCGCTTCCGGCGGCGTCGTGGCGGCATCTGCGGGGAATCACGCACAGGGGGTGGCGTTGGCAGCCAGGCAAGCGCATGTTCAGGCGACCATCGTAATGCCTGAATGGGCTTCCATCAGCAAGCAGGAAGCAACACGCGGTTATGGCGGAGAGGTCGTCATCGCCGGCCAGAGTTTAGGGGAAAGCCTTAAAAAAGCCGAGGAAATCGCACGGGAAGACAAGACCTTTATCCATCCGTTCGATGATCCGGATATTATTGCGGGGCAGGGGACCGTGGCACTGGAAATCCTGGAAGATCTAAAAGAAGTAGACTCGATTCTTGTACCCATCGGCGGAGGTGGTCTTATTTCAGGTGTTGCCTTGGCAGCAAAAACGATTCGGCCCCAAGTGAAAATCATCGGTGTTCAATCTGCTGCATGTCCTTCAGCCTATGAATCGTATCGAAAAGGGAAAATCACCCGGGTCGAATCTGAACAGTCCATCGCAGACGGTATCAGCGTTAAACAGGTGGGTGAACTCAATTTCCACATAATCCGAAACTTTGTGGATGATGTGGTTTTGGTGGAAGAAGATCATATTGCAGCAGCGATCCTGTTACTTCTTGAAAGAAAAAAGATTCTTGCGGAAGGTGCGGGTGCGGTTTCTCTGGGCGCTCTTTTGAACGGCTCGGTCACTGTCACCCAGGGAAGCAGGGTCGTTCTTTTGATTAGCGGCGGCAATGTGGACAGCTCTCTGCTGGGTCGTATACTCGGCCAGGGTTTGTTAAAAAACGGCCGGATAATGCGCTTTAGGGTTCGGCTTGACGACACCCCCGGCTCCTTGGCAAAATTGCTGGCGTTGATATCAAGTTTAAAAGCAAATGTCCTTCATGTCAATCATGATCGGAATATAAGGGGGTTGCCGATTTATGACACGCGGGTCGATTTGGAGCTTGAAACGCGCGGTCCGGCGCATGTTGATGAAATCGCCGGCCGGTTGAATGCGGCCGGTTATGAACTGGAGCTTAGATGAGAGAAACGGCATCGATGACCTTAGACATTAAAGATTCGAGGCCAATGCAAGCTGATTTTTGTTTAGGGTTAAATTCAGTTCAGGTTGGATGTACTCAAGATGTTTTTCCATGAACGGTATGTAAACCAGCAAATAACTTTTGGGTCTAATTGTCAAATCACGGAGCATGTGCACAACCTCTTTTTGAGGTTTTACGAAACTGGCGAGGCTGATGGTAAGGCTTTGAATGGCTTCCTTGACCGGTAACGTTACCGGATAAAGCCGGCCGTCCGGGAGTTTTCTGACCAGTTTGTCGTGATGCTGTGATAGGGTTAAATTGCGTGAAA
>Ga0307376_10005011_pt1 | contig 12016 bp, 5 predicted proteins | sample TR2MG_FD_202536 | JGI IMG/M metagenome (GOLD analysis project Ga0307376, IMG submission 202536) | Soil microbial communities from Risofladan, Vaasa, Finland - TR-2 | ecosystem: Environmental > Terrestrial > Soil > Coastal area > Acid sulfate soil | place: Finland: Risofladan, Vaasa | collected... | reverse complement strand
ACGTTTTAAGAAAATTACCCCGATTTATAGCTGTTACGAGCTTTTTCGGGGTTTTTTCTTAAAGTTAATGAGAAATAACTATTTGACAATCAGAAGTTTTCAGTACTTATGAACATCCCTATTTTGATACGGCGGATTTGTACGAGCGTATTACAACCGATAATGAACCGGATTTTGGTGAAATAGATTACATGGTTGCATTCTTCAAGTACTCTTTAATATTCAATGGTAGTGTCGTCGCATTCAACGATCCTACTCTAACCTGTTTTCAGAGGATCTGCTTTTTAAATAAATATTATGGATAAAACCGAAAAAAATTATTGTTTTTTGCAATATCTTGTAATACAATGTAATATATAGAATAACCGTAACAAGCCATAAAACCAGTATATCGAACCAGTAAGTCTGAATCTTCATCTTCCCGATCTGTTTATATGGTGTATAAAACTGAGCACGTCCACACCTTGAAACAGGTTTCATATAGCCGGGCGCATACTTCTGAATTATCTTATCAGGAGTCTCAATTGATTTTTCTATAGTTGCCAAGTCAAGAACAAGCTCTTTCAACTTCATATTTTCATATTTATCTTTCAGATTTACCAGTTCTTCCTTCCCAATTTTTGCTTCGAGTGATCTCGTAACAGAATCCTTTAAGGAATTAGCCTTTTTACGTAATCCTCTAATATATGTTGCCAAACTGTCAAGATATTCTTTTGATTCTTCTGCTACTTCAGAATTAAAACTCTCTTCATTCAAAGATGCTTTCCATTCTCCAGGAATAAATGGAAAACCTGTTAATTCTCTTAGATTATCAATGTAATAGTTCAGTTTCTTATAATTATCAAATAATATCTCTCTGTACTCCATACTGTCTTTATATACCTCGCACTCCAACAGGTCTTGTTTCAAGTTGGGTATCAGGAAGGAGGCATACCATTCATTCTGACTTATCTCCATATTGTATTTGAAATAATTTCTCTCATAATTATTGTTTTTAAACTGTTCTACAGCCAGAGCTTCAAAAGACCATCTGGCTGGCATCACATCCCCTATTACAGGAGTAAATTCATATGAGGCTATATCATTCTTATGTAATTTGTCAAACTTCACAAGAACGCCACTGAACAATAACTGAGGTATTAAAATCAGCGGGATTACTATGTATATGGTAATTACTGAATTTAACGCCAGTGAAATGTTCAATCCAAGCATATTTGCACAACAGGAGGTTGTAAATAATACAATCCAGTAAGATAAAATCATCCCTCTTATCTCAAAAATTAAATTTCCAATCACTATAAAAGTTATTGTCTGGATTGCAGAAATTAAAAACATTATCATGACCTTTGAATTCAGGTAACTAAACCAGCTAAGGTTAAGAAATAACTCCCGTTTCAGAATTTTCCTGTCGCGGATGATCTCTTCAGCGCTGATTATCAGACCAAGAAAGAGAGAGGTAATAACACACATAAAAAGATATGCAGGCAGATTCTCATTTTCACTGAAAAGATATTCCCCATCAGCAATATATTTTGTAAAATAGGCAAGCAGAAGTGCCAAAACAGGTGCTACAAGCAAACTGATCATAACATATTGCCTGTTAGACAGTTTGGATAAAATATCCCGTACAAAAAATATTTTTGTCTGTTGTATTAATCCCGGGATGCTATAATAATTCTCCGGAAGTTCACGGTATTCATGATTAATATTTTGTTTATTTTCATACACCTCTTCCTGAAATCTTTCAGCCCATTCCATGGGAGATACTTTACGTATATGGGTTGGCTTCCCGTTTTCATCAACAACCCTGGCCTCAATTATCTGAAGTAGTTGATCAGGGCTTACATTTCCGCATGCAGGACAGCGATCTTCACCAGCATTGGCATGGCTTGATTTAGTTTTAAAATATACAATAGCCTCAGCAGGATCGCCATAAAATATCTGATATCCTCCCTTGTCGATAAGCATGATTTTATCGAACATTTTGTAGAGATCAGAACCTGGTTGATGTATATTTATCATCACCAGTTTTCCCCTGTAAGACTGTTCTTTAAGCAAATTCATTACAATTTCGGAATCAACTGATGATAGACCTGATGTCGGTTCATCAACAAAGAGTATTGTTGGTTCACGAATTAATTCAAGGGCAATATTTAACCTTTTTCTTTGTCCCCCGCTTATTACTTTATTCAGAGGACTGCCTACTTTCAGGTCCTTTATTTCATCAAGGTCCAGTTCTGTCAGAGTCTTATTTACAGCCTCCCTGATCTTAGGTTCCGGGAGATTATCCAGGCACATCCTGGCATTGTAATATAGGTTCTGAAAAACAGTAAGCTCTTCAATTAACAGGTCATCCTGGGGAATAAAACCAATGACTCCTTCCAGCCGGTCATTTTCTTTTTCTGAATAGAGATCAAAACCGTTTATTACAACTTTGCCGCTTTGAGGTTTTAGCATTCCGCTAAGAACATTCAGAAGAGTTGACTTGCCAACACCACTTCCACCTAAAATACCAATTAATTTCCCTGACTCTTCATGAAAATTAAGATTATGGATCCCATTATCACTGTTTCTGAACCTGAAACAAACATCATTTGCATCCACAGTAACCTTAAGACCATACACCTCTTCAGTAAATATACTGTTAACATCGTTGTAATATATTGTATTTATTCCCGAACTTCTGATAGTCGATCCATGATCAAATGGATAGGTCTGTCCGGGAGAAACATTCTGCCCATTCAGGAAGATATTCTCTTTTCCCGAGTACCTGAGAATATATGTATTGATACTTGTAATATGAAGCAAAATGATACTGGCCCTGAGATTTTCCTTATGAAGATGTTTTACACCTTTTGTTTCGCATTCCTTTTTATTGTCAATAATGAGTACCCTGTTTTTTTCCGGAACATCGCATGCTGAGCCAAGGACAAAACTCTTAATATTCTGATACTCAACCTGATCTATATTAAAAGCAGCTGATACGGTATCCACGAAATCCAGTTCGGTATCAGTTACTTCAGCACTATATAATATAAAATCCATAAGATGGACTATGACATAAACTTTTTGCTTATGATACAGCTCTTCATTTATCTGTTCACATATTGCAAGTATCCTCATAGCTGTAAGGGAAGTACGTTTCCTTTCTTTCAAGCTGCCTTTTTCAATGTTTTCGCGATGGTATAATGAAAGGTACTCATTAAACATCCCCATATACCTTATTACCAGCTCATTATTCAGGTGTAGTAAAAGGAATAATCTTATAATGTCTTTGCTTTTGCTTGAAATATCGGCATTGTCATGAACAACACTTATTAGAGCAAAGAGTCGAATTAATGCTTTTAAAATGGATTCACTCATAAACAAGCATTAGGGAAAATATACAAGCATTCAGAATATAAAAATCAATTAAAAATAACAGTATATTAATTAATTATTCTTTAATCCAATTTCTAAAGAAAATATATCTTTGTTAAAACTTATTCAAGTTAGTAATATTTATGTATTTAGAAAAATATTTCAGGCATACTAATAATTTCCATAAAGTAACCGGTTTTGCCTGATTTAGTTTTTCAGATGCATAAGACTAAGATTTAGCAAATGTCCAAGTCAGGAATAATTCTGGAATATAATGGTCCTGTTGATTTATCAGTAATAGAACTGCTCCTGGCAAAACTTAAGAATACAAAGGAATTTGAGGCTCTCAACAAAACTACAGGAAAAAGAACATATGGAGTTGTAGTTGAATCACTAGAAAATATTTTATATTATTCTGCACCCATTCCCTCAAACAATACAAGCTTACAGCCTCGTATTTCAGTCAGGAAGGAGTCAGATAAAATTATTGTTGAAGCTGGTAATCCGGTAAAATATGAAGACAAGGACAAATTAGTCAGTCAGCTTGATAAGATAAATAATGCCGATGCAGAGTCTTTACAGGATTTATATGAAAATAAGATATCCAGCAATTTTAGGAAGGGGGAAAACGGGGCAGGCCTTGGACTGATATTTATGGCCTTAAAATCCGGTAATAGAATAAGTTACAGTTTCAGTCCAATAACAAATGACCATCTTTACTTTGAAATTACAATTTCTTTAAATAAATATATCATGAGAAAGTTGATTATTGACCAGACACCCAGTTCACCAAAAGTCATACTTGATCCTGAAAAGAAAATCTATCAGATTTCAGGTGAATCAAGGCCTCCTGATGTCAGAGAGTTTTATGGCCAGATTCTCAACTGGCTTGATGATTTCAGCAAATATCTCATAAACTCTGACGCCTTGAAAGATCCAGTTACCTTTAATTTCAATTTTGAATATTTTAATTCATCATCGGGTAAATTAATTCTGGATATCTGCAAGATTTTAGCCGGGTTACGTTCCCAGGGTATGAATATTAAAGTAAACTGGCACTTTGAAAAAGATGATATTGATATGCTTGAGGTTGGGAAGGAGATGTCAAAAATTGTTAAGTTTCCTTTTGAATATGTTGAATCAGGAATGAACTAATATATAAAAAAGTATCTGGTGATATCATCAAGGTTATTCCCATGTGTTAAATGATCATTATAATTGGAAATCCTAATGTGGTCAAAAATTATCTATAATACAGGAAATCAATCAGTTCAAGACATCTCTAAAAGCCTTGCCAAATTTGAAAAAGTTTTTAGGTATCAGATCGCAGAAGGTCTGTATAACGATATGCAGCTAAGTTGGAATAACATTACACGTTCACCTACGGTAAAAAAAGAATTTAAGTTACTTAGCGAACCGGAAAAAGCATTTTGGTACAATTATACTGAAGAGATACCCGATAAACTAGGTCTGTTGAATCTTTTCATACGTCCTTTCGATGTTTTTTGCAGAACATGCATTATAACAGATAAGGAGATCGCCACACTTGTCCAAATTGATCTTGATCGACATTGCCAGGAGCTCACAGCAAAGAGCTTCAAGAACAAAAACTCCAGTGCAGACACAGTAAAAAATCATCCGGCTCAAAATTCCTTTCAAAGTATAATTAAGGACTGGAAAAAATTTTACCTCGAGCTAAACTGTTTACTGCCAGTCCAGTTTAAAAAAATAGGATATGAAATTATCCGTCATGAAGAGGCTATTGAAATTGATATGTCAATTATCAATAAACTTGCAAGGGCAATTCATGCCAAATATTTACATGAGCTAAGAAACCAAAGAACCAGGATTCAGGATGCTAAGGACAACTACATATTTTATAATCCGGGAATTCATGATACCTCAGATTTTGATGATCTGCCGGAAGATATAAAATACTCAAACATTGACAATGCAGCTCATATTCCAACTAAATTATTATCAATAGGTTACAAGGCAAGGCATGTAAAGAAAGGATTTAAACCTGTTGTACTCCATCTGGGTGAAGAGGAAATTGAAACTATGGCGCAGGTAGAACATATCAGGTGGAGCTGGGAAAAAAGGTTAAATGGATGGAGATATGGAAAAACTAAAGACAATTTTAACAAAACACATCCCAGTTTAATCCCCTTCGAAGAATTGAGTGAATCTGAGAAAGAAAAGGATCGTGAACTGGTGAAATTAATCCCGGCTTTTTTACAGGATATTAACTATGAAACTTACCCCATTTCTCCTAACCGGATTATTAAATTATCATATGCCATAAAGCCTCAGAGTAATATACATAAACTGTTAAATGAAACACGGAAATTAGGTGACGAAGTAAGTAATCTGGCATTGACTTCTCCGGAATTAAATAAAAAAATAATATCTATAAACAAAAAAATTGAAGAGACTATCAAAGAAGTTCAGGGCAGCTATAATTATGCAAGACATATACAGGAGATATTCCTCCCCGAAGACCTCTACATCAGGGAGTGCTTCCCGGATAGCTTTGTATTATATAAACCAAAGAATATTGTCAGCGGAGATTTTTATTTTTTCAGCAAGTGTAATGATTCAATAATTTTTACACTGGCGGATTGTACCGGCCATGGAATACCTGGGGCATTGATAAGCTCAATAGGATACGGAAGTCTTGATCAGGTGGTAAATGTTAGCAAAATCAGAAACCCATCTGAGATACTTCGTAACTTATACGCAATTGTGCACAGATTTCTGCGAAGAAATATTGACGGACATGGTTTGCAGGATGATATGGATATTACTCAGTGCAACCTGGATTCAAAAACCAATATACTTACATATTCAGGAGTCGGCAATTTAATATTCCTTGTAACTGGCGGAGAAATATCCGAAATAAAGTCAGAATATTATAAAGATGACTGCAATCTCAAGCGTGAATACCGCTTTGTCACTAAGAAAATTAAAATGAATATTGGCAATACATTATATTTATGCTCAGATGGTTATGCCGACCAATTAGGTGGAAAAGAGCATAAAAGATATACACGAAGACGTTTAAAGGACTTTTTATTCAAAATACATGGTTTTCCAATGGCTGAACAGAGCGACATGTTAAATGAAGAGATCGAGAAGTGGAGGGAAGAAAGGGATGAGGACCAGACTGATGATATTTCAATTATTGGAATAAAAATATAAGGTCGACCCTGCCATGGCTATTGTAGGTTAACTGTACTCCGCTTCCCCTATACTGCTTCATGGGTTTCAACTCAGGGCTTTGGCTCTATTCAGAATTGTATATGCTAATTAATTCCAGGACAGTTTCTTCTTAGGATTAGAAGATTCTTCATCCCGGTTCAGCGGTATGAAGAATGACAACTATTTTTTTGGAGGGGGGGAGTAGAGAAGGAGGTTCGCCTGCGCAAAGCTCCTCCTCTACCCTTGTTGTCACCATAAAGTCCTGTCATCCCGAGCTGTAGCGAGGGATCTCCTTCCTCAACCAGGAATCTGTTATTAGAAAATTATACGTTAAAGCTCAATGGAACAAAATCACCTGCATGAGGTTATTGAATTAAGACACACAATGGAATTTCACTGTTAAGCACAGCCTCGTTACAAAACACATGTACAAATTAGTAATATGACAAAAAAAACTTTTGCATATCGAAAAGTAAAGGTTTAATTTTGTTTAGAGGGGCAACCATATTATCAGTTTACAAATATGATATCTTTACAAAAGGGAACCTAAATATCAGATAAATATGAAAAATATTTCTGTTGCAATTATTATTCTTGCATCATTAGCTGGCTGCAATTTCAGCAAATCCGTCGAAAAGGATTTTATAACAGGTTTGCTAACTAAAGGTGATGGTCTTTCTTGTGACAATGTTTATCTTTCTGTTAATGACGAAAAAACAAAAGAGACAACCTTTATTTATGGCCAAAAATTCAAAATGAATTTTGACAACATATCAGGATTCAAAAAGGAGAATTCTAATGTCTTTCCTGGAATGCAAATAGCAGTTATAAGCAGAGATGGAGATACCGTATTACAGTCAAATGATCTGTATAGTGAGTATACAGATGGGTTGAATCTTTCCCCATTACTACTTTCAGCTACGGTAACAGCAGCTTCACCAATAACCTCGGGAAGTGAATATACATTGTTTGTGACAATATGGGATAAAAAAGAGAAAGGAACCTTCACAGGGGAAGTGGATTTTAAGGTTGTATCAAACAGACATTTAATTGTTGATGCAAATAAAATCTCATATAATGAGGTATATCTGTTCTCTAAAGAGAGAGGTGCTGTAATACCGGATAATAGGATAAAATCCAATGAAAATACATATGTTATTTTTGAAGGTATAAGCGGTTTAAAAGAAGAAAATGGCATTGTATTTCCTGGTTTAAGTTTGATAGCACGCGATAATGAGAATAATGTTATTATTAATTACAATGATTTATTTTTTGATTATAGTGAAAATGGTTTATCTGCAACAGATGTCCAGGCAAGGCTATCTGCAAATTTCATTCTGAATGTCGGCGAGATTAAGAATCCGTTATCTTTTGAACTCACTATATGGGATAAAAAAAGTGATGCAAGAATAACCATTAAAACAGAGCTTTTTGCAGAATAGTATCCTCCAGAATTCACGGTTACTCGATTCACTCATTGGCAACATGCTTTTTACTTTTAAATTAATGGGGGTCATGTCAATTATCGTCATGATCACCTGTCGACGATAATGATCAGCAATCAATAGATCTTATTAGAATTTATGTTTTCCTTGGGTGGATATTAAAGATGGCCGACTCTTGTGTCTACACTTCTTATTATCAGGCCGTTGACGGATCATTCATTTTTATAAAGTGTCAGCTTCCAGAATTGGCCCTGGTAATAATTCCATAATGAATCTATTCCTCCTGGTAATTGATATTCAATATATTGTTTCTTCAGGACTGTTTTATTAAATTTTATTTCTTTTTCAAACAGTTCCTTGATTATACCTCTGCTATATGCATATATATAAATGAAAGAACTCCCATTATATTCATTTACAACCACTATTTCATTGTCCCCATCTCCGCCAAAGTCAAATTCATAAATTGTCAGCTGAGAAATATCATCTCCAACAATTTGCTCTATTATCCTGTCCTTGTACTCAATCCGAAAGTAACACTTACCCTGGTCACAGCCTACTGTGATTATATCTCCGGTTGATAACTTTCCAGGAGCCTTCAAAGCATCTTTCTTTGCCAGGAGAATCTGGTTCTTATAACCATCGAATTCAACATCTGAATGAAGTTTCTGACCAGACACATTTAGTGAAAACAACAAGAGCAGAATAATTACTGAATATTTCATGGTAAATTAGATTTCTAAAAAAATCATTTAATCAAATTTTAGTTCAATTTCTAGCAAAGACTTATACTTTTTTTTGTGCACTCAAAATCTGATGTATTTGTTTTAATAACAGAAATATAAACAAAATTAAGAAAGCAACTAATGGAAAACAAATCTATTTAAACTCAATAAGACATTCCTCCGGTTTTATGTAATGCCTCACATTTCTAAAAACTGACCAGGGAAAAGAATATTGTACAATCCGATATATAAATATTTTTACTTATCTGGCTAATGTAAATGATTGTTATAACTTTCAAATATTTACTAGTGCAGGACAATCTCCGCCGAAATAGCAACTTTCATTCATAAGTTTCTAATATACAGATGTAAGTGCGCATGGAAGTGCCTGCTATTTCTTAACATTTTAGTAGGTGTATATATTTCCAGGAAGAGGGAAATTTATCTATGGGCATAAATACCTGTTGTGCATTGGCATATAAGATCCGGAGTAAATTCGTTGTTTCAGTTTTATACGCATAAGATAAATATCTGTAATAATGCATAGATATCTCCATTATCACCAAGCGTGCTGGTGAAATTTAATTTGATTTGTATCTCATACTTTCATAACTTTATCACTATAAACGAAAATATGGCAAGCCTGATTCCTGGGTATGAATTTGACATATTCATAAGTTATCGCCAGAAGGATAACAAATATGACGGTTGGGTAACAGAATTTGTTGACAATCTGAAGAGGGAACTTGAATCAGCCTTCAAGGATGAGATAAGCGTTTATTTTGATATCAATCCACATGACGGACTACTGGAGACCCATGATGTAGATGCCTCTCTGAAGGAAAAACTCAAATGCCTGGTTTGCATACCTATTATTTCACGTACCTATTGCGATCCTAAATCGTTTGCCTGGGTAAATGAATTTAATACTTTTATAGAACAGGCTTCTCACGATCAGTTCGGATTGAAAGTAAAGCTTCCCAATGGCAATATTACCAACAGGGTACTTCCGGTAAGGATCCATGATCTTGATGCTTTTGATATTGAACTGTTTGAATCAACAATTGGTGGTGTACTCCGATCCATCGATTTTGTATACAAGGAGACCGGGGTGAACAGGCAGCTCAGGGCAAAAGACGATGACATAATAAAAAGTTCCGGACAGGTTTTATATCGTGACCAGATAAACAAAGTGGCTCTGGCGGTTAAGGATATAATCGAAAGCATGAGATCATATGCGGCAAAGGGCAAACCGATAGAAAAAGCTGAACAAAAAGAAGTATCACCTGATGAACCAGGTATGGTTGAACAAGCTGGAACAAAGAAGAAGCTTCCTTCTGATAAAGTTCAACCTGAGCAGGAAGAGAGGCTTAAACGCACTCTCTTAAAGGCAAAAATCCTGGTACCCGGGACCCTTATATTCCTGGCAATAATTTCTGTTGTAATTCTCCTTTTCAACCACCGGGCAAAGGTAAAATGGGCTAAAGAGGAAGCAATACCTGAAATTGAGAGATTATTTAATGAATCAAATTACATTGAAGCTTTTAATCTGAGCATGAAAGCTGAAAGGTATATTCCAAACGATAGTGTATTAAAAAAGTGGGCATCACAGGTAACAGCCAATGTTACTATAATTACTGATCCCCCGGGAGCAAATGTTTATATAAAGCAGTATTCTGATACTGCCGGATTATGGCATAAACTCGGTAAGACTCCTGTCGATTCCTTTAAGGTGCCTATTGCTACATTCTACCGGGTAAAATTTGAAAAACCGGGTTATGAGACTATCCTGGCAGTAACATTTACTGATGTTGATACACTATCACGCAAACTGTTTGAACAGGGGACTATCCCTGAGGGAATGGTATATGTGGATGGATACTGGGATGAAATTAAAGGTACATTTGAAAAAGATAAGGGATTCTTTTTTGACCGTTATGAAGTTACCAATAAGCAGTTTAAAGAATTTGTTGATAAAGGAGGTTACAGGAACCGTGACTACTGGAAGAATGAATTTACCAGAGAAGGGAAAAAACTTTCATGGGAAGAGGCAATGTCTGAATTTACGGACATTACCGGGCAGCCTGGACCTTCAACTTGGGAAGCCGGGGATTACCCTGAAGGACAGGATAATTACCCTGTATCTGGTGTGAGCTGGTACGAGGCAGCAGCCTATGCCGAATTTGCGGGCAAAGTACTGCCCACAGGTGATCACTGGGATAGCGGTGCAGGATTTTACAGGATGGCCTACTATACCGAAATAATGCCCGAGATATGCCCATTGAGCAACTTCAGAGATAAGGGCTCAGAACCTGTCGGAAAAAATCATGGAATAACAAGTTATGGTGCCCTGGATATGGCCGGTAATGTAAGAGAATGGAACTGGAATAAAACAGGTATAGGACGAATCATATCCGGAGCAGGATGGGCAGACCCTACCTATATGTTTACAATATGGGACCAGCTGCCTTCATTTGACCGTTCTGCCCAGAATGGATTCCGATGCGTCATATATATTGATAAGGATAAAATTCCGGAAACTGCTTTTCGAGATGAAGCATTTGGAACAAATGATATCAGGGATTATTCCAATGAAGAACCTGTACCTGAAAACACATTCCAGGTCTATAAGAACCAGTTCCTTTATGACAAACGTGAGCTGAATGCAACAATTGAATACAGAGATGAAAAACCCGATGACTGGATAACCGAAAAGGTATCTTTTGATGCAGCTTATGAAAATGACAGAGTGATCGCATATCTTTTTCTTCCAAGAAATTCAGCCCCTCCTTACCAGACAGTAATATTTTTCCCTGGGTCCTATGCTATAACGTCAAATGACCTGATAAATAACGGCGGAGTAAATGGCCTGCTTAGTTTTATTTTAAAAAGTGGTCGTGCAGTATTATATCCTGTGTATTTCAGAACATACGAAAGAAATGACGGACAGATACCTTCTTTACCATATCAAAGTCATCAATACACCGAAGCTTTGACTAAATGGGTCAAAGATTTCAGCAGATCAATTGACTATCTGGAGTCGCGCCAGGATATTGATACAAGCAGGCTTGGATACTTAGGTCACAGCTGGGGAGGACATTTAGGGGCAATAATTCCTGCCGTGGAAAAACGTCTTGCTGTCAACATGTTACTTGTTGGTGGATTAAATTCCGGGAAACCTTATCCTGAAGCTGATGATATAAATTATGTTTCAAGGGTTAGAATTCCTACTCTGATGCTGAACGGCAGATACGATCACATTTTCGATCTCGATAAATCAGTTGT
>Ga0307376_10005008_pt1 | contig 12020 bp, 11 predicted proteins | sample TR2MG_FD_202536 | JGI IMG/M metagenome (GOLD analysis project Ga0307376, IMG submission 202536) | Soil microbial communities from Risofladan, Vaasa, Finland - TR-2 | ecosystem: Environmental > Terrestrial > Soil > Coastal area > Acid sulfate soil | place: Finland: Risofladan, Vaasa | collected... | reverse complement strand
CGAAGTCTTCGCGCCACGAGATGGGTAGCCTGGAGAGTCCAGGGCTGCGCTTCATTGTCGCGAGCCAAATAGCAGGCTTCCTCACACTCAATTCGTAACATAAATGGGGATGCACGCTTCCGGGGCAAATGAGAGCGTAATGTCGGCACCGATCTGCGGTACCGGAAGATCCGGATCGTTGAATAGATCAACCGATAGGCGGTGGCCCTCTACGTGTACAACAAGCCTGACGGTGGAACCGAGAAAAAGAGTCTCGGTTACGCAGCCTGACAGTCTATTGTCACCCTCTGCACCTGCCGACGGGCTGATCCTCTCCGGTCTGATCGCAGCATGAATGATGGTGCCGCTTGCGGCGCGAATGGCGGCTGCGGTCCGGATCCTGGCGCCGCCGATGTCAAGCTCCCCCGACCCGGCATCGCTCACGGTCGCCTCGAGCATGTTCAGCGTGCCGATGAACGATGCGACGTGCCGGGTTGCGGGGGTATCGTAGATCTCCTTCGGGGTCCCGACCTGTTCGATCTTCCCCCGCTCCATTACCACCACCCGATCGGAGATCGACAGTGCCTCCTCCTGATCGTGGGTCACATAGACCGTGGTAATTCCCACTGTACGCTGGATCTGCCGGATCTCTTCGCGCAAGCGGGTGCGGATGCGGGCGTCCAGAGCGGAGAGCGGTTCGTCAAGCAGGAGCATCTTCGGCCGAATCGCGAGGGCGCGGGCAAGAGCTACCCGCTGCTGCTGCCCCCCGGAAAGCTGTTGCGGATAGCGTCCCGCGAACTCCTCCATGTGCACGAGTGCGAGCATCTCCTGAACGCGCGTCCTGATATCGGCCTTTGCGATTGACGCCATCGACAACCCGAACGCGATGTTCTGGAATGCTGTCATGTTCGGAAAAAGCGCATAGTTCTGGAACACCATCCCGATGTTCCGGTGGCGTGCGGCAACGTTCACCACATCCTGACCGTCGATGCGTATGAGGCCGCGAGTCGGTACTTCGAATCCCGCTATCATCCGCAGCGTCGTCGTCTTTCCGCAGCCTGAGCCGCCGAGGAGAGAGACGAACTCTCCCTCCTGGACATCGAGGCAGAGATCGATGACCACCGGCGCGGCTCCGAAGTCCTTTTCTATATGTTCAAGTTCAAGAAATGCCATTCATCTCCTCCATGATTTTCCGGCTCAATGCACTGCGCCGGCACCGGAGTCCGACCGTTCGCCGCCGCGGGTCACCGCGTGCATGACGGCTACGCTCAACCAGGTGAGCAGGAAGCTCAGAATTGCGAGAGCGGCGGGCTCATAGGCGCGGTCCCTGCCGACAAGTGCCATGTAGGGACCGAAGGCCGGCCACGCGAGCATGACAGCAAGGGTGAGTTCGCCGATGACGATTGCAAAGGTGAGCAGCGCCGCGGACAGAAGCGCCGAGCGTATGTTTGGCAGGACGATCCTGAGCACTGCGGTTACCCACGCTGCGCCGAGGCTCTGTGCTGCCTCCATCAGTGTCTTCAGGTGTATCGCCTGCAGCCCCCCGGAGATCGAACGGTACATGTAGGGGAATGATATGACGATGTAGCCTGCGACAAGCAGCGCGGGGGTCGATACCAGTGCGAACGGCGGTCTGCTGTACATCCTGATCAGCCCGAATACCAGCACGATGGGTGGTATGACGAAGGGTAGATAGGAGAGCGCCTCGATGAGCGGCCGAAGCTTCGGAAGCTTCAGTTCGATCCAGATCGTTGTCGGCACCATCAGCAGGAAGCCTGCTATTACCGTCAGGATCGCCATCTCGAGTGAGAAACCGAAGGTCGACAAAAACTGCGGGTCTTCGAACACGCGTCGATAGGCAAGGAAGCTGAGCACTCCCTTCTTTCCCCGAAGAGAAAAGAGAAACGTTGCGATAAGCGGCATAAGAAAGTAGGCGAACGCGAGAACCACCCAGAGCCAGGACCAGAAGTTGCGCTTTCTCACTTCATCCACCTCGCGGTGAGTCGCTGCATGGTCACGTACGCTGCGAGCGCAACGGCCATGACGGCGACCATACCGAGCGCGAGCGCGTAGCCGAGGTTCGGGTTATAGAGCACGTTTCCGCGGATCTGCGCGCCGATGAGGATCGGCACAAGATTGATGAGTCCGCCGGTCAGGGCGTAGGCGGTCGCGTAGGCGCCGAATGCATTTCCGAACAGCAGCACCAGGGAGGAGAGCAGCGAGGGCAACAGGATTGGTAACCCAATGCGCAGCCAGTACCTGAACGCGCCAGCGCCCAGATTCTCCGCGGCCTCCCTCCACTCACGTTTCATCCCTTCGAGAGTCGGTGAGATGATGAGCACCATAAGTGGAATCTGGAAGTAGATGTAGGTGATCGTCAGTCCCCAGAAGCTGTAGAGGTTGAAGCCGCTATCGTAGAGGCTTATTCCGAACAGCTGCTTGAGAATGAAGGTGACCATGCCAACCCGCCCGAAGGTCGAGATGAACGCGAACGCGAGAGGCACCCCGGCAAAGTTCGAAGCAACGCCTGAGAAGGTCACAACAAAATTCCGCACGGCCTTCGGCAGTCGTCCCATCGTAATTGCATGGGCAAGCAGGAATCCCGCGACCGCACCGCCAACTGCAGTCGCGGCACTGACCTGAATCGATATGGCGTATGACTTCAGGATGCTCGGGTCAAAGAGCGCGACAATGTTTGCAAAGGTGAATCTGCCGTGCGCATCCTGAAACGCGCCGAGCAGCAGGACGCCCGATGGCAGCAGCATGAAGGCGAATGCGAAGAACAGAAATGGCAGAACGCCGACGTATGCAAACGAGGAGAGCGGTTTTGCCGCCCTCCCGTTGATGAGATTCTTCATGAATGACTGAACCTACTGTTTTGCGACGTTCACGTTTACGACACTGTCCCAGTTCGAAACAATGTACTTCTGCGCCGCCTCTTCCTGTGCGAGTGTCGGAAACACGGCTTTCGCGTACGCTTCGGCAGGAGGTAGCTTCGCGGCAAGGGCTGCGGGAATCAGGTTCCTGCTCGCCAGATCGTTGAAACGTACCGGATGTCCGTAACCCTTCAGCCAGATGAGCTGACCTTCGTCGGAGTAGAGGAACTCTTCCCAGAGCTTTGCAGCGTTCGGGTGCGGAGCGTATGCGCTAATGCCCTGCACGTAGACACCGGCAAGAACACCCGAGTGCGGCACCACGACGTCAATCGGCGGATTTCCGGCGGTCTTGTCGCGGTTGGCGAGCGCGTTGTAGTCCCAGCGGACGGTGATCGGCGTTTCGCCTGAGGCAACGGTCCCGGGAACTGCGATGACCGGAACGAAATTGCCTTCACGATTCAGCTTGTTGAAGAACTGAAGGCCCGGCGCTGCATTGTCGAAGCTCCCGCCGTTTGCCAGCGCTGCGGCGGCAACGGTCAGGATCGCCTGGGTTGCCGTGCGCGGATCCCCTGCCAGTGCGATCTTTCCCTTGTACTCAGGCTTCAGCAGATCGGACCAGTCCTTCGGCACATCCTTGATGACCGAGGTGTTCACTTCGAACGCAAGGACGCCGTAGTAGTCTCCGTACCAGTAGCCATCTGCGTCCTTCACCGAATCGGGGATGGTACTCCAGGTGGAGACTTTGTAGGGAGCGAGCAGTCCCGCAGCCTTCGCCTGCGGTCCGAATGCAAGCCCTACGTCGACCACATCCGGCGCCTGCGGTCCTTTGTTTCCTTCGTTCGCCTTGATTGACTGCAGTTCCTCTCCGGAGCTGCCGTCGGGGTTCAGTTCGTTGATTCGTATGCCGTACTTCTTCTCGAATGTGCTGATCATTTCGCCGTAGTTGACCCAGTCATGGGGCAGGGCGATGACTGTCAGCTGCCCCTCTTTCTTCGCGGCAGCAATGAGCGCGTCCATTCCGGTTGGGGCCGCAGTCATTGCGGCACCTGTCGCGGCGGGGGCCGCGGCTTCCTTCGATCCGCCGGCAAAGGCGAACGCGGTCGCTCCGGCCAGGATCGCCGCAGCGAGCACCAATCTCTTCACACTGTTCATATCTCCTCCTCTGTGAGTTGCGTACGAACAGTGAGTCCGCTCGGTCACGATTTCATGAGAGGAGAGTGAGAATATGGTGAGGGTCCTCTGCGTTTACGCCCCTGCCTTTCTTTGCGCTTATGCGCCGCGCACATCCGTTTATGCGCCGGTTCGGCGCTTGATTGCACCTTCCATGGGGCGTGAAAGGAGGAGGAAGCCGACGGCGGTGATGACTCCGGTGGCGAAACAGGCGGACCAGAGAGCGGTCTGGCCCGCACTGCCGAGCAGCCACCCACCGACGATCGGTCCAACGAAGAACGCGAGTCCCCACGCCGCGCCGTACGTCCCCTGGTAGAGGCCCTGCGTTGCAGGCAGCGCGAGGTCGGAGACCACCGACGGCGCCACGGCAGCATTGATGATCTCACCGAAGGTCCAGACCGCAATGCTTATCACGTAGATTGGCAGCGCGTGCGCGAAGACCGTAATTCCGAAACCGGCGCCGAGCAGCAGGTTCGCGCCGGCCAGTGCGCGGAACCGTCGACCATGTTCGACGCGTCGGCCGACGAGAATTCCAAACAGGACGATGAACAGTCCGTTTACCGAGATCGCCACTCCATAGCCTGATGGACCGATCCCATCCATCCCCATCGCAACCGGAAGTGTCGAAAAGCTTTGGACGTAGACAATTCCAAAGAGGAAGGTGAGTGCAGAGAAGATGAGCAGGAAGGGATCCCAGTGCAGAATCGGTGCGCGGCGCGGCGTCCGCGCGGTGCGGGTCCGGCGCGCCGATGCAGCCAGGGTCTCGCGAAATGAGAAGAGCACAATGAAGCCGAATGCCAGCGTAGTTGCGGCATCCGCCACGAAGAGAGGAAGATAGCCTGCATGGGCAAGAAAACCACCGAGAGCCGGGGCGACCGCGGCACCGAAGTTGATCGCCCAGTAGATATAGCTGAACGCGCGAACCCGCAGAGCCGGAGGCAGAATGTCGGCAACAGCCGCGCTTACCGCTGGACGGTATATGTCGGTGAAGAAGCCGAGGAGGAACGTCGACACGGCGAGTACGGGAATGGCATGTGCGAGCCCGACAACAAGAACAATCGCGGGAGTCGCGAAGAAACTGAGGAGCATTACCGGACGCCGTCCAAATCGATCCGAGATGTCGCCACCGATGATCCTGCCGATGAATGATCCGGCACCGAAGAGTGAGATGATCGCGGTCGCCTCTACTACGGAGATGTCCCGTTCGGAGGTGAGATAGAGCGCAAGAAATGGAACGACGAATCCGCCAAGCCGGTTCACGAGCGTTCCTACCCACAACAACCAGAACGTCTGCGGCATCTGCCTGATGGCGCCTATCACTCTCGTGCGATAGTCTTCCCGCACGGTTCCTCCTTTGCTCGATCGAGGGGTCTGCGCATGGTAAACCGGACGGCAGGCTACCGGTCAAGCGGCCTGCGGCGGCACGGAATTCACCTATCATTTTCCGGTGGCGCGACGTTCAAAAACGTCGTACCCTACCAGCATGAAAGCGAATGAAACAGTACTGAGCGGTACCGATATGCTTCGCGCGTTCATGGAGCGTGACGCGTCCTACGATGGTTTATTCTTCGCTGCGGTGACGACGACCGGCATCTACTGCCGCCCATCCTGTTCGGCACGAAAACCGAAGCCGGAGAACGTCAGGTTTTTCGCGGACGCAGCCGATGCGGTCCGCGAGGGATTCAGAGCCTGCCTGCGCTGCAAGCCGGACGAGGCAGTCGCCCCGTTGCCGGACTGGGTGGCGGAACTTGCCAGTCGTGCGGAATCAGGTGAACGATTGACCGATTCGGAGCTTGCCAGTGAGGGCATAAACCCGATCGTCGCGCGGCGTGCATTCAGGAGGGCGTACGGAATGACGTTTCAAGCCTATTGCCGTTCGGCGCGCGTTGGCCTTGCATTCACAGGGCTGAAGCGAGGCAAGAGAATCGATGATGCGGTGTTTGATTCAGGATGGGAGTCCCATTCAGGCTTCCGGGATGCATTTACGAAGGCTGCGGGTGCGCCGCCGGGGGCTGCAGCCGGAAAAGACTACATCAGACTCACCTGGATCCAGACGCCGCTCGGGCAGATGGTCGCAGCTGCAACCGAAAACTCGATCTGCCTTCTTGAGTTCAACGTTCCGGAACGGGTGAAGACGCAGCTTGACTCTCTGTCACGGACGCTCGGCCTTGCGACGCTTGCCGCAGAGAGCGAACTCTTTGTACCACTTCGAACACAGCTTTCGGAGTACTTTGCCGGTGAGCGCACACAGTTCGATCTACCGATCTCCTGCCACGGTACCGATTTCCAGCAAAAGGTCTGGAACGCGCTGCTTCGTATACCCTATGGCGAAACCTGTTCCTACGCCGAGCTGGCACGCGATATCGGAGCGCCGCACGCTCATCGTGCGGTCGGCAACGCAAACGGCAGGAACCGGCTCGCCATCCTCATACCGTGCCACCGCGTCATCGGCAATGACGGGAGCATCTGCGGTTACGGCGGGGGCGTCTGGCGCAAGCTCAGGCTGCTCGAAACTGAGGCCGCACCACGCGTAGGACTAAATCAACTTTCCGGGAGGGTCGGATGAAAATCGGAGACCTGCTGCTTCTCGCGCTGCTGGCTGCCATCTGGGGCGGATCGTTCGTGTTCATGCGCGTGCTTGCGCCGGTGCTCGGACCGGTCATGACAGCTACCGTCAGGACTCTGGTGGCGGGCGTGGTGCTCGTCGGCCTGTTCGCCGCCCTCCGGGTGAAGCTCGACTGGCGCAGGAACTTTCGCCACTACCTGATAGTGGGACTGCTGAATTCCGCAATACCGTTTCTTCTCTTCTCTTGGGCGGCGCTCCACGTCGCCGCATCAGTTTCGTCGATAGTGAACGCGCTCACGCCGCTCTGGGGCACGCTGTTCGCGGCGATGCTGCTGCGGGAACCACTCACGTTGAAGAAGGTGTCGGGAATCGTTACCGGAATTGGCGGCGTTGTGATCATAGCCCTTTTTGGCGGGGCTGAACGCACGATTACCGCCGAAGTGCTGCCGGTCGCAGCATGCGCGCTCGCGACCCTCTGTTACGGATTGTCGGGCGTCTACGTCAGGAGATGGTCGCCGGGAATCTCGGCGCGGGCAATGACGGCGGTCAGTCTGCTCTTTGCGGGAATCGCGCTCATCCCGCTCGCGGTGTTCAATCCCCCGCCGGTCGCGGTCGTTCCGGTTCCGATCTGGCTCCTGGCCATCTCCTTCTCGCTCCTGTGCAGCGCATTCGCCTATCTCATCTATTTCAGGCTGATCGCAACGGTGGGCGTTACCTTCGCACTTTCGGTAACGCTTCTCGTGCCGGTGTTCGCGTTTCTCTGGGGCTTCCTCTTCCTGGGCGAGACGATCCGACCTGCCGCCTACCTGGGCGCGGCACTCGTGTTGAGCGGAACCGCCCTCATCAGCAGCAAGGTGCGACAAGCCGCGGAAAGCTAGTGCGCAAGTGTCGGCGCTGCCGCTGGCGTCGGTGCCGGTGCAGGAGCCGAGAGATCAAGCTCGGCTGCAAACGGTTTGAGCACCCGGTCGAGTACACCCTGGAGGTAGGAGATCGCCACTCCGTAGTTCGTAACCGGAATGCCGAACGACGTCGCCTCCTCGAGCCGGGCATGCATGGTGGCGCGGGTCGCCATGCAGCCTCCGCAGTGGACGATCAGACTGTAGGATGCAATATCCTCGGGAAAGGCACCGCTGGTTACCGTGATATCGAGTTCCTTGCCAGTGTACTGCCTCAGCCAGCGCGGTATTTTCACCCGCGCTATGTCGTCGCAGTGCGCGTGATGTGCGCAGGATTCGGTAAGGAGTACGCGGTCTCCGCTGCGCAGCGTATCGATTGCGCGCACTCCCCGGACGAACGTCGCAAGATCTCCCTTGAATCGCGAGAAGAGGATCGAAAAAGTGGTCAGCGGAATCGATTCGGGCACCGACCCGCACGCTTTCAGCACCACCTGGGAATCGGTAATTGCAAGATCGGGCGCCCGCTTCAGCTGGGACAGAACCCAGTCGACCTCACGCTCCTTCACGACGATAGTTGCTGCATCGCTGTCGAGGATTTCGCGAATGGTCTGCACCTGGGGGAGAATGAGCCTTCCGGCCGGTGCCTCGAGATCGATCGGCACGATGAGCATAACCAGCTGGAACTCTTTGACCATGTGCCGCAGAAGTGTGGGCTCGGTTGCGCGGCGCGCAGTGAGCTTCCCGATGATCGCCTCCTTGAGCGCGAGGACTCCCGCCTGGCTGACATTTGAAACCGGGTAGACTCCGACACCGAGCCGGGTAAGCTCGGCGAACGCCGGTGACGCAGACTGGGCGTCACCCTGCTCCGCGAACGTTGCGGCGACCACGAGGTCTGCGCCGTTCGGTGCAAGCGTGCGCTCACGGTGATGCCGAACGAACGCGAGATCTTCAGCATCGGCCTCACTCCCATTAACTACGTAGACCACGAGATCAGCCGTTGAGATTGCGGCGGCCGCGGAAGCTGTGCGCTTTGCGCCGAGCTCCCCCCGATCGTCAAGACCGGCGGTGTCGACAAAGACTACCGGCCCGAACGGGAGCAATTCCATGCTCTTCGATACCGGGTCGGTGGTGGTTCCCTTCGTATCCGAGACGATAGCGAGATTGCGGCCGGTCAGGCTGTTGATGAGCGATGACTTTCCCGCGTTGCACTTGCCGGCAAGAACGATGTGCGGACGGTTTGCCGCCGGTGTACTGTTCACGATGCTGCCTCTCCTTGAGTTCACGTCCGAGCTGCGGATGCGTGGGCGCTGCGAATACGTGCGTAGAGTTCTTCGTCGTATCCGAGCTGATTCAGATTTTTGCGCGACCAGAGCTCATCAAGCTCCGGCGCCGAAACGGTTCCGGTAGTGACAAGATAATCGTCGAGCGTCACACCCCGCTCGCGTGCCTCGGCGACAAAGCGCTCGCACGCCGGATATCCGAACAGCGGCAGCAACGCTACAACTTTCGCGTAACTTGCATCGAGATTGCGCGCGCAGCGCTCCGCATTCACCCGAAGCTCGGTCGTGTAGCGGCTAAGTGCCGCGGCACCGTTTCGTGCGAGGGTGAGTGACTCCCAGGCGGTGTACGCAATGAGAGGCCAGAACGCATTCAGCTGCAGCTCAGACATCGAGCACAATCGGGCAATGAGTCCGTGGTTTGCCTCGATTCGCTCTGCCACCTGAATTACTGCTTCCGCAATGACCGGATTCACCTTCCCCGGCATGATGGAGGAGCCACGCAACAGTGACGGTAGGTCGATTTCGCCGAAACCTGCTCCCGGGCCGGAGGCGAGGAGCCGGAAGTCATTCGCGGTCCTGCGCAGATTGCAGGCGACTACCTGTACTGCGCCCATCGCCTCGAGCAGGCTGTCGTAGTTTGAGGTCGCTTCGACCACGTTGTCCGCCCGGGTCACCGGAAACGGCACAAGCCGCTGAAGCTCCCGGATGGCGCCGAAGATGTAGGCGCGCGGCGCTCCCTGCCCTGTGCCGATTGCAGTTCCGCCGATGTTCACCTCCTTCAGCCGTTCGCGCGCCTTGAAGATGCGCCAGCGGTCGCGGGCGACCGCCGCGGCCCAGGTCGAAAACTCGCGACCGGCGGAGATCACCGTCGCATCGCGAAGCTCAGTCCGGGCCGTCTTCATCACGTGAGCAGTCTCCTGCTCTTTCACCTGCAGCGCCTGCTGCAGCGCTTCGATTTCAGTTTCCAGTCCGCCGAGCATCGAGAGCAGCATGATGCGCAGAGCGGTCGGCGCAACATCATTTGTCGACTGATGCATGTTCACGTGAATGAGCGGATCGACCACGATTCCGGCACATGCCTCTGCGCGTGCTGCAATGCTTTCGTTCAGATTCATGTTGAATGAGGTGCCGGCTCCACCCTGGAACGGATCCAGCGGGAACTCGCGTCCCAGCGCGGAAGGTTCGAGTGCGGCAAGCTCATCGATTGCCGATATGATCGCATCGGCAAGATTCCGGTCCAGGGCGCCGATACTGCGATTCGCAAGCGCGCACGCCTTCTTGACTACCAGACCCGCCCGCACCAGTTCCTGCGGGGTGGCGTATGGTGAAAGATGGTAGAGTTCCGCGGCCTTGGCCGTTTCGGTCAGTTGTCCGCCGGTCATGTCAGTCACCTCCCTCGAACATCGGACCACTCGAGGGCAGCTTCGCGAGGGCGGATTTCACGGCGACACCCGGAAGCCGGCCAAGTTTGCCGGTCAGTGCGCCAAGCTCGTCGGTGGTTGCATGTACTATCAGCGTGATCACCGAGAGCGTATCCTGTTCCAGGTGCGGCAATCCCATTCGTCCGCAGATGATCTGCGGGTATTCGCTCAGGATCGCCTGGATGCGCGGCCCGGAACCTGCGCCCGCGGCCCCTCCGTGTTCGACCACTATGCCGATAAATCCGTAGCGCCGGTCATTCATTTGCTTCTCCTTGTCGCGTGCGGCGAATCGCCCCATTTGTTCAGAGCAACCTCCCTGCCGACCGATCGTGCGCGGCCGAGCAGGCAGGTCGAACACTCGTCCACCCCTTCGTCGACGCACGGTTTCCCGGCGTACAGGAGGTAATCCGCGCGCACATGTTCCGGAGTCGCAAGCGGCATGAGTACGTTCGCACCAAACCGGAGACCCGCCTCCCGCCCCAATGGATGGACCGCCTGCAGCGCGGTAGTTGCTGCGATGTTCACGTCGGCAAGCAGGATGCGAGTTGCCGCGATCATGTTCAACGTGAGACGCAGAAGCTCATCGCGAGAGCGCGCATCAGTCGAACCGACCCCAGCAGACAGCGGGGCGTCCGGGTGGGTGAGATAGGGTCCCATGCCGATCATGTCCGCACCGATGCGATCGAAGAACAGAATGTCCCGAGCAAGGTCCTCGACTGTCTGGCCGGGCAGGCCGATCATGACTCCGGTGCCAAGCTGGAACCCGATCTGTTTGAGAGTCGCGAGGCATTCGACACGCGACTCGAAGCTTTGACGCGATGGATGAATCTGCTCGAACAGAGTGCGGTTGCTCGTCTCGATGCGCAGCAGGTATCGATGGGCGCCTGCGGCAAACATCCGCCGGTACGCTGCCTCGCTCTGTTCGCCGACACAGAGGGTGATGCCGAGCCCGTCGGTTAGCTGCGCCGACCGGGTCTCCCTCTTGACCGCCTCGACAACACTGCACACGAAGTCGACGAATGCCGGATCCCGCCGCTCGCCTGACTGCAGCGTCACCGAACCGTAGCCGAGCCGGGCGCAGGCGCGTGCGGCCGCGACAATATCAGCGACACTGAGCGTGTAGCGGCGCACCCGGGAGTTCGCCGCACGGATGCCGCAGTAGTAGCAGTTGCTCGCGCAGATGTTCGAAAACTCGATGAGGCCACGGTAGTAGACTCTGTCGCCAACGTGCTCCCGCATTATCAACTCCGCGCGAGCCCGCAGCGATTCGCGATCGGCGGGCACCCGCAGCGAAAGCATTGCGGCAATCTCGGCCACGTCGGGCAATTTGACCTTTTCGGCGATACTCATGACGGCACTATAGATAGAGATCGCGTACGCCGGATTCGGTTCGCTGGTAGAAATCGAGGAACCGCTCCCGCTCGGCATTGTTGACTGTATGAGCAAGTGCTTCGGAGAGCTCGCGCTGGATGAGCGCCTCGCCGGCCTGCCGCGTCTCCTCGCCGCCGAAATCGTCGAGCCATTCACGGAAGGTGAGCACCGCATTCAACTTGCAGAAATGTCCCTCTTTGCAGGTGCGAAGGAGTTTCATGATCCGGTCCCCGGTCCGTCCGATTCTATACCCGGCGGTACAGAAGCTGGTGATGAAGCCCATCGCGGCAAGGTCGCCGATGAGCTCATCGACAGTCCGCGTATCACCGAGCATGAACTGCTGGCGATTCTCCTCCTGATCCGGTCCGCTTTCGCTGTACGCACCGATGCCGACGCGGGTCGATGCATCCATCTGCGTCACCCCCAGACGTACCGCCTGGTCGCGGATTGCTGCAGTCTCA
>Ga0307376_10005006_pt1 | contig 12021 bp, 22 predicted proteins | sample TR2MG_FD_202536 | JGI IMG/M metagenome (GOLD analysis project Ga0307376, IMG submission 202536) | Soil microbial communities from Risofladan, Vaasa, Finland - TR-2 | ecosystem: Environmental > Terrestrial > Soil > Coastal area > Acid sulfate soil | place: Finland: Risofladan, Vaasa | collected... | reverse complement strand
TCTCCAACCGACCTAGGTTAATTTTATAACATTCATAGCCTAGGGTCTAGGCTACGGGTCACGAACCTGATAAGCAACACAAATATGTAGTACACAAATATTGTTATGATGTAGGGTATGTTGAGCCTGTATTCATGGTCCATGATGGCTACCCTAAATGGTAAAGGATAAGTAATGAAGGAAGCGTTGTTGGCTGCGCTCGGTAAGGTGGTGGTAGCGGATGAGGATTATTCGATCTACACGGACGAAAGCGGTGAATTTTGGGGTAACGCCGGGGCGGGGGTGATCTTCCGGGCGAAGTCCACGGGGCGGTATCTTTTGCCTTTGCGATCCAAGTTCGTCAACGAGCCTGGTACCTGGGGTGTTTGGGGTGGGGCGATCGACGACAGCGAAACCCCCGAACAAGGAGCCCGCCGTGAAGTCCGAGAAGAAACCGGTTACACCAAAAGCTTCACCCTAAAGCACTTACACCGCTATGAAAAAGGTAAATTTCGCTACGACACCTTCTTGGCGGAAGTCCCCGAAGAGTTCGATCCGAGCTTGGACTGGGAAACCGAATCCTTTGAGTGGTACGATTTAGCCGATTTCCCCGACAATCTCCACTTTGGGTTGGACCCGATCGTGCCTAAGCTCCGATAATCCCACCAAATATTACCACCCAGTAATGATTACCTCCACTGGGTGGGGGTCTATCTCCTTGATTTCATAACTAAAAGAAATTACTAAAGTAAGACAAAAATCTGCCGATAAGGTTCTTGGGAGGTAAGACTATGTCTTTAGTAAAAGAAAGCAGCCAAGAAGAGAATCAAGAGAATCAAGAGATCCGGGTAAGGTTTTTGATTCCTAAGATGAATATCAAAAAGTTTCTCAACCGTATCGGTGCTTTGGGCCGTAAAGCGGTCAAGCTCGGTTGTGAGCCGATCGAGGTACGGGAAGGTGAAACAGTCTTCAAGAAGGCTGGTAAGGAAGTGTCGCCTGTCGATGAGCGTGAGGCCCAAACTTTTGTGGAGTGCATAGAATACTTCGTGGTCGGCAAAGCTCCTAAAATCGATGGGTACGAATTTATCGCCCGCTTAGACCACACCGAAGCTGGCAACATTATCAATACAGCACCCGGCAAAACTTGCCCTACGAAGTACGGCCACACCGGCAGCTATTGCGATCATTGCCGAAGCGATCGTTACCGCAAAAAGCTTTACGTTCTGCGGGACGAAAAAGGTGGGTACAGTCAAGTCGGTCGTTCTTGTTTGAAGCACTACAACGGCCACCAAGACCCTTTGAAAGTCTCTGCTTACTTCGAGATGATTCTTGACCTGGAAGATACCCTAGGTGGCTTTTCCGAAGGCGGTCGTGAAGTCCAAATGTACGACATCGAAACAATCCTAGCCATAGCCGTGATGTCTATCGGTCACTACGGGTTCCGCAAGTCTAACAGCGAAGGTGGTGCCACCAAGGAAGATATCAGCTTTTACCTTAACCCTCCCACCGCCCACAAAGAAATCGAGCGTATTGAGATCGCAGCGGAAGTAGCGAAGCTTAAGCCCACCGACGAAGCTCGGGCTAAAGCGAAAAAGGTTATTGAGTGGGTGGGCACGTTAGGCGAAAGCAATTACGAGCATAACCTAAAGGTGTTGGTGGCTCAAGAATACGTGGGCTATTGGAACTTCGGTTTGCTCGCTAGTGCTCCCTGGGCCTACGCTAAAGCGGTCGAAGATGCCAAAGTTGAAAAGAAAGCGGCGAAAGCCAATACCTTTATCGGCGAAAAAGGTGAGCGCTTAGATCTCGTTTTGACTTTGACCCGCTCAACTTACCTGGGGGTTTCTTGCTACGGTGCTACGGAAACCGAGCGGTACGTTCACAACTTCGAAGACGCTAAAGGCAACGTGTTTTGCTGGTTTACTAAAGACATCAACCCGGAGCGTGGCGATAAGATCACCCTTAAAGGAACGGTCAAAGACCACAGCGATTACCAAGGCCGCAAGCAGACTGTTTTAACTCGATGTAAGATAAAGGACATGAAATGACTGACGGTAGAATGGGGCGACCGCCCCTAGACGACAAAGAAGAATCGGTATCGGTGACGTTCCGGGTGCCGCCGACGCTCTTGGAAGAAGCTAAGGCCCGCTCGGACCACCTTGGATTCGCCAAAGTTTCAGAATTTTTCCGGTATTGTATCCAGCAAGAGCTATTCAAAAAGTTGAGTGACACACTCATTAGACTGAATGTGTTGACTGCCGAGAATATTTCTTTACGGGCTCAAATTAAGGGCCGCAAGAAGAAAAAGGAGGGTAAGAGCGCATGAATATTAAACAAAGAATCAATGGTGAGCGCTTCAAATTCTCGTTAGAAACAGACCGGAACCAATTAACGAGTGAAGTTGCGAAGCATTTAGCGGTTTCAACACCCCGATCTACAATGTGTCTTAAACATTGAGCCAAGCACAATTCATGCAATTTTTTGCAAGATCGTAAAACGCATAAGCGAGGGCGATGATTTTCAATCTGGTATTAGATACAAAAAAATTATTAACACGTTTGATGTGATTTTTATTGATGCTGTAGACGATGGCCGTGATGTCTTGAGGCTGATTTTTCCTGATGCTACGGGCTCTCTTGAAGCAAAAAATATGTCAGCAGACTACGCTAAACAATATGAAAAATGAGTTTTAACAATCGTGAAGGAAATGAAATGAAAATTAAAGCCAACATTTTAAAAGTTACTGCCACCGAGTCTCAAGGCGACGAAGAAAGAACATATTCTTACGAAGTGTGGGAATTGCCTGGTGGTTTGATACAAGAACCTGGAACGACTACACAAGACTCCTTTTACAAAGACCGAGATAGTATTGTTGTGAGCCACGGTGCGGTGACCGAGCTTGAAGACACAGGCGTTATTTTATTAGACGTTATCGACGTTATCAAAAGCTTAGCAGCGTCTTATGACGATTTTGGGTCTGGCAGTGTGCCCGAAGAAGCTTGGGGATTTATCCACGAGCAATTGTCACCTCATAGCGGCATGCTTTAACCATAGGAGATATGAGATGCCAATCACTGCAATAGATTATAACCAATACCTAAAAATTAACCTAGAAACACAAGATATCTATGTAGTTAGTTACCACGACGAAGATTCCAAAACTTTAAGCGACAAGTTTTCTAAAACCGTTGACTGCACTAGCGACAAGCTTATGAATGTTATCAACTATTTCGTAGGCGACGAACACATCAAATCTTTTGAAGCCGACTGGCTGCGAGGAACCCCCGATTCTGTGGAAATCAAGATCGTCACCGCTTTTGATGTAGGACAATGGACTAAGACATTTAAGGTAAAAAAGGAGACAGCGCATGTTTGACAGCTATTTAAGCAAAGATCTCAAAGAATATTGGGATTTCGATATACAGCGCTGTCTAGTCTAGCCGACTTAAAGAAGCAGTATCTAAAAATTGCTCGATCAAATAAGTTTACAACGGTTGAGGTTGATGTTGATTCTGATGGCTCCATACATCTTTGGTTTCTTCCCGAAAAGGCAAAATGAGAATGACCCCAGTCACCAAGTAGCTGACGGCGGTATGTTGCCGATCTACGGCGATTTCATAGGCTGGTAACCCACGTCTACCATAGGAGAAAAGTGCATGAATAAATACAAAGTCACTGAGCAAGTCACTATCACGATTGAGGTCGAAGCATCCAATGAAGATGAAGCTCGGATGAAAGCTATGGCTACTTTGCCGGACTACAAAACTTGGGAGCTAGAAGCTTCAGAAGGCATCAACGTAGAAAGAATTTACGATCGTCTTTGGTATTATAAGTTCGAGGGTAAGAAATTTGAATACTTTGAAGAGGTCGATGCTTGTTGCGAAGGGGATTTAAGTTATCTCGAAGGCCCGTTCGATACCTTCCTTGATGCTAAAGCTGCCGCATGGAAGAGGTTTCGACGCTTTTCCAGAGCAACCAACCTTGCAGAGCGCTGCGCTCGAAGACCCGCAGCAAAAACCCCGACAGAGCCTAGAGGCCATCGGGGTTTTTTGTATTTTAATAATACATCAAAAGAGTGTATTACAATAATACACTAGAGGGGAATACAATGATTTCGATTGAATGTATGCTTTGCGAAGGATCAATCTTTTGGATGCCGACGCTAGACGGTTCTGATAGTGTTTCGAAAGACATTTGCGAAAGTTGTAGTAGTGAGGGTATTGATGGTTGTAGTAGAGAAAGTGAGAGTGGTGGTTTGCGAGGTGTGTGGGGCACCGAAGACTTGCTCGCCAACCCCAGAGACCCGCTCCCTTACGTGTGCTAAGTGTGAGGTAGCGGGGTGGCGGCCAAGGGCGACCTTAACCCAATGGCGTGGCTTCGACGATGAGATGCTAGGTTAACCCACCTAAAGAACTCCAATGCTTATTTTCTAGGTATTGGAGAAATAATATGACTGTAAAAGCTAAGATCCTAGCAGCCTTGAAAGTTGTAGTAGCCGCTAAGGGCGAAGCTGACCCCGACTATCTTTACCACATTACCTATTACAAATATCTCGAAGGTATCGCTAGTTCCGGTTTGCAACCCGGTTCGGGCGGGTCTATAGGCCAAGGGGCGGGGAATAATCACCACAGCAAAGGCAAAGTCTTTTTGACCGAAAAAGAAGGTGGGATTTCGTTTTGGTACTCTACAGCCTTAAAGTGGGCCGATCACAATTCAGATGATGTCTTAGAAGATGAATTGATCCCGATCGTGTTGCGGGTCGCCCGGCCTTTTGACGCCTACGAACTAGCCGAAGATCCTATAGGCACCAGGGATTCTAGTTACGACGCCTACACCACCAAAGATTCTATCAAGCCTTCAGACCTAGAACTTTGGGACGGTACCGCTTGGGTGTCGCTCGATCAAGGCGTGGACCCCGAGATAGCTATCGAAGTTGAAGAATACGAAGAAGACGGTGAAACCCACCAATACAATTATATCAAATCCGATAACCCTTTGGAGCCGAAATGAATAAGGAAGCTGTCTTAGCAGCCTTGCAAGTTGTAGTAGCCGCTAAAGATAAAACGCTTTGGTATCATCTCACCGGGCGTTCTAATTTCAAGTTAGACAAAAAGTTCACACCTGAAGATAATTCGCTATCTCTTGTAGACCGCTCTGGCCGACCTGGAATTTATTTATCTCAAGACGTTGATGCGTGGGTCATTGGCAAGGGCTATTGGAGACCGTTTGTGGTTGAATTTAAGGTCGATCCTTCGGTGAAAGATGATCCTGGTATTCACGGCAAGTGGGGCGGGGAAATGTTTATCCCAGCTTCGTCCTTTAAGAAACTCACCATCCAGCGAGTCATCCCACTAGACGCCTATGCACGAGAAAAGTATGGCGAATACGGTTGGATTGAAATGGATATGGAAGAAGAGTTTGATACTGGAAAACCAATTGAAAAGGGTTCTTGGGGCCGTCCAAAGGACCAAGAGCATCTACAAGGATATCAATACCCAGGGCCGGACGTGCGTAACATGCCAGCCGCAGACACACGTCGATTAAAGCAGCATTTGCGTAAGGTCAAAGGTTAGTTCATTTTGATTTTTTCGCAAACGTCTGTCACGATCCGGTTGTAGGTCGCTACTACATCAAAGCCTTTTTTGGTGGCTACTTTCAACCGGGCGAAAGCTTCGGGGTCTTTCATCCTAGACCTTAACCCCCGCCCTACAGCTTCGTGAATTTGTAGTAGAGTATCCATACCCATTTTTTCTAGTTCAACTAAGTTGGCTTCGTATTCGCCGATACATTTTTGACAAACCGAGCGACCGTCGAATTCGGTTTGGTCGGACTCACCGTGTAGTTCGCAATCTATAGTGGAAGCCATCTTCGCATCCCCTGAAATGGTACCCTCTATTAGATATTAACACGAAATTTCAGGGATGCAAAACGGGTCAGCCTTCAAACCCAGGAAACAAAGGGGTGTCACCTTCCCCTAGCACCATCTTAGGTGATTTCCTTAGCCGACCGCACAACCCAACGTCTTCTCGCATTTGATTGGTGGACCGAGGCCGGGTGTAGATTTCTTCTTCGGTGTATTTCAACACGTCCATAAGCAACCCACGGGTCAAAGGGCGGAGGTCACCCAAGCTGAAGTGCTTGTTTAATAGGTTTTTGTGCATCGGGCCTATCTTCAACCGCACCGCCGCCCGCCCGTAGTCTTTAAACATAGTACCTAACGATCTTTCGATAGTCTTTTTGGTGACTTCTTTGCGGGCGAGGTCGTAAGCTACGGAGCGTAAAACGTAGACTACTATAGAGAAGGCGTGGGCCACCCCAAAGTTCTTGTGAAGGTAAACAATAGCTTCGTGGTTACCGGCAGACAACACGAAATCTAAGCCAATCTCTTTACTTTTTTCTACTGCAAAATCTCTGAGGTCATCGAAAAAGGATTCTTCCAGCACGTCGTAGAGTTCAAGCAATTTGTAGTGCTTTTCGTAGGCTAGGATCAAACCGAAGTTCAAGCTGTACTTATTGAGCGTGTCGGGGGTCATCGTCAAGCCAGGGCTCAAGTTTTTATACTTCACCGTCAATTGTTCGTAGGCTTTCTCTTGACCGGTTAGCTCGGGACCGAAGTTGGTCTTTACTACTTCAGCCCCTTCAAAAGCCCCAGGTATAGCGTCCACCGCTCGCAACACCCCTTCGTTCACCAACACCCGCAAGCCGTTGGTGATGAAGTCGTACTCGCCGGGGTCTACCCGATCCTTGACTCTTATCATCGGGGTTATGGAATCGTTCACCAACACCCCGTATCGGGAAGCCGCCCCCGCCACCATCTTCAACATCATAATCGCTGGGAGCTTCGACTCTTCCAAACAGCAAAAATGATTCTCTCGTCGGTTGAGAACAGCCATACAAGCTTCAGCGTGGTTTCTTTCCTTCTTGGCTGCCGCTTCTTGGAGTAGCTTTTCTTGTTGGCAAGCGTCCACGTAGCCGTCGGAGATCCGGCAATGTTCTTCCCAAAAGCAATTTTCACAAAAAGGGAAGTCTCGAAGATGCTCTTCGTCGGCGTGGTGGTGCCGCACCAGATCACTGAAAAATTCGAATAGCTCCATAGTGTACTTGTGCCGAGACTTCCGCAAAAAACCAGGGAACTTTTTAAGCTTGTTGTGCTCGTTAGCCCGGTATTCCGCTATAGAAAACGGTAGGAACGAAAACCACTTCCCGCAATCGGTGCAAGGTAACCGGAACACCAAGCCCAAACCAACCCGCCAATTCGCAGGCTGGAACGCCAAATTGTACTTGTCTACAACCGCCTTAGCCCCACACCCGTAAAGCTCTTGCACCAAGCCAACGTGGTCGTCCGAAGCTGGCTGGTTGAAAACAAGAAGATTCTCCTTGCGAAGATCTCGTATAAAATCCTTTAAAACAAACTGAGGGTATTTTATGCCCGCAAATTTATAACCCCGGTAACTCTTCAAAGCATCCTGATTAGAAACCAAACGTAAATCAGACATCACAACCTCCACGATTTGTTTGTAAGATATACCGCCTAGTCTTGGAACAAGCAATAAGACGTTAGGAAATGCTGACCGTAATCCTTCGAATCATCAATATGTAAATCGATTTCGTTTTGTTTACAATACCACCCTTTGGTTTTGTTCCAGAGTAGATCGTCTATCCAAGGACGGTTTTGATCGTAGCCGGTGATCCGGGTGCCTAATTCATAGTGATGATCGGAGATAGAAAAGAAATGGGTGAAAACTATACCGAGGTCCAAAACCCCTTCGAGAAATTCCGGGGTGCCTCGGTTGCCGGTGAGGATGTGAACCTCGTGACCGTTGTCCACCAACAACTTGCTCAAAATAGAAAACAACTCAGGTTTAGCCGTTATCACACCGTCAAAGTCTAACCCTACCTTGATCTTCTTAATGCCCTTCTTTTCCTCGTTCTTCATCAAAAATACTCCTTCGTCGCAGGATAAAGATCATAACCAAAAAGCTAAAATACTTCTTGCCTAAAAGAAGACTACGGTGTTAATGTTATAACAAGTTTCTAATCTCAAAAGGCGAAACGTAAAAGAATGTACTACTTAATCGGAAATGGCAACGAGAACAATAACCCGGAACCTAGGTATCCAGGCTTTTGACGTTGTGAATTCGTAAAAGAATACCTTCAAGAAACCCTGGATCGAAAGACTCCAGGGTTTTTTGCGTTTGGCTTATGAAAAATTAGGAATGAAAAGCAATATGGGTGGGGAGTTCGAATCTCGTACCCACTCCAAATGGATGGCTTAGCTCAGTCTGGTCAGAGCGGTTGGTCGTTAGCCAACGGGTCGTGGGTTCGAATCCTACAGTCATCGCCATTTGACTTTGGAAAGGTGTTGGAACGGTTGTGGGGTAGGTAGCACCTCTTCACTGCCCAGGGTTCGATGCCCTGCTTTCCAGCCAACAAAACTAAGGGAAGGGGTCATGGGCACGAGAAAGCCGGTAGGCGGTATTGAACGACAAAGAACCTGATGAGTGATACAGGGAGTTAGCGCAGCTAGGTAGCGCACTTATCTTGAGTCAACCAAGATAAGGAGTCGTAAAATGGTTTGGAGCTATATCAAAGTCGTGGCCCCGGCTAACTACCCCGGAACGGTCTACAAAGGAAAATACTGTTTGGAACATCACTATGTATGGTGGAGGGAAACAAATGAGTTAGTACCAAAGGATTTTGTGATCCATCATAAAAATCACAATAGGGCTGATAACAGGTTCGAGAACTTGGAGATGATGACCCGAGGAGATCACGCCAAGCATCATGCAAGGCCGAAGCCTATGAAGGCCGTGGTATGTGCTTTCTGTACAAAAGAGTATTCCGTGGAGCTTCGTAATTGGAAGTCCAAAACGAAGCATGGTCAAAAAGAATTTCATTGTACACGATCGTGTAGTGTGAAAAATCAGCACAGAAAAGCTATAGAAAAGAAAAACACAAGACCTTATCGGGGCGTACTTCAGTCAGGCTAGAGGTCGCCCGTTCGAATCGGGCCGCCCCGATAAGGTCTTATGCCCCCATAGTACAACGGTTAGTACACACGGTTTTCATCCGTGCAATATCAGTTCAATTCTGGTTGGGGGTACTCAAACCTTTAATACCGTATCGTCTAGCGGCCCAGGACGCTGCCTTTCCGGGTAGAAACACAGGTTCGAATCCTGTTACGGTTGCCACCTCGATAAAACTACGCTGTGTCCACCACCCTTAATTTTAATCGATAATACACTAGGGAGGTTTGTATGAAATTGCTGTGGATCGTTTTGTTATTGGCTCTACCTTCCCTGCCTTCTTGTACCAAGGTCGAAAAAGCTGAAAAGGTCGAGAGCAAAAAAGTTGTTGCGGAGAAGTTCGACCGTTCGACTTGGGAGCATTGGATAGACGAAGACAAAGATTGTCAAGATCTGAGGGCTGAGATTTTGATAGCCACCAGCCAAACCCCCGTGACCTACCGTAAGGCTAAGGGGTGTGTGGTGGCCACGGGGCGTTGGTACGGTGAGTACACGGGATTAATTTACGACAGCGCTTCTAAGGTGGATATCGACCACGTAGTTCCGTTGAAGCACGCCCACGACCACGGTGGTTTTAAGTGGTCTCTCGAACAAAAGCGAAAGTTCGCCAACGACCAATTCAACTTGTTAGCGGTGCAAAGCACAGCCAACCGCCAAAAAAGCGCCCAAGGTCCGCACGAATGGATGCCGCCTTTGAAGGCCTACGGGTGTGCCTACCTCGAACGGTGGGCCGCTATCAAAAAGCTGTACAAGCTGAAGGTAGGCAAAGAAGAAAAGAAGTTTATCCGTGAGTACAACAAAGGTTGCGCCAAGCCTTAGTCCCCGAATATAAACATTGGCGATTTAAAACAGATGTAGTAGAATCCCACGTTTTTGATTGTTTACTAAACGTGGGATTGTTCGATGCGTATCGTTTTATTTTTGTTGGTATTCTCTTTAGCTTCTTGTGTCACCGTGCCGTCGCACAAGATCTGTGACAACGGTGCTCTTTCTTTAGGCGGTGTGTCGATCGGTTCTTGTGAGGGGACGGAAGACATGCCTTACAAAAACGGGAAGCCTGATTGGGATTTCTTCCAAGACTCCTAGTTCGTTCCGCACCAACCAGTAGACTTCCGTAGCTTAACATGGAAGAATGGGTCTAAGACATTACTGGACATAGGGGGTGTGGGATGCTGACAACGTTGCTATTAATGGCGGCTAGTGGTTGGTTGGGTTGGTATTATGCGGACACTGGATGTGAAGAACAGATTCAAGCGATAGAATCTGAGCTTCAACAAGATCAAGAGTTCCCTTGCGAGACTTTACTGGATGTTTGTTTAGGTATACCCGAGGAAGAATTCGAGTCTAGTAAAGACGATCCTGACTTTCCTTACGGTGGTGACGCATCTTATTAGGGGTTGAGCATGGGAATGGGGGGCGGTGTCTTACTACCATTGATATCGTTCAGGCACATTTCCAATTCGTTTTGCGTGGCCATGTTAGCCATGATGCCTGATATAAGTTCTAAAGAGAACATTTCATACTCAATCGTTCCTCAACGGATTAATACTTTGGGCGGACGGCCCATAACGTGTTCCCAAAGGCTTAGACCGGCCCCACAAAGGCCTTTAGATGTAGTAGCGTTTTGGCAAGTACCACAAGTAATACGGTGGGTGGTAAAGTTCCCCGAGATCCCTGCCGCTTCTTGGGCTTTGGCTTGGGCGTCACGGATCTTGGCTTGTTGCTCTTCAGCGTTCTTACGAATATCAGCGGGGGTCAAACCAAACCTCTTCACAATTTTAAGATGAACCTCCACTCTAATAGGTTTGAAGATTCTTGTGAAGAGATTTTCTATGATTCTTCTTCTATAATTTCGTAAGTAGCCTCGATCCATTTTCGACTGATACCCAACACCTTCCAATGCCCTGAGTGTTCGGTGCTGTTACCCGCCCGGCAAAGTTTACCGTCCCACTTAAGCTCGGGGCACTCCGGGGTGAAAGGTCTTTTGCCTGTCATCCGAACTCTTCTTAGATCTCGCAACGCTTCTACCGCTTCTAGTAAATTCAATCCGGTTCGTTTATCCACCGTTACTCCTCTTCTTGACAAATGGTTCTCAGAACCATACTACAACTTAGTGGATGGAGCTAGATAAACGGGGAGGTGTGTTACATGAGAAAAAGACAAGCCAGAAGAGAAGCTGAGATTTTGTGGGGTGAAAATTACCACCTAGAGTCTTACCGGTGCCGCAAAAGAGGTTGTAAACACGAGGGGTGTACCGGCCCGACGGTAGACGCCCGATCGCACTACCGGGGCGGGTACTTTCAAGAGGCGACGGGGGTGTTGGCTAAGACATTCGTTGTGATGGTTGAAGGTAATTCTTGGGATGACATTATAAAGGTTAGGGCTTGAATCAATGCCGTACTACCACGTAACAAACAAAGAAATATTGCAAGCTTTGCAAGAGGCACAAAAACAGCTAAACAACCAACGTAAGATCTTCCGTTCGGTGTTGGCTGAGCTTCAGTGTGAAAAAGGCTATCTAACCAACGGTGGGTTGCACGGTGTTGTGGCGAAGGATCGTATACCGAACAATTGCCAAGCTTGGTTGAGAATATATTCCCATTTCAAAAAGCACGCTGAAGATGCTTGGAACGCAGCCAACTAGATAAGGTGATAGATGATTGATGTGGAACACCCATGCCCGTGGTGTGGTGAGGAGTGTATGTCCGATCCTTGGGAACTCAGTATTATAGCCGATGGTGACACTGTTGACGGTGAGTGTGAGGCTTGTGGTCAGCCAGTGAGTGTAACGTGTAAGATGAGTGTTGAGTATGAGTTTGAGCAATCTGTAAAGGTGATAGATTAGAGAACGCCTAATGCTTTTAGCTGGGCTAGGGTTTTTTCGAAGGTTTTGTGTAGGATAGCGATACCCCCAGCTTTGACCCAAGCGTCGGTGTTTCTTTTGTAGTCGTCGATCAATAAGCAATGCGGACCAGCGAGGTGGTGTTTTTCCACGGATTGTGTTTTTAAGATCCTATTA
>Ga0307376_10005005_pt1 | contig 12023 bp, 9 predicted proteins | sample TR2MG_FD_202536 | JGI IMG/M metagenome (GOLD analysis project Ga0307376, IMG submission 202536) | Soil microbial communities from Risofladan, Vaasa, Finland - TR-2 | ecosystem: Environmental > Terrestrial > Soil > Coastal area > Acid sulfate soil | place: Finland: Risofladan, Vaasa | collected... | reverse complement strand
CGCACGGCGAATTCGCCGCGGCCGCGGACCTGCTCGATGCGCTCGTAGCCGAGATCTGCGAGCCGCGCGACCGCGCCGGCGAAGTCGATCTCCTCGCCCGGCGCCAGCGCGAGTGGCTGCGGCTGGAGCGCGAGCGGCAGGAACCGCTCGAGCAGTGTCACGGCCTCGATGACGACCAAGCCGCCGGCGGCGAGCGCCGCCAGCGCCTGCTGGCGCTCGCCGACGACGTGCGGCGCCGGCGCCACGTCCGCTCCATACAGCACGCCGCGCGCGGGCAGCACCGGGACGACGCGGTCGAGGTAGACGGAGAGATCCGCGGCCAGCCGTGTCGCCGCCTCCCCGTCGGGCGCCACCACGACGCGCCCGGCGTCGTCTGCGAGCGCAGCCGCCAGCACGTACGGGGCGTAGAAGCGCGGCGCGTACGCCGACGCGCCGCGCCGCAGCCGCGGCGCGGCGGCCTCGAACGTCTCGTGATCACGCAGGTAGTCGAGGAACACCGTGGATCTCCTCAGGGCTGGTCTGACGCTTCGCCCGTCCGGCGCCGCCGCGGCGCCGGGCATGCCGAACGCCCCGCGCGCGTTGTCTGCGACACCCGAGCGGGGAACCCAGCTCCGTGGCAGCGGAGCTTGACGTGCATTCTAACGGATGTGCACGGTGGGCGACCGGCGCGGGAAGCGCCGCCGTCTCAGCGCCGCCTGGACGCGGCCGGCGCGGAACCGCGGACCACGATGGACGCACGCCTGGCGGCCTGGCGACGTCCCGCCACGTCGCTGGCGCTGGCGCGCACCGTGTACCTACCACGCGGCCACGAAGCCCGGACCCGCCACGCGCCACGCTCGCCCACCGCGACGGCAGGTATCCGGCGCCGTGCGATGAGCCTGCCGCGGGAATCGCGGACCGACAGCACCACGATCGCGCTCGCGCTCGAGAACACCGGGTCGGTGAGCTTCCAGCGGATCGAGATGGGCCTGCCGCGGCGCACGACGCCGCCGGCGACATCCACGCGGGGCGGTGCGCTGTCGCCGGCGCCCGCCGCGTCGACGAACGCTTTGAGACACACGTTGGCCTTCGCGAGACCCTTGCGCGACGTCAGGTCGGCCCACGAGACGCCGTCGGCGCTCAGGTACGACTGCCCGGCACGCGCCCGCGGGTTGATGAGCGACGATGGCGCCTCCACCGGCACAGGACTGGTCCAGCCGGGCGTCGTCACTCGCACCGCGGCGACGAACATGTCGCCGGCGGCGACTCGGGCTGGCTGGTCGAGCCTTACGGTGTGGTAGCCGCCGACGGGCACGGTGCCCGAGGCGGCGGCCGGCGCCGCGGCGATGCCTTGCACCGACCCGGCCACACGGACCTCGTAGGTGGTGCCGGGCACCGGCGTGTAGAACGACACGGCCGTCACCTTGCCAGAGCCTACGCAGCGAAAGCGGCTCGCGTACCACGCCTGTTCGCCGCCGACACCGATCCAGGCGCTGCGCCCGAGCGCGTCGTACTGATAGATGGCGTCGTAGTCGTCGGCGCGGGCGACGCCGTTGAAGACCGCGAGTGCCTCGCCGAAGCTCGCGTCGTAGTAGGAGACCCACAGGTAGCCCTTGTCGGCGAAGTCCGTGCCCCAACTGTTCTTGATGAGGAACGCACCGTCGCCCGGCGGCCGCTTCTCGGGCAGGAAGTCGGCGGCGGGGTACGAGTCGTCCCAGCCCACGCAGAGGATGTGGTGGTTGAGCTTGCCGGCGGCGTCGCTGTAGTAGGAACTCGTGGAGGCGTTCCAGGAGTGGTACTCCGCCTGGGTGTGGAAGTAGGCGGCGGCGTCGACGCCGCCATGCGTCATCACCGCCCACTTGACGGCGTCGTTGTCCAGTGGCCCACGGCGCTGCGGCAGGAAGAGCACCTCCTGCACGTGCCGCACGGCGCGCAGGAAGGTCGGCGAGCCGCCCGGGTCCGGGTCCGGATACGGGTCCGAGCTCTCGAGCACCGGTCCCTCCCAGCGGGCGAAGTAGGCCGCCGCCAGCTCGCTCGGCGCCATCCCCTCGTAGACGAGCCGCGAGGACATGTGGTTGGCGAGGTTGTTCTCGGAGAAGTCAAGGGCCGTGCCCTCGGACGTCACCACGGCGGACTCGAGGGAGCCGATGGCGGACATGACCCAGCAGGTGCTGTGCGAGTCCTGGGAACGCACGGGGGTGACGCGCCCTTCAGTACGCAGGTCGAACCGCGAGGGGTACGGCCCGGACGTTTCCCACGGCGGCGCGGAAGACGCCGCGACGGCGCCCGCCGACGGCAGGCCGCCGGAGAGCGCGACGAACGATACCAGCGCCATGGCCACGAGGAGCCACGCGCGCGCAGGATGCCTCATCGGGGTCCTTGGTCCGCGGTGAGTACGGTCACTACCCCTCTTATCGCCGCCTCGGCGCGTCAAGTCAAGCTCCGGTTTCCCGGCATCCCACCGCATCGTAGTATGGAGGCCACGATGGGAGGCATTGACACCGCACACGCACTCCAGGCGCGGGCCGGCGTCCGGAGTACGCCTCACCGGCCCGCGCGCTTTGCACTGCTGCTTCTCCTCGCCGCCGCGTTGCTGCTCACGGGCGCCCTCCTGCGACCCGCGCCCGCAGCGGCCGGGATCGACGACACGATCGCCGGCGCGCTGGAGGCCGGCGGCCTCGACGGCCCCGGAACGGCGGTGTACGTGTGGGACCTCGACGCCGCCCGGCCCGTGTATGCGCGCAACGTCTCCACGCAGCTTGCCCCCGCCTCCAACATGAAGCTGGTCACGAGCGCCGCGGCCGTGATGGGCTGGGGCGCGGAGCACCGGTTCGCGACCGAGCTGTACGGGCCCGACGTCCCCGTCGCCGACGGCGTCGTCTACGGCGACCTCTACCTGCGCGGCCTCGGCGATCCTAGCCTCTCGACGCTGCCCTTCCAGCGCCGCGAACTCCACCTCACCACGGCGTCCTTCGAGGCCTTCGCCAGAAGCTTGAAACGCGAGGGCGTCAAGAAGATCCAGGGCGGGGTCCTCGGCGACTCCTCCTGGTTCGACAAGCTCATGACGGTACCCAGCTGGGAGTCCGGGTTGCGACTCGAGTGTGGCCCGCTGTCGGCTCTCTCGGGCGACCAGGGACTGGACGACGGCAACCGCGTGAAGGCGCCGGCCGTCTGGGCGGCCAGGCTGATGACCAAGGCGCTGACGAACGCCGGCGTGAAGGTCAGGGGCAAGCCGGGCAGCGGCAGGGTCCCCAGCACCAGCCGGTTTGTGAAGCGGCAGTACTCGGCGGCGCTTCCCGGCATCATCAAGCGCATGAACAAGGAGAGCGACAACTTCTTCGCCGAGATGCTGCTCAAGGGGCTCGGCAAGGATCTCTACGGCGCCGGCAGCACCGCTGCCGGCGCCAAGGCGAGCAGGGCTGCTCTGGACGCCTGCGGCGTCGAGACCGGCACCTACATCATCGAGGACGGCTCCGGCCTGAGCTACGGCAACCGCCTGACGGCGCAGGGCATCGTGAAGCTGCTGGGCGCCATGCGCCAGCGCGACGACTTCGACGTCTACTATGCATCGCTGGCGATCGCCGGCAAGGACGGCTCCCTCGAGGACCGCATGCGCGGCACCGCCGCCGCGGGCAACGCCCACGCCAAGACGGGGACGCTCAACATCGCCGTCTGCCTCTCCGGGTACGTCGAGAGCGCCAACGACCACCTGGTCGCCTTCTCGATCCTCATGAACAGCTCGTTCATGGACTGGACGCGGGCCACGAAAGCGCAGGACGCCATCGTCGTGGCCCTCGCCGAGGCCTCACTGCCCGGCGCGCCGGTGCTGGCCGTGACGCCGGTCCTTCGCCAGCACGCCGTGTCAGCTATCGAGACGGTTCACGGCGTTGGCGGCGCCCTCCAGCCCGTCGTCAAGCCATAGCTCGACGGCATCCGCCGCCTCCGCCACCAGCGCGTCCACCTGCGGCCGGCTCTCGCGAAACGGGCTGAGCACGTACTCGGCCACGACGTCCGGGTCCGTGCTCGGCGGCCTGTCCACACCCACGCGCAGGCGCGCGTAGCCCGGGCCTATGAGGCCCGTGATGCTCTTGAGCCCGTTGTGGCCGCCGCTGCCGCCGCCCTCCATGAGCCGCAGGCGGCCGAAGGGCAGGTCGATGTGGTCGTGCGCTACCAGGACGTCCCCCAGCCGCAGCTTGAGCGCGCGGAGCGCCGCGGCCACGCTGCGGCCGGAGTCGTTCATGAACGTCGTCGGCTGCAGCAGCAGGACGGGGCGGCCGCGGATCGCGCCTTCGGCGCAACGGCCGTCAAAGCCCCGCTTGGCGCGGGCGAAACCGTGCCGGCGAGAGAGCTCCTCGACGACGCGGTAGCCGATGTTGTGCGGCGTGCCCTCGTACGCCGGCCCGGGATTGCCCAGGCCGACGACGAGGCGCTCGACGCTCGATGAGGGGCGGAACAGCGCCACGATGCCTCGCGGTCAGGCGGCCCGCCGGCGGCGGATCAGGCCTCGGCCTCTTCCTTCTCGCCTCTGCCCACGATCTCCGGTTCGGCGCCCTCGACGGCCTCGACGACCTCTTCGCCCTCGATGCCCTCTTCGGCCTCTTCTTCGATCTTGCGCGGCGGCAGCACCGAGCAGAGGACCTCGTCCGTTTCGTTGAGGACCTCGATGCCCTCGGGCACCACGAGGTCGCTGACCTTCGCGGTCTCGTTCATGTCGAGCTCGCTGATGTCGAGCGTGAGGTGCTCTGGGATCGCGGTGACGAGGCCCCTGATGGTGACCTCACGCGTGGACTCGTCGAGCATGCCTCCGGCCTTGACGCCCTTGGCCTCGCCCTCGAAGCTCACGGCGACCGTGGTCTCGATGGTCTCGTCGAGGCGGATCTCCTGGAGATCCAGGTGCGTGAGGGTGCTCTTGACCCTGTCGAGCTCCATGTCCTTGATGATCGCGTTGTGGGCCTTCTTGTGGCCCTCCACCGTGACCGCAAGCACCGCGTGGGTGCCGGCGCCCGTGGAGAGGGCGGTCCGCAGAGTGTGCGGATCGACGGCGAACATGGTCGCCGCATTGCCGTGGCCGTACAGCACGCCGGGGATGAGGCCGGACTTGCGCAGGCGTCGGGCGGCGCGGCTGCCGGTGACATCGCGCGGCTGCACGACGATGCTGACTTTTTCCATTGGTCGTCTCCTGCTAGAAGAGCTGATTCTCGCCGGCGAACAACTCGCTCACCGACTCGTCCTCGAACACGTTCTTGATGGTGCGGGCCAGGATGTCGGCCACCGTGAGCACCTTGATCTTGGTGTCGTCCGGCCCGAGTTGCACATGCACGGTGTCGGTGACGACGACTTCCTTGGCCGGCGACTGCCGGATACGTTCGAACGCCGGCCCGCTGAAGATGCCGTGCGTCGCGGTCACGTAGACCTCCTTGGCGCCGTTCTCGTAGAGCGTATCGACCGCTGCAGTGACCGAACCGGCGGTGTCGATGATGTCGTCGACGATGATGGCGATCTTGTCGCGTACGTCGCCGATGAAGTGCAGCGTCTCGGCGCGGTTGTGCTCGGGGCGCATCTTGGTCAGCACTGCCAGGGTGGCATCGGGCATGCGGTTGATGAAGCGCTTGGCGAGCTTGACCCCGCCGGCGTCGGCCGAGACGGCGACGATCGGCGTGCCGCCGAAGTCCTTGTAGCGGAAGTAGTCGGCGAGCATCGGCACGGCGGTCATATGGTCGACCGGGATCTCGAAGAAGCCCTGGATCTGCCCCTGGTGCAGGTCCATCGAGAGGACGCGGTCGACCTGCGACGCCTCGAGCAGGGTGGCGACGAGCCGCGCCGTGATGGGCTCGCGCGCGGCGCTCTTCTTGTCCTGGCGCGAGTACGGATAGTACGGCATGACGGCGGTGATGCGCCTGGCAGAAGCCAGCTGGGCCGCCTGGATCATGATGAGGAGCTCCATGAGCTCGTCGTTGATGTTGTCCGACGGCGACTGCACGATGAAGGCGTCGGCGCCCCGGATGCTCTCGTTGTAGCGGGCGTAGATCTCGCCGTTGGCGAAGGTCTTGAGCAGCACGCCGCCGGGGTTGATGCCCAGCTTGTCGGCGATCCTCTCGCCGAGCTCAGGGTTGCTGCGTCCCGAGAAGATCATGAGCCGCTTGCGCGGCGAGGTCACATGGCAGGAGCTTTCCGCCACCGTCCGCCTCTCTTCCGTGTTGCCCGCCGACCGATCAACGATTGTACCAAAGTGAGAGCGGCGCCTCGCCCAGCAGTCCGTCTACGGCGGCTACTGGGAGTCGGCGCCCCGCTCACTCAGGCGTCGCGCCGCCCGGCGCTCGGCGTAGCCTTCGACGTTCTTCTGCTCATCGCGTGCGACGCCGAGCGCTCCCGGCGGCACATCGCGCGTGATCACCGAGCCGGCCGCCGTGAACGCGTCGTCGCCGATCGTGACGGGGGCGACGATGGTCGTGTCGCTGCCGGTGCGCACGCGGTCGCCGATGGTGGTCGCGTGCTTGTCGTAGCCGTCGTAGTTGGCGGTGATGTTGCCGGCGGCGATATTGCTGTCACGGCCGACCACGGCATCGCCCACGTAGCTCAGGTGCGGGACCTTGCTGCCTTCGCCGATGCGGCTGTTCTTGATCTCGACGAAGGTGCCGGCTTTGGCGCCCTCGGCGAGCACGGTGTTGGGCCGGATGTACGCGAACGGCCCGACGCTGCAGCCGGACCCGATCACGCACTCGTGCAGATGCGAGCTGACGACCCGCGCCCGGTCGCCCACGTAGGCGTCGCGCAGGAAGCTGCCGGGGCCGATCTCGCCGGCCGCGCCCACTGTGGTGCGGCCGAGCAGGTGCGTGTTGGCGCGCAGGAGCGTGTCGCGACCGACCTCGACGCCCCAGTCGACGAACGTGGTGTCGGGGTCTTCGACGGTGACGCCGGCGAGCATCAGTCGCTCGATGAGGCGCCGGCGCATGATGGCGTTCACCTCGGCAAGCTCGACACGCGAGTTGATGGCGAGCATGACCTCGGGGTCGGGCGCTACGTGCGCGCTCACCGCGATGCCGTCGGAGAGAGCCAGATGGACGGCGTCGGTCAGATACAGCTCGCCCTGCATGTTGGCCGGCTGCAGCTGCGGCAGCACGGCGCGAAGCAGGGCCGTGTCGAACACGTAGAACCCGGTGTTGACTTCGGTGGTCAGCAGTTGGACGGCGTCTGCGTCTCGCGCCTCGATGATGCGGCTCACGCTGCCGTCGGGGAGGCGTACGATGCGTCCATAGTGACCGGGGTCGGTGAGTACGGCCGTGGCGACCGTGGCGCGGGCGCCCGTCTCGCCGTGCGCCTGGACGAGTCCCTCGAGAAACGCGCCGCTCACGAGCGGCGCGTCACCCATGAGCACGATCGCGTCGCCCTCGAAACCCATGAGGAGATCGAGGCCGGCGCGGACGGCGTCGCCGGTGCCGCGCCGCTCCTGCTGGACGGCACGCTCGCAGCCGACCGGCAAGGTCTCCGCGATGGCGTCCTGATCGGGGCCGGTGACGACCACGATGCGCTGGGGAGAGACGCTGAGCGCGGCGTCGATGACGTACGCGAGCATGGGGCGTCCGCAGACTTCGTGCAGCACCTTGGGGACGTCGGACTTCATGCGCGTGCCCAGGCCGGCCGCCAGGATGACGACGGCGAGGGGCGGGCGCTTCGTGTCTGCTGTGCTCATCTGGTTCACCTTGCGGAAGAACGGCCGGCGTGGGTCACGGCCCAACCGCCCGTCTTGAAGCGATACTGGCTGGGGCGGGAGGATTCGAACCTCCGGATGCCGGGACCAAAACCCGGTGCCTTACCACTTGGCTACGCCCCAGCGTCCCAGCGGCTGGGGCGCCGCGAGGCGGCCAGCCGCCCGCCGCGAAGCGGCAGGGTAGTGTATCACGCGGATGCGGAGGCACGCCCGCTCGCGCCGGAGGCGCGCCGGGTGGCGGCCGGCTGCAGGTCGGTCACGTACCAGGCGCGGGCGGGCGCCACCGTTTGCCGGGCCGCCAGCGCCTCCGCCTCCCCGGTGAAGACGCCGAAGACGGCGGCGCCGCTGCCGGTCATCGCGGCGGCCAGCGCGCCGGCCTCACGGAACTGCTCGATGAGCTCGCCGACCTTCGCCCTGCGTGCGACCACGCTCGCTTCGAGATCGTTGGCGACCAGCGCCGCCACATCGGCTGCCGTCGCCGCCTTCTGCGCTCCGGCGGCGAGGAGCCGCGCCCGCGGCGCGAAGTCCTTGAGCGTCACCTCGTCGTCCTCGTCACGCCAGCGGTACACGGCGGCGGTGCTCAGGCCAAGGTCGGGCATCGCGATCACGAGGTGCAACGCTGGGAGCTCGACTTCTTTGAGCACCTGCCCCCTGCCCATGGCCAGCTGCGCGCCGGTCCACAGGAAGAACGGGACGTCGCTGCCGACGGCGGCGGCCACGTCGTAGCGCAACCGCGGCGAGAGCTCGAGCGAGAACAGGCGCTCGATCGCCAGCAGCGTAGCGGCCGCGTCGGAGCTGCCGCCGCCGAGCCCTCCGCCCGGCGGCACCCGCTTCTCGATGCGGATCCGGACCTCGAAGGAGCGGTCCAGCCGCTCCTCGAGTGCCCGCACCAGCTTGGCGGCGAGGTTGTCGGCGCCGGGGGCGACGCCGCAGACGACGTCCAGCCCGGCGCCCGGCGTGCGCTCCACCGTGACGTGGTCGGCCAGCGTGACCGGCAGCATCAGCGAGGCGATCTCGTGGAAACCGTCAGGCCGTACCGGCCCCACGAGCAGGGCGAGGTTGAGCTTGGCCGGCGCCGCGACCTCGACGCGGTCTGTGGAGCCGTTCGCCGCGGTACTCACCGCACCGTCCTTCCGCCTGCGCTCACGCGCGCTCCGCCTGCGGGCGGCCGAGTTCGGCGGCGAACATCAGCCAGCGCGACGGTGCGAGCTCCTCCGGCCGCGCCGCGTCGCCGAGCCCCAACTCGCGCAGCGCCGCGCGCACGTCCTCGCGGCTCAAGATGACTCCGGCGTGGGCCGCGCCGCTCAGCGAGTTGACGAGCGTCTTGCGGCGCTGCCCGAAGGCGAGCCGGACGAGGCGGGACACGGACGCGTACTCCTCCGGATTCACGGCCTCCTCGGCATCGCGACGCTCGAACGTGAGGAAGCTGGACTCGACGCGCGGCCGCGGCCGGAAGGCCGTCGCCGGCACCGGCCGCGCCTTCACGAGCCGGCAGGCGAGCTGCGTGAGCACCGAGACGGCCGAGTAGGCCTTGGTCGACGGCTTCGCGAAGAGCCGCTCCCCGAGCTCACGCTGGACCATCACCGACCAGCGGCGCACCGACGGCAGCTCCGCGATCGTCGTCATGATCAGAGGAATGGCGATGTTGTACGCGAGATTGGCGACCACGGCGGTCGGCGCGGGATCGAGCGCGGTGAGGTCCACCTTGAGTGCGTCGCCGGCGTGCACGACGAGGCGCGGCTCGCCGGCGGCGAGCTTCTCGAGGCGCGGCAACCAGCGGCGATCGATCTCGAAGGCGTGCACGAGGCGCGCGCGCTCCACGAGAGGACCAGTGAGCAGCCCGCCGGCAGCCCCGACCTCGAGGACGACGTCGTCGGGGCCGACGGCCGCCTGGTCGACGATCACCCGCAGGATATTGGCGTCGACCAGGTGGTTCTGGCCGTAGCGTCGAAGTGCGTGCGGCCGCGGGGGGCGACTGCGGTCGCCCGCGGCCGATCCGCGCCCGGGCGCGCCCACGTCAGTCCGCCTCCGCGAGCCCGAACACGCGGCGCGCGTTGGCCGTCGTGAGCTCCGCCAGCTCGGTTACCGTGACGCCGCGCACCTCGGCGAGCAGGGCGGCGGTGTGCGCGACCCACGCCGGCACGTTGCTGTTGCCGCGGTTGGGCACCGGAGCGAGGAACGGCGCATCCGTTTCCACGAGCAGGCGGTCGTCGCGCACGCGCCCGGCCGCCTCGCGCAAGTCGGCCGCGTTCTTGTACGTGACGTTGCCGGCGAAGCTCGCGTAGTAGCCGCGCTCGTTGCACTCGTCCACGTACTGCGGCAGCGAATAGCAGTGCATGACGACGGAGAGGTCTGCAGCTTCGGCGGCCAGCTGCGCCATCGCCTCGTCGCCGGCCGCGCGCACGTGCACGACGAGCGGCAGTCCGGTGCGCCGCGCCAGCTCGATCTGAGCGCTGAAAGCGCGGCGCTGCGCGTCCCGCGGCGAGAGGTCGCGATAGTAGTCGAGGCCGCACTCGCCGACGGCGACGACGCGCGGCTGCCCGGCGAGCGCCTCGAGCTCGGCCAGGAACGCGTCGTCCAGCAAGTGCGCCTCGTGCGGGTGCAATCCGACCGTCGCGTACACGCCCGCTTCAGAGCCGGCCAGCTCGAGAGCCGTACGCGAACTCGGAAGGTCGATCCCGATGGTGACGATCTGCTCGACCCCGACGGCGCGCGCCTCGGCGACGGCGCCCGGCGGGTCGTCGATCATCTCGAGGTGACAGTGCGAGTCGACGAGGCTCATGGGCGGGAGTGCGACGGCGGGGCGGGCTGCGGGGTCACGGGGACCGCCTCAGCCGGCGCTCTCGAGCCGTGGGAAGAGCGATGCGCCGGCGACGACAGTGGCCGGCGTGAGCGCCGCCCACGTCGCCTTCTCCGCCAGCAGGTCGGCGTCGCCGTGCGCCTGGCCGAGGCGGCGCAGGACCTCGACGGAAGTGACAGGAATCACCGGGTACACGGCCAGCGCCACCAGCCGCAACCCCGCGGCGAGCCCGTTGAGGACCGCATCCAGTCGGCGAGCGAGGGCCTCGTCCTTGGCGAGCTTCCACGGCGCCTCTTCCTCTACCAGCTTGTTGAGGCGCCGCACGTATTCCCAGATCGTGTCGAGGGCGGCGGTCACGCTCAGGGCGGCATACTGTTCCGCCGCCTTCGCCACCATCGCCTCGCCCTCGGCGGCCACGGCTGCCAAAGCCTCACTCTCAGGTCCAGCTTGAGGGATGGCGCCGTCGCGGTACTTCCCGATCATGCTGACCGTGCGGCTGACGAGGTTCCCAAGCTCGTTGGCGAGCTCGTTGTTGTAGCGGGCGCGCAGACCGTCCATGCTCACGTCTCCGTCCTGACCGAGCGTGACCTCCCGCATGAGGTAGTAGCGAAGCGGCTCGGCGCCGACTTCCTCGATCACCGCGAACGGGTCGAGGACGTTGCCACGCGTCTTGCTCATCTTCTCGCCGCCGACCAGCAGGTAGCCATGGATGAGCTCGCCGGTGGGCAGATCGTAGCCGGCGCTCATCAGCAGGGCCGGCCAGATCACGGCGTGGAACTTGAGGATGTCCTTGGCGAGAAGATGGAACGCCGGCCAGTAGCGCGCCGTGAGGTCCTCGCCCGGGCGCGCGTACGTGAGCGCCGACAGGTAGTTGATAAGCGCGTCGACCCACACGTAGATGACCTGCTCGTCGTCCCAAGGGACGGAGACGCCCCACGTGATGCTGGAGCGGCTGATGCTGATGTCCTCGAGGCCTTGCTCGATGAACGAAAGGGCCTCGTTGAAGCGCGACTTCGGCGTCACGAGGCCCGGGTTCGCGCGGAAGAAGTCGGCCAGCCGGTCCTGGTAGCGGCTGAGGAGGAAGTAGTAGTTCTCCTCCTCGAGCCAGACCGGCTTGACGCCGTGATCGGGGCACAGACCCTCGGCTGTCAGGTCGCGCTCGTACCAGAAGGCCTCGCAAGCGGTGCAGTAGAGGCCGCCGTAGCTGCGCTTCTCGACGTCGCCGGCGGCTCGCAGCTTCTCCACGAAGCCCTGCACGAAAGCCTCGTGCTCCGGGTCGGTGGTACGGATGAAGAAATCGTTTGAGGCGCCGAGCACGGCGGCGAGCTCGCGATACCGCGGCGCCAGTTCGTCGACGTGCTGCTGCGGCGTGAGTCCGCGCTCCTCGGCCGCCTGGGCGACCTTGGTGCCGTGCTCGTCGGTGCCGGTGAGAAAGAAGACGTCCTCGCCGCGCTGCCGGTGGAACCGCGCCAGCACGTCGGCGGCGACGGTCGTGTAGGCGTGCCCGTGGTGGGGCTCGCCGTTCACGTAGTAGAT
>Ga0307376_10005003_pt1 | contig 12026 bp, 15 predicted proteins | sample TR2MG_FD_202536 | JGI IMG/M metagenome (GOLD analysis project Ga0307376, IMG submission 202536) | Soil microbial communities from Risofladan, Vaasa, Finland - TR-2 | ecosystem: Environmental > Terrestrial > Soil > Coastal area > Acid sulfate soil | place: Finland: Risofladan, Vaasa | collected... | reverse complement strand
CAGTATCTCATACTTAGCTTTCATTATTTCCATTGTTTCTCCTTTTATAGTTCAATTTCCTCTGGCGAATCGTCAATTATACTATTAAATATACTCGAAATTACATTAATATGCAACTCTTTTTCTACTTTTTTTCTGGCTTCTATACCTTTAGCTTTAGACTCGCTCTGATTGTTATAACAATATTGCAGCCCACTCTTAAGAGAATCCATATCTAAGTTATATATCTCCATACCTCTATACCTTGGGTCTCTCTGTAGTAAGGATGGGTCATTAACTGGCTGGGTAGGCTTGGCTTCGTCTAGATCTATATAAGTGCAGCACTTCCTATTAGTGTAACTCATAGGGCCACTACAGCGAGAGATTAGTTGTGGCAGGCCGCATGCCATGGACTCAGCTATAGGTAGGCCGAATCCCTCACCTAGTGTAGGCAGTACATGACAATCTCCCATAGCGTAAAACGAAGGCATAAGGTCATCGGATAACTGATCTACAAATAAAAGTATTGGTGCGTGGTCTGTTTCATCTGTCCGGATCCTGTACAACATTTCATTAAGAGGATCAGTTACCTGCTCTAGGTTCTCCCTGCCGAAGTTATTATTGGACACTTTAAGTATTAAGGATACATCATCGTCCTTATCAAATACCTCTATGAAGGCCGGTATAAGTAGATGGAGTCCTTTCCGGAAGCTCATGTCTACATTAGTTATAAAGTTAAATCCACGCTTGTTAGCTATTTTCATAGGTTCAACGTCTGGATTAAACAAGTCTAAGTCTACGTACTCAGGTAAAATTTTTATAGTATTATTAACTCCAGAGTTAGTAAAGCCCACCTTATTAAACGTACTAGCGGTCCATATCTCACTGTACTTATTATTAAGCATGTAGGCGTACTCACCATGGATAGCTGTAGTCTCTGTGACTGTATACAGTATAGATCGCTTACACTCTGGTAGAGGCACGCTTAGAGCGTATATAAGACTGCCTACGTCTATAAGTGTGCTATCCTTAACGCATGGATCGTCTGGCTGAATAGATATACTATCTAAATAAGCTAAAGTTTCATCTGAGAAACCTTTCCTATGCTGACCTTGATGTACATTTAACTGTATAAACTTAGGACTGTGACCTGCTGCTGTTATAACTTTTAATAGTCCTATTAACTGTCTCCCAAATCCACTCTGAGAGCAAGGCCCTCTTACAATTATATTTTCCATTCTACTACCTCGAAAGTTTCTGGTGTTGTTCTATACCCATTTATATTTAAAGGGACATTAGCACATATATATTCTATATTATTTTTATAATCTATAAATTTAAGTGTCTTAAGTTTTAAACTATAAGCTGTCTCAGTTTCTATCTTTATAGTAACTTGATGAAGATTAACTGTTTGACTATCTATAAAGTTTATAAATTGTTTCAAGTCATGCAAAGACGGTTCTCCATTTTGTTGTCCGCCTTCTTGTTCTTGGAATGTTAGGTTACCAAACATAGAATTATAAGGGTTTATATTATCTGAAAGTATTAACTTTTCCATTCTTTGGACCTTTCATTCTGTTATATTTTTTACTTGCTATTATGTATCTTCTATAATTCTTATCCTTATTCCATGACCATCGAGTTTCCCAATCCCTTATAGCTTCTATTGCGTAACGTTTTACAGAGTACAATTTCATAGAGTTAGCTTTTTTTATACCCCAGAGCTCTGCGTATAATTCCCTATCGGATAAGGTTTGTTTATCTTTATGTACAAAATGGCCTATCTCATGTAAAAGTACAGTAATTTGAAATAGGTAATCTGTATGCATAAATACTGATCTACTTAAGAATATTGTATCAGTTCCATTATATACTCCAGCCATAGCGGCCCAATATTTCATCTCTGGCTCATTGCTATACTTAACATGTAATTTGTAAGGAGATACCTTATCAACAAATTCTCTACATTCTTGGATATTCATACTGATCTAGTTTTCTTGAGGAGGTTTATAAAATGTAACTCCTGTAATTAATCCTTTATTTGGATCTTCTGTTTCTATACAAAAAGCTAATCGTTTATTAATTAAACAGTCTGTAATAGTAGCTATTAAAGACAAGGTACTAATACCAAACCCACCTTCAGGAATATGAGTAATACCAATAACATCATTTAGACCTTCAGCATCCATTAATCTGTTTTCAATCTGTTTAGCTTTATAATTAAAATCTTTATAGTATATAGGTTCGCTGCATTCGATCATCTTATTTAAAGTGTCTAATAAAAATTGTTCTTTATCCATTATATCTCCAATAGGTTAAATTCAGTACTAATAGGGTCATTAGGGAACTCTGGTATAGAGTTCTTGTTTATAACCAGTGCGTCATACCTGTCAGGATTACTATCAGGTATCTCTATAGAGTCTATCAAAGTCTTCCAATCCTCACATACAGTAGACCACTGGAGTTCTTCAGCTATATCAATAGACCGTCTACTATAATCCCTGCATAGCTTAGGTGAGTTATACAGTAAACTTATCTGTTTAGCAGCGTGTTCCACGTCACAGAGAGCTCTACGATGATTAGTACGTACCTCATGGAACTTAGCGGCCACCTTAACCTTAAGAGCGGAATCCTTAGTCCAGCTACCATGGGCTGAGAAGTTACTAATAATATTAGGAATACCTGCGGACATTGTCTCTAATATGGGTAAACAATTGTGCACAGCAAATCCATCTGTTATATAAGATTCATCTTTTTCAACACTAAGATTATAAACTTTGCCACTATATTCCTTAGTATGTAAACTTCTTATAGGGATATAAAAGTATTTTTCATCCTCTTTAAAAAATCTATTAGTAATCTTTCTGTTGTATTCTATACACGCACACCTATCTATGAATTCCTTGCATTTTCTAAAATTAATTGGGTCACTTATTTGAACTACGAATGAGTCTCTATGCACTTTTCTAATAGTACAATAAATATTAGAGTATATTCCTAAAGTTAAAAATAAAAATTTTATTTGGTATGCTAATGTTTCACTAACTGTAGTATATACTGCTCCATTTTTTTCACTGCAATATCCATCACCTTCAAAAACCCCATTCAAAAAGCTCTTACATAAATTAGGATTACCGCATAGTATATTAAATAGTTCTATTGGTATCTTTTTTCTATGTGCTTTTTGTCTAAAGCATTTAAAAAATGCACCTATTGTTGTTGACACGATAGATACGTTTTCTCGATTTCTTTCCATTATATAGGAAGAACATTTAAAGTTAAATTTACTAGCAAATCGTTTAGTATTACTACGTATAATATCATCAGCTGTGCTATTTATAGATATTTTTATATCTCCTTGTCCTCCTGATCCTTCAGCAATGTAATTTCCAAAAAATTCACAATCAAATTCATCTATATTTAATATTGTAGGAAATGGTTTAGATTTTGTGTTATGTTTAGTTAGACCATTGAGAAGCGTTTTAATACCATATAGGGATCCATTATGGTCAGTTACTTTATAGTCTGAATATTTTTCTATTATATCCTTTGTATTAATAATGGGTTCATATTTTTGTACTTTTGGTTTAGGTAAACATAGATAATGATTTTTATTAATCATTGAGGCTGGAATCCAATCCTTTTCAAGTAAATTATTAGCTACAAGTAATCTATGATTGGGTGTAAACCATACTGTTCTACTAGATCCCCTATATTTAAATCCACACATTCTTCCAGAATATTCTCGACTTAGAGGTTTTAAAACTTTTTCTATATTTCCCGTATGAGTCCATACTAAGTCTCCATTTTTAAATTCATCTAAATTCTTAATGCCTTCAGGTGTTAAGATGGAGGTATCTCCAAAACTGCAAAATCCTTCCGACGTACTTAACATTATGTGAGAATCGTAAGTATTAATTATTTCATTAAGCACAGGTTCCGGGACACCAAATCCAGGTACTAACTTGTTATCAAAGATACATCTATCGAGAACGTTATAGTACTTAGCTAAGTGTACAAGGTCCCATCCCATCCTATCCTTCATTGCACAATGGAAATGACACATTAGTTTTCTACCCGGCTTCTCATACTTATCTATGAATATTCTCATGGCCATAATTAGAAGGTCAAAACCCTTACGAATCTGATTTCTGCCTAAACAGCCGATTAAAAATATATCAGATTCAGGAGTTATATGAAAGTATTTCTCTCTTAATTCTTCCTTGTTATCTAATGGTTTAAAGAGATTTCTGTCTACTCCATGTGAAATGATCTCTATATTATTAGCTTTGCCACTACCAGTAGCAAGAGTGATAGCTTCATCCAGTGTATCCTTAGCAAAGTCTGTGAATACGACAACTTTATTAGTACCTTTAACGAACTGCAGAGTGTCTATAACAGGCATACTAGGCCTTTGAGGGCTAATCTGCAAAGGGAAGCATTCACTATCTATAGCTAGGTAAGGCATGAATACAAAGTGTTTACGATTAAGGAGGTAGTTATAATGATACAGTCCCCATATATCATTAATGGGTATTACTATATCTGGTTTAAAGTGTTGTATAACAAAGAAGCTGGAGTCTTGTCCGTATAAGTCTGTCTCCATATTAGTAGCCCGGGGGCAGAAATTTTGATCCTTATGCTCAGGTACAGACAGGGTAGGAATTAAGTACTTTACATCTTTTGTATCTTTAGGACGATACTCTATTATATCTCCCTTACCACAGCACTTACCATGGTTCTTTAGAACAGTATAATAGTGCATAGGAGAATTAAAGTTATTCTCGAGAGGGACATCAGATACTCCTAAGTGTCCTATAGTGTAGTGTTTATTGAGGTTATACATTATAGAGCTTGACACACGGGAGTACCCGGTTTTCCTCGAATATGCGTCCGACACGATTAATATTCTTTTTTTACTCATATTTCTTCCTATTAAGGTTCCCTTTGTATTCTATTCCGTTTATTATTCTTATAGTTTTTTAATTATAATTTACCTTTATGAATTGGACAATCATTACGAACAAGGTAATAATTTCCTTCTGAACAAAAACTTGCTGAGTAACAGGTACATTGTAAGCTGTGTATATTTTTGTTTTGTTTAACTTTTTTAATTATAGTTTTGGCTTTTTGTAAGTTATCAAAAGTTTTAGTATATGGCATTATTTGTCCTTGTTATAGTAATGGAAGGTTATGTGTTGGAGTGGAAGGATTAGTTCCCATGACTCTACGATATAGAATCTGAGCGGGAGTTGCAGGAGTGAAAGTTTCTCGAAAATATCCAGTAGTATCTGCAGGAGATGTTACAATTGAATAATTATGATCTCCTGTATACTTAGGAGTTATCCATGATATATTATCACCAGTACCTGGGTACTGCTTACTGGTCGTACTTATATGGTGTACTTTCTGTAGTTCTTTTTCTCTTTCCGCGTCTCTTTTCTTTCTTTTTAAACGGGATATTATCCGGTGTTGCTTCTTTTCTATCAATCTGAGGTTCATCTATATTCTCCTGTACTCTCTCCTGTATTTTTTCTATAGGAGGATTAGGTTTTATTTGAGGAGGTGTAGGCTTTACCCTAGTATTATTTACTTGTACATGTATAGGTACACCTTTTTTAGGTGGACGTATTTTTATGTGTCGCATGATCATTACTTTCAGGAGATAGCTCTTCAGATAAGTTTTTAATAAACGCTCTGTATACTACTCCGGGAGTTTGCTTGTTTATATTAAACAAGTCATTAGCTGTAACCTTGAACAAGTGTCCATGGATAAGCTTTGAATACACAATTAACTTATACTTAGTTGGTAAATTGGAAAATTCTTTGATAATAGCATCTTGTACATGATCTGGTAGTAGATCAACGTCTATGTTATTAATATAATTATTTTGCATCGTCTTCTATAGTTTTGGAAGTTTTCTTAATCTCTTCGTTAAATGAATCCATAAGTTCTTTATTTGAATATACGGCACTTAAACTAACTTTCTTATTCTTAACAATGAGATAGTCTTCTTCTTCTAAACTATCACTTAGTCTTCCTATAATTTTTCCGCTTTTAGAATGTATTTCAATCATTATAACCTCTTTAAGTTATTTAATAATCTGGGTTTACAGTTCTTAACCTTGCAGGTTTTACACTGATATCCCGGATTGTGGGCACAATGTGCTCTATAGGCTTCTATATAGTTACTATTGATAGTATAGTTATTTTTGTTATACTTTATTAAGTAATATAAATTATCAGGTACAACAAAAATTAGTGCATCATTACTGATACAATTAGTCTGGTTATACAACCAGCAGTTAAATTTATGATAATATAGGTTATAGTATGTAATTTCCTTGTTATAAAATGATAGGTCTATAATAAAGGTATCTCTATCTATAATGACTTCATTACAGATTCTACCAACTAATTTACGATAATTATATTTAGTTAGAAGGTTGTCTAATCCATACTTTAATCGAAATATTTCAAGATTAATAGCTATCTTTTTACAATATATACCAAATTCTATACGGTCTTTTACATATACATGCTTGGGACCTTTGAAAGTATCGGGTACATAGAGTCGATTAAAAATAGTACGGATATCATCTGTACTAGCATCATTGCTATATTTCTTATAATTTTTAATAATGTTTTCAAAAAATAACCTTGTATTCTTTGCATAACTGTTCTCCTCCTTGTAACTCCCACAGGAAAACATCCTGCGGGAGTAAGTATTAACATTTATTTCTTTATTTGGCATTGTTAATTTGTAGAAAAGTTAAGTGTATTTTTACTAGACTTTAACTCCCGATTTCTTACAGTTTCCCATTCATCTTTAGTAGATTCGTCGAATTGCATATTATAACTGTTATACTTATACGGTATATAGTTCTGAGCACCATTCAGCTTATTCTTAGCTATATTAAGTTCAACATACGGCATCTCTACATTAATATCATCTACATTCTTATTATGTACTAACTGTGATCTTTGACCTGCAGCTTCTTTAACTTGCTTATCATTATGAAGTAAGCAAACAACGTCAGCATCATAGTCCAGTTTAGCAGCACCATACATATCGTTCCTTGTAGGCCTTTTAAACTCACCTTCAAGCTTCCTTAGCTCAACTGTGCATATAATAGGTATATCATTAGTTGTAGTCATATCCTTAATCCTACCTGAGGATTCTATCTGACCATCAGTAGTTCTACTCTGAGTACCGGCTACCTTTAGGTCTAACTTATGGAAGTTATCTAGTATAAATAACTTCTTTTTATCTGGAAAGTTCTTACAGAAGTAGTTAACATTGTTCTCTAAATCATCTACAGTAGTTCCTTGTTTAGCGTCTACTATAATGTACCTATCAGATATACGTTTAATAAAATGCATAGCTTCCTCATACTTAGACCTCTTCTCGGCGTCTAAATGATTATACCTTTTAATCTCCGTAGGAGATATTCCGGCGTGCACCGCAGCTATCTTCTGTAACATGAGCTCTGTAGGATCATCGATCGACATCATGAATATAGCTAGATCTTCATTGTGCTTTATAAGATCTAAAGACAAGGCTGTTACCATGGCAGTTTTTCCAGATGAGGCTTTCCCTGCTATTAGGATTAAGTTTGCCCAATGAGGTACTCCATCCAGTGTTTTTTGGAATCTAGAGAAACCTGGGGATAGTAATCCATACTCGTATTCATTGTTCCTTATACGTTGATCGAGAGTCTGAACTCTATTAAGGTACTCTGTTTGTAGGTCAGTAGATTCATTATACTTATTCTGTATAACAGTTAACCTGCTGTGTGCCTTCCGTAGGACCCCCACAGTGTCCACTATCTTCTTGCGGTTGAGCTGGGACACCACTTTCTCATTAAGGTCCCTCAGATCGCTTATATAAGCTTCCTGTTCCTTCTCATACATTCTTTCCACGTCTCTCCGGATATCTTCTACTGGAACAGAGGTAAAGTTAGATAATTCCTGTATCATTCTGAGGCGACCTATAGAAGATCTTTCAGCAGCTATGATAGGTACAGCTTTCTCTGCTACTACCATAAGGTCTTCAGAGTAGTTAGCTTTAGATAAGGACCACCTAAAGGGAGACATTGTATCTAACGTAAGGAAAGAATCTAGACCTTTTTCACGTACATAGGTATCTGGATCATATGAATGAGGCATGTCCACTATCCTAATGTTAAACTTTTTATACTCACACAATCTTTCTAAGGATATATCAACACCAGCATGCCCACCAGCGTCACCGTCTAAGGCTATGCATATATCTGTCTCATTGTCGTGGAGCATCTCTGCGTGATTCTCAGTTATGACAGTGGCTCCTATGGCTGCTACTTTCTTCATTCCACACTGGTGTAGGTATGCGGCGTCTATATATCCTTCAACTATGTACAGCGGTCCTGGTTCTTTAAGTACATTATTATAATTATATAGTATCTCACCTTTAGAGTAGTACTTAGAATTAGAACTATTTATATACTTATGTGATTCTTTATCACCGTCTGTATGATTAGTATTCCTAGTAACGAATCCTACCGGCCGACCTTTAATATTGTATATAGGAAGTATGAATCCATTTCTCCTGAATATATCCTTCCGTAATAGTCCTAACGCCTGTAAGTGATCTGGATTCTTCCACCCAAGGTCACTCATACGCTTCTGGTACTCTGTGAAAGAGGTTATAACTCCTATATTAAACTTACGTATAGTCTCTTTAGTTATACCTCTATCTAATAAGTGACGTACTCCAACGTGTGAATCATTAAGTGTATTCTTTAAGTGATTCGTCCATGTCATTGAGGATATAATATCAACAGCGTCTTTTATAGCTTTAAGGTCTTGATACTCTCTTTTCTTATCCTCGCTGAGCTCAATAGGCTTGTACTCTATGCCAAATCTTTTACATAGTTCAGCTACAGTAACTGTCCAGAATTCACTGTCATGAATTGACATTCCTTCTAACCAATGAGCAGCAGTAAATATATTTCCACTATGATTACCGCTAAAGCAATGGAATACTTGATCTTCATACCCTGCATTACCTTTATTCAAAGAACAGCTAGGATGCTTATCCGGGTGGTCCGGATGGATACAATTAAAGAATCCTTTATTGTCTATAATTACACCCTGAGACTCTATATACTCTCTCAGGTGAGGCCTTAACTCTCCTATTACTCCGTCATAATCGCTCATATGCTCTCCTTATAAATATTTATGATAAATCTTTAGGCGGTAAAGATTTGACATGTGTAACAAACTCCATCATCTCTTCATTAGTAGGAATATCCATAACTTTTTCATAGGACTTCTTGTATTTTTTATTATACTCGCTCAAGTATAATGCTAATACCTGTCCACCTGTCTTACCATCTCTCTTAAGTTTACCGACCGCTTCAATAGTTTCAATGCTAAAGTTATGATTAGTAGTACTATATTTACCTGTCTTATCAGTGTTATACCGTTCATCTTTCTTTTGCTCAGGTTCTGCTATCACTGGTAGTTCCGTTGTTGGTGTAACAGCAGGAATATTAACAGTCGTATGTGGATACTTTTTATTTATAAACTTACCTAATTCATCATTATCCCAAATAATTTCTCCTTTATCATCGGCTGGATACCAAGTTGATTTACCAGCTTTATTTTTATACTCTTTAGCTGGAACAATTATTCTTCCTAATTCATATAAGAACGCTCCAACTCCCCAAGTTACTGCTGCTCTTTTAAATGCGTCGCTACTTTCGCCTTTAATTTTATCCATATTAGATTCGGTCCCACAGTCCCATTTCCAAATCCATTCAGGATTAGCTTTATACTCTGCTACTTTTTTATCTCCTTGTACATTAATACCAATTCCACCATATAAATTTCCTTTAATCTCTTTGAAGTCAGACGCCCAATTCTCAGGCCCTACAACCGTATCTAGCACCTCTCTAACTTGTCTAGCATCTAAATATCCTACGCACTGAAACTTAGTACTGTTACCGCTTCCTACTTTGTTATTAGGTTTCCACTTAAAGGGAACCCTACATTTTAATTTAGATAAATCCATTATATCTCCTTATAGGTATAGTTTTACTTTATAATATAACCTATTTACACAGGCTTGTCAACAATTATTTTAACTATAAAAAAACTATTGACAAGTGTTGTTATTTAGTGTATATTATAGTGGAGACGGCTTTTTTAAAGGGAAACATATAATAAAAAACAAATATAACTGTAAGGGAACAAATAATGTTTATAGAAAAATTATATAAGGATGTAGTTAAGCGAGCAGAAGATAATTTCCCAGCATCTTATAGAGAACAAAACATAGGATGGCCATCAGAAGCACTATGTAGTCTTGGACCATTTAATGTGGGAGAATGTGGAAGAGCACTATTCTATAAGATAATAGGAGTACCTCAGAGTGGGAGTATGAGTCCTAGAGTACGTAAGATATGTGATGCAGGATTAATGTATGAAGATAAGGTTATCCAAACGTTTAAGAACTCTAGTTACTATGTATCTGATCAGACTCGAATACAGTATATCATGCCTAACACTACTAATAATGTACAGCTAAGTGGTAAACTTGATGTAATTATACAGGACGGAATTAAAAAAGGCATAGAAGTTAAGACTGTATCAGGGTGGAAAGCTATGGGTATATTTGGCACTGATAAGAAATTACCTTTACCAACACCAGACAATCTTATGCAGGCCATGTTGTATAAACATAAGGCTATGAATGAGGAAGTTGATGGACACGTAATAGATGAGATATACTTAATGTATATTAACAGAGAAGATGGTTGTGAAATGTACTTTAAGATTGATATTAATGCTGCAGGATATCCTATAATAACTCCTATAAATATGGCAGGGATTACATTAGGTGTTCCAATAGAGCTAGCTGGGTGTTCATCTTACGCACAGTTAACTGAGTATTCTACCCGGGCTACTAATGAAGCTTCCAGATTAGCTGATATAAGGATAAATATAAATGATGTATTTGGAAGATTTGACAGTGCATTCTCACATGCTAGGGCTGGTATGTTACCTGCAAAAGACTACTCTATAGTGTATAGTAAGGAAGAATTAGATAGACAGTATCATTGTGGACGTATCAGTAAAATTAAATATAATAAGCACGTTAAAGGCGAAGAGGTAGGAGACTTTAAATGTGCTTACTGTAACTATAAGAATAAATGTTTAGAGGATGAAGGAATTAGGTTTAACGGATAGTTGTGAATATAAAAAATAGGAGATAACATGGATAACAAGTATGAAGACAAGTCGAGTTGTGCAAAAAGAAAATGTGAACATTGGAAAAATAGAATGTGTGTAGATAGCACAGAGCATAGAATAAATGGAACTGGAGAACTATGCTGCAGATATCATTCTGAGGCAATAGCAACTAATGAAATGTAAGAAACATATAATAGTATCCAAGTGCTCTCGATGTCCTGCCAATTCAAATCCATTATGTTTAGCAGATATGGAGTTAGATGATAAAGTCACTGAAGAAGGATTCCCTGAAGGTTGTCCATTAAATGATTATAATGAATGGATAAGTATAGAAGATAGGTTACCAGATAAAAATACTAATAACGGAGGACCTTATGGAGTTAGTGTGCTTGTATACGACATGCATGAGAAAGAAACATCAGGGTATTTTACTCCTTGTACTGCCTCGTTTATATTTAAAAATAATAGATTTGAAGCACTAGCACATGGCCCGAAAGGGACTACCTGGTTACATGCGTTTTGGGTAACTCATTGGAAAGAACTACCAGAAGGTCCTTAAATCTAATGAAATGTAAGAAACTATATAAAACATATAAACATAGTGTAAGGTATGGTAAGTACTTAAAGTGGCACTTCCGTAAAAGAACATGTAGAAACATTAAGAACAGATATACTTACTTAAGGGTAGCACTATAGGCTACTAAAGCGTCATACATTTTTTCCATATCTGACATCATAGACATCATCTTTTGGAAGTTACCTCTGAATGATTCTACTTCGCTCTGTTCCAAGTAATATCTAGTATCCTCTG
>Ga0307376_10005001_pt1 | contig 12027 bp, 10 predicted proteins | sample TR2MG_FD_202536 | JGI IMG/M metagenome (GOLD analysis project Ga0307376, IMG submission 202536) | Soil microbial communities from Risofladan, Vaasa, Finland - TR-2 | ecosystem: Environmental > Terrestrial > Soil > Coastal area > Acid sulfate soil | place: Finland: Risofladan, Vaasa | collected... | reverse complement strand
TCTACCCCTCGACTCGGCAGTACGGCGGCGCTCGTGGTCCGTTGATCTCCGACGTGGGTAGTGGAACGGACAAGGTATCGGAGGCCAAGCCGGAGTACCTGCTGGACGCGATTCTTCCCACCGTGAAGAAGGCCCATGTCCAGGAGATCACTGACCGAATGAATCACGATGTCAACCTTCGCGCGGCGGTGCTATCCAACCCCTCGATGGTGCCGTTCATCGCGAAGCTCGCCTCGGTGGAGGAGCGCGGCTCGGAGGAGTTGTACCTCAAGAAGGTAGCGCACTCCATCAAGCCGACGGTCATTCAGGTCAGCAAGACCGACGGCGGTTTCCTGGTGAAGACAGCGAATCCCGAGGCGCTCATCCCGACTGCGGATGGTGTGTCCCGGCCCGCGGCCGTGGGCATGTTGGGTGGAGACCTTGTCTCCAAGGTGGAAGAGGATGGTACCACGACCATCAACACCCAGTCGGCCAAGAAAGAGACGCTGGTTGACCTGGAGATCGGCGTCATCAGTACGTTTGGGCTCTACAAGGTCAAGACTACCAGTGACAACCGTGAGCTGGTGGGGTGGGCTTTTCCGAAGGTGATGGCTTTCACCGGAGAGCTACTGCCGTTGGCTGTGTTTTCCAACGGCAGCGAGTCAGCGATGCAGGAGAACATCGCGGGTGTGCCGGTGGCTCGACAGACAGACGTGCTGGATGCGGAGCCGCATGGGACGGGCTGCTTCTACTATCCCTCCAGCAGCGGAGCACTGGCTCTCGTTCCCGTCAACATCAAGTCCGAGCAGGAGACGCCTGAAGGCAAGGCGTACATGGCTGAGACGGTCATGGGCGAGGCTTGTCAGATTTCCATGGTGCCGGACCTGAAGGAGGTCACGACCATCGCCGAGGGACACTACGGTATCCCGGACGACTGTGCTTTCCTCCCGCTCGAGAACGTCGTTGACCTCGCTTCTCACCCAGAGGAGTTTCTCAAGGCCGCGGAGGCGCGGGCTCTTCCGACTTCGGTGCGTGTCATCACTGACGGCCAGCTCTACAGTTTCCAGGGGACGCCGATCGACAAGCTGGCCGGCGTGATGGAGACTCAGTTTCTGCCGATGGATGACGCCGTGTTTCTCGCGGCGATCTTGGGGCAGGAGCCGGGGCATGTGAAGCAGGCGTTCGTGGACCTTCGCAAGCAGGGGCGGTACGAGGTGTGGTTCCAAGCTAGCCCAGTGCACACGCTGAAGGAGAAGTACGCGGCGGCGAAGGAGCGCGCCAAGACGTACCTGAATTCGATGCCAGACCTCCGCATGGACCTGTTGAAGGAGGCCACCCCGCTGGAGGACCCAACGGCGGTGGACAAGATCCTCTCGATGGGTTTTCTGAACCCGGAGAACGTGTCCATCTTCATGAGCTACGTGCCGGAGATCGAGGGCACAATCCGTAAGCTCTCCGAGTTGCTGCTGGCTTCCCGTCTGGGGCTCAGCGCGGTAGATCAGGGTGCGATTCAGAAGTCGTTGGTCCACCTGGACAAGGTGGTGGCGGGGCTGCGGGCGCTCGGCACGACCACGCAGGCTTAGTCCATGTCTGTTTCGCGAAGCCCTTCCGAGGTGTTCATCCGCTTTCTGCTGTCGCAGCAGGAGCACACCCCCGAAACCATTCTTCGGATGATGGAGGACTTCGGCCTGGAGGGGATCGGCCCCGCTTACATTCGACGTGTGCTGATGGAGCTGGAGCCTTTTCCAGACCCTTGGGAGCCCCAGAAGAAGGAGGGTCCCACTAGGGACTTCCTCAAGCAGCACGGCATCTACGACCTTTGGTTCCCCAGTCCGAACGTCAAGGAGGCGTACGAGATCCTCTCTAGCCCGCAGGTTCGGGCTGATGTAGAGCAGCTCTTGCTGTCTCCTCTGCGGGTGGAGGAGATCGTCCTTCGGCTCAACAAGCATCACAGCATCACGTTGACTCCGGAGGGTGTCCAATCGTACGGGTACTACTTCTGGAACAAGAAGCTGCTGCCGATCCATGAGTGGATCGAGTACCTCGAGCAGCGTCCGTTCGCGGCCAACAGCATTGCGGTGTTGCGGGTCAGCCCTGACATGGCGCAAGCTCTTGTGCCGTGGGTGTTGGGTTTGAGCGGGCCGCCGACCACACTTAACACAGGCATTGTTTCCAGGCGCATGAGAGACATCGCATTCCTGAAGGTGTTGGAGATCGAGAGGCAGCCGGCAACGCTGGCGCACTCGAAGATGATGAAGAACTACATGGACGTCATCAAGGACTCCGAGGATGAGATGCGGCAGAGTGATGTCGCGTTGAAGGATGTCCTCCAGGCGTTCGAGAAGTTCCGTTTGCGGAAGGACGAGGGAAGCATTCCCTCGATCGAGGAGGTGGCTGGCACGAACTACTCCCAGTCGGGAGCGGGTACGGGGCGAGCCGAGAATTTGGCCGATTTAGTTGTGAGTGTTGACGAAGGAGAAGATCTTGGCTGAGACAAAGACGAAGCCGTTCTGGATGGAAGACGAGGAGTGGAACAAGAAGGGGCTGCCCAAGCTCGAGGGCAACGTGGCGGAGGCGGTGCTGAGTGGGGTGCCCGAGCTAAAATGGGTGGAGAAGGGGGCGCTCATCGGAGCCTACGTCCACAAGGATGGGATGTTGATCTACCACTTCTACAAGAAGGACCGCAAGGCGGTCTACGATGACGCCCACAAGAAGATGGAGGACGCCCGCAAGCTGGAGGCTGCGGAGCAGGCACCGGCGCAGCAGCACATCGCTGAGCAAGCCAACGCTGAACTCGACAAGCTTCCTTGGTGGCCGCAGTTCAAGGAGCACCTGGAGGCGGTCTTCGGGGAGCACTTCCGCTACCAGCCCTTCAAGACGGACTACTACCCCGAGGTGGATAGCTGGTCCGTGATCATGCCCGAGATGGACACCCCGACCCCGTGGAGTGCCGCCCAACTTGAGGCCCCCTTTTCCATGGTGGCCCTGCGGGTTGGGAGCTAACCAAAGGCCGGCTTTCGCCGGCCAGCATAAGCTCTTTGGAGACTTTGGTTGGTGCCAGCAGGAGCAATGGCACTCGCCGCAGTCTCCAAAGGTTTGTGTGAGACGGGGAGGCGCACCGCGGGCCGGCTAGCCGTTCGTGAGTTGCATCACGGGCGGCTAGTACTCTTATACCTTCTGGGCAGGGATCATTGCGATGGGTGTCATCAGTCTGGCCGGGGCAAAACTCATCCAGTCCTCGAAGACCATGCCTCTGGTCTGGACGCTAGATCGAGGTGTGCAGGAACCCTACTTCGACTACGACGAAGAGGGCGAGCCTACTGACTTCGGCATCGACCTGGAACCGGACGACCCTACAGGTGACGATCTCCGAGGTATAGACCCCGAGCAGTTCTTCTACGACGTGGGGCCCTCCCAGTTTGCTGAGACCGCTATCCGTATTCCGGAAGCCGGGAGGATCTCGGACTTCTCCTTCGAGGGCCGTGAGTACCTGCGCCGGGTCTATGACTGCAAAGCGACCAAAGTACTGCTGGTCTGCGGCCGCCAAGTTGAAAAAAGCACGACGATCGGCAACAGACTACTCTGCTACTCCGCGCTGACAAACAACTTCCGCTCGCTCTACGTGGCACCCTCCGCAGAACAGGCGAAGGTGTTCTCTACTGACCGCATCAAGGACGTCATCGAGTGCTCCCCTTTGCTCAAGGCGTACACCACTACCAAGATCAACCAGGCGGTCTTCTTTAAGAAGTTCATCAACTTCTCCCAGATCCGCCTGCGCTATGCCTACCTCACTGCCGACCGAGTCCGTGGTATCCCGGCGGACTTGGTGTGCATCGACGAGTTGCAGGACGTGCTCGTTGATAACATTCCGATCATCGAGCAGTGCGCCTTCCACTCTTCGTACAAGCTCTTCACGTACTCCGGCACCCCAAAGTCGGAGGACAATACCATCGCCCACTACTGGCATCAGTTCTCCACCCAGAACGAATGGGTGGTTCCTTGCGAGAGACACGGGACACCGAAAGACTCCAGCTCCTGGCACTGGAACGTCTTGGGCGAGAAGAACATCGGTAAAGAAGGCCTGGTCTGCGACAAGTGCGGTGAGTTGATCAGTGCCCGTCACCCCTTGGCGAAGTGGGCCTCGCTCAACCCAGTCAATGCGACCAACAAGGACAAGGTCACCTTCGAGGGCTATCGGATCCCGCAGATCATGGTCCCGTGGGTGGACTGGCAGGAGATGCTCGAGGCGCAAGAGCATTACCCCCGCGCCCAGTTCATGAACGAGAAGCTTGGGCTCTCTTACGACTCTGGCGTGCGCCCCATCACTCGAGCCCAGTTGCAGGCATGCAGCAAGCCGCACATCAAGCTCGGAGACATCGAGCACTTCAAGCGCATCGCTCAGGGACGACAGGTCTACGCCGGCGTGGATTGGGGCACCGGAGAGCAGACCTACACGGTGATTTGCTTTGGTGGCTATCTTGGCGCCGGCAACTTCTCCATTTTCTGGATCCACAGGTTCACCGGCCCAGACCTCGAGCCGGACAGACAACTTGATCTCATCTCTCAGATGATCTCCCAGTTGCAGGTCCAGATTGTAGGCGTGGACTACGGTGGTGGCTTCCATCCCAACAAAACCCTCATCCAGCGGTTCGGACCACAGAAGATCCTCAAGTACCAGTACAACCCTCGCCAGAAGAAGATGATCTACTGGGAGCCTAACCTTCAGCGGTACATGTGCCACCGCTCTGAGGTCATGAGCGCCCTCTTCACCGCGTTCAAGAAGAAGATGATTGACCTACCTGCGTGGGATGATTTCGCGGACCCCCATGGTAAGGACATCCTCAACATCTTCAGCGAGTACAACAACCGCATCAGGATGGAAGAGTTCAAGCACTCTCCGGGTAAGACCGACGACTCTTTCCACTCGATTCTCTACTGTTTGCTGGCGTCGATGATCCAGCACCCACGTCCTGACATCCTGCGCCCTACCAAGGAAAGTGGGATCCCAGAAAACTACGACGATTTTGGTTCAGGGTCTTTCTAGGGGTCTGTGTAGTTTTCGATCAGTTTGTGGGGTAAGGAATTGCCCGAGAAGTTCTCGGGCAATTCCGGGCAGGGCCGAGCGAGCGGCTAGAAGATCTTCGCGATCCCCCACCGCACGCCCTTGTAGATCAGGTAGCCGGCGGTCACGCGGCCGCCGGCGCTGAAGATCGCCTCCACCTTGTTTCCGCCACCCGGCCCGCCGAGGTGGCGGATCGGGTGTCCTCCGAGGACGTCGAGGAACCCGAGTCGTTCCTCGTCGAGCACCTCCTTGACCTTCGCGCGGAAGTCCTCATCCTCGCTCGTCTGCTGCTTCTGCTTCGCTTCGGGCATCACTACTCCTTTTGTGGTTTGGCCAAACCAGGAAGAAATTACTTTCTTCCTCTTCAATAGCCTTATGCCACCAAGGAGGGCTGTTTTTCACTTTGAGGCCCCTAGAGGCAATTCATCGCCTTTCAGCAAAACCTTGGCTCGTTCTGGGAGGGTCTCGGGGTATTTCTTGGTCATTATGATCGCAGCATCCCGAAGGTTTTTCCGCGCCTTCTCTAAAAAGGCGTACAGGTTCTTCAGGTCAACGCTGCGGGAGAATCCCTTACGCTGGCGGATGGCTGTCAGCATCTTGATGCTGAGTGTGTAGAAGGGCTCCCAGGTATGATCATACTCAACGATCTCTTGGAGCCGTACTAGCTCGTATTCGGAGAGCTGACAGAATAGTTCCCCCCATACACTGATGACGTCGGGGTCGAATTGCTGCTCTCTTAACCCTAGAAGTTGTACGGCATCCTGGTAGTATTTGAGCAACTCTTCGTCCGGGGCATTCCGCAATGCGGACAGCTCCAGACCGTTGACTCGGATTAGGAAGCGCACTTGAGTTTCAAGGTTGGAGATACGTGCTTCGAGTTTTCTGATCTCGTAGTCTGTGCTCATTCCCTTCCCATCCCATCGGTTGCTATGATACCTATAGTATGGGTGCCGATGCGCCTGTTCAAGTACTCGCCTTTGTTGACAGTACGGCAGGCCCGAACCTATCATTGACCAACCCGCGAGGCGAACATGAGTGATCAGTCTGGTGCGATTCCTCTGGGCCTTTCTCAACAGAAGGCCGCTCGGAACATCGATCCCGAACAGCTCGAGGCCATGGGCAAGCGAGCCGCCTCCCGATTCTCCGAGATGCCGGGAGAGTCTCTCAGCGAGTCGGTGGTGGAGATAGTGAAGGAGGCTAGGCTGGCGCCGGAGCAGGTTAAGCGGGTTTGTGAGTTCGCCAACACCGCCGCCTATCTTCATGAGTTCGAGAAAGGCGGCTCCGTCAGGAACGTGACCTTCGATGGAGGCCCGGCCAACCCATCGATCGTTCTGAAGGATCTCAACGACGGAAGTTCCCCAGCCGTTCATCAAGTCAAGACGGCCAGCTACCAGCCTCCTACGTCCAACTACAAGCTGGCGGGTGCAGGTGACTCGATCCTCGCTGAGGCGTTCGGCGGCGGCATCACCAAGACCGCAGATCAACATGGGCACGCCAGGGCTGGTGAGGAGGCTGTCGATCTCCGTACCCGTCTCCAGGGCGTGAAGGACGATCTGAACAGCAAGTACGCCTCCTCGGGTGTGCTGCTCAATGATGTCCGGCATGACCTCTGCGATGCAGTCCGACAGGAAGTTCTGGGTGGGACCACGCTGGGCAGCGTAGTTGGTGCGTGGTCTGGGTACGCCCCCAGCGCCAACATGCTGAAGGAGGCCATGGAGATGGTGGGTAAGCATCTCCGGACAACCGGAGACATGGACTCAAAAAGCCTCACCAAGTCACTGGTGAAGACTGCGGCCGAGGGCAGCATCCCCAACCCAGAGCATCCCATCGTTGATCGCTTCATCGCGTTCACCAAAATCGCCTCGGAGCACCGCAAGCTGGAATCGGCGATTCAGATCGTCGACGAGCAGCTTGTAGAGGTGAACGAGGTGCTGCGAGGCATGGCATGAGCGTGCAGAAGCTGGCCTTGGCCCTGAAAGTGCTGCGGGAAACTGAACTCGAGAAGTGCGGCGCACGCGGTGGACTCGTCGCAGGGCTCAGTCAAGCAGCCAAGGGCGCCGTTGGCCTCGGTAAGACCGTGGGCAAGGCTACTTTGGAAGGCGCGAAGCGGAGCGGAGAAGTCCTCTCAAGAGCCGGCCATCCGATCTTGGGAACCGCCGCCACGTACACCCCACATGTGCTTGCCGCTGGCGCCGCAATGCAGGGCTACAAGGGGCTGAAACAGAAGTACGAGCTGCACAAGTACCGCCAAGCCCTCAAAGCCGCCCAGCGTCAACAGGGCTACTAGGAGCAACCGATGGCGAATCCAGTCGAAGAGTTCCTCCAAATGAAGAAAGAGGCCGGATTCCTGGACGCCCTGAAAGGGGCCTTCGGTGCATTCAAGAAAGGGGTTGCAGGCGGCCGCCCAAATATCCCGCTGTCCCAGAGCCTGCCCGAGGTTGCCGGAGGTATCATACCCATGGCCCTCATTGGAGGAGCCGTGGCTGCTGGCGCCACGGGAGCGTCCAAAGGCATCGGGATGCTTCGGGAGCGGTTCTCGAAGGCCAAGGACTACAAAAACATGCTTGCCGTACATCCAGCCCTCGGACAATACGAGGCGGGTGAGGTGCAGGCGCTCTACAACTCTCTCCGCTCAATGTCCCCAACCATGGCGAAAGATCCCTTGATCTCTGGGTCTTTCATACGGGAGTCGCTGGCCAAGCGACCAGAAGAGGGGCCGGCGGTTTCTCCGCTCACGGCAAAGATGCTGGCGGAGACAGAACGCAATGTCGCGCAGTCCGGCCCCCACAACCGTGTTCTCGACGCTTTTAGGGTCGGCTCGATGGTCCCTACGCATCCTGATGTGATGCAACAGCAACGGATGGCCCAACTCGATCAACAATACCAAAATAATCTCAAGATACGTGGCTACGAAGACTACGAGCGCGGAGATCAATGATCACCAAGGTCTGCCAGTTTGGTGCCGCCGCCCCGGGCGGTGAGCGCCTGGTAGAGGTTTTCCACCCCGGTGATATGGAGCGGGCTGCCTGCTTCTTCGGGATGGGTAAGACCGCTGCCCCCATGCTGGCGCCCATCGAGGAATACCTCTCTCAGCTCAAACCTCACCCAGATAAGATCCATGTTCTGGTGAACGCCTTGGGTGCCGGAGAGTTCTACGGTAGCAATATCAATGGCGATTACTTCCCGGAGGTCTCTCTCCTCCACCGCGGCCAAGACTTCGGGTACGAGACGTTCTACAACGCTCACCCGTACCTCCATCACCAGAACAAGAACCCGGAGAAGTCTTTCGGCTCGGTAGAGGTGTCGTGCTGGCACGACGACATGAAGCGTGTCGAGCTGGTGGTCTGCATCAGCCGTGATCTCGCGCGCAGGTTCGGTGCTGAAGGTGTCGTAGACAAGCTCGATCAGGGGCTCTTCCCTGACGTGTCGATGGGCACAAAGGTTCCGTACGACACCTGCTCCATCTGCTTGGATTGGGACAAGTACCGGGAGGCGCAGAGCACCTTCGACCCGGCGCGGTTCAAAACTGTCGGTCAGGCTGTGCTCGCGTTCCACCGCAAGAATCCGATCAGGGGCTTGTCGGTCACGCGGAACGACTACTGCGAGCACTTGAAGCGGCAGTTGAATCGCATTCTCCCAGATGGTCGCAAGGTCTACGCGATCAACGACTACCCACGTTTCTTTGACATCTCTTTCGTCTTCATCGGCGCGGACAAGACGGCCAAGGTCATGGCTAAGCTCGGGTCCGGCCTATATGTAGTGGTACCCTCGTGGCAGGTGGCGGAGTTGCAAGGGTACGGCCAGATGGAGGGAGAGATGGAGAAGGCGGCTGGGATAGCGGATTCAGTCGTTCGCTTCGCGAGGGCGCTCCCTCGTGATGTGGTGAAGACCTATCATCCTGACACGGCGTCTTTCAAGGCCGTCAGTCGTATGGCTGAGCGGGCTGAGCGGGCGGCTGAGCGGAAAGAGGGCAAGTCAAAGTTGTCTGGCCTTGACTTGGTGCGGGCTAAGTTGCGGGAGAAAAAGGCTTCCCAACGCAAAGGTGCTGAGATTATAAAAGAGGTCGTACCATCCCAGTTTGGTGGTAAGGCCGTAACGGTGGATAGACCAACTCCAGATCTCCCCAACGAAGTCCTGAACCAGCTAGGGTCTTGCCCCCTACAAGAGGCCCTCTCTACCCCCACCACGATGGGGGTTCTCCTGCGACCCCGGGAATTCCAGCGCATCATGATCGTTAGCATCGGTCGTGGTGATCTCGCAGACAAGATGGACAACGCGGGTGCGATCTTCCCGCCGACCGGGGAGCGGGATACGCAGGTTCCGATGGGGCCGGACCACTTCAGTGAGGCGATCCGGGACTTGCTTTTGCCGTTCCTTCGCAGCAGGAGTATGTTGGAGCCTGTAGCGCAGCGGCGTTTGGCGGAAGAGGCGTCCGCCAAGGCTATGCAGGATCAGCCTACTGCTGTTGAAGAAGCTCCAATTGCGGCGGTCAAAACCGCGCAGGAAAACCCCTTCCTAAGAAAGATTGCAGCGGCCTATAATGGCTATCTGGATCGAGCCCCGATGTGTTTGAGGAAATCGGCAGAGGTAACGAACGCGGATGGAGTGTTGTACGCCGAGGTTTTCCATACACGGCTCGCAGATGGCTTCGAGAAGAACGCGGCGGGCACGAAAGTAAACCCCTCCGTGGTGCTGGGTGCAGCAGGTGCTGGGTACGCTCTCAGTGAATACGCAAGATGGCAGCGGGAGAAGGCGCGTATGGGTAGCAGGCCGCCGGTAGGTATGTTGATGGATACCGTGGCGGAACACCCCAAACTGATGGCGTTTCTAGGATTGATGGCTGGCATGCAGCAACAAAAATCGACGATCCCTCGACGGGTCGTAGAGGGCATTCGGGGCTTCGCTAAGAATCCGAATGTGTAAGTGCTCGGTGAGGCGTTAGGGGCTGACAACCTCGAAGATGCAATTCACCGGGGGCGAATGAAAAAGACCAAGAAGGAGAGAATTCATGGACGCGCAGTTGGCCGCAATCTACGGCACCGGGAACTACGAGCCAGAGCAGACTGACATCGAGAAGATGGCGGCTGCCGAGCTGTTGGTGAAACTCGCCGAGGAGCAAGGCGTCGACCTGGATCAGTTCAACGACCAGGAGATCGCCGAGATGGTCTCTGACCTCTACAAGTCCGCGGAGGACGAGACTCCTGCGGAGGAGAAGAAGGAAGAGGAGAAGAAGGAAAAGGAGAGTCAGTTCGGCGAGCACGAGAAGGGTGAGACCAAGGAAGAGGAGAAGAAGGAGGAGGAGAAGGTTGCGGAGGCGGATTTCCTCGGTCGTGTGATGGCCCACTCGATGGTTCACGAGCTGAACGAGATCGAGAAGCAGGCAGCAGAGACGGCGCGGACTGAGGGCGGGGACCGTAGTTCGCTGACTGGCCTCCACAAGGGCCTCCAGAAGGTCCGTGAGAACAAGGCGTTCAATGCGGCTACGCACGGTCTTGCAGGTGCAGGACTCGGCCACCTGGCTGGTGGCAGCAAGGGCGTCAAGGGTGCTCTGATCGGCGGCGGTATCGGTGCGGGAGTTGGTGCTCTTCGGGCGATGTCGGCCAAGGGCAAGCGTCAGGCTCGTGCGGAACTCAGCGCGGGGGAGAAGAAGGCGTCGGCCGACGCTTCGGCGCTCGAGCAGCTCGCGCAGCAGCTCGCCTACGAGATGGCGAAGGAAGCCGGCTACATCGAGGAGGCTCCGCAGGAGAAGCAGGCTTCGGCTCTCGAGCAGGCCGTGCACAACCGTGCGTTGCAGATCTGTGAAGAGGCCGGACTTCCGGTCGAGTGGGATCAGTAGGGAGAAGCGAGTCCGCTTCTGCCTCGGGGCTGATAGTGACTGAGATAAGTGTCATGGCATTCTGGGACGAATTGGAGAAGATCGGTGAGTCATCTCGATCTTCGTCCAGCGTGTGGAAATCGAAGACCGTGGGTGCTCCTCGGTCTAAGGTTCCCGCCACCCAGATGGACCGGGCGCCGACGCTCTCAGACAGTCCCAGCCCCAAGCTGGTTGGGCCAGCATCTCGGTACGGCAAGCGGCAGAATTACTCTCAACCAAACGTCGCCGCGCCACCGCCCTCGAATCCGTCGCAGGGTATGGCGGAACGAATGACGCCCCCACCGAATGTCGTATTCGGGGTGCGGTGAAGCAAGGAGGACCCAATGCGGTTTTCGCTCCAGGACATGGTCCGGCAGACGCTCGCCGAAGCTGAGGATCGAGAGAAGGTGGCTCAGCTTCAGCCGGGTAGTGAGCCGGACGAGTCCAAGAAGAAGGACGAGGACGGGAAGCGGGAGGAGGGCCGGACGACTACGAAGGAGACCGGCAATACTCCTGATCGGAACTACGAGGGGATCACGGAGAAGACCTCTTCGGCGTTCGTGGAGAAGCTCGCAAGTGCGGTCGAGTATCTCAACGACAACTACCTGGAGAAGGACGCTGTCGGTGAGGCTGAGCCGCCGCTTTCTCACGGTACGATGCACACCACGGTAGGCCCGGGGATCGGAGCGACCGCTCTCGAGACTAACGTGGATGCCCCGGTCAAGGGGATGCAGTCGACGGAGACTGGTCAGGCCAAACACGACCAGCCGCCGATGGATCCTGGGACCGACCCCAAGGCTCCAGGTCAGACCAACCCTCAGACCGCTCTGGAGACTGATCTCACGACTCCGCCGGGCGGGAAAGAGGATTGGACGGACAAGGACGTCATGAAGCAGGCAGCTTCTCCGGCAAGTCTTGCGAATCGTCTCCGGAACTTCGCCGGTGGACGTAAGGCTGCGATCGGCGAGGCTGCGTCTCACCTCAAGGGTGCCATCGGCAAGGGCAACACCCTGAAGGAGCGAGCGATCCAGGTCGGCCGTGCCGCCAAGGCATCTCCAGAACTGGCGACCGCAGCGGTTCTTGGTACGGCTGGGGCGGCTAAGGGCGTCCACGGCCTTGCTACCAGGAAGAA
>Ga0307376_10004994_pt1 | contig 12031 bp, 9 predicted proteins | sample TR2MG_FD_202536 | JGI IMG/M metagenome (GOLD analysis project Ga0307376, IMG submission 202536) | Soil microbial communities from Risofladan, Vaasa, Finland - TR-2 | ecosystem: Environmental > Terrestrial > Soil > Coastal area > Acid sulfate soil | place: Finland: Risofladan, Vaasa | collected... | reverse complement strand
TCATATCTTCAAAGAAAGTCCGTAACTTTTTATCAAGCGTTGTTTCATCTATTTCAACGCCACTACGCTCTTGCAGATAGTTCTTGAGATTCGCATACTTGCCAACTGGCTTAGTCTGCGCTTCCTTACTGCCGAGTGTTATTCCAAGTGCATCTGCCCATTGTTGTTCCTGCCCTTCAGATACCCATAACTCATTTCCAACGAGAACAATCTTGCCAGACGCTAAATCCTCTGCGTAACCTTCTTTAACAATAGATATTTCATCATCATCAAGATAGATTCTAACACTCCCAGCCTCGTCAGGTCCAACTGCTTTTTTGTTAATAAGTTTATTGTAATCTATATTCGGTAAACTTTTCATGCTACGCCTTCCTCCGCTGGAGAACCTATCTCTGGAGTCTCAGGAGTTTCTGCCATTCCTGGTATACCTTCCTCTGCTCCTGGAGGCATGGATTCTCCCATATCACCACCAAGACCTCCGCCACCACCACCTAAGTCTGGTGCTGGAATCTCAGGCTTAGTTTTCTTTATTGGTGGCACTTTCTTCAGTTTATCTTCCTCGGCTTCCTTCGCCAGTATCTTCTTTTCTTTCTCGTAATCAAGCCCTATATAATTGAAGTAGGTCTGCTTAGACAAGACACCGGTCTTCATGAGTTCTTTCATGAGTTGCTTCATCTGGGTGTCGTCTTTAAGATTCATAAATTCGAATTCAATGTCAGGAACAATAAATTCTTCCTCACCCCATTCATTTCTGCGAATAAAATTCTGCCTGATAGCAACTGGTCTAAAAACATAATTCTTAACCCAGTTCTTCAATATCTGCTGATTCCGTAGGTAACGGTTAACCAGGATTCTTAACCCAACGCTTGCCGTAGCAAAGTTTGGTCCAGTGCCATCAACTATTGTCTTAGAGCCCAGCAATGCGGCTGTGACCTCTTTATCTATCCACTGGTATTCCCTGTCAAGCGGAAGAACTTTTCCAGCGGATGATACATAGTCAAATTGTATTGCATGGTGATAGAAGAACCAACTGGATAAATCATAGTTGACTTCATCAAACGCATCACGTGCTGCTTTGATTGCTTCCGGGGTTGCCGGAATTTGGTCAGTTCCTACCTTGACCACTTTAATGGGTGTAATATGCCGTTCTGCAATGGCTATTTGAGCCCTACGCAGTATATCCTTGTATATAAGGGGTTTGAACGCCCGGAACATCAAAGGCGTGCCTACGGTCTCATATGGTGATAATTTATAGGCTATATGGCTGACTCTGAACTGGTTAAGCGGTATCTTCTCACCCCGGGCTATCAGATTGACTATCCTGCCACCCTGGATGGATGCTATCTTATTATAGAGTTCCCTGGGATGCCGGCTCTGAACAATACGCTTCAGGTTATCATCCGGGTCAAGTTTCAGGACTGGCTCTTCTACCATCATAGACTTCTCGACTTCAACAAAATCCGGATTCAATAATACGAACCTTGTCCAGATTCCTTTATCCTCATCCCATTCGCCGAAAGGAAATACATTCCCTATCTTCCAGTATTCCTGGTTTATATCCAAGAGCAGTTTCTCTCCATGGATTACATCAAAGAATAAAATTTCAAAGAACTTCTTGACCTTCGGGTCATCGCAGGTTATATGAACGCTGGTAAGAGGAAATTCGCTGTGTAAATCAAGCAGGTTACCTACTATGCCATCGGTCTTATAGAAATGCCGTGCCCACTGGTTGATTTCACGTGTTTTAGTAGGCAACTGCAGATTAATCCGTTCAAATAACGGATGATAAAACTGCGGTGCCTGCCGGACTATCCCGGGCTTCATGACAGCGGACTTGACCATCTTCTTCAACTGAGAAGACGATGCATCTACCAGGGCAGAATTACTATCCATATTCTTCCAGTAGTTTTTGGCTTCTTTGAACCGACTGTCCAAATTGTCTGTTACAATTTTTCCATCTGCCATGTAATACTCCTTTTAAGTTACCTTTGTCTTTGATTTATTTCTTAAAACACTATAATCCAGATTCGGTATATTTATTGCGCTTTCTCTTTTCCACCGCCGTTCCCATTCTTCGGTTTTCTGTTTTTCCTTTTCGGCTTCTTCTCCTATCTTCTTTCCACATGATGGACATTCATCTTCGCCCTGGGGAATAACGGTTCCACAATCTTCATCCGGGCAATATTGCAAATCATATTGGTCATGTTCAAGTTCTTCACCTTCCTGGAAAGATAATATCCCTCCAAAACCCATACCAGGTTCTTCGTAATCAAGTGTAAACTTAAGTTGCGGATACATCTCCGCCATCTTTCTTACTAAACCCTCCGGAGGCGACCAAGCAGAACTAAAAGAATAATACATTTCTTCGGATGCTGGGTTGAAGTTTGACAAATTAGGCTCAACAAACCCCCATTTGGTTCCCCAGTTATCATTTTCCCAGGTATATCCTCCGGCATTATATCCGTCTTTAACCCTGGGATTATCTTCAGACCATTCCTTCCAACGCTGGTTTTTTTCTCTTTCTGGAAATTCTTTTATGCTTTCAAGGAACGCATCTCTTTTCTTATTGTATTCTTCTGCTTTCTTATCCTGCTCTTCGAAATCTTTTGGATACGGAAGAATATTTTCTTCACTTAATACCTTGTGCTCGCCGTATCTATCATTGCCTTCCATTGCTTCCTTGAACGCAACAAGTTCATTTGGGCTTCCTTCTACCTTCAATGAATTGCTACACCAGTTTGGCATATCTACCTCTGTTGCATGTCATAGAACTCTCTCCAGGTATCAGTAGTTTCCTTCTCCTGTTGAGGGTCACGTTCCATTTTTTCGTTTGGCATATTAACTTCAACCGGTCTCATTATCGGTTTGATTTTCTCGGGATTAAGTGCATTAAGAGATAATCTTTTCTTCTCTCTCTCTACATGTTCAGATTGAATGTCCACGAATGCTTGCTCTTCCGGCGTTAAGTCCTCGTATGTATCTCCATTCTTTGTTTTTTCTTCGATTCTCGCCATCATCATATCCTGCCATGCCACGCTACCGAATGGAGGCATATCGGAGCCAGCGGAAGCAACGTTGATACTGGCAGGGCTACCTACGTCCTGGTATTGGTCTGAACCTATACCCTTATCGGTATTCCGGTATCCTTCCATTCCTTCCCACCATCCTTCTTCTACGCCCTGCGGTTCATTTCTGAATCTGTATCTATGCCGTTTCTTGACCTGTCCCTTATCACCTTCATCATATGGTTTATTGATTTCTGTCAAATCAAGATTGTCTGCGGTTACAATTGTATCAGCGAATGTAGCAAATATAGTCTTGATTGCATTTATTTTGCTCTGCACTAACTGCTGGAACCGATTGAGTTCTTCCTGGATAGGAGCGGCATCTTCATACCGTTCTTCCTTGATGGCTTCATCGAGTTGCTTTTCAAGTGGCATAGTCCCTTCCATCTTCTGATGTTTACGCTTAAGGGAAAGAGTCTTATTAATAGTATCCATTATTTGCGCTTCAGGAACATTGTCTTCTATCATCTCCTGGATTTCTTCTGAATTAATAATCTCATCCGTGAATTCCTTTAGTTCCTTTATCTTATCTTCAATAACTCTCCGGATACCTATATTCATTTCTCGTTCTTTGGCTTCTTCGAGTTGTCCTTCAAGCGCCATTATTTCCTGCTGGACTTTACCGAGTTCCCCCGGTGCAAGTTTAACTTCACCGCCGGGTTGATTCTCTGGAGTAGGAGGCGTATCCGCTACTTCAATAGCCTTCTTCTTCATGGCTATTTTAAGCATACCATAATCAAGATTAGGAATTTCTCTCACGGACTTCTCCTCTATGCAAAGTATCTACGTATATTCCACCCATCAGGGTTTTCATCTGGTCAATCTTCTTCTGTATCTCTCCGGCATCTTCATACCGTTCTTCAGAGATTGCTTCCGCCAGTTGTTCTTCCAGGGGTTTCCCTTCTCTGCCTACTTGTTCAGAACGCTGTTTTTCACGCTCTTGCTCTTCCTTGTTCTCTTCCGCTCTCTGGGATTCAGAGTGTGCTTGAATAGGAATCTCCAGTTTAATCGAGGGCTCAAGTTGAGAAGCAACATCTACAATCTGCTGAAGGTAATTGACATCATTCTTTTGCTCGTCAGTCATGAGCAATTCCCTTAACTGATTGAACGCATCCTGGTAAAGAGTTGCTTCAGATACGTTAGGCATCTGCCGGCTCATTATCTTCTTGAAGTTCTCCAGGTATTGCTGGAGATATATAGGGTTAAGCGGATTAATTATCTGGTCGTTATTTTCTGGTCCTGTAAGTTCTGGCATTTTATTTCACCTCTGCGACACAAAGTGTGCCGGAAAATTTACCCTTGGGCATAATATCTTTTGACTTCGGATAGGCATCCTTCGTAGCCTTCGTTTCATATTCTTCCAGTTTCTTCTCCTGGACTGGAGAAGGTGCGCCCATGACTTTTTCTTGTTTCTTGGACTCTTTCTGCATGAGTTCATTCTTATCAACAGCAAATCTCACTTTACCATTGCCATCATGCGTATGCATCTGTATCCCGGAAGTCCTTTCCATGATACTGACTATGTCCTTGCCAACTTCCTGAAAATTCAGTTTATTCGCCTGTAGATACTTGAACATAGCCGTTCCCATGCTGACCGGATTCAATGGACATTTTTTCGCCTCCAGGGAAGCCAGGATGTCAGTTGCCATGTGAACCGGCAGTATCTCGCTATGTGAACCCTTCTTATGGGCGTCTAAAAGCGACATTGTGCCCTGGAATGATGACTTTGGAGCCAAGTCCCCTTTCTGTTCCCATTTGGGAGTGAATACCACTATCTGCTGGGATTTCGGGAAGAATAAATCCATATCCCCACCCAGGTTAGCATGCTGGCAGTTCTTGCATTTATCCCGATATGTTTCATGAGATGTATCGGATTCATACCATGCGCAATCCCGACATTTATCTATATCCTTATATACCATTCCTTCGCTCTTGGCTGACTCTATCCTTCTGAGTTCTGCCTTAATTTCCGGGTTCTTATTGCCCAGGTATGACAGCGCATTCCGTATCTGCGCATTGAACTCTTTCTCCTGTTTGGCAATACCTGTCACCACTATATTGGACTTGTGTCCAAGTTTGATGGTATATTCCCCAGAAGGTTTATACGATATGACGAGACCTTCCTTGACGATTTCACGAGGTCTTTCTACCGCAGAGGTAGATGCAAATTTGAGCAAATCCTTCGCTGCATTCAAGTTTTTGCTCAAGTTGGTATAGAAATCTTTCTGCTCATCGTCTTTCTTCTGGCTGATAAAATTTAGTCTCATCTGTTTCCTCCGTTATGGAATATATACTGCATTTCCGGGCTCTCCGCCCATAGACATTTCTTGCGAGTCACGTGTTTGATTACCACTGTTATACTGTATGTCGGTCTTTCTATAATCCACTTTGCCGTCATTGTATTCTTCTGTTGTTACCCAGTTCATATACTTATGAGGTGACCGTTGCTTTCTCGTCTTTGGCAAATTTGTCTGCCCAGGGAACGTCTGCTTCTTCTCGTTAGCAAATTTTATCCCTGCGGTCTTCTGGGCTCTGTAAATATCCCGGATGTCTTCCTTCAAATTCTCCAATGGTTTATAGAAAAACGACTGTAACTCATCCATCGAATTAAGTCCATAACGTTCGACAAGCGTAAGAAAGATGTCATATATCTTCTTGTCGCTTGTAATGATATTTAATTCCAAAAGCGCTCTCTTGATAGTTCTTGCTATCCCCAGGTCTTTCGAGCCGGCAGACTGCTTGTAAAAAAGGCGATTCGCTTTCAGGTTTTCCTGGATGTCATTTGAACTCGTGACAATATTTCCGTTATCGCCTTCTTCAACAGCATCAAGTGATTCATAGGATTCAATTGGTGTATTCCCGACGCCTATATTAGGATAATTCCCCATATAATGCGAGTATACTTCCGAGAACGCTTCAATCAATTCCTTGTCGAAGGGAATGTTAATTACTAATGCTTCTCCGCTGTCAAAGACCAAATTCCCACCGACGGCTTTTGTATTCTTTTTTATTTCATCCTGTGCATCAAGAACCTTTACGGATTCTTCTCTGGCTTTAGTCACCTGTTCTTCATTCAAGGCTTTTTCGATAATAGCCTTGCTATCACTGAAGTCTATGGTAACAAAAACCGTATTGTTTTCCTGCATTATTTTTTCTCTTCTGTTACAATCCTGTTCTTTTCAGTATCGAACTGGTTTGGTCCACCTTCTGGCTGTGACTGCATTGCCAATGACCTCGGCATACACACGCCCTTTGGGTCATGCGCTACATCCGTAAACGCTATGTTCCACAGACTATGCCAGTCATGAACCTGGTTAAATTCGCCAGCCGGCACGAAGTATCCTGCCTCAACACACTTCGGGCATATCTTCATGCCACGTTCTTTTGCCTGCTCAGCGGTTTCACCGAGAAGTTCTTTTTTGTTATTAGGAGAATCCTCATAACCATCTTTGCTGGCTTTCTTATCAAGGATTGACTGTTGTCCTTTATCCTTTGCTACTTCAGAATAGGATTCTGTAGGCGTCTCAGTTGCCTGGGAAACTTCTTTGACTATCGCATCATAACCACGGCAATCCCGGCAATATGCCCACCTAAACCCTATGTTCTGCGAACTATCCGAAACAGAACAATAAGGCTTCACTTTATGGTCAAGAAATGTCAGTTCATTATATCCTGCAGGAACCACAAGCGATTTACAGTTCTTGCAGATGTCCGGGAAATCCTGTGATGTCACGGCTTTCCTTGTCATACCTTTCTTTCTGGAAGCAAACATCGGGAGTTCCTCTGGACGCTTAGTCAGCACGCCTTCTTCTGGTGCTCCAGGCATCGCTGGCGACTTTCCTTTTGAAAACTCTTCTGCTTCTGGAAATTCTTCTTCACTTGGAGCCGGCGCCATAGGTGCTTCCTGTTCAGGCGTAGCCGGGAGTTCATTTCCCAATTCCCTGCTCTTCGACAATTCCTGGTATTCCTTAATTTTCGTATTAAGAACCTCTACTTCCGAATAATCTATATTTGCATAAGGTTCAAGCCCTTCCTGGATGTTCCTTTCTTCCCGGTTGGATATATCACCCCAAGCCTTTTGTCTCAAATCGATTACCCTCTGGACTTCCTGGTATTCCGCTGGGCTTAAGAACTTTTCAAGTTCGAAAGTCGGGTCAGCCAAAGGTTCCTGGGCAGTTACTACTGTGCCTTCAACCTTTCCCTGGACTATTCCTTCATCAACCAGTTTAATCTCATCGCCGGCTTCCGGAACCATGCCAAGGTTTTCTCCACTATCCCAGACAACATGAACTGTGCCTGAATCGTCTACTGACTGAACAGTCCCTTGGTCACCCGGCTGAAGTTTCGTATATGGGTCAGTGGTATTTACCAGTTCTACCCTGTCTTCCTGCTCAAATCCTTTCTTTTGCAGGGATGCTACTTTGTCTTCCCCTACAGCACGTTCACCTGCTTGCTCTCCGGTCATAGCATCTTCTTCTTTCTTAGCCTTTTCCAGGTCACGTTCATCCTTGCGCTCTTTCTTCATTGCCCTGCCGAGTTCCCGGTCAAGACGGTCAATGGTCTTTTCCCATTTCTTCTTGGTCTTCTGATACCGTTCTTTCTCGTTCTTCTCAAGACCTTTCTCCTGCATGCGCTCAATAGCATATGACCGGCTCTTACGTGCAGATTCAAGGTCATCCTTTATCTCAGAAACGCTCTTAGCGGTAATTTCAAATCCATGTTCATCACTTCCGCCACGAAACCCCTGCTGTAATCCTTTTCCCGGCATCCCACGCCCAGTTCCTCTTGGAGGTAAATCTTCAACCGGAACACCATGGGTTTCCGCTCTTTCCTCATCAGTCTTAGGCTCTCCACCTCTTCCAGGTCCACCCTGTCCACGTCCCAAATCTTCAGCACCTTTTCCCATCAGAGGGTCATAGTAAGCCGGATTTTCCTTCAGGTGGTCAGTCGCTATCATCTCAGCGATTTTTTCATCAGGAAGGTCATTGCCCTGCTCTAATTGATTACGCATAGCATCTATTGTATCCTTATGCTCCATTTCAATCTGCGTGCCCACCGTAAGGGCTTCACCATATTCTTCGGGCTGTGGTGGAACCGGAGCATCGGTCTCAACGAGTTGTTCTGCAGCAAACCTCATCAATGTAATACCTTCATTACAGAGTGTCTGGCACATTTCCTGGATATTGAATCCGGACTGCACGCCCTTCTGGCTCAGCCTCATAACAACATCCTTAACCTCTATATAGCCAATACCTTCGGTCTTAAGGTCATTGATGACTTCTTTTATCTTGGCTGATGCAAATACCCTCATACCTTTGGGATTAAGAGAAGCATGCCCTTCTAATCCTTCTTCATATTCTCGCTTTTCTTTCATTTCATCAATAATCTTTGAAATATATTCATTGTCCAATATAGCATTTGCCTCTTCCAACGAAATACCTCTTTCCTCAGCAAGGTCTTTTGCTTTTTGCTGTTCTTTCTCCTTAATCTGCCTTTTTAATTCACCCTGTTCATTTTTATATACATCCCACCGTTTCATTGTCTCGACATGTAGTTCGTCATCGGAAGCATCAGGAATATCCTTTCTCACCTGGTCTCTTATATCATAATAGTCAGCAGTAGATGCAATTTTTTTATGTGCCAGCGTGCTTGCCGCAGGAACCTGGTCTCCACCATGCTGTTCGCCTACGTAAGGGGTCGTTGTCTCGGAGCCTGAAGGATACTTGCTCATAGCCGAACTCGGTGAGCCCGGTTTCTTTTTGACATCCTTCGCCTTCGGAGGTAAATGTGTGAATTGGGTTGATACAGGATGGATATATCCTGTGCGAAGTTTCTTTTCGATTGGGTCTAAGACAACCTGTTTTGCGGCTATCTTAATCATGTCATCCTGTAAATTTATGCTGGACAACATCGTTTTGTTTTTCTGGACTTTCTTTGCGCCGATACGTGCTAACTTGTCGAGTATTCCGTCAAGCGTTTTGGAATTCATTGGCTTCATGTTTTACACCCCTTTTTAAGGATATTTGCTACTTCCTGGTTATCCGTATATATTTCAGATTTTCCTACTTTAACTGTCGTGAGTTTTTCCCGGACTTTCTTCATATACATGCCTTGACATATCTCGCAAACATATGTCTGGCAATAATCATTGCCGGCGAAGAAATGCATTACTCCGCCACATTCCGGGCATTTATAAGTTTTTGGTTCGCTCATTTTACCCTTACGAGTTTCTTTACATCGCTGATTGCTACTCCAATCTCTGCAAGAGCACTTGTTATATCCTGGAAATATTCCGAGAAACTTGCTTTCCTTGTCATGCCTCTTGTTCCACCAGCCGTAGTATCTTCTTCTACTGGAGGAACATATGGCGGTGCATCCGGCGCTTCCGGCTTGCTCCTGGATACTTCCCACTGTTCCGGTTCGCCTGAAGGAGTCTGCTTTATGAGTTCTTTTATGGATGTCATGGCTCTCATATCCTGCCATAGATTATCAACTGTCTGCTTGATTGTAGGAACCTTATCTCGGATAATGTCTATCAGGGAACCCAATATCGCTGAATACGTGGGCGCCTGGGAAACCTTTATCTTTTCGCTGATTTTCCAGAGGTCGCCTTCGAACTCTGCAATCTTGCCATCCACATGCTCAAGCATCGCAGAAATCTTTGCGACAGCATCTTTCTCCTGCTTCCTGAGATTCTTTATATCCTTCTCAAGCCCTACCATAGTAGCCTTCTCCGGTAGCGCTTCAATGGCTTTTTCAAGTTCCTTAGACTTATCTTTAATGTCCTTCCGGACTTGCTCTACGTGTTTCTTCGTATCCTGCAGTTCATGTATAGCATTGGCTAAATCTGTCCCGGGAGCGATTCCTGCCGGCTTCTTGGGCTGTTCGGGTTCCTGGGCTTTCACTTCCCTTTTGCCATGGATTGTCATCATTGAACCACCACGGCTTGCCAGATGTCCTGGAGACTCAAAATACAGCGTTTCCGGCTGAACCTTGGGGTTCTCCATCACTTCAAAGTCCCTACCCTGCAGAAGAAGTTGCACTCCTTCCTGGTCAAAGGCATACTTCTGGTTGACGCCATCAGTAAAGAACTGGGGTGGAATCAATCCGCCAAGGACTATATCAACGTCAGCATAGATTGTCCTGGAATCACCCTGGGAACTGATTACCGGCATCTGAAAAGATATTCTGCCTGTAGCCGGGGTGCCATCGCCTGCGAACCTGGAAATATCAGTCCTCAAAAGATATATGTCAGAGACCGGTAAATCCAGCCCTGCTATCTTCGAACTCAGCATTTCCTTCGCTTTATAAATTGCTCTTTCAGACATATTACCCCTGGCATGAAACGTCTCGCCAAGCGGTCTCGGTCTGGCATCATAATACTGAACGGATATATCATCGTTCTTCATAGGAGCCGGCTGTTCAACATTAACTTCCGTAGGATTTTCCGATGGAATTTCTTCGGCTTTCTTCACAGGCTTCGAACTCTTGTCCGCCTTCTTGTTGACGAATTTCTTGCCTATGCCGGCAAGCGTATCCATGAGTGTATCGAATTCGTTTACTCCTTCTTTGTTTTTCCATTGAGGCGTAGAAACTTTATTTGCGAAGAGTCCCTTAAAATTCATAGCATCCCCCTGTTGTATTTCTAATAGTATTTTTTATCATATTACAGAATAGTTGTGAATACCTTTTGTTAAATTTCTTTTTTCAGGCTATCCCATCTACCCTATTTATCATACAGTTGTAAGATTCCTTGCCAAAGCCTCTGCTACCCGGCTTTTCTCTAAGAACCATTTATCTTCGCCGTATTTCTCCGGGTCGGCTTTGGTCAGCGTGAATATTCCATTTAGTTTCTTGCCTTCCAGGTCTACCATCCACTTGTCATTAGTCTTTTCTATGGTCTCGAACTTACCGCCATCCGCTATGTCCATGTGACCACCGCCGTATTCCCCATCAGGAATATCGCCTTCGAACTCAGCATATTCGATTGGATGGTCTTCGGTATTTATGACAACAGTTCTATTAAGTTTTCCGTCGAGAAACTCATCAGGCTTGCGGATAACAAATGATTTCAAGACACCTTCATCTTCCAGCCTGAGGTCGCCATGGAGTCCGGCTTTGTTTGCCTGGTGACGCTGTATTACCCAGATATTACTTTCGCCTTTGCCACCACCTGCTGGTTCAGAGGTTACATCAAAGTCACGCTTCTCTTTGTATTCTTCGAGACCGGCATACTTCTCTATGTATCCCTGGAAATCCACCATATCTACATCGCCACCCTGGGCTTTATTGTGTATCATAACACGTGTGGGTCGTTGCTCTTCGATAAAAGATTTCGTGCCCTCGTTCAGGGGTAAGCCTGCAACTTCCACGTCTACTTCCTTTTTATTATCTGTCTGCATGACCATCACTCGTGCCCAGCCATCAATTAACATCTGTGTAATAAAAGATTCTGCCCAGGCTTCCCAATTATCGATGCCTGCTTCATAGTCAGCCAAGGAAGGTTTTTTTTCATGAAATTCTTGATACCTATCCCCAAGAATCTTCTCGCTTGAAGCCACCCATTCCTTGTGACTGTCAGAGCAAACGTATGATTTGCCGTCAGGAGAGATAAAATATGAATCCCATATAGCCTGTAATTGACTCTCCGCCTTCTTCTCCCACTTCTCGTCAGACTCTTCAACGTGCGCCCTAACCTTATCCACAGTCAACCCTTCAACCGGAAGCATTAATGTAGATTTGCGATTACCATGAAACAACACATTGAGTTCATCGAAATATTCCTTGAACTTAATAGTCTCTCTGCTACCGCCGTCAAGCACTATCTGCTTTATCCTTTTCTCGTCGATAGAGCCATACATTTTCCGGAATCTCTGTTCATTATAGATGGCTTTATCAAGACCTATATCATCCATTTCTTTTTTATCTATCTTGACGTAACTTTCCTGGGGAGCAACGTATGAAAT
>Ga0307376_10004993_pt1 | contig 12032 bp, 14 predicted proteins | sample TR2MG_FD_202536 | JGI IMG/M metagenome (GOLD analysis project Ga0307376, IMG submission 202536) | Soil microbial communities from Risofladan, Vaasa, Finland - TR-2 | ecosystem: Environmental > Terrestrial > Soil > Coastal area > Acid sulfate soil | place: Finland: Risofladan, Vaasa | collected... | reverse complement strand
ATGTTAATAGGTGTTTGTTTTGTAATTGTGTCAACAATATCTGGGTGAGTGTTGTCTAATTTTGAAATGTAATTTGTTGCAGTTAATGAGAACGTTCCTGAGTTAACATACTTTTGAGAAATAACTTGGGAATCTATGAACCCATCAAATAATCTATAACTGGTTCCTCCAAATGTTGCATCAACTATCAAATTGAACTCTTTTTCTTCTAATGTCATTAAGTCTAAGTATTCATACCATCCTGCGGCAGTACTTGTATCGTTAATAATTGTCATACTTGCACTTTGAAGTACAATAGGAGTCCACCAATCAGACAAATTGCTTTTTATTTGAATACCTTTTTCAGCTAACTTTATTCTTGTCGCACTACCAGCATAATCAAGTCTATATAACTTTATTTGTCCTACTACACCTAAAGGTGAACTGAAATTCTCATAATACTTTAATCCGTAAGCCATGTTTTATCCAATATTTTGTAATATTTCTTGTAATTGAACACCTGCATATAAATCTCCACCTTCTAATCTAAATGTAAGTGGTGCAGTTTGTTTTAATGTAAGAGTTGTTCCACCCATACTTTTATTCGCAGGTACAACAAATTCAGGTCCTTTTTCTCCAATAAGTGCTAAGGTCGGTTTGTCAACATAACCACCATCACCAAATTTTGGTACTCTACTCCAAAGGGCTAATACACCTGCTATTCCAATTGCTGCTAAGGCCAATCCAAGAATAGGTCCACCTTCTGAAACACCACCTTCTATAGCTGCGGCTATTGCTGTCGCTAACAATCCTACTATAATTTGTTGTGCACCTTTAAGAATAACTGAAACAACTTCTTTAAATCCTTGTTTTTGGTCACTAAATAATGAACCAAAGGCATCACCTAAGGCTAATACTGCATCTACTAATGTCCCTGCTATAATATCTTGTACCCATGTTCCAAGTTCTTGCCAATCTTGCTGGTGTTGTCCCATAGCACCTTTAACAATATCAAGTGCTCCAATCCATCCTTTTGTGAAGGCAGTTGTGTCAGTAATAGGTGAAGGTGCTACTAAAGGTTTTTCGTTGTCAAGCATTTCTTGAATATTCGCTAAGGCATCCTCTTCTAATGAAAGTTGCATTTTAATCAAGGCTGCTTCAGCCAGTTTGTCAGCAGTTGCGGAAGTTGTATCTAAGAACTTCTGCATTTCTGCCTCACTCTTCTTTATTCCTTCTGTAATTGTTGCTTGAGTGTTAACAATGAACCTTTGTTTTGTTGCCTGTTCAGCCAATAAGGAATCAACACCAGCCAACAAGGTTTGTTCTTTATCTAAATCTTCTCTTCCACTTTCTCCTAAGGCATTTATGTCTCTTTGTATTGTGTACTCATCATTCGCTATATCAACTTTCTTTTTGTAATATTCAGTTTGAACTCTATTTAACTCATTAAGTGTTTTTTGTCTTTCTTCATCACTTTTTAATCTATCGCCTGCCTCAACACGTAATTCTGCTATTTTTCTTTCTAAATTCGCACCTTCTGTAATGAACTTGTTTTTCTTTTCCCAAAGTGCATTTTCTCTATCTGCTATTTTTTGAGAGTTTTCTATTGTGGTTTTGTACTTTTCTGCGAACTCACCAATTTTTCCCCAAGCATTTGAACCAGCTTCTTTAAGTTTGTCAAATCCTGCCACTAATTCTTCAGGAGTAAATCCAGTCTCTATTTTCACAGCAGCTCTTCCAACATCTAATAAGCCTTCCTTCATTTCTTCAAAGGCCTTCGCTGCTTCACCTCTTTTTTCTTTATTGAATATCGACGCTATTGCCAATCCAACACCTCTTGCACCAGCACTAATTGTTCTCCAACCTGCTACAAATAATTCTACTAATCCCTCAAATCTATTTTTAATATTTTCTACAATAGCAGTTCCAATCTTTTTAAGTATTTCCAGAAAGGCTAGGGCACTTTCCTTGGGCTTGCTAAATACCTCATATAAGAATCTTCCTACTGCTATAAGAATATCCTGTAATCCTTGCATAATACCCCTGAACGTACCCATAATTTTCGCTAGGGCATTCGCTCCATCTGTACTTCCTTTGAAATATTGTTGTAAGGCTTTTATTGCTACACCTACTGCTAATAATATAATTCCAATAGGTCCAAGTGCTACATTAAGTGCTTTCGCTGCTAAGGCTAATTTTTGAACTCCTCCTGCTGCGGCACCACCTGCTGGTCCCATTGAAGACAATGAACTACTAAGGTTGCCAAGTGAACCACTTGCACCTTTCGACATACTTTTGAAACTAGCATCGGTCTTTTTATTTCCGTTCTGAATCTGCTGGAGAGTAATCTTGCTTTTTTGTGCTACCTGGTCGGTCACTTTATTGAACTCGGCTGCACTAGCTCTAATATTTAAGTTAAGGTCGGCTGCTGTTAACATATTTATCCTTTATTTAATATATTTATTCGCATAAAAAAAGGGCCTAACTTTCGTCGTACCCTTTTTCCTAGATATGAAACTATTTATTGTTTTCCTGTTAATCGTAAGAACATTTGTTGTGCATCTTCTTTTGTCATCTTTTCACTTTCTTTAACTGGTGCTAATTCTACTGTATCACCTGGTAAGGGCCAATATTTCGCTTTGAAAGTATTGAATGAAATTTTTGTATTTCCAGCCAAGTGAAAGGTTTGTATTCTCAGTCCATTTAATATAGAAACCAACTTTGTCTCTTCATTTTTAAGGTGCATTTTAATAGCCTTTATGTAAACGGCTGGTGTCATGTACCAAAAATCTTCACTTGAAATCTTGAGAATACCAATAGCTTCAGCTTCTACTTCTTGCCAACTGGTGTTTTTAAGGGCTTTTTTTTCGCGGTCACTTGGTTCTTTTTCAGTTCAGCATCTATTTCCATACCTCTTTGTACAAGTTCTTCAACTGTCATTTCAGCTAAATCAGCCATACTTTTAACAACCAAGGCGAAATATTGCGGCCATCTCTCATCAAGAATCCACAAACAATCTTCCTTTGTAATCACTTCTACTCCATCAACTACGAAAGGTTCTTTTAATCTTCTATGTGCTATTTTTATTGCGTGCCATAAAAGAAGGGCATGTTCTTCCATGTCCTCCCCAATGTCTTGAAATAATTTTCCACTAGCAGCTTCAAATTCTTTAATAGCTACGTGCCCAAACAATACTGGATAAGTCTTGCCATCCCATTCTATGTAATCTACCATAATTTTTTATTCTTTTTATGAATAGAATCAAAGAAAGTTTTAAGTGGTTGTTTGAACTGAAAGTGCACCCATACCTTTGAAACTTGCACTATAACTTGCTGGTGCTTCACCTGCAGCCATTGTCCAATCCAAACTCTCTATAATTGCAGTACCTTGCATATATTTCTGTCCAATCGAAACATCAGAGTGGTCAGGGAAGAATGTAAGGGTCACCTGAGTTTTATTTGTGTAAATTGTGAACAAGTCAGTGTAAGTAAGTTGTCCAGCACTAACATCTTGTGTTAATACTTGGTCACTTTCCAAACTTGCGGTCCAAGCATCTGCACCTAATGTGGTGTAAGTGCTATCATCACCTAAGTATTGCTGGTCTGCACTAGCTCTACTATTTGAAATTCCGAAACTTTTCGCACATAACACAATAGACGAATCTACTGTCACATAGCCCATATAGAACTGCATCAAGTCGCTTTTAACTGTTGTTGCCATAATAAATTTTTAATTTTAATTTTTAATTGCTTTCTTTATTTATCTCATTGTACGAATACTATCCTAAGCGAAAGTATTCCAACCCATAAATCTTTTTCTTCATAATTGCCGTAATCTTTTCCTGTAATATAACTCACTCTAATATTTTTGTATCGTTGTACATCTAACAACCTCTCTGAAACCCAGTCTACAACTCTAGTCACTTCATTCGGGTCATCTAATAGAATATCTATAATAACAGAATATGTACTTCTAGAAGGTTGCTGTGAACCCGCATAATATGTCTGTTCCACATCTTCTATTGTCCATCTCAACCAAGGGTCATCTCTATCTATTTCATTTGGAAGTGCTCCATATAATATGTTGTTCCCAAAATAAGCCAGAATAGAAGGGTCATTAACTAATAAATCTCTATAATCATCTACAAAGTTCGCCATCTTTTATCCTAATTTTGTTAATTTTTTCTGCGCACTTTTCATTTTTTTATCTATTGTTTTGAGTATTTCAGTACCAAAGTCTTTTTGAAACTCTTCTATAATCCTTGGTACTTGTTGTTCTATGTAAGGGCCTACTCTATTTCTTGGTACCATTCTACCTCTATAGGCTCCAGCCTTTGTGTATCTTTCTTCAGTACCTTTATCCATATATCTAATCCACTTCGCCTTTGTACTGAAACCAGCACTAACACCGGTTTTATCACCTTTAATACTCGTAATAATAATATAATCTTTTTGTCTTGGAGAATACGGCAGGGCGCTCTTCATACCTTCTACAATGTACTTTTTCGCTAGTTTTCTATTGTAAGCTTTAAGTACACTATCCTTGGTTTTTTGTGGAAGTTCTTTCATTGCTTCATAGAACTCCTTCATACCTGTTAACTCAAATGAGAATCCATCTGCCATATTCTAATTGTTAATTTTTAACATTTTTTAACATAGTCATCTATAGTTAATTGCATTTTCCAAAATGTAAGGCATGTCTTGAATAATAAGCCATTTTCTCTATCATTTTCAAATTATAAATTCTTTGTTTGGTCCATCTTTTTAAGAACCAAAATGAATCATTTTTCTGCATACTAAGTCTATAATTCTTCGCGCGCATTTCTAAATCTAAATAATCTTTTTCTGACATATTCTAATTGTTAATTTTTAACATTTTTTAACATAAATAATTTCATTATGTCGTTTTTTTTGGTTAATTTGTATTAACACCTCATTCTCACAGTGTTAACCAAATAACACTAATTTTAATCCTTTTCATACCACTTTATTGCGGTTAATTTTAAGTACATTTTTTGTCCAATATTCTGTTCTCCAATTTCTTGCATGTGTCTAATTTTGTATTTTTGTCGGTTGTACACAACTCTACATTCCATATCTATTGCATCATCATAATACACTATAATATCCACTCTATCAAATGTCAAAGGTCCTTGTGGTGCTGCTTGTGTATCACCTGCTTTAACTATAATTTTCGCCATAGCATCTTTAACAAAGTTCCATTGCATTTTTTGTCCATAACCAACTGCTGCAGTGTTTTCGTACCTTTGAATAACTACGCTTTTATCTAATACATATTCCAACCATTGTGAGTTTTATTTTTGTTAAGAATATGTTAAGGAATCCTTGTACTCATTGCTGTCATTAACAACTTCTCAAATGTTTGTGTGTCTTGTAATGAAAGTGTACTTTTTGAACCTCTATGTACTAAGAAATAATCAAACACTCTCATCATAATAGCTAGCTTGAAGTTTTCTGGAATATTTTCAGTTGTAAATCCAGTTTTGAATTGAACTGTTAAGGGGTTGCTTGAAACACTTGTCGACAACTCAAACTCAACTTCATTTTCATAAGGGAATGTGTATTGTGGTGTCACCAATGTACTTCCATCTGTAATAATTGCTGTTAATGAATTGAAATGTCCTTCAGGAATTTCTACATCACTATCATTGAAATTGTAAAAAGTGTACACACAAGAAGTTAAGGATAAATCTTTTTGAATGAAATCTTCTGCTTCTTTTGTCACAGCACGAATCAACATACCAAGGTACTCTTCATATTCTTGTAAGTCATTTATTCCATAGCCCATATGAAGTTTTGCTTCCCTAACTGTAATAGGGTATTCATCATTGTCTTTGGTTTTTTCTATCGTAATTGTGTTGTACGCATTCATATCAAATTTTTTAATTTTAATAAAAAGGGAGAGAGTAAGCCACCCCCTCCCTTTGCTTTTTATGTGAAGTAATACGTACTACTAAATACCAGCACTAGCATCATCACACCATTGGAATGAACGGTAATTTTGAATAGCTGCATCAGCATAACTCATAACAGCTACTTCAGTTTTGCCATATTGCTTGTATTTGTAAACGTCCAAAATCACTTCTGGGGCTCCCCAAATACCAATAACTGCAGAACTCCAGTCACCGAATACAATGTTGTTTGCGTTGCAGGCAGCAGTTGCATAAGCAGGTTCACCAGCTACAACACCCATATCCCAAGCGAATTTAATACTAGCTGAACTAGCGTTAAGTTGCTCTAAATAAGCTCTAATTGCAGTTGTACTAACAAAGGCAGTATTTCCTAAGTTGTAATCTATAGCTTTTAAGTTAACCATGTCTCCATAAGTTAATCCAGCTACAGTTGTACTAACACTTGCATCTATCGCATCAACTGCGAATGAGTCAAATAACTCAGCGAGAATCTTTCTCTCATTTGCTGCAGCCATATCATTAAGAATTTTGGTCACAACATCAGGAGAAGAAGTAAGTAAGAATTGTTTTGAGAAACTTTGAGTGGTACCGAAAGTTTTTGCTTTCATCTCTATAACAGCAGGTGCAGCATTTGCGAGTCCTACTGCAGCTCCTTCAGCTACAACACTAGCATCTATTTGTGCCATGTTTGGAAGTTCTACTGTTCCGGTTAATCCGGTAAGAACGTTAACACCAAGTGCTCTTGCGAAGTCTAATCCTTGTGTGTTAACAACACTCATTGGTTGTATTGCCTTTTGAATAATACCAGCCTCAGTGGTTGTTAACAAAGGGTCAGCTCTGAATTGGAAACCACCATTTGGTCCAGCGAACTCAGAAGTAATACTTCCTGAACGAACATATTCTCTCCAAGCAGTTGCCTGGTCATGAACTATTTCTCTTGCTTCACCATCATCCTCATTTCTAAGGTTGCCAGCTAGAATTGTGTTAATCTTTTCTTGCTCTTCTAATCTTTCCATTCTTTTTTCATTCTTTGAAACTTCGGCTTTGTACCCATCGTACTTTGCTTGTTCCTCATCGGAGAAGTCTCTCTTCTCGGTTAAGGCAGAATCATTTAAGTCTTTCATTAACTCTCTAAGAGAAGTATTTTTTGTTTTAAGGTCATTAATTTCTTTCATTTTATGTTTTTATTTTAAGTTTTCTATTTCGTTGCTACGCATTTTATGAAGTGCTTTGAAGTTAACTTCTTCTGGTACTTCTTCTTCCTCGTATTCAGGTAAATCTCTTGCGGTCACTGAAGTCTCAGCATACGCTCCATTGGTCACTACCGAAACGTCGTACAATCTTTTAATATTTCGTACAGAACGAAGGGGAATGTCTTCATCGGTATTCCAATCCACGTCTTCTTTATCAACTGTGAAGGCGAATGAATTTTCGAAGTAAGTTCCATTTTTAACTAACTCATAAGTATCATTTGCATAACTAACATTTGGAATTTCTGCTCGGAAGAACAAACCTTTGTCATCTTCATTTAATGAAAGTGTTCCATTAACGGTCCTTGCCATAACTAAATCCCTACTGTGGTTGAAGGTTAAGTATACATCTAAGTCTTTGGTATCCAATACATTGCGAAAGGCTCCTGGTTTTATGTCTTCATAGAACATTTCTCTATTTTCCATGAGTAATTTTGAACGGCTATCGAATATAGCGGCATATCCTTCTATGAATTTCTTGCCATCTTCTTCTATAGCTCTAAATTGTGTATCACCACTAAGGGCTATAACCCTTTTTTCTATTTTTTCATTCATAACTTGAAATCATTTTAATATTTATCTCTATAATGTTGTTGCACCTGGAGTCACTCTATCTTGAATGTACACAAAGTTGCTAGGCATCCAGTTTTTATCTCCATTTTCTATTGTACTAAGTCCTTCATTTATTCTTGCTTCATTAACTGTTAACATACCACCTTTTATTTGTTTGTCATAAATATCTGTTCTACTTTTTGCGTCTAATGAAAGAAGTGCATCTATATCAAATTTTATTTTCATTCCGGCTTTTCTTTCTTCCATCGTTAACAACTTGAAATTGAGTTCGTCTTCATACATTTTAATTGTACTTCCAAACTCATCATTAAGGAATGAACGTTGCATTTCCTGCACACTATTGAATTTTGTACTTTCTAATATGTTAAGCATATGTGAAGGTACTCTGAAGGCAGCTCCAATTTGTTCGGTTGTGAATTTTATTGTACTAATGAACTCAGCATCTCTTGGAGAAATCTGTAAGTCTATAAGTTCAGCACCTTTTGGTAATGAAACTAATTTTTCAGCATTAACACTACCACCAAACTCATCTTCAAATTGTTTTCTTGCTTCACTTTGTGCTCGTTCTCCAGGTACCATCATTGGGTACTTTATTGCTTTTGAACTTTTAAGTCCTCTTTTGTAAGAATTTTCTAAGGTTGTCCAACCGTGCCAGTTCACATTGTACATTTTATCTAAGGCTTGAATTGGAGAAATACCATTCACACCATCCTTTGTCACATTGGTGAAATGTAATATATTTGCTGAATTGTAAACGGTTAATGAAGTTTTGTTTTGTGCTATTGCATCATTGGAAGTTTTGTAAAAATAATAATAGAGTTGTCCTCTAACTATTTTGTAATCCGCATATAGGTTTGTCGGAATAATATCCAAACTAACAGGTCTTCCATTAACTCTGTTAATTTTTGCGAAAGAATTTCCTTTTAAGTTTTTAACATACTCTTGGGCATTCCAGAATTTGAAGTGGTTTTGGTAAGAATTTGGGTCATAGAATAATAAATCAAATCTATAATCATCTTCTATAACTACCTCTGAACCATTGCTTTGTACTTCTACAAGTTTTATTGGTATTCTTGCTAGGTAATCACTAAGAATCCTGCAGCATGTGTACACTGTTGCTATTTGGTCCGGGTGTTTTTTGTTGTAATTTGCGTACCCAATATTTAACTCTGCTAGAGTTGCTTGAGAAGTCTCTTTTATTGGGCCCACTACTATATTTGCCTGCTCTCTTTTATCGAGTGCTTTTTCTACTAATCTATCTAATAACGACATTCCCTCGTATTTATTTTGTAAATTTTAATATATATCTCTCGGTGCATTTAACCATCCAGTGCTATGAAAGTATTGGGTAATAATAATTGAGAAATCCTCCAATAGCCATTGCAGCAGAAACAATACCATCCACGCTATCCTTCTTTCTATTTTTATTTATCTTCTTGTTTTGGTTGCTATCTTTTGCTTCTATAACTACATTTCCAATATTCCATTCCATAACAGGGTTCTCTTGAAATGTAATATCTTCAGTCGACACCATATCTTCTATGAAATTAAGTGGTACATTGAAGTGCATTGCTGTTTGTCTATAAGGTTCGACATAAATACCAAGTTCTTTTTGAATATCTGCTACAAAGTAAGGTGCACCTAAGGGGTCATACAAGAACTTTTTAACATCAAAGTTTGCATTAAGTTCCCTCACTTTATCCATAATTTGGTTCCCATCTACTCTATTTGTCTCACTCATTGTGACATGAGTACCCATATATTTGGATAAATCAAATCCATTTTTCCTAACTATTTTATTTGGGTCATTTGCCATGAAGAAGAATGTGAACACATACAAATGTTTTGGTTTGTTTTTATCTTCAAATACAGCACTAAGTGCAGTCAAATCTTGTGTTTGCGACAAGTCAACTGCCAGCATACAAGGTTGTCCTCTGAAATCTTTTATGTCTACAGGTTTGAAACACTTTTTAACATCTTCTTCTTTTAACCAAGTATCAGGTTCATCATAGAATATGTTAACTCTTTTTGTAAGAAAGTACCACATATCCATAGCACTTGAACTATGTTTTGCTTTATTGAACTCTTGTTCTAATTTGTAAGAATCAAATATCAAATCCATTGAAGGGTTTGCTTTTGCCCAAGTATCTAATTGTGTAAGGTCATCACCATCATCAGGCTGGAATATCAAGGCTGCTACACTGTGGTCTTCTATCTTTCCTTCTAACACAGCCTTGTAATAATCTATTTTGTTAATGAACCAAGTGTTCTCATTTCTACCTGCCGTACTTGCTAGAATTGTTAAGGGGTTTGCTCTTTCTCCTGTTCCTTGAATAATAGCATTGTACACTTCAGGTATTTTTTCTGGGTCAAATCCATGTACCTCATCTATAATTGTCATACTTGGGTTGTACCCTTCTAATCTATCTGGGTCTACGGTACTGAACACTTCACAGAAACCCTGGTTTGCAGGGTCTATAGGCATAATTTTATTTCTTTGTGGTAATAACCTTTTCATCAAGGCTGGTGAGTGGTAAATCATACTCTTTGCAGCCCTAAGTGCTATCCTACCTTGTGCAGTTCCAATTGCTAGAAGTAATGTGTTTGGGTCTGCTACTCCATCCCTAAGTAATCCATATAGAATAATAGCACTTGCGAAAGTTGTTTTTGAATTTTTTCTTGCTATGAATAACAGTATCTCATTAACTTTCCGTCTTTCCGTACCTTTGTAATAGAATCCAAATAAAAGTGCTAGGAAGAAGGCTTGCCATCCTAACATTGGAAATTGCACAAATGAATCTTTGTACTTCACATTCACATAACTAAAAAAGTCAAATATTCTGTCTACTAATTTTGGTCTGAACTCAAATTGTGAATCTTTTGAAATATTTATGAATTGCTCTACCTGTAATTTTATGTGCTTTCCTGCAGGCACACTTCCATCCATCACTCCTTTAATGTAATACTCTACCAGGTCCCAACATTTGCTTGTGTATTTTTCTTTTGAAAGTGGTCGGCTACCAGGCCTAATCATCAAATCCGTCATCTTGCTCTAATATTTGCAGCTTTAATTTTGTACGTTCTCTTGGTGTTAAGCCTAAGGAAAGAAATAATCTCTCAAGTTTTTCTGTCCATTGTTTGTAAACGTCTATTGCGGGGTTGCGTTTGGAATTTTGCCTGTGGTCGTACACAATAACTCCATTGTCTTTAATTTCTTTTTGGGCTTCTTTAATAACTTCTAATATGAAAGGAATACGGTCTATCAAAGAATCATCTAACTCTTCATAATTGCCTTTATCTATCAGGAATTTTTTAACTAAGTTTTTAACAGTTGCCATATATTCTTTTAATTTTTATGAGTAAGAGTACTCCTGGTTTTAATATTTATTCTTCTCTCTCCAAGTACTCTCAAACTCCCGCCCCAAACTCAAGGCACATAAATTAACATAAATTAACATTTCTTATTTCACGGTGTCGTTTTTTTTGGTTATATTGTATTGACACCCTATTCTCGCAGTGTTATTTCTATAACAACCCACGCTGAGAGTACTGGAACATTTGAGTACTTTGGTCCAGTTTTGAAGAGGCTCTTGAAGTTCTTAGAGTTTGGAAGTTTTATGTGGGAACACTGGAAATACTGTGAGAATACGCGTTTGCACATTAACTGAGTGAATACGTAAGCACATGGAAGCCCGAACATAAAAATTGCGTGGTGAATTTTTTTATGGAGGGGCGTTTTTACGGCTTTGTGCCTGTATCATCGGAGTGGCCTATGGTGAAATACTTGTGAAATAAATACCCAAATATTTTTTTATGTCGTAGAAATTGGTTATATTGTATTGACGCCCCATTCAAGCAGTGTTATACGAATAACACAAACGAAGCCGACGCTCTCACGCTCGAACGCGCGTACGCACTCAAGAATTTCTTCTTTTTTTTACAGGGGAGAGAGTACTCAAGTACTCGAGAAGAGTGGTGACGCATAAATATGTCATAAAATATATTTATGTGCACACTCTCTATTATATTATATGTAGACACATTGACACGCGGTGAGGCAGTTAGGGAGGATAAATTACCGCTTTTGTCCCATATATTACCGCTTTTGTCCCATATATTACCGCTTTTGTCCCTGGAGAGTGCCCTAAGTTGTTGGCAGTCATTCATAGAGTACCAATACGTTAGGGCATTATGAGTGTTAATGTATTAGCGGAGAGATAGATAGGGCTTGTATATACAAGTCAAGTGTTTGAGTAAGAGATAGATAACAATCTGAATAACACAAACGAAACCACCCA
>Ga0307376_10004991_pt1 | contig 12033 bp, 11 predicted proteins | sample TR2MG_FD_202536 | JGI IMG/M metagenome (GOLD analysis project Ga0307376, IMG submission 202536) | Soil microbial communities from Risofladan, Vaasa, Finland - TR-2 | ecosystem: Environmental > Terrestrial > Soil > Coastal area > Acid sulfate soil | place: Finland: Risofladan, Vaasa | collected... | reverse complement strand
TTCCTCATCCAGGGCTTCGTTCTCGGACCGTTCTACAGCCTGATGCCTGAGGAGACCCTCGCCATGGGAGACCAGCTTCCCGCGGAGATGCTCGCGCTGTTCGGGGGCGGAGACCTGAGCACCGCGGAGGGTTACTACCAGATAGAGACGTTCGGGATGATGGCTCCCATCGTGGTCATGGTCGTGACCATCGCGATCGGCGCCGGCGCCGTGGCAGGCGAGGAGTCCAGGCGGACGATGGGCCTCCTGCTGGCCAACCCCGTCAGCCGATCGCGCGTCCTGGCCGAGAAGACCATCACGATGGTGCTCTTCGGCGCTCTCGTCGGCCTGGCGACCTTAGGCGGCGTCGCGCTCGGCTCTGTGGCGGGCGGTCTGGGGATGGACATCGCGGACATCGCCGCGACCTGTGCGCTGCTGATCCTCGTCGGTCTGTTGTTCGGCGCCCTGGCGCTCGCCATCGGCGCGGGCACGGGGCGCACGAGGGTGGCCATGTGGGTGGCCATCGGCGCCGCCGTCTTCATGCACGTCCTCAACGCGCTCGGCGAGGTCAACGAGAACCTCGCCGGCTTCCAGCAGCTCTCACCCTTCCACTACTACCTGGGCAACGATCCGCTCAACAACGGCATGGACTGGAGCAGTGCCGCGCTGCTCGCCGCCGTCACCGCGATCCTGATCGGCGTGTCGTTCCCTCTTTTCCGGAGAAGGGACATCAGACAGAGGGACTGAAGCGACCCCGCGAAGCGCACGACGCTGATCTTCGTGCAGTTGTACGGAGCCACGAGGGCGGCAGTGCTCGCGGAGTCCGGTATCCTAGCCGCCACCCGCTCCGACCGAAGGGACTCGTATGCGTCTGCGCCGCTGGCAAGTCGCGATCGCCGTCACGCTCATCGTCGCGGCGACCCTCGTCTACGCGACGCGCTGGTGGCTCTTCCCCGCTCGCGGCCTGCACAACGAGATGCTGCGCTACCTCGTCGACGACGTCGCCTTCCTGTTCATCCAGGTGCTGCTCGTCTCGATGCTGCTCGACGGCCTCATGCAGCGACGCCACCGCGAGACCATGCTGAACAAGCTCAACATGATCGTCGGGGCGTTCTTCAGCGAGTGCGGCGCCGACATCCTGGGGCGCGTCGCGAAGCTGGACACGGACCTGGGAGAGGTGCGGGGAGACCTCCTGGCGCGGATGAGCTGGAAGTCCAAGGACTACGAGCGAGCCAAGCGAGCCTTTCGCGAACACAAGCCGGTCATCGAGCTCAGCACCGGCGACCTCGGCGAGCTGCGCGAGCGCCTCGATGACGAGAAGGCGTACCTGCTGAGCCTGCTCGGCAACCAGGCGCTGCTGGAGCATGAGGCCTTCACCGATCTGCTCTGGGCGGTCACCCACCTGGCTGAGGAACTGCAGGTGCGCGGCGATCTCGAGGGACTCCCGCCGACGGACCGCGCCCACCTCGCCGGCGACGTGAAGCGCGCCTACACGCTGCTCGGCGTGCAGTGGATCGACTACCTGCAGCACCTGCAGGTGCAGTACCCCTTCCTGTTCTCGCTGGCGGTCCGGACGAACCCGCTCGATCCGGACGCACCGGTGATCGTGACGGCCTGAGCGCCGCTATCCCCGTGGAGAGACGCGCGCCGCTGCGGCGTCCGGCGCGCGCGTCACGCTTGCGCGGGCGCCGTTTCGCGCTTATTATGCGTATACGTTATTTGTTCCGTTAGATGATTGCATTCTGCCGTATCCGGCGACGCACAAGGGAGACTCGATGACCGTTGATGAGCCGGTGGCCGCCATCCAGGCCCGACTCGCAGGCCTCACCGCCGAGGAGATCCTCGCCGACGCGGCCGCCCGCTACCCCGGCCGCGTGGCTTTCGCGACGTCGCTCGGCGTCGAAGACCAGGCGCTCACGCACATGATCGCCGAGGCGGCGCTCGACATCCCGATGTTCACGCTCGACACGGGCCGCCTCTACCCCGAGATCTACGACCTCATCGACCGTACCACCAAGCGCTACGGTCTCACGATCGCCGTGTACTGCCCCGACGCCCGCGAGGTCGAGGAGATGGTCGCGGCCAAGGGCATCAACCTCTTCCGCGACAGCGAGTTCCTGCGTCACCAGTGCTGCGAGACCCGCAAGGTCAAGCCGCTGCGGCGCGCGCAGGTCGGCCTCGACGCCTGGATCTGCGGCCTGCGCAGCGGGCAGGGCGCAACGCGCGAGTCGGTCCCTCCGGCTGAGTGGGACGCCAGCGCGGGGCTCCTCAAGCTCAATCCGCTGGCGGAGTGGGACGAGGCGCGCGTGTGGGACTACGTCCGCCTGCACGACGTCCCCTACAACCCGCTGCACGACCAGGGCCTTCCCAGCATCGGCTGCGCGCCGTGCACCCGCGCCGTGGCGGAGGGCGAGGACTGGCGCGCCGGCCGCTGGTGGTGGGAGAGCCCCGAGCACCGCGAGTGCGGCCTGCACCAGAGCCACCAGGGGAGCGGCGCATGAACCAGCTCGACACTCTCGAGGCCAAGAGCGTCCACATCCTGCGCGAGGCCTACCGCTCGCTGGGCAACGTGTGCATGCTCTGGTCGATCGGCAAGGACAGCACCGTGCTGCTCCACCTCGCGCGCAAGGCCTTCTTCGGCCACGTGCCGATCCCGCTGGTGCACATCGACACCGCCTACAAGATGGCGGAGATGATCGAGTACCGTGACCGGCTGGCGCTGGAGTGGCGGCTCAACCTCGTGGTCGGGCAGAACCGCAAGGCGCTCGAGGAGAAAGCGACCTTCCCCGACGGCAACTGCGACCGCATCGCCTGCTGCCGCAACCTCAAGACGATGGCGCTCAAGCACACGCTCTCCGGCGAATGGCCGCGCCTGCGCATGGATCACACGCTCGGACGCCTGGTGGAGGACGAGGACCTCTCGCCGTACACGGGCGTCATCGTCGGCGTGCGCGCGGACGAAGAAGGCTCGCGCTCAAAGGAGCGCTACTTCTCGCCACGCGACGTGGAGAACGACTGGAACGTCGACGACCAGCCGCCCGAGCTCTGGCGCTACTTCAAGACCGACTTCGAGCCTGGGACGCACGTGCGCGTGCACCCGTTGCTCGACTGGACCGAGCTCAACGTGTGGGAGTACATCGAGCGCGAGAGCATCCCGGTGACGTCGCTCTACTTCGACGACGGCACCGGCACGCGCTGCCGCTCCCTGGGCTGCGAGCCGTGCACGACCCCGGTGCAGTCCGAGGCGAAGAACGTGGCCGACATCATCGAGGAACTGCGCACGGGCAAGTTCAGCAACATCGCCGAGCGCAGCGGCCGCGCCCAGGACAAGGACGACGGCGGTGGCCTGGAGTCGCTGCGCCGCGGGGGGTACATGTGAGCCTGCCGACCTACGACACTGATTCCGCCGCACAGTCGGCGAGCTGCCCGGCGCCCGCGCCGGGCGCCGAGATCTCGCCCTTCGACCTCGAGCGCATGGACATCGTCGCCGTCGGTCACGTCGACCACGGCAAGAGCACCGTCATCGGCCGCCTGATGGCTGACACCGGCTCCCTGCCGGACGGCAAGCTCGAGCAGGTCAAGAACATGTGCAAGGTCAACGCGCGGCCCTTTGAGTACGCCTTCCTCCTCGACGCCCTCAAAAACGAGCAGGCGCAGGGGATCACCATCGACACGGCGCGCTGCTTCTTCAACACGCCGCAGCGGCACTACATCATCCACGACGCCCCGGGCCACGTGGAGTTTCTCAAGAACATGATCACCGGCGCCTCGCGCGCCCAGGCGGCTCTGCTCGTCATCGACGCCCACGAGGGCGTGCGCGAGAACTCCAAGCGGCACGGCTACATCCTCTCGATGCTCGGCATCCGCCAGATCTCCGTGCTGGTCAACAAGATGGACCTGCTGGAGTGGGACCAGGAGGCGTTCGCGGCGATCACCAGCGAGTACACCGACTTCCTCGCCCGCCTGGGCGTCCACCCCACCAGCTTCATCCCGATCAGCGCGCGTGACGGCGCCAATATCGTGGCGCGCGCCGCCGAAGCGCCCTGGTACGACGGCCCGACCGTGCTCGAACAGGTCGAGGACTTCACACAGCTCGACGACGACCTCGACCGGCCGTTCCGCATGCCGCTGCAGGACGTCTACAAGTTCACCGCGGCGCTCGACGACCGGCGCATCTTCGTCGGCACCCTCGAGACAGGCCGCATCCGTCCAGGCGACGACGTCGTCTTCCTGCCGTCGCGCAAGCACTCGACGGTGAAGACGATCGAGGCGCTCTCCGGCCCGCGGCCGGACGAGGCCTACGCCGGCCAGGCCGCCGGCCTGACGCTCGAGACGCAGGTGTACGCAAAGCCCGGCGAGCTGATGGTCCGCGCCGACCAGCCGGAGCCGCTGATCGCCACCCGCATCCGCGCCAACATCTTCTGGATGAACACCGCGCCGCTCGTGCGCGGCCGGCGCTACGTGCTGCGCATGGGCGCCGCCCGCGTGCCCGTCGAGCTCGAGTCCGTGCTCAGCGTGCTCGACGAGCAGGAGCTCGAGTCGGTGACCGGCGCCGGACAGGTCGAGCGGCACATGGTGGCCGAAGTCATCTTCCGCGCCGTACGGCCCGTCGCCTTCGACCAGGCCGACACACTCGAGCCGACCTCGCGCTTCGTCGTCGTCCACGGCTTCGACACCGCCGGCTGCGGCATCGCCCTCGAGGCGCTGCCGGACGCGCCCGCCGGCGACGAGACCGGCAGGGCGTTCGGGCGTGGCGACGTCACCGAAGAGCAGCGCGCCGCCAGCTACGGACACGCCGGCAAGGCCGTCGTCTTCGTCGCCGAGTCCGGCGAGGACGCGCACGCGGTCGCCGCACGCGTCGAGCGCCGCGTCTTCGAGCGCGGCGTGCACTCCTACTGCCTCAGCGCGTCCGAGCTCGGCGACGACAAGGACGTCCTCGGCCGCGAAGCGCACCTGGCCCGCCTCGGCGAGATCGCCTGGGCGATGACCGACGCCGGCATCGTCCTCGTGGCGGCGCTCGGCGACGTCGACCGGTTCGACCTCGACCGCCTGCGTACGCTGGCCGCGCCGCACGAGGTGTTCGTCGTCGGCATGGAGGCCGGCGGCGACCTCGGCGCCGACCTCGACCTGCCGCCGGCCGCGACCGCCGAGGAGGCGGCGGAGGAGGCGCTCCGCGCCCTCGCCGCCGCCGGCGTGCTGCCGGACGGAGACTGATCTAGGACCGATCGCCCGTCGCGCACACAGGCCTCTGACTACGCTTTTCGCGGGCGCTACTTGACAGAGTGCGATATAGTGTCGCGCGTGGGCCAGTTCAGGCCCGGAGAGTTGGCGGCGTGACCGGTTTGCTTCTCCGCCGGCGTGCACAGCGGAACACAGCACTTGGTCGCGCCGCTTCGTTTAAGCCCTTCGGGGGCGGAAAAGGATGCGTCAAATGGCAGAAGGCACCGTCAAGTGGTTCAACGCGGCCAAGGGGTACGGCTTCATCTCCCGTGAAGATGGTGACGACTTGTTCGTCCACTTCCGTGAGATCCAGGCCGATGGGTTCCGTACCCTCGACGAGGGTGACAAGGTCAGCTTCGACGTCACCGAAGGCCAGAACGGCAAGATGCAGGCGAGCAACGTCCGCAAGGTCTGACACCGCGCGGAGCAGCCGAAGCCGCGACGAGGGCGGCCCCGTTTCGGGGCCGCCCTCGTCGCGTACGGAGCCGGGCGCGACAGCGCCACGAGGTGACTCAGGCGCCGGCGGCGCGCCCGGCCCCGGCGGCTCCAGGGGATGCCTGCCGTGAACCTGCGCCGCACTCCCATCGAGTCTCTCACCGTGGACGACCTCAGCTTCGCCGTGCGCTGGAGCCAACGGCGGCGTACGGTCGGCATCACCGTGAAGCGGGATGGAGGACTGCTCGTCGCGGCGCCCGCGCGGACCTCGCCCCGCAAGCTGGAAGAGGCCGTGCGCGCCAAGCTGCCGTGGGTGCGCCGCAAGCTCGCCGAGTTCGAGGCGCTGGGACCGCCTCCGGCGCCCAAGCGCTTCGTCGACGGCGAGCTTCTCCCCTACCTCGGGCGTGACTACCGGCTGACCCTGATCGACGACCCGGCTCAGCTGGTCACCCTCGACGGTGAGCGCCTCGAGCTCGCGTCCGGCCTTGACGGCGACGCCCGCGCCGCGGTCGTCGCCTGGTACGAGGCGCGGGCGCGGGACTACGTGGAGGCCGCCGTCGCTCGCTACGCGCCGCTCGTGGGCGCCGCCCCGGCGGCTGTCGTGGTGCGCGACCTCGGCAAGCGACGGTGGGGCGTCTGCGACCACCGCACCCTCACCGTGAGCTTCCATTGGCAGCTGGTCACCCAGCCGCCCGACCTGGTGGACTACGTCGTCGTCCACGAGCTCGCCCACCTCCACGTGCCCAATCACGGGCCCGCCTTCTGGCGGCGCGTGGAGGACGTGCTGCCCGACTCCAAGCCCCGCCGGCGGCGCCTCTCGCAGAGCGCCCACGAGCACGCGTTCTGACGGCCGCCCTCCGGGGTAGGTTCGTCACGACCACCGGCACGGAGGCCACCATGCAGACGCTGCACGCATCCATCGACATCGACGCGCCCGCCGACCTGGTCTGGCGCATCGTCACCGACTTCGACCGCTACCCCGAGTGGAACCCCTTCATCGTCCGCGCCGCCGGAGAGCAGCGCGTGGGCGGACGGCTCGACGTCACGATCCGGGCTCCGGGGACGCGCGCGGTGGGCTTCAAGCCGCGCGTCCTCGACTTGCAGCCCGGGCGCTTGATCCGCTGGAAGGGCCGGCTCTGGGTCCCGGGTCTCTTCGACGGCCGGCATGCCCTCGTCGTGGAGGAACGCCCGGGCGGCACCTCGCGCTTCACGACGCACGAGGAGGTCACCGGCATCTTGCTCCCGTTCCTGGGCAAGGTGATGCGCGCCTCGCAGGAAGGCTTCGAGCAGATGGCTGCGGCGCTGCGGCGGCGCGCCGAAGAGGCTGCCGGCGGCTGAGCGCCGGATTCGGGCGCCGTCTCCCGGAGGGAGTACACTCGGGCCATGCCACCGGTGCGCCTCAGCGGCGAGCTCCAGCGGATCCCCGGCGTAGGGCCCTCCATCGCCGCCGACCTGCGCCGGCTCGGCGTCCGCCGGCCGGCAGACCTCGCCGGCCGCGACCCGCAGGGGCTGTACGACGAGCTCGGGCGCGTGACAGGCGCTCACGTCGACCGCTGCGTCCTGTACGTGTTCCGCTGCGCGGTGCACTTCGCCGGCGGCGCGGACGGCGATCCGGAGCTGCTCAAGTGGTGGAACTGGAAGGACGGGGGGCTCGCCGAGCGCCTCGGCCTTGTATGGGAGCAGACGGCCGGCGGTGCTTCGGACGCCGGCCCCTGACCGCGCTTACGCACGGTCCGCGGCTCGCCGCCGGAAGAGACCCCGCCGCGGCCGCTCCGTCCCGCGGCGGCGCACTTCGATGCCGGCCAGATAGTCGAAGACCCCGTCGACCTCCTCGCCCCAGAGGCTCCAGACGTGGATGAACGGCAGTGGCATGACCTCCCAGGTGCCTCGCGGCCGCGTGCGGAACCTGCCGGCGACCACCAGCCGCGAGCGGCGCTCGTAGTAGTCCCACATACGCACGTCGACGCCGATGATCTCCCAGTTCGACGGCAACCCGCCACGGAAGAGATCCAGGGCGACGACCTCCCTGGCGGCGTGGATGCTCCCGCCGTTGCCCACGTCCTCGATCACCCATTCGGGCGCGTCTGACTCTTCCTGGTAGAACATCGCGAGCACGTCGCGAGAGGCGCCCGGACCAATGGCGCGGTAGCCCTTCTTGATGCGCTCGAGGACGTCCATGCCATCGTTTTCCCCCTCGTCGGCCCTGTGGTATCCTCTGCCTCCCGCGGGGCTGTGCCGCCACCTCGCGCCCGTGGGCGATTAGCTCAGTGGGAGAGCGCCCGCCTCACACGCGGGAGGTCGTTGGTTCAAATCCAACATCGCCCACCATCCGGATCACCTGACCACATCGTGGATGGCTGTCGCCGCATCTGCCATCCCCGACACGCCCTTTCGTCCATCCTGATGAACCGGTGCCGAGAAGCTTGCTTTTCGCCACCTTCCTCTCTAGTGTGTGCGATTGGCCAAGCCCAAGGAGCGAGGCGCACGTTGCCGTCGTCCAGCCCGTGTGGTCCAGGACCAAAGGGCGCTCTGGAGCGATGACTGTGAACGCCACGCTGGCTGATCCCGCCGCGCGGAAGCCTGGTAGCCCGCCGGCCGCGGACGAGCCCCCCGCGCGCATTCGTCCCGGGCACGAGCGCGGGAGAGACCATCCAGCAAGCGAACCGTGAAAGGTTCATGGGAGGTGAACAGGGTGGCTGACGAGCCCAAGCTTTTCCCACCGTCGCCCGAGTTCTCGAAGACCGCGTACTTCAAGTCGATGGACGAGTACGAGGCTGCGTACAAGCGGTCCGTCGAGGATCCCGAGGGTTACTGGTCCGAGCGCGCCAAGGATGCGCTGGTCTGGACGAAGGACTGGGACACGACGCTCGAGTGGAGCTTCGACCCCACGCCCTTCATCAAGTGGTTCCAGGGCGGCGAGCTCAACGCCTCCTACAACTGCGTCGACCGCCACGTCGAGGCCGGCAAGGGCGACAAGGCCGCCATCATCTTCGAAGGCGACCCCGGCGACACCCGCACGATCACCTACGCCGAGCTCAAGGACGAGGTCAGCAAGTTCGCCAACGTCCTCAAGAAGCACGGCGTCAAGAAGGGTGACCGTGTCGCCGTCTACCTGCCGATGATCGCGGAGCTGCCGGTCGTGCTGCTGGCCTGCGCCCGCCTCGGCGCCATCCACATGGTCGTGTTCGGCGGCTTCAGCGCCGAGGCCCTCAAGGCGCGCATCGACAACTGCGGCGCCAAGGTCCTCATCTGCGCCGACAAGGGCCACCGCGGCGCCAAGACCACCCCTTCCAAGACCAACGCCGACGTCGCCGTCGCCGGAGAGACCACGGTCGAAACGGTCATCGTCATCAGGCGCGTCGACGGCGACGTACCCATGACCGAGGGTCGTGACGTCTGGTACCACGAGGAGATGGCGGCCGCCGACATCACCACCGACTGCCCTCCCGTTCCGGTCGATGCCGAGCACCCGCTCTTCATCCTCTACACGTCCGGCTCCACGGGCACGCCCAAGGGTGTGCTCCACAGCACCGGCGGCTACCTGCTCTACGCGCACGACACCGCCAAGTACGTGTTCAACCTGCACGACGACGACATCCACTTCTGCACCGCCGACATCGGCTGGATCACGGGCCACAGCTACATCGTGTACGGCCCCCTGGCCAGCGGCGCCACCTCGCTCTTGTACGAGGGCCTGCCGACCTATCCGGAGCCGGATCGCTACTGGCAGGTCGTCGAGAAGCACAAGGCCACGACGCTCTACACGGCCCCGACCGTCATCCGCAGCCTCATCGGCCAGGGCGACGAGTGGCCGGACAAGCACGACATGCCGTCGCTGCGCGTCATGGGCTCGGTCGGCGAGCCGATCGATGCCGGCAGCTGGATGTGGTACTACGAGAAGATCGGCAAGGGTCGCATCCCGCTGTGCGACACATGGTGGCAGACCGAGACCGGCGGCCTCATGATCACGCCGCTGCCGGGCGCCTCGACCCTCAAGCCCGCCTCCGCCAACCGACCGTTCTTCGGCGTGCAGACCGCGGTGCTCACCGACAAGGGCGAGCCCGCCGGCGTGGGCGAGGACGGCCATCTGGTCATCACCGCTCCCTGGCCGGGCATGATCCGCGGCACGTGGGGCGACGTCGGGGGCAAGCGCTTCAAGGAAGTCTACTTCTCGATGTTCAAGGGCTATTTCACCACCGGTGACGGCTGCGCCATCGACGCCGACGGCGACCATTGGCTCAAGGGCCGCATCGACGACGTCCTCAACGTCTCCGGTCACCGCATCGGCACCTCGGACGTCGAGGGGGCGCTGGTCAGCTACCCGAAGGTGGCCGAGGCCGCCGTCGTCGGCTACCCGCACCCCATCAAGGGCACCGGCATCTACGCCTACATCGTGCTCAACGAAGGCGTCGAGCCGAGCGACGACCTCAAGAAGGAACTGGTCGTGCACGTGCGCAAGGTCGTGGGTCCCATCGCCACACCGGACAAGATGCAGTTCGCGCCGACCGGCCTCCCGAAGACCCGCTCCGGCAAGATCATGCGCCGCATCCTGCGCAAGATCGCCGAAGGCGAGTTCGACGCGCTGGGCGACACCTCCACGCTGGCCGATCCGGCCGTCGTCGAGGACCTCAAGGCCAACAAGCAGTAGTCTCGACGAGACACCTACGTTCGAAAGGGCGGGCGGCCGGAAAGGCCGCCCGCCCTTTCACTTCGTGCTCGCGTGCCGCGGATGCAGGCTCAGCTCACGGGCTCGAGGAGCTCGTCGGCGTGGGCGTCGGCGCGCCCGTGGACACGATGAGGTTCACCTTCGCGCCGGGCTCCGCCATGACGCCCTCCCCAGGACTCTGCTCCACGACCGCACCGGCAGGGACCGACTCGCTTTCGGCCTTCGCCACGACCACGACGAAACCGGCCGCGGTGAGCGTCGCCACGGCGTCGGACTCGGCCTGCCCGACCACGCCGGGAACTGCGACGCTCGTCGGCGGCGACGGAGACGCTGCGGCGGCCACCTCAAGCGCCACCGCAGTACCCTTGTCCACTTCCTCGCCGGGCGCCGGCGTCTGGCTCACAACGGTGCCGGCGACGCTGCCGTCCCGCTGCACCTCCGTCGTCTCGCCGGGCTTGAGCCCGGCCTCCTGGAGCACCGCGCCGGCCTTCGCTTCGGTCATGCCGGTCACGTCGGGGACCGTGACGGCCTCCGGCAGAGCAGTCGAATCGAAGGCCCCGGCGGCCCAGGCGACCGCCAGGGCGACCGCCAGGACGGCGAACAGGCCGACGACCCAGAGCCACGCCTTGCTGCGCGGCTTGACGGGCGCCGGCTGGACCACGGCCGACTCCAGCACACGCTCGATGTCTGCCTGGAACTGCGCCGCGGTGCCGCGCGCGCCTGGGTCCTTCTCGAGCGCCCTGGCGACGATCTGGGCAACCGCCGGCGGGACCTCGGGATTGAGGAGCTGGGGCGGCTGGACGACGCCGTCGATCTGCTCCTGAGCGACGATGTTCCCGTCGGCCCCGTCGAAGGCATGGCGGCCCGTGAGCAGCAGATAGGTCACGAGCCCGAGCCGGTAGACGTCGGATGCGGGCGTCGGGGCGCGACCCGTCACTTCTTCGGGACTGAGCGAGCGGGCGATGTCGGGCGGCGTGCCCGGGCGCAGGTCCGGCGGAGGGAACGCGCCTGCGAGCCCGGCGCCGGTGAGCCTGACGGCGCCGTCGTCGCCGCGCACGACCGTGGTGGGGTCCACACCGCCGTGCACCACGCCGCGCTCGTGCAGGGCCGCGAGCCCGGCGGCGGCGGACGCCCCGATGAGGGCCGCGTCGGCCACGGGCAGCGGCCCACGGACGGCCAGCGCCGCGACGTCCTCGCCGCCCGCGTCCTCGGTGACGACGAAGCAGTCGGCGCCTTCGCGCCCGGCGTCGACGACGGGCGCGAGGTCGAGGTGGCGGACCGAGGCGACCACGCCCATGGTGCGCAGAAACGCGTCGGCGTCGAGAGGCCGGACCACCGTGACGACGACCGGCCGGCCCTGAGCGTCCTGGCCGGCGTAGGCCGCCTCGGCGCGGCCGGGCGGGAGGCGCCGCCTGGTGCGGTACCGCTGCGCGTAGATGGGCTCAGTCATGCCGCCTCCCGGGGCCGATGTACTGTTCGGCGGAGTCATACCCGGCGCCGATGCGCCGGAACCGCGCCGCGAACCAGCACGCGGGGATGAACAGCGAGCTCGCACGGTTTAGAGTGGGCGACGGAGTCCTGAGCCAGACCACCATCGTGCCGGGCAGACTCACCGCCGAGGCCCAGCATTCGCGCTCAGGGACACCCCTCGGGTCGCCCATATACGACCCGTCGTGGACGCATCCAGCCGGCGGAACAGAGCAACCACGAGAGACGGGACAAGAAGATGAGCA
>Ga0307376_10004987_pt1 | contig 12036 bp, 9 predicted proteins | sample TR2MG_FD_202536 | JGI IMG/M metagenome (GOLD analysis project Ga0307376, IMG submission 202536) | Soil microbial communities from Risofladan, Vaasa, Finland - TR-2 | ecosystem: Environmental > Terrestrial > Soil > Coastal area > Acid sulfate soil | place: Finland: Risofladan, Vaasa | collected... | reverse complement strand
CACCTCAACATTTACAGAGGGGGACGCGCTGTATATGTCAACGGGCGGGACTTGGACTAAAACGCTGCCAACTTCGGGCTGGGTAGGCCATAATGCAGTTGCAATAAAAATAAACGCATCTACGGGTATAATTGGAATACTTAGACATAGTGAGCCGTATGTTGCGGCAACTTCAGGCGCAGACGTTGACTTAAGAATGGGCGACAGCATAGGTGCAACAAAAGTTTCTTTTGAAGATTATAGTGATAATGAAGTAGCAAGCATAAACAGCGATGGTAATTTTTCAATCGCCGGGTATCAGATTATTGGAAGTGCATCAAGCCCTAATACAACAGCCGGAAGCATGAACGCAAAAGCTTTTTATGACGACGGAGTTTTATTAACAAGCAATTTAGGAACAGTCACAAGTATTACCGCAGGCACAGGCTTAACAGGTGGGACAATAACAGATAGCGGAACAATCTCAGTACCCACAAGTGGCATAACAGCAGTACACCTTGCGAATGTTGCAACGTTAGCCGATGAAATAGCAATTGGGACAAGTGCGGCGGCAACTACAAGAGGAACAGCAATAGGTAAAAGCGCAAATGGTGGCTTATACGGAAGTGCTTATGGATACACAGCTAATTCTGCACAGCAAGGAACAGCAATAGGTTATGATGCTGTTGCATCAGGAACACAATCAACAGCTTTAGGATATGATGTAGATGCAACTGCTGTAGGAGCTACTTCTATAGGTGCATCGTCAGAAGCAACACATAATTATTCTTCTGCATTTGGGTTCGGTGCAGCCACAACAGCCGCAAACCAAATACGCTTAGGACGGGCAGCGGAAACAGTTTCAATACTGGGTGATTTAATAACAGACGGTCAAACAGGGGCAGGAAAACAAACTGAAAATCTTGGTGCAGGGCAAAATTCAATTTCAGTGACATCAAATTTTATTGTAGTTACAGGCGATGCTGGGGCAAACACAATAGGCGCGTTAACGTCAGGTTTATCGGGTCAAATTGTAACACTGCTTTTTGTTGATGCCCTTGTTACAATTACAGACACAGACGCACACACAGCAAATACAGTTGATCTTTCCGCAGCCTTTACCAGTGCAGACGACACAATTTTACAGGTTATATTTGACGGGACAAGCTGGTATGAAGTTTCAAGAAGTGTAAATTAACAGGGGGATAAATGGAACAGTTTTTTAAAATTTTTCACGAAGACGACGGCGTTTTTGTCGAGCACTCTTTTGCCCTCAAAGATTTTCAGACTGACGGGGCAGTAGTAGAGCTAGTAAGTGCTGAAGACGCGTTACATATACGCTACAAAAAGCCTTTTAATTCGTTCTATGTAGAGCTAGAAGAGCTTAACACTGCCCCGCTAAGTTTTGGTATATCTTACTATGATAAAAATGATTTAGCGTGGAAAGCATTAGGCGCTGACAAGATAATAGACGAAACAAAAGGCTTCACTCAAAGTGGATTTATCCATATTGAAAAACCTCTTGATAGCAATAATAATCATTTGTGGGAAAAAAACACAGTTAATGCTCATGTAGGTTACGGAATAAAGCTAGTCCCCAGCGATGATTTTAGCGAAGACACAGAAATAAAGGGGCTGCATATTTTATTTTCTAATGACTTGGATTTAATTGAAGGCAGGCACAACATTGTATCAAAACATTTACCCACTGGCTTTAATTCCTGGGTAGTTAAGCATCAAGCCACAAGAAAAGATATTGTGCAAGAAATACGCAATCAGGGAAATAGAAAATTTAGAATTAAAAAAGATTTAGAGGCAGGCGTTGAAGACCAATTCAGATACACATTTTCAGACGTCACAGAGTTTGATATACACGACATAGACCAAATAAGGCAGGCGGCAAAATACAAAACACTCGCTCGAATTTTCAAAGAAGAGCTAAGCGACGACCCAGAAGATAAGTGGTTTTCCCTTGGGGATGAATTTAACGAAAAATATCGCGAAGCAATGGCAGTATTTTTTAAGAACTTGGATTTTGACGACGACGGAAAGCAAGACGACGGAGACGCGGAGCAAGATGTCTCAATTCCTAGTATAAGGCTAGTTTACTCATGAGTAATAAAGTAGCGGAAATTACAGCCGCAGGGAAAGCCCTTATTGCTACTACGCTGCCTTCATATGCTGAGCTAGATTATTACATTGATATAGGCAAAAATAGCTTTAATTCTAAGTCAACACGTTATGGATTTAGCCCTTACGAGGCTGACTTTGTAGAGGGCAGGCTATTAAACTATGCTACGCTTGACCATAGATTCCAATTGACTTTGTCTACTGATTATAACAATAAAGACGACGACACTAAGCAGCGTACAGCCGTAGAAGTTTTATTCAAAAACTCGCACCTAGTATTAAAAGAGTTTGTAAAAGACAAAATCGGTGCTATACTAGTAAGAGGCGTTAATTTTGAAGAGCCTGAATATATTGAGGAAAATACCGCAATTGTGCGTATGAATATTTTAGTTAGATATAGATATTTAGTAACTTAGAAAGGGGCTTTTAAATGGGTAATTCATTAGTAGTTAATGAGGGCAGTGTTTTTGTAGAAAAGGAAGTAACCGAGGGCTTATACGTCCCCGAAGCCGCTGGCTCAAGTGCAGTGGAAGTGCTTAGCGACGGCTTAGAATTTACACCTAGTCGGGAAGCACTAGAGCGCAATAATAGAACTTCAAGCGTTGAAACAGTAGCGGGACGCGTAGGCATTAAATCAATGTCGGGCAGTGTTCCCGTAGAACTAAAAGCAGGCACTACCGACGGGGCACTTCCAAGAGCAAAGCACCTATGGGAAGCTTTGCTAGGGGACTATAGACAAGGCGCAGCTCAAAACACTACTAAGTCTTCAGGAAATACTGCTACTAAATTGCAAATAGAAGATGCTGACATAGTAGATTATGCAGTAGGAGACATTATAAAAATTGAAGAGGCTGGGGCGCATGTAGTGACGCCTATAACAGCCGTAGACGACACAGGCGGCGCGGCAAATATCACCGTACTAATACCGCATATCAGTGCTTATACTGATAGCGTAACTATTGCGCCCTTTAGCACATTTTTTCACGCTTCAGGGGCACCAACACTTTCAATTACAAATTATCTAGGCGGGGACATTAGAGAAAAAGCAATCGGCATGCGTCCTGTATCCGCTGAAATTTCTAATTTTGCTACGGGGCAACTTGCTGAAGTACCCTTTTCTTTAGAGGGCTTAGATTTTGATAGAGCCGTAGGTACTCCACTTTATACACCTTCTTATGACACAGTAGAGCCGCCAGTAATTTTAAGCTCATGTATTTTTATTGACGGTGTATCAATTGATGTAAATAGTTTTTCTCTTAGTATTGCTAACGAAGTAGGTTTTAAAACTTCTACATGCTCAGAAAACGGACGCATAAGCTCAAGAATTACACGTCTAAATTTAACAGGCTCAATCAATCCTTATATGGAAGACGACGACGTAGCCCGATTTGATTTATTTAACGAAAATACTTCTTTTAGTCTTTTTGTCTCCACTGGTAACCCCGACTCTGTAAGTGGTGAATTAAAAGAATGTATAGGGATTTATTTACCTAACTGCAAACTTTCTGAATTGCAGACAGGGGACGAAGACGGGATACATACGGACATTATGAATTATATTGCACATAAGACTCTTGGTAATGATTCGGTTTTTATAGGCTTTATTTAAAGCTTGACTTTTTCCTACCTCTTTTGTTAGGCTACTAGATGTTAACGCGTCTAGTAGCTTTTTTATTCAGGGGGTAGCATGGGAATATTAGTTAATGATATTACAAAGCCGTACACAGTAGTTTTCAAAGATAAAAAAAATACAATTACATTTACAATGCGTCAGTTAAACTATGCTACGCGCACTATGATAGCCAACGAAGCTATTTATATGAAGCAGGGGAAGCAACTTTTTGATGCGGGTAAGAATACCTTTTTAAATTTAAAGCACTCTATAGTAGATATTGAAGGGCTAGTAGACGAAGCGGGCAAAGCGTGGAAGCCTGCGAAAGACGGCGAATTTTTAAGCGATGCCGCACTTGACGATTTGCTAAGCTCAGATTTTTCCACTAAGTTAATGTACTTGGGAAACTCACTTGGCATGCCGGGCATCCCCAAAGACATAGTGTCCCACGTTACATTTTCAAAAATAGAGGGCATCGAAATTATACAGGACAAGGAACAAGATAAAAAAAAATAATAGTTAATGATAATATTTTCTACTTTTGGCAGCAACTTAGCTACTTAGTTGAGTTAATTAATGGTATTTCAGTAGTTGAAAAAGGCTTAATTCTTGCAACTTTAGAAGCACAATTTACCGACACTGTAAATTGCGAAAAATGCCAATATTTCGCGGCGCGACGAGGGGCGGAAATGATGCATAGCAGAAAAAAGCACAAGGGCTGCTATGATTTACATACAAGAGTTTACAAGCTTGAAAATATACAGTATAATAGCTGTATAGGTAATTATACTGACTATTCAGTAAGTTTTTTTACTGAGTTATATTTCAAATTTGAAAAAGGAATACTCCCGTTTAAGGGAACTATTCGGGAGCAACCAAATAAAATTATGGAAATTTTTAATTTAATAGGTTACTACTTAGATAAGAAACGGAAAGCAAAAGAAAACTCCAAGCCAAAGGGGATTAGTAAATATGGCAAACGATAAAGTCACAATTGAATTAACGCTAGAGCAAAAGCAGGCTATAAAAGCATTAAGGGAAACAGGACTAGCCGTAACTAATTTTGCTGATAAGGCAGAAAAGAAAATGAGCGGCCTGAGTCAAGCTTTTACTGTCTTCGGGGGGGTAACTCTAGCAGGAGTAGTTAGCAGGGGCTTTCATATTTTTACACGCGCAATAGGGGACGCTATAGAAGAGTCTCGCGATTTTGAAAAATCACTTTTAGAAATACAAACTATTTTACCAAAAAATGTAGTGCTTACAGATAAATTAAAAAATAGTTTAACAGACCTTTCTGTAGAGTTTGCGACTTCAAGACAAAAACAAGCTAAAGCTTTTTATCAGATTATTTCGGCTGGGATAACGGACACTGTAGAGGCTGAGAAAGCACTCATTGCCGCAAATAAACTAGCATTAGGGGGACTAGCAGACCTTAACGGGTCTATTAATATTTTAACTGACGTGCTTAATGTTTATAAAGACTCTAATATAACGGCTGAAGAAGCCAGCGACATTTTATTTACTACAGTGCAAAAAGGTAAGACGACCGTTGAAGAGCTTCAAAGCTCTATAGGTAACGTGCTCCCCTCTGCGAATAACTTGGGGGTAAGTTTTAAAGACGTATCCGCAACACTTGCTTTATTAACAACACGCGGGCAGTCTACTAGCGAAAACGTAACTCAGCTTACTAGTTTATTTACAGCACTAATTAAAAATCAAAAAATAGCAAAAAAAGTTTTAGGGGCTAACGCCGAGCAATTTAGTTTACTGGCTTTGAAAACTAAAGGGCTTGACGGATTTTTAAAAGATATAAATACTACTATAGGGGGAAGCTCCCAAAAGTGGCTAGAGTTATTAGGACGTAAAGAGGCGTTAAACGCAGTATTAAAATTAAGTCAGGATAATTTTGTAGGCTTAAAAAATACAATGAAAGACTTTAACGTAACTACGGGGGCTTCTACTAAAGCCTCTGAAGAGCTAAAAAAAGGGCTTGACTTTAAATTAAAACAACTTGACCAAAATATAAATGTTGCAGGCGCTTCATTAGTAAATACATTAACGCCCGCATTAATAGCCGCTACCGATGCGGCAAATAATTTTATATTAGCTCTTCGTGGTAGAGGCAAAAGTCAAATAGCCGACGCAATAGTAAATGGAATTGCAGCATCTAGCCCCGCTTTAGGCGCGTTAGTAACTGCTTTACTAGACACAGAGAAAGCCATAGAAGACGTACAAAGCACAGCCCTTGACGGATTACTTGGCCCTGTAGATATAGACAATGTGCAGGCACAATTACAGGGGGCACAGAAAGAGCTTAAGGGCTTACAAGAATTAATGGAACTAGGCGAAGTAGTAGACCCTTTAAGAGTGTTAGAAGTACAATCAAGAATATCTGCACTACAGGCACAAGTAAATAGTTTAGTCGGGCAACTTCCTTCAGGTGCAGGCGGAGCCGACCCAATAGCGGCGGCGGAAGAGCGCGACAAAAAATTAATAGAGCAAGAAAAAAAGTTACAGAGTGAGATAGCAAAAATAAAAGAAGAGGCAATACTAAAAGAAGAGGAAAACAGGCTTTTAAGAAAAGAGTTTACAGATAAGGACGATATAAACAATCTAAACGCGCTTACGGAAACTTTGGGTGCAGAGCAAGCCGTAAAATTACAGGCGCGGGAAAATATAGCAGCACAGGAGCAAAATGCAAGATTAAGGGAATTAAAATTAGAGCAAGCAAATGCAGCGGAGCGCGTAGCAATACAGATAAAATTAAACAAAGATTTATTAGCTACGGATAAATTAAGGCGCTTACAGATACAACAAAGCTTAAATGCTACAGCTAATTTATTAACAGCATTTGGACAGCTTGCGGGAGAAAGTGGCGCTGAAGTTTTCGCATTGCAAAAAGCACTTGCCCTTGCTACTATTCCCATTAATATAGCACAGGGAATTATGCAGGCGCAAACTTTGATACCCCCTGCCAGTTGGATACAGACGGCCGCAGTTATTGCGACGGGCGCAGCTCAATTAATGGCTGTAAGTAATCAGCGCCCACCGGGTAAACAATTCGGCGGCATAGTCGACGGCGGCGGAGGGCAAACTGGGGACAATAATATAATAGGCGTAAATGATAGGGAAATGCTATTAAACCGCAGGCAGCAAGACGAGCTATTCAACGCCATAAATCAAGGCGAGCTAGGCGGCGGCGGCGGTGTAAATATAGTAGTTAACGGGGACATATTAGCCGAAGATAGTTTTGTAGACAAATTAGCAGAGAAACTTTCTGACGCTGTAGAATTTCGTAATGTAACTTTGAGGGCAAGCTAATGAATTGGATACCCAAAATAATCTATACGCCTATCCTAGGCGGGTCTGAAATTACTATAACTTTTTCTGCACCCCCTGAAGGCGACCCATATAAGGAAGAGTACAAGGGCATAAGAAAAACGACACGCTCAAGCTCTGGCTCAGCACAGACGCAATATAATTATACATTGAAAATGTACGACTTGACTTTTTTATTTGAGCCTGAAGCCACTAAATTAGCATTTGATAGTTTTGTAAAATTTCATTGTTTTCGTGGGGGGGTTTTTAAATATTATCCGTCAAGTGACGAAACAGACTATGCACTATTTGAATTTTCTGGAAACTCATATAAGCCAAGCAGACCTATACCCGACGGAGCGGGGGACTTTGAGTATAATTTAAAATTTAAAATAGAGCGAGTGGATGATACTGAATATGAATTGGAGGAAACAGGCGTGAATCATATAAATGAAACACAGTTTACAATAGTAAATGATACTACTGTAGCGGACGACGTGCTAGGGCTATCTTTTGACGGCTCCGCAGTAAGGGGCGCATTTATTGAATATACTTTATATCGCAATCATACCGCGCCAGCTAGTGAAGTAAGCGAAAGCGGCGCGATGCTAGCCACTTATAAAACAGTAGACGACTCTTGGGAAATTATACGCTCTTCGGTTGGGGACGCAGGCGTAACTTTTACTATTACAAGCGACGGACAAGTGCAGTATACATCTACAGATATTTCTGGTAGCGTAGCTACTTCAGTAATGAAATTTAAAGCGTCAACTATAGGGGTAGAGGAATGAAAATATTTATAGTTTTTGTCACATTATTAATTTTAAATGTGACATTGTATGCAGTAAATGAGCAGATTTTCCATAATGGCATAAAAGTTACAACTATTAACAGCCAAACTTTCCCAGCGGCAGACGGAAGCGCTAGCCAACTATTGCAGACTGACGGTGCAGGCACCCTTTCATGGGAAGACCCGCCCGTAACTGGGGTTACAAGTATTTCCACTGGCTCAGGCTTAACAGGGGGGCCGATAACATCTACTGGGACTATTTCAGTAGGCACAAATGCTATAACACCTACGCATCTTTTAAATGTGCAAGCTTTGGGAACTAACATTTGCATGGGCGAATATTCCGCAATTGCTGGCACATACGATATTGCAATAGGCAGGGCAGCTACAACTAGCCTCAATGGTATAGCAATCGGTGGGAATTTAGGGCACCCAACAAATAAAACAATTGCAGCGGAAAATGCTGTCGCCCTTGGAGTATGGGCCAACGCGTCGCAAACTAATTCCGTAGCAATAGGGTACAATGCCGAAACAACGGCAGCAAATCAAATAAGACTTGGGACGGCTACAGAGACAGTTTCAATTCCTGGTAGTTTAGAGCTAGTAGACATGACTTTCCCAGACGCAGACGGTAGCGCAAATTATGTAATGACTACTGACGGGGCGGGCACCCTTTCTTGGTCTTCGGCGGCTAGCGCAGGAGTTACAAGTATTTCTACAGGCTCAGGACTTACGGGCGGAGTTATAACTTCAACGGGAACTATAAGCGTAGGAGTTAATGCAATTACTCCGACACATATTTTAAATATTCAGGCTTTAGGCGACGATATAGAAATAGGCGCAGGGGCTACCTCTTCAGGGGGTTATGCTATTTCAATAGGCAAAGAGTCAAGCGCAGCTACTGAAACTTCTTTAGCAATAGGGTATCAGGCCAATGCAGACGCAGAGGGCAGCACTGTTGCATTAGGCGGGCATGCGACAGCAACGGGCAATGATTCTACAGCATTAGGCGGGTATGCAACAGCTACAGATATTTCGTCAACAGCTTTAGGACAGGGGGCCACTACCACAGACGATTACCAAATAATGCTCGGCACAGGCGCGCATAGTGTAGTAATCCCGGGCACTATTGCGGGGCTAACAGTAAATGATTATACTTTTCCTAATTCAGACGGAGCAACAGACTATTACTTAAAAACTGACGGGGCGGGCACCCTTTCTTGGGGGGATGGCACAGCTACGCCAGCGGCAAATTATGCCTCAAGTAGCGAGTGCGACCAATCAACACAGTCACATAGTTATGTAGATATTACAAATAGCTCCCTTTCAATTACTACAACGGGGCGTCCTGTTTTAATAAAGGTTATGTCTGCGGGGTCGGGGAAAACTGCTATATGGTCGGTTTATGCTAGCGGCGCAGAAAAAACTTTTGAGGGGTGGGTACAATTACTAAAAGACAGTACTCCTATTGCTGAGTTTAGATTAGGGCATACCAGAACGGGCACAATATCAAATGGATTTTTTATGTTTCCGGGTAGCTCTATTTCACATGTAGATATACCTAGTGCAGCAACGTACACGTACAAATTAAAATTTTATATTTCTAATTCAGACGACGCCAACGCAACAATAGCCGTTAATGACGCAATACTTTTTGCGGTAGAGTTATAAAATGACTGACTTATTTGACATACGCTTAAACGATAAACGCTTTCAATCTAACATAGTGTTAAAGATAGGCTCTAATTATTATAGTCAATACCAAGTAGACGCAGGGCTTACAATAGACAGCGAGCGCTTAGGATTAGTACATAATGCAACTATTAGCGGGGCCACTGTAGACTTTAGAGATGTAAAAACTAGTATTAAAACTGTTTCCTTTTCTCTTTTGGATAAGTCGCAAAGGGTAACACTAGACATTTCAGCTAGCGAAAAAAGTTATGTAGAGGAAACAGTAGAGCTTTACTACGGATTTATTACTGGCTCTTTTCATTGGAGCCACTACAAAAAACTTACAACTACTATTATTAAAACTATAGACAGGAAAGAAAATTTATATAATTTTAAAAGTAATGAAAGCATTGATTTATTGTTAGCAGACATCTACACAATTAAGTCCCCTTTAACTGAGGAAATGGGCGAAACAGTAGACGTACTTGACGGAAACGTACTAGTGGGGGACTCTAGCTTAATTGTTAATGATGCCGCAGACTTTCCAAGCGCGGGGCTTTTGAAAATACACGAAGAGTATATAACCTACACGGGCAAGGCTACAAATACATTAACAGGCTTAGGCAGGGGGGCGCTAGGTAGTACAGCAACGGGGCATATTGACGGCTCAGACGTAGCTTATATATTAACTAGCCTTACATTAGGCGATACTTCAGACTTTCCAAGCTCAGGGCTTATAAAAATAGATGCTGAATTTATGGATTACACAGGCAAAACGTCAACGACCCTGACAGGATTAACTAGGGGTGCTTTAGGTAGTGAAATAAGTACGCATGACGACGGCACTTTTGTAAACTATGTAACTATTATAGAAGATAACAGCATGGATTTACTGCTAGATATATTACAGACTGAGCTAGGCATATCCCCTGCATTAATAGACGTGGTGGCTTTTGAAGACTTGCGAGACAATGAATTAAACACCGACGGAGATTTTAAATTTTATATGTACGATATAGACAAAGCCCTTACGTGGATAGAAGAAAATATATTAGTGGCTTCAAATACCCGTATATTTACCAGTAAAAACGGGCTTATCTCTATAGCTATACTTGACCAAATAGACCCCACGGACGACGTACCAGAAATAAACGAAAGCACTATAGAGGGGCAGCCAGACTATAAAGTAGACTCGAACAAAATAGTTAATAGAGTAAATATAAGTTACGATTGGGACGAGGGAACACAGAAATTTAATACAGTGGGGGAATTTTTAAATCAAGACTCTATTGATATATGGGGCGAAAAGAAAGTTTTAGAACTTGAATATAAAGGGGTCGCAACTTCGCGCAATGGTTTTTCAATGGTAGAAAATAGAGCCGCTAGAATATTTGCGCGTTTGGCTACTCCAAAAGCTGAGATAACTTTAAAAACGCAGCTACAAAATTTTAATATTGACATATCAGATAAGGCTAAATTGATTCACAGATATTTACCTCAGCAAGGCGGGGCTTTAGGCTTTGACGCTATTTTAGAAGTAGCTAGCCGAGGGCTTTCTAATCTCAGTGATAATGCAAGTATTACATATACGTTTGTTTACACTAGCTTTACAGGTAACCGCATAGGGGCAATAGCTCCCGCAAAAGCACCTGTAAGCGTCACAAGTCAAAAAGTTTTTACTATGCCTACAGGGTACGCGTCACATTATAAAGTAGGGTATGTATTGAGATTATTTGATAATGTAAATATAGAGTATTTCGCAGACGCAGATAATATTATAGAGTCTATAAACGGTGACGAAATTACAATGACTAATGTATTTACTACAACGCTAGGCTCTAATACTACTTTAAGTTTTGCAGATTATGCAAATTGCAACGCAGACCAAAAATTGAGATATGTTTTTATTTCCCCCGCATCGGGCACTTTTCCAAGTGACGGGCTGGGGGCTTACGTGATTTTATTATAGGGGGTTTATTATGGCTATTAATGCAGACCAGACAGACGCGGGAAGTGCCGTCGACCAAACTTTAATGGACGAGTTAAGGCGGCGCAGTGCTGAGTTTGATATAGGCGACTATAAAGAACATAACTCATATAACGGAATTTTGCCCGTGGGCGCAGGTTGGATGCTATGCGACGGAAGAATAATAAATGAGGCTAGTTATAATTCCGAGCATGGGGCGGGAAAGTGGGCTTTAGATATAGGTACTACTGTTTTAGAAGGGCTCTACTTACCTGATTTTGATAATAAATTTTCAGTAGGGGGGGATACTACAACGCAGACAGGAGCTAGCCCAATTACTTCAGAAGGTAATGCAGACCACGAAATTAATCTGCGCCATAATCACCAATGGATGAAAGGGGATATTAATTTTAGCGGGAATAGAGATAGGAATAGAACTTGGGATAGCGCGGGAAACGAAATAAATTTAGTTAAATATACTACTGACGAAACTCAGGCGGGCAGCCCTCTTTTGCTAATTACCGACCCAACTACAGGCGTTAACGTGTACTCGATAGCATGGGATTATTA
>Ga0307376_10004986_pt1 | contig 12036 bp, 9 predicted proteins | sample TR2MG_FD_202536 | JGI IMG/M metagenome (GOLD analysis project Ga0307376, IMG submission 202536) | Soil microbial communities from Risofladan, Vaasa, Finland - TR-2 | ecosystem: Environmental > Terrestrial > Soil > Coastal area > Acid sulfate soil | place: Finland: Risofladan, Vaasa | collected... | reverse complement strand
ATAAACAGATTGGGCAGATCCATGCTATCATAGGCCAGCCCATAGTCATGGAACTGTATCTTGTCTAAACCTTTTGTCACACCCTGGTTAAACAGGAAGGTATCATCGGCCGGTTCGTCTCGCCGGGGGATCTCCGGGTATTCGGCCGGAAAGAAGAAGAAATTGGCCATAAACTTAACCACCAACGCCATATTGACATGGACGGTTCCCTCTAACTTGGGCAGCGCGCGAATGTCCCGGGCCACCATCTCAAAGATCATATCTTTTTCGAACCCCTTGGCGGCGATGACATCCCATAATAAATTGACGACCTCTTCTCCTTGCGTCGTCACCTTCATCTTCACCAGCGAATTGTAAAGCAGATAGCGGCGATCGGCGGCCGAAGCGGAGCGCATATAGTCGGCCGCCCGCAAGGCGAACAATTTCATCGCCAGCAGGCGCGTATAGCCATCGGTAAACAGCTGCTTAATGTGTGCGAAGTCGGTCACATAATGGTCGAACAGGCGACGATGGGCGGCGTGACTGATGGCTTCATAATAGGCATGGGTACACATGCCGATGGAAGCCCAGCCCAGGTTATACTTACACAAATTGACCGTATTGAGCGAGGCGTCCCAGGCATCGCGCCCCTGTGAGAGGATTTCAGTTTCCTCAACGGGGTAGCCGTGTAAAATAAACTCGGCGACATAATTTTGCGAATTGACCACATTCTTCACACATTCAAACCGCTCGTGCTGCGAATCGACTACGAAAAAAACGTATTCGCCGCTGCCGGCCCGTTTGCCAAAGGTGGACACCAGCGCCGCCTCATTGGCATTGCCGATGTAATATTTCGACCCACTGGCCCGGTAGTCGCCGCCGGCTGGAGTCAAGGTCATCTCGCTGGCATACAAATCGGCGCCGTGCTCTTTTTCTGACAGGCCAAAGGCAAACACCGCGCCTTCTTGCAGAAGTTGGGCAGTTTTTTCTTTAATCTCTTCATTGTCGCTCATCCAGATGGGACCCAGACCCAACATAGAAACTTGCCAGGTATACCAATAGGCCAGCCCGTAAAAGCCCAGGATTTCGTTGAAGGCACAAATGCGAAATGTATCCCAGCGGGAATCCGCCGGACCATAACCGGCCGGGGTCATCAGGGTGGCAAAGGCTTTTTCTTTTTTAACAAATTCTACAAAATCATAGTTCCACACCCGCTCTTGGTCATCTTCTTTGATCCGCTGTTTCCCTTTGTTTTCGAAAAACGAGATACTCTTCAACATGAGCTCTGCGGATGCTGGATCAAGGTAGTCGTAAAGTTGGGTTTTTGGATTGAGGAGCATTCTGTTCTCCTTGTACGGATAATCGGAGTGACACGCGTGGGCAACAATACGATCATTTACCACCCATTTCACAAACATACAATAAGCCAATGAGCGTGTCAATTCAGATTATTTGGACCAGGCGAGTTCAATGCGGCCACTACCACTGCTCATCCGGCTCACACAGCTCGTTCATCGTCCGGCCAATCAGTCCATCTTGAATCCAACCGCCCCGGCCGTCGAGGCTGTGCTACAATATCCGCAGCCAACCATTGAGCAATAAACAATCGTCACATTTCCGAGGTACCTGCATGGAATACGCCGACTTCCAACACATCCTTTTTGAACACCGGGAGCCCAACATCTTATGGTTGACCCTTAACCGGCCGGATGTGCTCAACGCGGCCGGCGCCCGTTTGCACACGGAGCTGGTCGAAGTATGGTCAACCATCGAGCGCGATCCGGCCGTCCACGTAGCCGTTGTCACCGGGGCGGGGCGGGCCTTCTCGGCCGGCGGTGATCTCCAACTGGTAGAGGACGCCTATCAAAATTATGATGAGATCGTACGCATCCTCGACGAAGCCCGGGCCCTTGTCTACAACATGCTCCACTGTAGCAAGCCCATCATCTCGGCCATCAACGGGCCGGCTGTGGGCGCCGGGCTGGTTGTCGCCCTCCTGGCCGATATCAGCATTGCCGCCGAAAACGCCCGCCTCGCCGATGGCCATGTCCGCATGGGCGTCGCCGCCGGCGATCATGCCGCCGTCATCTGGCCGCTGCTCTGCGGCCTGGCCAAGGCCAAGTATTACCTGCTGACCTCCGACTTCCTTAGCGGCCGGGAAGCGGAGCGGATAGGCCTGGTAAGTCTATGTGTTCCCGACGATGAACTCCTGGAAAAGGCCATGGCGATTGCTACCGGCCTGGCTACCGGCCCGCGCCAGGCCATCCGCTTCACCAAGCGCGCCTTAAACCAGTGGCCCTTGCAAGCCGGGCCCATCTTCGATCACTCCCTGGCCCTGGAGATGTTAGGCTTCTTCTCCGAAGATATGATTGCCGGGCTGGAGGGCCTGCGCCAGAAACGGCCGGCCGATTTTCCCTCTACCAAACCGAACGTTTGAGCGCAAAATGCCTGAATTATCCCGAATAGAGGAGCAGATAAACCAGAAAAAACTTATCGCCCAATTTTATCAGTAGGCCCAGAGTTATGATCGGGAGGTGGCGACTTCGGCCGATCGCTTTCCTTTTGCCGGCTATGCCCAGGTTTTATTAACTATATGGGAACAGGCCAGGGTAACGCCCGGGATGACCGTGCTCGATTTAGGGGTGGGTACAGGAAACCTCGCCCGGTTATTTCTTGAATCTGGCTGCCAGGTTATAGGTGTGGATTTCTCTCCCGAGATGTTGGCCAGGGCAAAGGCAAAATTACCCCACCTAGAACTTCTTCAGGCCGATCTTACCTTGGATGAATGGCCTCTCGCCCTAAACCGCCGTTTTGACCGCATTGTGTCAAACTATGTGTTTCACGAATTTCGATTCGAGACGAAAATGCGTATCCTCTCTCGCTTAGCCAGAAATCATCTTGTTGGCCCAGGGCCCATAGTTATTGGTGACATTTCTTTTCCTACCGCCTCAGATCTGCAGAGAACCAGGGAGGAGTTGGCTGACGAATGGGAAGAGGAGTTTTATTGGCTGACGGATGAGACGCGGAAAGCGCTCGAACCGGCCGGATGGCGCTTGGAGGCTATTCAAATCTCATTTTGCGCCGCGGCAAATATTCTTCAGCCACCAATGTGTTAACCTGACCGGCGAATCAACCGGTGCCAACTTAAGGCTATTATTACACCGGCTGCCTGGGGAACCCGCGCCAGGCCAGGAAAAGCCACACCACAGCCGCTCCGGCCAGGTCAACCAGCCAATCAATCAGCGTCGGTGTCCGGCCGGGCACAAAAGATTGGTGGTACTCATCCGTGAGGCCGTACAAGGCAATTACAACAAAAGCGGTGACCAGAACAAACCGGGTAGGGATTTTACTGCCGTAGTGTAGAGCCAGCGATACGAATAACATCAGCACCGCATAGGTAATCAAATGACCCATGGTCGATAGCAATAAGCCGGTCAAGCCGAATCGTTCAAAAGCTTCTTTTGGCTGGGCCGATACGAAGAAGATAAACCCGGCCCAAAGCAGAGCCGGTAACCAGACAAGATATCGTTTCATAGCCTGATTATAGTTGTTTTGGCTCAATAAGGGCTGTAGCAAGCGCGGCTCAGCGGCTTTTCCAGAAACCAACCATCAATCCGCGGTTGTTACCACTCCCGGGCATCGACCATGCCCGGCGCCCCGGCCGGGATCTCATCGGCCGCGACAAAGCGTATCTCATCCACCCGCACCCGGCAGACGGCCCGGACGGCCTCTTTGATGCTGTCGACCAGCGTCCGCCCGTCGGTATCCTCGCCCAGGGCAACCCGCAAGGTGAAGACGTCCCGGTTATCCGGCCGGCTGACGACCCCTTGAACGGCTGTGATCACCTGAAAACTCTGTATGGCGAAGCGCAGTTGGTTCGGATGGACGAACATCCCCCGCACCTTGACCGCTTCGCCGCGCCGGCCGACCAGGATGACCGACCGTTCTTCTTGTTTGCTATCTCTTGGTTGGGGGTCAACATTTACCGCCATATCGCCCGTGCCAAAGCGGATGAGCGGGTAGGCTCGACTGAAATTGGTGACCACGACCTCGCCAACCTCCCCAGAACCAACCTGGCGGCCCGTGTCCGGATCAACCACTTGAATGACCGGTTCCGGTAATAGGCGCATGGCCATCTGTCCCGCGGTATCCAGGGCCAGAAGACCCAACTCGGCCGTGGCATAGCAGTTTCCTACCGACAGGCCATAAGACTCGACGAAAGTTTGGCGCAGGGTGGGGGGGAGCGGCTCGGCCGTGGTAACGATCTTCTCCAACTTCAAGTCTCGCTGGAAATCTAAGCCGGCCGCCTCCGCTTTTTCGATGAGCCGCATCAGAAAACTCGGCGTTCCCGCATACCCATTCACACCTAGATCTAACATCATCTTCAGTTGCAGGTCGCTATTACCGACGCCACCGGGCACCACCGTGCAGCCCATTTCCACCAGGGAGCGATCGACCAGCAATCCGGCCGGTACCAGGTGATAAGAGAGCGAATTCAAAACCACGTCCCCAGGCTTGAAGCCACTTTCGATAAAAACCAGCTTGGCCATTTCAAAAGGCGACCGGTCATCCTCAACCTCAGGTTCGTAGAGAGGCCCGGGCGAGAAGAATATGTGCCTGATTTCGCTTAACGGTACCGCCAACAACCCGCCGAAAGGCGGATCGGCCTGCTGCAAAGCGACAACCTCATCCTTCTCCAGGATAGGTACCTTCTCTAGGTCGGCCACCGTCTGAACATCGGCCGGTTTCAGGCCTGCTCCGTCAAACCTTGCCCGGACTTCGGGCGAATGGTCGTATGCATTCTCGATTGTCTCGCGCAACTTTTTTTCCACTGAATCACCCATACCCCGCCCTCCAAATGAACTTTTAACAACCGACACCTTTTTTCCTCGTCTCGCCGTCGACCCCATCCCTGTCCCCGCGTCCCCCAGTCACTCCCTCACTCCGTCCCCCTTATCCCAGCCAGCGCTTGCGCCGTTTATAATGCTTCACGTCGCGATAGCTCTTGCGCTCGCCCAGTTGGGTCAGGCCCAGATAAAACTCTCTAATATCGGCGTTGCCCGCCAGCTGCTCCGCCGAACCGTCAAGTACAATCCGGCCGGTCTCCATCACATAGGCGTAGGAGGCGACCTGCAAGGCCACATTGGCATTTTGCTCTACCAACAGAATGGAGACACCTGATTCCTGGTTGATCCGTTGAATAATATGAAAGATCTCCTGGACCAGCATGGGCGCCAGGCCCAATGAGGGCTCGTCTAACAACATGACCCGGGGATTAGCCATCAACGCCCGGCCGATCACCATCATCTGTTGTTCGCCACCAGACAGGTAACCGCTGGTGCGTTTGCGCAACGCTTTTAATGGCGGGAAATAATCATAGACCTGTTCCAAGTCCTGTTTGACGGACCCGCCGTTGCTGGTGCGCGCCCGCAGTAACGAGCCGGTAAGCAAATTCTCCTCCACCGTCAGATGGCGAAAGATCGGTCTTCCCTCCAGCACTTGCACAATCCCCCGCCGCACGATCTCATCTGGCGACAGCCGGTCGATTTGTTCGCCCTCAAATTCAATATGTCCCCGGGTGACCTCCCCTTGCTGGGTGCGCAACAGGCCGGAGATCGCCTTCAGCGTTGTCGACTTGCCCGCCCCGTTGGCCCCGAGGATAGAGACGACTTGCCCTTCATCCAGCGACAGGGATACCCCGCGCAAAACGAGGATCACATCGCTATAAACCACCTCGATATTATTGACTTTCAGCATAGTCTCATTCCTGGCAGTGGCAGTAACGGAGATGTGGCGAATTCTCTCCACCACCTCTCCGTTACCACGTTAAGCCACTGTCTTGTTCAAGTCTGGCGCGCACGAACCGTCATTTTGAAAAAGTTCTCCGCACCTTAATTCTTACTCGGCCGGCGGCCGGGTGTCAGGCAATTCGAAGAAATCTTCGACGATCACGAACTCAATCTGGCCCTCTTCGTTCAGCTGCGCCTGGCGAATCTGGGACATATTGGGCGCTCGATTTTGATCGCGCACATCCATGGTATACAGACCGTAGGCGCTGACCAGGCCCATATCCTTCATGGCGTCAAAGAAAGCCACACCGTCTAGATTCTCAAAGCCCACCGTATTGATGGCATGAGTAAGAATGTCCCGCAAGCCGTAAACAGCCCCGAAGCTCAACAGATAACCCACTGCCTTATCGGTCTCCGGGTAATCCTTGGCTTCAAAGTTTGCCAGGGCTGCCTGCACGCCGGGCAGCTCGGTGTCATTCCACCAGTTACTGGGGAAGACGCCATAGTAGCCGTTCATGAGAGCTTGATTCTCACCCAGAATGGCCGCCACATCGGTATTAATCGACCAGTTGACCCCGCCGACCACCAGGTCGTTCCAGGCCCCCAGGGCCTGGATGGTGCCGATGACCTGCGCCGGTCCAAAGGATAACGATTGCACGTAAATCACGTTGGCGCCACCCAGCAACAGGTTTTGCAACTGGCCGGTCACATCGGCCGTGGGCGACACTTCTTGCACTTCCAAAGGCAGCACCGTGACCCCCAAACTCTCAGCGAAGGCCAGCGCCTCCGGGGTTGTCGCCCCGGTGCCAAAAGCGCTATCCCAGCCGATGACCCCGACGACGATATCATCCCCGGCACTCTCCGGTTTAATGTCCGCCCAATTATCGTGGGCCCATTGCAGAAAGCCGGCAAATTGGTCGGAATAGATGGGCATTACGCCGACGGTCCAGCCGTCTCGGGGTATATAAAACGACTCCGCATTCAGACCGGCCGCTAGGTTGACGATTTCATCCTCAATCGTCCGGTCCTTTAACACAATCGTCGCCCCACTGCCGTAGGTCAGTACGAACATAGGCTTTGGATCCTCAGCTCGGAACTGTTCGTAGATGGCCAACTCCTGGGCCGGATCATATTGTGAGTCTTCCAGGCGGATTACAAATTCCGCGCCACAAACGCCACCGTCGGCGTTAACGGCATCAACGGCATCCTGGTTACCGTTGATGAAACCCTGACCCAAGATCTGGGACAGCGGCCCAGTGAGGCCGGCTTGCTGGTAGATGGTGATCGTTTCGCCCTCATGGGTCGTGTCGCAGGCCATCACACCCTCGGCGGTTTCCGCCTCCGGCTCTTCAGTCGGTTCCGCCACGGGTTCCTCAGTCGGTTCCACTGTGGGTTCCTCAGTCGGCTCCGCCATAGGCTCTTCCGTCGGCACTTCGGTCGGTTCCGGGGCCGGCGCCTCGGTTGGGGCTTCGGCCGGTAATTGGACTGCTTCTGGTTCCGGCGTTGGCGTGGGGTCTTCCCCACCACAGGCGACCAGGATCAGGGCCAGGACCGTCAAAATAGACAAAAGAACTAAGTACCTCTTCATTTCATTTTCTCCCTTTTTAGGTGAATACCTCATTACGATCGTCAACAAGCAGCGTGACCGTCCGTTGTAAGGCGCGAAACGTTTTGGCGCGGTGCGGGCTGTAAGGGCTACGTTTTACAACTTACATTTTGCTCTCGAGACATTATCCTGGCTTCCTTGCCATATACACCTCCTCTTGTGATCTTTTAGCGGGAGAACGGCCGCAATCGCCAGGCAGCCTTAATAAGCTGCCAGCGGTGGGCCAACCCCCTCGGTTCAAAAATCAAGAATATCATCAATACCAGTCCAAAAAAGATTGGGCGGAACGAAGTGAGCATCCGTGGGGCATATTCAGGAAAGGCTAAAGCCGCCTGGCTGCCGATCAAATTGGCCAAATCTTCCAGCAAGATGACAACAACCGCCCCCAAAAACGGGCCCAGGTTGCTACCCAACCCGCCGATAACCAGCATACCCAACATCAAGATCGATTCGGTCAGGCCATAACCCAGCTCCGTCCCAACAGCGCGCTGACTATGAGCTTTTAGCGCCCCGGCCACGCCGGCCAGCATGGCAGCGATGAAAAATGCCCGGAGCTTGTAGCTAAATAAATTCACCCCCAGCAACTCGGCCGCCAGGTCATTATCGCGCACAGAAACAAAAGCCCGCCCCAACCGGGTGCGACTGATATTCAGGACCAGAAGCGTGGTGATCAATAAAACCACCATCGAGATATAAAAGTATTCTGTGACCTCATTAAACTCGATGGAGCCCAGCGTGGGCACCGGCACGTCAATCCGGCCTGACGATCCCCCCAACAGCTCTTTGAAGGAATGCCGGGTGAGCCAGGGGATAATAATCTGCGCCGCCAGGGTGGCCATGGCCAGGTAAAAACCCTTTACTCGTAAGGATGGCAAGCCAAAGATCAGGCCGACCACCCCGGCGCCAAGTGCAGCCACCGGCAAGGCGATGAACATCGATAATCCGGCATAAGTCACCACCAGGGCCGAGATATAGCCCCCCACCAGCATGAAGGCAGCTTGCCCCAGCGAGATCTGCCCGCTATAGCCGGTGAGAATATTAAGCCCCTGGATGGCAATGATGAAATAGGCCAGCCGGTTGGCCGTAGAGACGATGTAGGCGTTGCCCCATAAGGGCGCCGTGAAGGTCACCAACAGGCCTAATCCGACCGCCAGCCATTGCCATCTTTTACGGATGACGGCCATATCCTGTTTGTAATCGCGATCAAAATCCCCTGCCGGTCTCAGGATACCCATAAGCAATCTAATCCTTGCCTGTATCTATATCCGTTCAATGCGCTTTTGCCCAAAAAGACCTTCCGGCCGAATGACCAGGACGATAAGCAACAATATATAAGGCGCGATCTCGGCCGCGTTACGCACCTCGATAACTTTCGACGCCTGGGCCAGAGCGGCCACCAGGCCCACGATGATGCCGCCCACGATGGCCCCGGGAAATGAATCCAGGCCGCCTAACAAGACGGCCGGGAAGGCAATCAGGACCACCGTAGACAGGCTCAGGCTGACCCCAACCTGGGAGGCCAGCAAAACGCCGCCCAAGGTGGCGATGATCCCGGCGATGGCCCAGGACAGGCCGAAGATGTGCGGCACTTTGATGCCCACGCTGCGCGCCAACTCATGGTCCTCGGCCGTGGCCCGCATGGCCAGGCCGGTGCGCGTCAGCCGGAAAAAGAGCATAAAAGCCACCATGGCTAACACAGCGACGATAAAGGCGGCTACCAGCGTCTTTTTCAAAATAATGGTATCGTTGAAGGCCCCGGGAAAAGGTATTCTGAACACATCGCTGGGTGAGAAGGGGGCCGGGAAGTTGTTTTTGGGTTCAATGCCAAAGGTCAGCGCCGTCAGACCGTCCAGAAACGCGGCCAGGCCCAGCGTCATCAGCACGATCGACAACAGCGGTTGGCCCGTCATCGGCCGTAACGCCAGCCGTTCGATGAATAAACCTACAAACGCCATGACGATTATCGCTAAAAGGACCGCTGCCCAAAGAGGCAAATTAAAGATCTCTGCGCCTGACTCACTCCCACCGGTGAACCACCAGGTAACATAGGCCCCCAACATCACCAATTGCCCTTGGGCGAAGTTAAATACCTCTGATGATTTGAATATTAGCACAATGCCCAGGGCTATGAGGGCGATGATGCCCCCATTCAAAATACCGGTCGCTATTTGTTGGGGCACAAGTGGCCAATTCATAGGCTGTTCCTCTTAAAAATGGCGATTCAGTTAGCGATCGATCATTGCACCCATGGCGCTTATTGGTTCCTTCACACCACCAGGGTCATGATCTTAACTTCGGTTTCAATCATATCTTCCCGGCCGTCGCGGTAGCGAATGGCTGCCCGGATCTGGACCAACTCCGCGTCACCATACATGGCCTCGATAATGTCTCCGTAACGGTCAATCAAAAAAGTGCGCCGCAATTTGCGCGTGCGGGTCATCTCAGCCTCGTCGGCATCAAATTCCTTGTGCATCAACACAAAGCGATGGACCCGCCCGCCGGGGGGCAGACTCGCGTTAATTTCCTCCACAGCCCCCTGGGCCAGCGCATAAACCTCAGACTTCTGGGACAAATCGAGGAAAGTTGTATAACCAAGACCGCGCTTCTCAGCCCAGTGGCCCACGTTCTCAAAATCGATGATCATCAGGGCGGTCACATATTCCCGGGTCTCGCCGCCCACGGCCATCACATCGCGGATATAGGGGTTGAACTTGAGCCGGCCCTCAATAAACTGGGGCGAAAAGCGCTCGCCATTAGCCAGGACGATCATATCCTTCAGGCGGTCCAGGTAGATAACGTGACCGTCCTGATCGATATAACCCGCATCTCCGGTGCGGAACCAGCGCCGGCCCTCTTCGTCAACCAGGATGACCTCTGCTGTGGCTTCCGGATTTTTGAAATAACCCTGAAAGACCACCGGACCGGCGATCAAAAGCTCGCCTTCTTCCGAAGTACGTATCTGAACACTCGAAACAGGTTGGCCGACGCTGGCGAATTTAATATCGTTATCACGATGGACCGTCGCCCCACCGGCAACCTCTGTTAAACCATAGATCTGTTTTAGATTAATACCCAGGGCATGAAAGAAAAGCATGGCGTCAGGGCTCAGGGCCGCTCCGGCCGTATAGGCCGTTCGAATTTTGGATAGACCCAACTGGTCCCGGATGGGCGCGAATACCAGGATATCGCCTAGCCAATTTGCTGTCCGTATTCCCAGACCCACATTCTTGTCCGTAAAACGCTGCTCTGCCAGCCGGTAGCCAACCGGCAAAAAGAAGTCATACAATTTGCGGTTGAGCCAGGAAGCATCGTTCATCCGCACCTGGACCGTGGCGACAATATTGTCCCAGAGCCGGGAGTTATAAAGTAGCGTTTCTGGGGCAATTTCGCGTATATTTTCTCTCACTGTTTCTGGCTCTTCCGGGAAATTCAACACCAGACCGGTGTATACATGGGCTGTAAAGCCCAGGATGACCTCACCGATCCAACCCAAGGGCAAGAAACTCATATGGTTGTCACTGTTGTAGCGGGGATCGGTTTTCTGATAGGCTGCGCTCGAAGCGATCATATTGGCATGGCTGAGCATGACCCCCTTGGGTACGCCAGTCGTACCAGAGGTATAACACAACGCCCCTAAATCCTGCCCCTTACCCTGGGCTACAAGTTGTTGGAAACGCTCTGGCTGCTTTTGTGCTACCTGGCGGCCTAAGGCTTGCACTTCAGTGAAGGAAATGAGCCACTCATCTTTATAATGCCACAACCCTTTTTCGTCCCAATAGATAACCTTTCGCACAAGGGGAACTTCGTCTTTGATCTCCAGGAGCTTGTCACATTGCTCCTGGTCTTGGGCCAGAACAAAGATGCTTTCGCTGTGGTTGACGACAAAGGCGATCTCCTGGGGCGCCGCGTCGGTGAAGAGGCCGACCTGGACGCCACCGGCCGCCTGCAATCCCAGGAAAGCCCATAGATATTCGCGGTCGTTGTCGCCGATGCCACAGACTCTGTCGCCCCACTCCAATCCCAGGGCTATTAATCCGAGGGCGAACATCTCTATCTGCTCATACGATTCTTGCCAGGTGAACTCGCGCCAGATGCCAAACTCCTTCTGCCGCAAAGCCACATGGCCGTCGCCATATGTCTGGACCTTGTCCATGAAATATTGGGGAAGCGTCTGCAGATCCACCGGCCGATCCTGGTCCTGTGATCCCTGGTTATGCAAATCGCTCATTCTCTACCCTTCATTTTGAGCTCACGCTTTGCCCAGGTAGGCGTGGATGACCTTGTCATCCTGCTTGATCTCACCCGGCAGACCATCGGCGATCTTTAAGCCAAAATCGAGCACCACGACCCGGTCAGAAATATCCATCACCAGACCCATATCATGTTCGATCAAGACGATAGTTGTTCCTTGGAGTTCGTGAATGTCCAGAATAAAGCGAGCCATATCCTCCTTTTCTTCGATATTCATGCCCGCCATGGGCTCATCCAACAGCAGTAATTTCGGTTCCAGGGCCATCGCCCGGCCGAGTTCAACTCGTTTGCGTAGACCGTAAGGTAAGGCGCCTACGACGGCTTTTCGGATGTGGGCGATTTCCAGAAAGTCGATGATCTCCTCAACTTTCTCCCGGTTAGCCACTTCTTCCCGCTGCGCCCAACCCCAAA